>Ga0302221_10000154_pt1 | contig 62058 bp, 53 predicted proteins | sample II_Palsa_E2_1_FD_193517 | JGI IMG/M metagenome (GOLD analysis project Ga0302221, IMG submission 193517) | Peat permafrost microbial communities from Stordalen Mire near Abisko, Sweden - II_Palsa_E2_1 | ecosystem: Environmental > Terrestrial > Soil > Palsa > Peat permafrost | place: Sweden... | reverse complement strand
GGCAGATTTTTTCAATATGAAAAGGGACTATTACGAAATACTCGGTGTAGCAAAAGGAGCTTCGGCAGATGAGATTAAGAAATCCTATCGAAAGGTCGCCATGCAGTTCCATCCGGACCGGAATCCAGGAGATAAGACAGCCGAAGAAAAATTTAAAGAGGCGGCGGAAGCCTACGAAGTATTAAGCGATGCAGACAAGCGTGCACAATACGATCACTATGGTCACGCAGGGCTCAGCAACGGCCGGGGTGGCTTCAGCGGGGGCGGAATGAATATGGAAGATATATTCAGCCAGTTTGGGGACATATTAGGGGACGATATTTTTGGTAGCTTTTTCGGCGGAGGCAGAAGAGGTGGCGGCGGTGGCGGCAGGGCTCGCGGAGTGAAAGGCAGTAATCTTAGGATAAAAATTAAACTGGATTTTGAAGAGATTGCCAAGGGAGTGAGCAAAAATATCAAAGTAAAAAAATATGTAGGCTGTGCTACCTGCAACGGCAGCGGTGCCAAGGACAAAGGAAGTGTTCAAACCTGTACTACCTGCGGAGGCAGTGGCCAAGTCCGCCGGGTAAGCAATACTTTTCTTGGACAGATGCAAACCGTGACCACCTGTCCAGCCTGCAATGGAGAGGGCACGTTAATCACGGCAAAATGCGCCAGCTGCAAAGGGGAAGGCAGGGTGTATGGAGAGGAAACCGTTAGCATAGATATACCGGCTGGTGTTCAGGAAGGTATGCAATTGAGTGTAGGGGGAAAAGGCAATGCCGGTGAAAGAGGCGGCCCGGCCGGGGACCTGATTGTCCTGATCGAAGAAGAGCAACACGAGCAATTGCACCGGGATGGTTTGAACGTGGCTTATGAACTGTATATCACTTTTACCGATGCCGTATTCGGGATTCAGTTAGAAATACCAACTATAGACGGGAAGGCAAAAATAAAGATACCCGCAGGTACTCAAAGCGGTAAGATCTTTCGTTTGAAAGGCAAAGGGTTTCCATCTGTGAATTCCTATGAAAAGGGAGATCAATTGGTTCATGTCAATGTTTGGACACCACAACACCTGACGGCTGAAGAAAAAACCATGATGGAAAAATTAAACCATTCTCCCAATTTCCAACCCAAGCCTGATAAAAATGAGCCAAGCTTTTTTGACAAAGTCAGGGAGATGTTCAGCTGATTAGACCCTTCGTTATTTCAAAAACGGGGGCAAAGCACTTTATACTTGGAAGAATTATCCCGGTCAAGGAAGCCGATATAAGAAATGGATAACTCCACACCCCCTCTGCCCTGACTGACCGTTTCCAGCGGGGAGATATTGACGTCATAACTCAATGCAATGGAAAGCGGCATCATTTCGAGCTTTATCACCGGTATGAATGCGTCTTGCCATCTGAGCATGGCGCCAAAGGTCACGATATAATTGGGCGCATCCGGAAAATCGCCCAATTTATAGGAATAGAGTACCCCACCAATCGTCTCCTGGGTAGGTCCTTGTTTGGAATGATCGGCCTGAATCGTAAAGAATGAATATTCGTCGATCCCCAGTTTCATCCCCAAGGAAAAGACATATTTCGGGGCCAGTTCAGACTGGGCATCCTGGTAGAAGGAATTTTTTGGCCTGTTGAGGTGATGGTATGCCGCACCCAGGAACAAGCTATTTTTCTGGTCCGTGCCGAAAGATTCATTAAAGCTCATGCCCACGCTTCCGTCCCAGTAATGAATATCCGGTGTTGGAAAGGTCTCACCATCTGCCAGACTTGGGTTGTAAGCCGCTCCATCATATTGATTGTTTGTGGTGATTTTGGACCGGTCAATCCATTTTTCCACATATCCTCCCATAAATCCAAGAGACAGATACATGGGCTTTACATTGCTCAGGGACTTATGATAATTCAACGCGGGAAAAATCTCATTTGTCGTGAGGCCAGCAGTACCTGCATCATCATAGAGGATTTCCATTCCAACGGTTAAGAAATCGTCGCTTTTGCCTACGGGCATCTTATAATCCCCATTGAATGATCCGGTACGGTAGGCGTTCGTGATGCTGTTCCACTGGTTCCTGTATACACCCTGTATCCGGTAATCTCCTGTGAATATGCCGGCCAGGGAAGGGTTGCGTAATAATGGGGCTTCAAAGAATTGAGAGAAATGCAGATCCTGGGAAATGAGGGACTGCATGCCGGCGACGAGTGCCAGCAGGAAACAAAAGCTCTTTTTATTGAATAATCCGATTCCCATAGTTTATCTGATCAGGGCCACATTGCCACTGTATGTTATTATTGTTGAATTCTCGCAAATAACCTGTAAGGTGTATATATATACGTCCACGGGTGCTTTTTGACCATTAAAAGTTCCATCCCAGCCTGCAGAAGGGTCATTAGGTGCAAAATCCTTTTTCTCGAACACAATTTGTCCCCAGCGATTAAAGATCATTATGGATGGTAAAATATTCAATCCTTTTCCCCGCACATAGAATACATCGTTCACCCCGTCTCCATTTGGAGAAAACGTATTAGGTACAAAGAAATTATTGTCGGTACAAACAACCGTTATCTTAATGCTGTCGCTGATCGAGCAACCTCCGCCATTGACCGCACTAATCGTATATAAAGTCGTGTTTTGAGGGGTGGCAAGCGGCGATAAACAATTTGTACAGGAAAGACCTGCCGATGGCGACCAGTTCTCTGAAATGATATCGGACGAACCGTTTGCATTGATCTGATAAGAGGAACCGGAAGGAATGGTCACCGCAGGTCCAAGATTGAGTGTCGGATAATTGAAGACAGTAACTGTTACCGTCTCAGTGTCATGAAAACAATTCTTATTATCGCTTCCGGTCACCTGGTAAAGGGTTGTGGCAGCAGGGCTTGCCAGCGGATTGGCAATATTGGAATTATTTAAGCCTTCGGCTGGCGACCAGGAATAAAGGGCAGCGCCGCTTGCAGTGAGTTGAACACTTTGGCCGACACATACCGAATCCGTCGGTGGAAGCACCTGAACGGTTACCGGTTGATTCACTGTGACGTGCATGGTGTCAGAAGCCTGGCATCCTTGCGCACTGGTCCCAGTCACGATATATGAAGTCGTAATCGTGGGACTTGCCAGAGGATCAGGACAATTAGAGCAACTCAAACTGCTGCTCGAAGGAAGTGACCAGTTATAAGTAGCAGCGCCACTGGCTTGCAAAGGCAGGTTTTGGCCAAGGCAAATGGTGGTATCTGCCGTCACACTTACTGTAGGCAATGGGAATAATGTAAAATTGGTTACGGTCGTATCATTACAACCACTACTATTGGTAGCGATGAGCTGAACGGAATCCAGTCCAGGCTGTGTGTACAGCTGCGCCGGAAGGCTCTGTCCGCTCAGGGTTTGTCCGTTGTACAGATTCCACCTCCAGCTTGGGATGGAGGAAGTATCCGCAACCAGGACTACACCTATAAAAGTCAGCGAACCCGGAACGCACTGGGAATTGGCTCCATCGATGCCTACGACAGGAGAAGCCACCACCTTTATAATACCCGGAAGGGTTTTGGCACCCGAACAACCGAATTTGGTGAAAACCGTCTGGTTGACATTGTATAAACCCGGGGCGGCATAGAAATGGGATGGGTTTGAATGCATTCCGTTTAACGGAGTTGTACCATCTCCAAAATCCCAGATATAATTTACAATGGTATCGTTAGTAACGGTGGAATCAGTGAATTGAACGGTGCCGCTATCACAGAATAATTGCTGGTTGGTCCCGAAATTGGGTTTTACACCAATGGCTAGGATCATGTCATTAAGGCTATCGCCAAACTGTGTCACCGAGCATCCATTTGGATCACTTAAGATGACCCCCGGCGTGTAGGCCGGCGGAGGAATGGTTTGAGGCGGGTAATACCAATGCATGACCGAAGGGGTTGAGGTGGTCTGCGCTGCAGCTGTATCACCAAAGATCCAAATGTATTGGACGACGGCCGAAGACACCACGTTCAGGGTGACTAACAAACTATCGCATCCTGTAAGAGGTGTATAGCTCAGGTCGCCGGTAGGGCCAAAAATCGTAATCAGGCGGGAAAAGCTGGAAACACAGCCACCCGGTGAGGTGACGATCAGTCTGGCAGTATCAAATCCCGGTTTGGTATAATAGTTCGACACTAACAGCGAATCATTGTTCACTCCTCCGTCCCCAAACTGCCATTGGAAACCGCCGTAATAAGAGTTGCCCGAATAGGTAAAATGGACAATGAGCGGAGGACAGGAGGAGAAGTTGGTATCGATATTAAAAAATGCGTGTGGCGTGTCGACCACGATGGTCTCACCCGTTGTGGAAACACACCCATACATATCGGTCATGCTTAGGGTTAAATTATAGGAACCCACGGTGGTATACTGATGCTGGGGATTAGGAGCAAACCCGTTATAATTGGGCGTTCCATCGTCAAAACTCCAAGTAAAACTGGGGTTGAATCCTCCTTGAGAAGCATTGTTGAATTGATTGCTCGAACCCGGGCAGGTGGAATCGGGCCCCGAAATAATGGCTTGAGGGACGGAGACCGTCACCAAACTGTTTTGGAGTGCGGTATCCGTGCAACCATAGGAGTCCGTTACAACCAATTGGACGCTATAGATACCCTGGGTCTTGTACAGAAAGGACGGGGAGGTCTGGGTTCCAGAATTAATCGACCCCTGTCCGAAATTCCAGTTCCAATTTATAATGGGATGCGTCCCATCGGATTTTGAACTATCCAAAAAATGGGCATTCACCGAATCGCAGCCTACCAGATTGGTGGCTGAAAATCCGGCCGTCGGGCCATAGACCTTGACTAGGGAATTCTGTATCACCGAATCCATGCAACCGTTCTCATAGATCACTTTTTCTTTCACATTATAATTTCCGGGCTGTGTATATTGATGCGAAGGAGAAGCGTAGTCGAGCCAGCCGCTGTTGCTGCCGTCACCGAAATCAAAATACCAAAGGGAATCGCCGGTATAATTCAATGTCGAGAATTGTTCAAAAGAATTCTTACAAATGGGATTGTTATTTGCGATAAAACTGAATTTCTGATTGCCAACAATGGAATCCCGGCTGGTACTTGGACAATTCCCGGTACCTATCACCGTGAGGACGACTACATAATTACCTGCAGCTGTATAAAGGTGGCTTGGGTTCTGATCTATGGCGGGATTGGAACCCGTTAGGGTATCCCCATCTCCAAAAATCCATGTCCAGCTTGATATGGGTCCGATGGAATTATCGTGGAATTGGACCTGATTTTGGTTGGAACAATTCACCGTATAACTGAATAAGGAAACCGGACCGATAACGGTGATGAGATTGGGCCAGGCAATCGTGTCCGAACAACCATGGTTATATGCGATCAATTGCACGGTATATTTTCCGGGCGTCGAGAAACCGTGGCTAGGGTTTTCAATCGTCGAACCTTGCGTACCATCACCGAAATCCCAGCTCCATTGGTTGGGGTTGCCCAATGAAGTATCCATGAACTGGACCCCCGCTCCTGTACAGGCGGTGGTAGCCGATTCGGTAAAACCCGCTTTTGGCTTGATCGTCCCAATCTTTACTGAATCTGAAGCAGTTGTCGAGCAACCATCGGCCGTTAATATTGTCAGACTGACATTATAGGCCCCAGGCAGAAAAGTGACCGGCCCGGGATTGGCCGACCCGGAGGTTTTTCCATTGTCAAAATTCCAGTTGTAGCTTGTAATCCCGTCTACGGCGGTATCCGCAGAAGTGGGAGTCATGGTGAGCGACCCACAACCATAGGCCGGCAAATTGGTCAAATGGACTACGGGTTTAGCTACCTGGACCAGCATGGTCCTGGAAACGCCGCTACATCCTGCGCCATAAGTGACGGTCAGGCTGACTGGAAAGGATCCATAACTGGTAAAGGTATGCGTAACATTCTGTTGGTTGGAAATCGTCCCGTCCCCGAAATTCCAATTCCAGGTCAGGACATTGCCCGTGGATAATCCAGAAAAGGAAATTGTCAGCGGAGGTTTACATGCCACGGAGTCCCCGATATAGGTAAAGGTCGGGTTGATGGCACTGACGACATTGATAATTTGGGTGGTAGTATCGTCACAGACAGTAAAATGATTGGCCAGCGTTACCGTGTACTGACCCACTGCAGTATAAGTCACGGGTGGTGGAACGAGATTGTTGCTGGTCGAACCATTTCCAAAATTCCAGGCGTCGGACAGAGGTCCGGGGATCGAGCCATTCGAAAAGCTCACCGGAACGCCCACGCATACACTATTGCCGGGCGGACCATTGATGATGGATTGAACGCCGCCGGAAGGGATAGAAATCGGTTTTTTGACGGAATCCACGCAACCCGCTGTACTTGAGGCCACCAGGGTCACGGTATAGGTTTTGGGCGTGGAATAGGAATAGGAGGGTGAGTTGCTAGTGGAACTGTTTCCATCCCCAAATTCCCAAAGATAGGTGATGCCCGGTGCGCCTCCGCTGGTTCCATTGGTAAAAAATGCTTTTGGATGACAAGTTGATGATAAGGAATCAGAGAAATTCGGAGAGACACCGTTGGCAATCGTGATATACCCGGAATTTGTTTTGAATCCCGTGGACCCTGAGCAGCCAAAACTGTTATATACCTGCAGGGTGACTGGAAAACCAAAGGCGGGTGCCAGGCCGGCAGCCGTATAGGTGTGTGATGGGTTTTGATCAAGAGCGGGGTTACTACCGGATAAGGTACTGCCATCCCCGAAACTCCAGTTCCAGGAGGTCAGTGAGGCTCCTGAACCCCCGGGCGTGGATTTATCCTGAAATTGGTCAAGCAGGGGAAAGCATCCCGACACAATGGTGGCGTCAAAATCGGCAATGGGCGTTGGAAGGACCTTAATGATTGTTGCCATTGATGTGTTGGAATTGCCGTTGGCGTCTGTCACGGTCAGTGTTACACTATAATTTCCGGAGACTGTAAAAATTGCGGTCGGGTTAGCCGTGACACTGAGCGGTGGAGAAACCGTTGGACCGAAATACCAGGAATAGGTAAAGGGTCCAACACCCGTAGAATTATTGGTGAAATTAACAACCAGGGGAGAACAACCTGAGGTGATACTGGGTGTAAAACTCGCGACAGGGTTCTGAGCGTGTATGGCAAGGTTCAGAAGCAGTGTGGATAAACAAAACAAAAGTAGTTTTCTACTCAACGGATAATCGGTTTAAAGATCATGTATTCCTTGTTCACTCAGTTTTCAATAGGAAACTTATCCATTAATAAACCTCAAAGGTCATGGAAAAGGGGCAAATTGGGGTACTGGACTGGGATAGAATATCTAAAAATGCTGGGTATTAATAAACATAGTCAAAATTCATTTACAACGCCGAACTGTGCACAAAATTGCTCCGGCATACTCCTAAAAACCACTGCCAGTGCGCGAAATCTAAGTGTTTACCCTTAGTTCTTGAAGGATTTTTGGATCAGGAATCAGTCCTGTGTCGAGAGGTCCTCATTCTTTTTTCAGGCTAAGATAATTGGTCGCAGTATTGATGACGGCATTTGCCGAAACAGAATCGGGGTAGCTGTCTGTGATGGTCCAGATTGCATTTAATTTGTCCAATGGGTCGCCGGCAGTAGGGAAGTTTGAGGTGATGCTATGACTGCTGATATTGGCCGACCATGTGCCATTGGTTGAAACTCCGCCGATTATGCCAGAAACGGTGCCGTTTGTCCTGAACTGAAAACTATATCCACTAAAAGTGTTGGTGATATCTGTATCGTTTTGAGTATAATTCGTAACATACCACTGACCATTGGTCATTATATTGAGAATCACATTTTCTTCCTCCTGGTGGACAAGTTTCTTACAGGAACTAGTCCAAATACCTCCAAGTATCAGAATGAATAAAGCGGCTTTTTTCATAAGAAAAGGATATTAAGGTCAAAATTCATAAATATTTCTGTATTTATCAAGCATTTGCGTAAGAAAACATTGAATATCCAATGGTTTTCCTGTGGCTTTCAGGCATAATTCTTCGCTGGTGAATCTGCGTCCATATTGGTGTATATATGTACGTAACCAGCCCAGCAAAGGTTTTGTCTGGCCTCGCCTTATAAGCTGGTCAAGATCAGGAATTTGATGCCCCGCTGCCTCAAAAAACTGGGAGGCGTACAGGCTTCCCAGGCTATAGGTAGAAAAATAGCCAAAACTGCCATGGCTCCAATGCACATCCTGAAGGCAGCCCCGCTTATCATCCGGTACATCAACGCCGAGCCAGGTTTTGTATTGCTCCTTCCACCAGGCCGGGATATCGGCTGTAAGCAAATGACCTGAAATCAACAATTTCTCGAGCTCATAGCGGATCATGACATGAAAATGGTAGGTTAACTCATCAGCCTGCGTCCGTATCAGCGAAGGTTCTACCCTATTGATGCCACGATAAAAATTGTCCATCGCCACTTTTTCCAATTGTTGCGGGAAAGCATTGAAAATCAATGGGTAAGCATATTTCCAGAAGGATTGGCTTCTGCCAACTTCGTTCTCCCATAGCCTGGATTGGGATTCATGGACTCCCAAGGAGGCAAATTCTCCCAGGGGGAGGCCATACTCGCCTTCCGGAAGTCCCTGCTCATATAAAGCATGCCCAGTCTCATGCATACAACTCCAGATCATATTTCCCAGGTTTTGGTCATCGATGCGGGTAGTAATCCGGACATCCCGGCAGTTGAAACTAGTGGAGAATGGGTGCTCGGATATGTCCTGACGCCCGGCCTCAAAATCAAAACCTAGCTCCATGATTAAGGAAATCCCAAAGTCCCATTGTTCCTGGTGGGGATATGGTTGATGGAGAAAGCTGTCATCTACCTGTTTGCGTGTGACAATCTTGTTAAGAATCCCTTTGAGGGGTGGAGCGATTTCACCAAAGATCTTATCCAGCATCGACACGGTCGCCCCCTTTTCAAATTCGTTGAGCAAGGCGTCATATGGATGCGCGGAATATCCCAAAATATCCGTCTCCTGTTTTTTTAGGGAAATCAAGGAATCCAAATCTTTTTGGAAAAGTGAAAATTGATTTTCTTTTCTTGCATCCAGCCATGCCTGAAAACTTTTTGAGGCCATTTCGCTCATCGTTCTGACAAAAGCCGGGCTGTATTTTTTTTGTTTTAAGTAGTCTTCGTTGCTGAGGGTTATATTCGCCTGCTCTTCCTTGCTAAGGTCATTGCGTCCAATCAATTCCTCGAGCAAATTGCCCATTGCCTCCGATGTAAATTGCAAGTGGGCCTGCTCGGAAAGTGTCGCAATCTGTTGGGCGCGGAAGACAGATCCCTTTGGGGGCATATAAGTTTCCTGGTCCCATTGCAAAACGGCCATGGCATTTCTCACATCCGCAATTTTATGCATTTGTTCTCTATATTCGCCATACAAATCCTTTGATGGGGCGGATGTATTCATTTTAACAATTTTTTCTCGCGCAAAACCTAACAGTATTCCGAAATTACATGCAAATATCATATGACTAAGTACCGTGTTGTTTTTCCTTTCCTGTTTTTTTTATTTCCCATCCTTTTGCCGGCACAAAAGATCGATTCCATGATGAGGGTCTATGCAGACAATTATCCTCAGGAGAAGATATATGTTCAGTTTGATAAGAATGTGTATAATCCTGGTGAAACCATCTGGTTCAAAGCTTATGTTTTTTCGGGGATAGATCCTTCTCCCATCAGCAGGAATTTCTATGCCGAGCTTTCTGACGGAGAAGGAAAAATTTTGCAGAGGAAGACAGCCCCCATATATGAATCAACGGCGGCATGCAGTTTTGACATTCCTGTAGCCACCAAAACCAATCACCTTCATCTGAGAGCATATTCCAACTGGATGCTGAATTTCGATACCGCTTTCTTTTTTGAAAAGGATATCCGGCTTTCCAATTTGTCTCCTGATTCGAGTATTCATCTTGTGCAGGCAAGCACGCCACATGATTCAAGCAATATGTCTCAGGTGCAAAGTCATTCTTTTTTCCAGTTTTTCCCTGAAGGCGGTGATATCGTGGCCGGAGTAGAAAATAATATTGCATTCAAGGCGACCGATCGCTTTGGAGTGCCCATTCATGTAAAGGCGATTCTTAAAGACGCGTCTGGAAAAGACGTACTTGAATTTAATTCCGTGCATGATGGCATGGGAAAGATTCTGCTGACGCCGGACAAAGGGGATATATTTTATGCTATTTGGAAAGATGACTTGGGCGAAGAGCATAGGACCGATTTGCCCGAGGTAAAATCGAGCGGAGTCGCTTTGCGGTTGATGAACAGCAAAAAGAAAGTATTTTTTTCCATAGCCCGGGCCCAGGAAAGTCCAGAACTCTATAATCATTTGACGGTTATGGCACATATGAATCAGCAGCTCTTGTACAGGGCTTCTGTGGACCTCAGTGAAAATTTTATGAGCGGTGGTTCTATTCCGGTGGATCAACTTCCTTCGGGAATTCTGCAGGTGACCGTTTTCAGCAAAGATCGCCCTGTGGCCGAGCGCGTCATTTTTATAAACAATCATGAATATGAATTCCAGGCCGAACTGGAAGTACCTGCAAAAAATCTTAACAAAAGAGGGAAAAATACCATTGAGATCCGCATACCCGATACCCTTCGCTCCAATCTTTCCATTTCCGTTACGGACGGAGATGCCGATGGGGAGAGGGAGGGCGAAGATAATATCATCTCCAGGCTGTTGCTGACCGGGGATATACGCGGTAATGTCTACCAGCCTTATTATTATTTTGCGAGCGATGCCGACAGCGTCGCCCAGTTTTTGGATCTCGTCATGCTGACGCATGGATGGCGGAGGTTTGACTGGGTGCAGCTGGCCAGGTATAAAACACCCATAATCAAATATCCAAATCAGGATTATCTTTCCGTGAATGTGCAGGTACTTGGGGTGGAACCTTCCCGTATCGCCAAAGATGAGGAATTGAATGTGTTTTTACACAAAAAGGATTCCAGTACACAAATGATGGAAGTACCCAATCTCACAAATGGGAAATTTGGTCTTTCCGGGTTGATATTTTTTGACACCGCACGTGCTTTTTATCAATTCAACCATGACCGCAAACTCGGCAGTGAAGCAGCCCTGGTTTTCACCACAGGGATATTTGCCGGATATAAAACCGTAAAACCGCTTACGCTTCCATACAATGAGTGGACAGTTTCAGATTCTTCGCTTCTAAAACGCAATACGCTTTTCAAATCGGCAGCTGCTCGTAACCGCACACAGCCTGACAATGGTGTGAAGACTCTGGAAGCGGTAACCGTGCGAGGGAGGCAAAAATCACCGGCTGAAAAACTGGATGAAGAGTATACCTCCGGTCTATTTACAGGTCAGGACGCGTATGTTTTTGACCTGGTTAACGACCAATCAGGTGTCGGATATCTGGATATCTTTAGTTATCTCCAGGCGCGGGTACCGGGTTTGACTATTTCTATTACCGGGTCTACGATCACATTGCAATGGCGGGGCGGGCATCCTACGCTTTATCTAAATGAGTTTCAAACCGACGCCTCCCAGATAAGGGATATTCCGGTGACCAGTATTGCGATGGTCAAAGTATTCCGGCCTGGCACCATGGTGGGTTCGGGAGGCGGGAGCGGCTCGATAGCCGTCTATCTGAAAAAAGGTGCTTCCAGAACAGATGACCCCAATTTTAAAGGGTTGGACCGGGTACCGCTGATCGGCTATTCCGTGATCAAACAATTCTTTTCGCCGGACTATGAGAAGAACCCCGAATTGAATAGCGCTACGGTTGATGCCAGGACCACGCTATACTGGAACCCTTTCATTCTACTTGATAAGAGTGAATTAAAGAAAACCATTGAATTTTTTAATAATGATGTATCCAGAAACCTGCGGATCGTCATGGAAGGAATTAACGAGGAGGGCAAACTGGTGAGAATTGAGAAACTGGTACATTAGGGAACATGGATTGTATCATTACTGGACAGCCCGTTCAAGGATTCCTGTTTTGATCGGGCGGCTTTGAACCCAGCCAAAAAAATAGGACCCCAACAGGATTTTTAAATTAAAGTCATCCAATCGTGAATTCCTTATAATTTTATCAAACTGTTTCTTAGCATTTTCAATTGTCCGCCATACAAATGGTTCTTCTGGATGTAGAATACAATCATCATGAGAATTTCTGAGATCATTTCCTGTCTTGAATCTTTTGCTCCTCCCGTTCTGCAGGAATCATACGATAATGCCGGACTGATCGCAGGGCAAAGCAATTGGGAATGCAGTGGCATATTGATCGCACTGGATATCACGGAAACCGTAGTCCGGGAAGCCATCGAGAAAAAATGCAACCTGATCATTTCCCATCATCCGGTGATTTTCGGCGGCATAAAAAAAATCACCGGTCAAACCGGTGTTGAGAAAACCCTGATTGAAGCCATTAAAAAAGAAATCGCGCTCTATGCACTTCATACCAATTTGGATAATATGTTCCATGGGGTCAATGGAAGGATCGCAGATAAGCTGGAACTGAGGGACCGAAGGGTTTTGGATCCAAAGTCTTCCCTTTTAGAAAAACTGGTCGTTTTTGTTCCCTTAAGCTATACGGAAATTCTTCGCAATGCCATTTTTGAAGCAGGTGCAGGCCATATTGGAAATTATAGCGAATGCAGTTTTAGCACGGAAGGTGCCGGTACTTTTAAGCCAGGGGATGGCACCCAACCCTTTGCTGGAGAGCAGGGAAAAAGGCATATTGAAAAAGAAAACCGGTTGGAAGTAGTCTATCCTGGCTATTTAAGAAAAGGGATCCTGGATGCTATGGGCGGCGCCCATCCTTACGAGGAGGTAGCCTACGACGTCTTTGCCCTGACCAACCCCCATGGCGGGATAGGATCCGGAATGATTGGTGAGCTCGGCCAGCCCATGGAGGAAGGCTTGTTTTTATCCCGGATTAAGGAGTTATTTGGGGTTCCTGTAGTCCGGCATACCCGTCTAAATCAGCGTCCGGTCCGGAAGGTCGCCGTTTGCGGAGGTGCCGGGAGCTTTCTCATTCCCAAGGCTTTAGGAGCTGGGGCCGATTTTTATATTACGGCAGATATCAAATATCATGAATTCTTCGCCGCTGAAGACAAGATGGTCCTGGCCGATATCGGTCATTTTGAGAGTGAGCAATTCACCATTGACCTGATAGGCGATATTTTGAGGGAAAAATTTCCTACCTTTGCAATCCTAAAAACAACCGGTAGCACCAACCCTGTGCACTATTTTTTGTAAACGACTTTCAAACATCAAACCATCATATGCCGACTGTAAAAGAATATTCCGTTGAGGAAAAATTATCATCTCTGGTAATGCTCCAGAAAATAGAATCCAAGCTTGATGAGTACCAGGTACTAAAAGGCGAATTGCCAATGGAAGTAAGCGACCTCGAGGACGAGATCCTGGGATTGCATGCTCGTCAAACACGTATTGAGGAAGAGATCAACGGTATCCAGGAATTCATCAATCAGAAGAAGGAGATTATGAAGGAGGCGGATGCACTGATAAAAAAATATGACAAGCAAAGTCAAAATGTAAAAAATAGCCGTGAGTTTGAAGCGATCAACAAAGAAATCGAGATGCAGCAGCTCGAGGTCAAACTTGCAGAAAAACACATTAAAGACGCTGGCGAGGAAATTGCTGAAAAAGTAGCATTGCTCGAAAAAGCGAAGAAAAATATTGGTGCCAAGGAATCGGTGCTTAAAAACAAAAAAGATGAACTTGAAAAGATCATCGCTGCCACCGAGAAAGAAGAAAAACATTTTGCCAAACTGTCCTCAGATGCAAGGGAAAAAGTTGAGCCGCGGTTATTGCATTCCTATGACCGGATCCGCAGCAATTACCGCAATGGTCTTTCGGTTGTTCCCGTTGTGCGCGACGCCTGCGGAGGATGTTTTAATGCCATTCCACCCCAGCGCCAGAGCGAAATCCGCCAGCGTAAAAAAATTATTGTTTGCGAGAACTGCGGTCGCATCCTCGTCGATAATGAGCTGAACGATTCCATCGAGGTTAAATGACCCGATTATTTTCTGACCAATTTCATGGCATGGATTTCAAATGAAAAATCCTGCCCGGCTTTGATAGTTGGATCATGTGCCATGATCTCCCTGGCCTCATTTTCATCCATGACTTCAACGATACCGATTCCATATCCGCCTTTTGGGTCGAACACAGGACCAAATGCCACTGCAATGTTCTTTCGCAATAATTTCTGCCAGTAGGCGGCATGCTCTTGCATGATCGCTTTTTCCGGCTCCGTGATATCCATCGTAAAACTGGCCCGGGGCGGAATCAACCGAATAAAAAATTGTTTTCTTTCCTTACGCATAATTTCCTCCCAGTGTTGACTTGGACACAGTAGCCTGCATGCCATTGCTGAAAAATCAATTGGTTTTTTTGCAACATTTTATAAACAGGCCGGTCTCATATAATCCATCAACTAATGTAGGACATAAAAACATGTCATAGCTGAATCCTGAATTATTCGAAAGACAAAAGGAATTCCGGCCCCTTGTGGAAGAGCAAATAAGAAGAATTCGGATCTTATCAAAAATTCCTAAATCCGCGGCTTATGCTAAAAAACTATTTCAAACTCGCCTGGCGCAGTTTGATCAAAAACAAATTCTCCGGCCTGCTCAATATTTCCGGGCTTGCGGTTGGCTTGACTACAGGCATTCTCATGATGCTATGGGTCGCTGATGAATTGAGTTATGACCAATTTTATGCCGGTCTTGCCGATATTCATTTGTTGATGAATCAGGAGAGAAGGGGAGGGGAGATCCAGACAGGTCGGTCGACCTGCGGTCCGCTGGCGGCTGCATTGCGCAATGAGATGCCCGAGGTAAAGGCAGTTGCGCGGGTCAGCCAAACCGGATCCCAATTATTCCGGTATAATGACAAAAGCCTTTATGAAGATGCTTTTTTTGCTGAACCGGATTTTTTCCGGATCATGCAAATGCAGGCTGTGGCAGGAGATCCGGCGGCTGCGCTGGAAGCAGGATCGGCGGTGATGACGGAAACAGCAGCAAGAAAAATTTTCGGAAATGAAAATCCTATCGGAAGGATACTGACACACAATAACCAGCATGTACTGAAGGTGGGTTCCGTCATACGTGATATTCCCCATAACAGCACCCTTCAATTTGAGGTTGTTCTCCCGTTTAGGATTTTTGAACAGGAAAATGATTGGACGAGCAGGTGGGACTATAATGCATTACTCACCTGGATTGCACTAAAGCCAGGAGCCAGTCTTGCGGCGCTTAATAGGAAGTTGCAGATATTGCCGCTTAGGAAAAACAACGATAGCAGTTCGGCTATTCTTGCCTATCCACTGGCGAAACTATGGCTTCATGGGAAATTTTCAAACGGAAAACCTGCAGGTGGCCGAATCGATATGGTGCTTCTGCTGGCTACCATCGGCCTGTTTGTGTTGCTGATCGCCTGTATTAATTTCATGAACCTCGCCACGGCGCGCTCGGAAATTCGAGCCCGGGAAGTGGGGGTGAGAAAGACACTGGGTTCTTCGAGAAGGCATCTCATTTTTCAATTTTTAGGAGAAGCTTTTTTGATTACAGGTATTGCACTCATTATTGGAATTGTCCTTGCAAAATTGACACTCCCCGCATTCAACCGTTTTTCAGAAAAGGATATACCCTTTGATTTCACTAATTACAAAATTTGGGTGCTCCTGCTATCTTTGGGGGTTTTTACCGCACTAATCGCAGGAAGCTACCCTGCATTTTTCCTCAGTAGATTTCAGCCCGCAAAGGTCTTAAAAGGAATGGGTTTGGGGAGCAAGGGAGGAGGGATTTTGCGGAAAGCACTAGTGACTTTTCAATTTGTCATCTCCATTTTCCTGATCATCTCTACTGTTGTCATTATTGAACAGGTCAGCCATGTTCAAAACCGCCCAATTGGCTATGACCAGGAAAATCTGATTGATCTTCCGGGCAGGGGGGATATGGCAGGGAAGTTTGAACAATTAAGAAATGGTTTCTTGCAAATTCCCGGTGTAGGGGCTGTGTCTGCAGGAACTGATGACCTTGTAAATTATTCGGGAGCTACTAACGACATCATATGGCCAGGAAAGACCCCGGATCAAAATTTTATGATTTGCGTGAGTTGGGTCCAGTACGATTGGGTTAAGACAACAGGTATTGTACTTACCGGAGGCCGCGATTTTGACCGGACATATCCCAGCGACAGCCTCGCATGTCTGCTTAACCAAACCGCGGTAAAAAAAATGGGCCTTAAAGGAAGGGTCATCGGCACAAAATTGGGTCAGAATACCGTAATCGGTGTCTTGAAGGACTTTGTGTACAATAACCCCTCCGGGGCTCCGGGACCATTGGTGGTTTATTTGAGTAAGGGAAACATGAATCATTTTTTTGTGCGGGTGCAAAATAACCAGGACTGGAAACAGACTATTGCCAGGATTCAAACTGCTTTTAAGAAAACGAATCCCAATTACCCATTCGAATTTCAATTTACAAAAGAGAATTATCAGATCAGGTTCAACCAAATGCAATCAACCGTGCACTTATTTGACCTTATAGGTGGTCTAGCTATTTTTATTTCCTGTCTTGGGCTTTTTGGCCTCTCTGCTTTCTTATCGGAAAGAAGGAGTAAAGAAATCAGCATCCGTAAGGTGCTCGGCGCCAGAGTCAGCGGGATCTGGTTGCTGCTCACCTACAGTTTTCTAAAACCGGTATTACTTGCGTTCCTGATTTCAGCCCCCATTGCAGGATGGGTAATGGAAAAACTTCTCTTGAATGTGGATTATCATATTCAATTATCAGGATGGATGTTTGCAATTGCAGGGATAGCGTCTGGCCTTGTAGCCTTGATTACGGTTAGCTTCCAGGTGATCAAAGCGGCAATTGTCAATCCGACCTTTGCGCTTCGTTCGGAATAACAGGATAAATCATTTATGACGCAATGAGCCGAGAGGATTCGACCTTGCCGTTCTACCTGCATAGGCTTTTTAGGACTAGGCACCATAAAGGACGATAAAAGATGGAAAACAGCTGAGGAAATAAAGGACTTAACTTGCGGCAATGAAGCATTTGCTGCCTGCTGCTATATTATCCTTTCAGCTCCTATCCCTTACAAGCCACGCAGAAAGAACCTTTGATTTTAACGACCGCTGCAGGCAGGCCTACCATGAGATTGTGGCACTCAGATTGACAAGCGGCCAAAAATTGCTCGATGAAGAGAAGCATCTCGACCCCGATAACCTGATACCCTATTTTTTGGAGAACTATATCGATTTTTTCATTCTTTTTTTTAATGAGGATCCGCAGGAGTACCAAGCCAGGAAGGATCATTGGGAACTACGTCTGAAACTCATCAGACAGGGACCCATGGCTTCGCCGCTCTATCTTTTCACCCAATCGGTCATGCATTTTCAATGGGCTGCCGTCAAAATTAAATTTGGCAATAAATGGGATGCAGCCTGGGATTTCCGGAGATCTTTCCTTCAAAATAAAGAAAGCCAGGATCGGTTTTCTTCATTTACGCCCAACGCCATGCTGGGTGGCACAATGGAAGTAGCTGCCGGCACCATCCCTGACGGTTACCGATGGCTGAGTAATATCCTAGGCATCAGCGGCAGCATCCGGGACGGGATGAAAGAACTGGAACCCTTTCTGGACAGGCGGGATTCTTGGGCTCAGTTGTTCCATGACGAAGCCGTCTTCTATTATCTGTACCTGAAATATTATATAGAAAACAAAAAGGAAGAAGTATTTGCGTACATCGTCCAAAACAACTTGGATTTAAAAAATAACCTGCTTTTTGCCTATTTAGCGGTGAACCTTGCAGTCAATGACCAGCAATCTGCATATGCTTCCAAAATCCTCCTGGCAAAAAATGACGCTGCGGATTATCTTAGTATGCCAGTCTGGGATATGGAATTGGGCATTATCCAGCTCTACAGGCTCGATTCGGCGGCTGGTATTTACCTGGAGAGATTTATCCACGAGTTCAAAGGGAAGTTTTATGTAAAGGATGTATTGCAAAAACTGAGCTGGTTTTATTATTTACGCGGTGACTTGCAAAGAGCAAATACCTGCCGGCAACTAGTGGTGCAAAAAGGCAATGCAGAAACAGAGGCGGACAAACAGGCTTTGCAGGAGGCTCTGAGCGGCAAATGGCCGCAAATGATATTGCTTAAAGCAAGATTGCTCAACGACGGCGGTTACCACCAAGAAGCCTTTCAACAACTTCAGGGCAAAAGGATGGATGATTTTGCACTGCCCGAAGACAAAACGGAATTTGCCTATCGCCTGGCCAGGATCCATGAGGACCTGGGTCAACTTGATGAAGCAATTGAAAATTATTTAATAACAATCAAATTGGGGCAAGGACAAAAGGAATATTTTGCAGCTCGTGCCGCTTTACAATTGGGCTGGATCTACGAAAAAAAACAGGATTTGCCAGAGGCCATGGCCTATTTTGAGAATTGCCTGGCTATGAAGGACCATGAATATAAGAATTCACTCGACCAAAAAGCCAAGGCTGGAATCGCTCGATGTCAAGGCAGGTAAGCAGACCCTTATCTAAGAATTAATTAATGATAAATCGACCATGCTACAGAAGCTTCAAATAAAGAATTATGCGATTATTGAGGAGATTAGTATCGGGTTTTCCCCTGGTCTGAATGTCATAACCGGTGAAACAGGCGCGGGAAAATCAATTCTGATGGGTGCCTTGTCCATGATCCTGGGGGACCGAGCTGACGGTTCGGTTCTTCTTGACCAAAATAAAAAATGTGTGGTGGAAGGCGTGTTTTCCTTGGAAAAAAGAAAAGAAGTCACCGCATTCCTTCAGGAACACGAATTGGATGGCGACGAGGAAATTGTAATCAGGAGGGAAATTGCATCCAATGGAAAATCAAGGGCCTTTATAAACGACACCCCGGTCATATTAAGCCTGCTAAAAAAGCTTAGCTCTTTATTAGTCAATCTGCATCAGCAATTCGATGAACTGGAGCTGGGTGAGTCAGGTTTTCAAAGAGAAGTGCTTGACGCTTTTTCGGGTCATCATGAATTGTTGAACGATTACCAATTCATATTCAGGAAATACGTTGCCGTTAAAAAAAACTGGGCATCCCTGATGGACCAAAAGAACCAATTCAATAAAGAATATGATTATCATCAATTTCTTTTTAACGAATTACATGATGCCTCCTTTATTGACGACGAGTTGGAAGGGCTGGACGCGGAAATGAAAATGCTGAGCAATGCCGAAAATATTAAAAGCAGCCTTACTAAAGTCTATTATGAGCTGACCCAGGGCGAACTGCCTGCAGTCCAACAATTAAAGCTGGCAATACTCCAACTGCAATCCATTGAAAAATATCATCCGGGACTTTCTTCCTTATTAGAACGACTGAGGTCGGCGCAGATCGAAATAAGGGATATCGCCGGGGAATTGGAGTCGATAAACGATCACGTTCAGCTCGACGCTTCCAGGGTTGACCAAATCAATGAGCGGATCGCAGTTGGCTACAAACTCCTGAAAAAACATGGCGTCAAGACGACCGCCGAATTAAAAACCATTCAGCTTGATTTGGAAAAGAAATTGAAGGAGGTGTTGGATATGGATGAAAAAATAGCTGCATTGGAAAACCAGGCTAATGCGCTTTACGGCGACGCCCAAAGGCTTGCGGTCATCCTATCCTCAAACCGCCAATTGCAGATAAAAATAATCGAAGAAAAAGTGAACCAGCTGCTGGGACGGGTGGGCATGCCTTCGGCCAGGTTGAAAGCGGAACAACATATAACGGAATTAAACGAATTCGGCATGGACAGCATCGAATTCTTGTTTGATGCCAATAAGAGCGATCGATTTGAACCCGTCCGCAAAGTCGCATCCGGCGGGGAGCTGAGCAGGTTGATGTTATGCATCAAATCCCTGGTAGCACAATCAATTGATTTGCCAACCCTGATTTTTGATGAAATAGACAGTGGTATTTCCGGCGAAGCCGCCAAACAAGTGGGCATCATCCTGCTTGGTTTAGCGCAGAAAAGACAGGTCATATGCATCACGCACCAGGCTCAAATCGCGGGCAAAGGGGACACGCATTATTTTGTCTATAAAGACGAGCAGGGAGGCTCTATTAAAACGAATATCCGGTTGTTGAAACCTGAAGAACGCATCAAGGCCATTGCGAAAATGTTGAGTGGGGAAAATCCAACCGCAGCTTCAATGGAAAATGCAAGAGAAATGATCCTTCGCCAATGAAGTTCAGGTCGCTGATCATATTATTGCTGGTTTTAATTTCCTTAGTCCCTGCATTTTTCGTAAACCGGCTCATCCGTAACCAGATCCAACCACGGAAATCCTTTTTCCGGTTTCTCATTTACCTCTTGCTGGCCCTGGTTCTCGTTTTTATTTACACTTTTTTTTGGGTGTGGATCATCCTTTATTTATTCCCGGTTTCAAAGAAATAACTTCTTACTTTTACTCCTCCAAAATCAAAACCCATTGTATGGCTTTCAGTTTGCTTAAGGGGAAAAAAGGCATCATATTCGGCGCATTGGATGAGCGATCCATCGCCTGGAGAACGGCTTTACGTTGTTATGACGAGGGAGCATCCTTGGTTTTGAGTAATGCCCCTGTGGCCTTGCGCATGGGTGAGATCAATAAGCTGGCCGAAGCGGTCAAAGCGCCTGTAATTGGAGCGGATGCTGTTAATATGGATGATCTGAAAAAATTGTTTGAGACATCCATGAATCATTTTGGCGGTGGCATTGATTTCATATTGCATTCAATTGGCATGAGCGTCAATATGCGCAAAGGGAAACATTATACTGAAATCGATTATGGATTCAATCAAAAGACGCTCGATATTTCAGCCATGTCCCTGCACCGAATATTACGCACAGCCTGGGATTTGGATGCGTTAAACGAATGGGGTAGTGTAGTAGGCCTGACCTATATCGCTTCCCAGCGGGTTTTCCCGGACTATAATGAAATGGCGGATGCAAAAGCATTGCTGGAAAGTGTTTCCAGGAGCTTTGGATATTATTACGGTGTAAAAAAGAAAGTCAGGGTCAACACAGTTTCGCAATCACCCGTCCTGACTACCGCTGGAAGCGGGGTAAAGGGTTTTGATGCCTTTGCATCCTATGCTGAAAAAATGAGTCCGCTGGGCAATGCGACTGCTGATGAATGTGCGGGATATTGCGTAACCTTATTCAGCGATCTGACCAGAATGGTCACTATGCAAAATCTTTTTCATGATGGCGGTTTTTCTTTTACTGGCGTTACAGAGGGGGTGATCAGCCAGATGGGTCAATCCACAGGTTAGTATTCATCCTCGTTAAAGAAAAAATCTTCTTGGGAAGGATAATCCGGCCAAATATCATCAATTCCTTCATATATCTCTCCCTCATCTTCGAGTTCCTGAAGATTCTCAACCACTTCGATTGGCGCTCCAGATCGGATCGCATAATCTATCAGCTCGTCTTTGGTAGCCGGCCAAGGTGCGTCCTCCAGGTAGCTGGCCAATTCAAGAGTCCAGAACATCTTTTCCTTTTTTTTGAGTTACCTTAATTTTCCGCAAAAGTAATTTTTAAAACGAAACCACCAAATAAGGTTTAAAATTTAACGCAAACAGGATCGGGGTTATTATGGTCCGGGGCTAATGGTTTTTGCTAATTGGGCATGAACCTGTAGGTTTGTAAGATGTTAACAGGGGCGAATATTCACAAGTATTATGGGGATTTGTGGGTGCTGAAGGGGGTGGATCTGCGGATTGCAAAAGGTGAGATTGTTAGTATTGTCGGCCCCTCCGGATCAGGGAAAAGTACTTTATTACATATCTTAGGCACCCTGGCCGAACCAGACCAGGGGGATATCATTTTGGAAGAAAGAAAGCTGGTCGATCTAAAAGGCAGACAGCTGGCCGCCTTCCGTAACCGGCACATCGGTTTTGTCTTCCAATTCCATCACTTATTGCCTGAGTTCACAGCACTTGAAAACACCTGTATTCCCGGATGGATTGCCGGCCGGAAAAAAAAAGAGGTTGAACAGGAGGCCACCAGGCTTCTGCAATCCCTGGGTGTGGGAGACCGGTTGGAAAACAAACCTTCAGCTTTATCGGGTGGTGAACAACAACGCGTTGCAGTGGCCCGGGCACTAATTAACCATCCCGATATTATTTTTGCTGACGAACCCACCGGAAACCTGGATTCCGCAAACGCCAGGGAATTGCACCAACTTTTTTTCACATTGAGAGATCAATTCCGTCAGACATTCCTGATCGTAACCCATAATGAAGAACTAGCGCAAATGAGTGATCGCGTGCTGCATATGAAAGACGGGAAGATCGTTTAGTCTATTCTCGGTTTCCAGGGAATATCCTTCACTTCTAGTTGACTAGCCAGGTAACGCGCCAGAACAAAAAGATAATCGCTCAGGCGGTTTAAATACTTTATGACCAGAGGGTCTACAAATAATTCTTGTTCGACCATGCTGACACAGGTTCTTTCTGCGCGCCGGCAGACCGTACGCGCGATATGTGCCGATGATACTATGACATGGCCTCCGGGCAAAAGAAATGATTTCATGGGGGGTAACTGATCCGTCATCTGGTCTATTTCCTTTTCAAGCGAAGCCAGGTCATTTTCCTTTAGATCCGGAATCTTCATCAATGGTTCTTTGTCCGGATCACATGCCAAAGAAGAACCGATGGTAAACAGGCGGTCCTGTATACCCCTCAAATAATTCCTGATGTCTTCCTGACTTAATTGATCACTAAGCCATCCGATGAAACTGTTCAACTCATCGACCGTCCCATAGGATTCTATTCGAATATGACTTTTTGGGACCTTTGTTCCTCCAATCAGGCTTGTTGTCCCCTTGTCGCCCGTTTTTGTGTAGATTTTGAGCGCCATCTTAAGCAGGTTGAAAGGATTCTACTTTGCGGCGGTCACTTTCGATAACCCCGTCCCGCAAACGGACTATACGCCGGGCATAATTGGCGATATCCTCTTCATGAGTAACCAATACAACGGTATTTCCCGCCGCCTGGATCGCTCCGAAAATATCCATGATTTCTATCGATGTCTTCGTGTCCAAATTACCGGTAGGTTCATCAGCTAAAATGAGGGAAGGATTATTCACTAGTGCTCTTGCTATGGCAACACGCTGACATTGCCCTCCGGACAGTTCGTTTGGTTTGTGGTGGCTGCGGTCTGTAAGACTTACTTTTTCAAGAACAGACATAGCCATTTCAGTGCGGTTTTTTTTTGAGATACCCGCATAGACCAGGGGTAACGCCACATTCTCGGCTGCTGTGAGGCGTGGCAGCAGGTTAAATTGTTGAAATACGAATCCAATCTCTTTATTGCGCACTTCTGCCAAGTCATCGTCAGGCATTTTGCTGACATCTTTTCCATTAAGAATATAAGTCCCTGAAGTCGGAGAATCCAGGCAGCCTAAAATATTCATCAAAGTGCTTTTCCCGGATCCCGAGGGTCCCATCAGGGCCACATATTCATTTTTAAGAATCTCCAGGGATAGATCTTTAAGGACAGGGAGGGGCTGCTTGCCCATCATATAACTTTTACCGATCGCTTCTAGGCGTATAATTGTGGTGTTCATATATGATTAGAATAAAACATACCTTAAATCCCAAAAGTCTTTGACAGTGGGCTCTAAGTGCCAGGGTTAATATGCAAGGCCAACACATTCTTGGTTTGCTGTTCTCCATTAAGACGGATTTCTGATCACCTTTGGTACCATAAAAAAAGTGCCATCGGTACATGGTGCGTTTTGCAGGGCTTCCTCACGGCTGCAACCAGGTTTTTGAATATCCTCCCTTAACCTACCCTCCGCGGCATTCATATGTGTTACCGGTTCCACACCACTGGTATCCAATTCTTTTAATTTCTCGACAAAGATGATCATCCGCTGAAGATCTTTTTTGATCTCTTCTTTTTCCCGCTGGTTGAATTCTAACCGGGCCAGTTCAGACAAATGGTCGATTAAATCATCATTGACTTCCATATCATCGGATAATTGACAAAAGTAGCAGATTCGCCCATACTTTCTAAGGGTTTTTACAGAAAGCTTATCTTCGCCGTCCTTATGGAGAAAAAAAAGGAAATAGTGTTGAGTGGTATCCGTCCAACAGGATTTGCACATCTTGGCAATTATTTCGGTGCCATCCGTAATTGGGTCAGGATGCAGGACGAATTCGATTGCTTTTTTTGCGTGGTGGACTGGCATAGCCTTACCACTCATCCTGAAACCCGCGGATTAAGGGCTAGTGTGCTGCGCATGATGGCGGAATTAATTGCAAGCGGTCTTGATCCAAAAAGATGTGTTTTATATGTTCAAAGCGATATTCCTGAAATTGCCGAATTGTATTTGTACCTGAATATGCTTGCCTATAAAGGCGAGCTTGAAAAGACAGCCACATTCAAAGATAAGGTGCGCCAGCAGCCGGAAAATGTGAATGCAGGCCTGCTCACCTATCCTGTTTTACAATCTGCCGATATTTTAATTCATCGTGCTGTCAAGGTCCCGGTGGGCAAAGACCAGGAACAACATATCGAAATGACCAGAAATTTTGCTGAAAGATTCAATCACCGGTACGGTCCCGTATTTCCCATGCCTTATGCATTCACCTATGGCGGAGAGCTTCTGAAAATCATGAGCCTTGATGGCAGTGGAAAAATGAGCAAGAGCGAAAATCAAATGAATACGCTCTATCTTTCTGATGAAGATGATTTGATAAGGAAAAAAATCATGAAGGCTAAAACTGATGAAGGACCCAAAGAACCCAATACCCATAAACCGGATTATATCGATGGCCTTTTTAACCTCATGAAAGCCGTCAGCGAACCTGAAGTATTGCTCAAGTTCGAAAGCGATTATAATAGTTGCAATATCCGGTACGGAGACTTGAAAAAGGAACTCGCAGAAAACATGGTCCGGTTCATTACTCCCATCAGGGAAAGGATTAAGGGCTTGCTGGCCGACGAAGCATCATTAGCCCAAGTGATTGAGTACGGTCGCCTCCGTGCCAGGGAAAGTGCAAAAGCCACTTTGCAACAGGTAAAGCAGGCGATCGGGTTAAATTATTTCTGAGAAAATATGGATTTCCAAGTCCGAACAGTGAATATTTTTTATATTGGAGGTGCTTTAAATGAATTTATAAAGAAGTTTCCGGTATTTCGAATTTTCAAATACAATGGCAAAAAACAAAAAACCCAAACACATTGCGGTTGCAGGAAACATAGGAGCCGGTAAAACTACCCTGACAGAAATGCTCAGTAAACACTACCGATGGATACCACAGTTTGAAGATGTGGATCACAATCCTTATCTAAATGATTTTTACGAAGACATGCCCCGCTGGAGTTTCAATCTCCAAATCTATTTTTTAAATAATCGCCTGAATCAATTGCTGGAGATCCACAGCGGCACGGAGACGGTAATCCAGGACCGGACCATTTACGAGGATGCTCATATTTTTGCACCCAATCTCCATGAAATGGGTTTAATGAGCAAACGCGATTATAATAACTATTTTCAATTCTTTCAAACGCTGAAGCGGATGGTTCAAGCACCCGATCTGCTCATTTATTTGCAGGCTTCCGTGCCGACACTTGTGGGCCAAATTCAAAAAAGAGGCAGGGAATACGAAGAAAACATCAGGCTGGATTACCTCAAAAGGCTCAATGATTTGTACAACAAATGGATTGACGGTTATAAAGAAGGCCCTTTGCTGGTGATCAATGTCGATCAAAATAAATTTGCCGAGATGGAAGAGCATCTGGGAGAAATCATCATCAAAATCGACGGGTTACTTTACGGATTGTTTTAAAGGCGTTTGAAAGCCAACCGCAGTCTCGGATTATTTTTGTCAGGGATAGGCTGGCAACTTTTGTTCATGGTCCTAACAGGATCCATAGTTCATTTTTCTGGTTCGTAATAAGCGGATAATTCTGCCAACTCATCCTTTATTTTCTTAAGCCACTCGCTTTGTTTGGTGGTATCTATTGAAAATTTCGTCTCCGAATCATACTCGTCCTGGCGGTCATGGTATTGCTGCATGATGTCCTGATAAATCAGGTTGACGTCCTTGCTCAGGGTTTCAGGATGGACATGATATTCCTGTAGGGCTTTGTTCAGCCTACGGGCATAGATTTCTCCAATGTCAAAATGCCCCTGTTCGTGCGATAATATATAATCATTCTTCACCCGCCCCCAAGAATTCCTCTTGTCAAACTGGCACCGGATATGATATTTTAAGACCTGGTTGTTATAGCTGAAATCAATTTTTATAGCGGTATTCGTCAGTGCTGCGTTGGGTGAGTTTTTATCAGGCGGAGATTTAAAGTCTTCCCAGGTCAGTTTTCTTTCTGGGCTCCAGTCAATGAGCGGACCGTCAGCTGATCTGAATTGAGGAGCAAAGAGGAATATCAGTATAGGGAGAAAGAAAGATTTCATATTTTTTTGAAGACCAAGTCCAGCCTGCAATGAGTACTCTTAAATGAATTAGCAACGATAAATGTATACAAAAAATTGTTTGGTGGCGCGTCTGGATCTTAAAGCGGACAAATGAAAAACTCCATCAAGGGATTGATGGAGTTTTTGGCAAGCAATGTTGGAGGCCCTAAGCTATTTGAAATTGGGTGCCAAGTTCTATATTTTATTTTTAATTTGAAACAATTATGTAAGAAATATTTCTGTTTTAGGTCCTCCCGCCAAAATCTCGGCAGAAACGCCTCCTTTATACTTTTCAAAATTCTGGATAAACTTCAAGGCAAGCTCCTTTGTTTTTTGATGATACGCGCATGTATCCGCCCAACCGTTCGCCGGATTTAACATCTCTGGAGGGACACCAGGGCAATGGGTTGGAACAGACATGCCGAAGACGGGGTGCTCCTCATATGGTACATGATCAAGTTTGCCTTCAATGGCAGCGGAGATCATGGCCCTGGTAAGGTTCAGACTGATCCTGCTGCCGATGCCATAAGGACCTCCCGTCCATCCCGTGTTCACCAGCCAAACTTTTACGGAATGTTCCATCATTTTGTTACCAAGCATGCTGGCATAAAATCCTGGATGCAGTGGAAGAAAGGGCGCGCCAAAACAAGCGCTGAACGTGGATTTTGGCTCTTTGATGCCGTTTTCCGTTCCAGCTACTTTGGCGGTGTATCCTGATATGAACTGGTACATGGCGCGAGCAGGGGAAAGTTTGGAAACAGGAGGCAAGACGCCGGAAGCGTCGCAGGTCAGGAAGAAAATATTTTTTGGAGCATTGCCAACAGAGGGCTTCTGAATGGCAGTGATATGATTCAGGGGATAAGAAACACGGGTATTTTCTGTATTGCTGCTGTCATCAAAATTGATCCTGTCAGTACCAGGGAAAAACGCCGTGTTCTCCACAAGCGCTTCCCCATATATAGCATGATAAATTTCCGGCTCGGACTCCTCCTTAAGATGGATGCACTTGGCATAACACCCACCCTCAAAATTGAATATGCCGTGATCACTCCAACCGTGCTCGTCATCTCCGATCAGTTTTCTGTCGGGGGAGGTACTCAATGTAGTTTTTCCCGTTCCGCTAAGCCCAAAGAAAATGGCGGTATCCTGCTCCTTGCCTATATTAGCCGAGCAATGCATACTCAACACATTCTCCTGTTTTGGCAAAATGTAATTAAGAATGGTAAAGACCGATTTTTTGATTTCACCCGTATAGCCTGTACCTGCGATCAGGATCATTTTATGGGCAAAAGAAATGACAACGGCGTTGTGCTGACGAATGCCGCATTCCCCGGCTTCCAGACGAAGCCCCGGTGCACATATCAAAAGCCAGTCAGGATGACTGTTTTCGAGGTCGGCCTGGCTAGGCCGGAGAAACATATTGTGGGCAAAAAGATTTCCTGACGGCCTTTCATTGATTATTCTTAACTGGAGCCGGTAGCGGGGATCGGCACAGGCCTGGCAATCCCTAATCCATAACTCCGGAAGTCTATTGAGATAAGCCGTCAGCTTCTTTAAAATGATTTCAAAATAACGCGGATCGATCGGCTGGTTAAAATCGTTCCAGTCGATAAATGAAGCGGTGAGGTTATCCCTTTCTATATAACGGTCTTTTGGGCTCCTCCCTGTAAATTCTCCGGTATGGATCACCAGGGCTCCCAGATCACTTAATTTTCCTTCGTTTTTACGCAAGCAATCACGTATCAAATCGCGGGCAGTTAACTGAAAATGCATTCCTTCATGCATTCGTAGGCCAAGCCTGGCCAAATCACTGAAAGGATTGGAAATTACCGGTGTGGGCATAGTCAATCGTTTATCAAGAAGCAAAGCTAAAATTAAATTATATCTAAAACAAAGGTCAATAAGGCAGTTATTTTTGATGATTTTCAAAAATAGCCGTCATTTTTTAGTTTTTATCTAACTAACGATCGTTAGTTTATAGATTATCTTTCCAGGCATGAATTTTACTGAACCGCGACGAAAGCTTGGAAACAATTACATTTACAAACTGACTTCAACAACAAAACGCCATGAAATATTTGCCGCTGAACCCTGAAATTTTCAAAAAAAACCGGGAACGTTTCAAAAAAGAATTACTGCCTGCTTCCATCAGCATTATCGTGAGTAACGATGAAGTGCCTTCGAATGGAGACGCCCTCTATTCTTTCCGGCAGAATAGTGATTTGTTTTGGCTGAGCGGCATTGTACAGGAAGAAACGATGGTAGTTCTTTTCCCAGATCACCCCGATCCAAAATATAAAGAAGTGCTGATCCTAATCCGGCCAAACGAATTAAAGGAAAAATGGGACGGCAAAAGATTGAGGGCCGAAGAAGCAAGGGCAATATCAGGTATACAAACCGTGCTTTGGCTGGATAGCGCCGACGCATTATTGCAACCCTGGATACACATGGCAGATCATGTTTACCTTGATTCAAATGAGAACGACCGCAAAGCCAGCCTTGTGCAAACGCGCGATTACAGTTTTATTGAGGATATGAAAAAAAGATACCCTCTGCATCAGTTTCACCGCGTTGCAAAAATCATGAAAAATCTCCGGGCTGTAAAAACCTCCCTGGAAGTAGAGGTTTTACAAAAAGCAATTGATATTACCCACAACACTTTTTCCCGCCTCTTGAAATATATAAAGCCGGGAGTGATGGAATATGAGATCGAGGCGGAGATCCTCCACTCTTTTCTTGGACAAAGAGCCACCGGCCAGGCATATGGTTGCATTATTGCTTCTGGAGACCGTGCAAGAACTCTTCATTATGTGTCCAATAACCAGGCTTGCCTGGATGGAGAATTGATACTTATGGACTTTGGAGCTGAATATGGTGGATACTGTGCGGACCTGACCCGTACGATTCCAGTCAATGGCAGATTCACTAGAAGACAAAAACAGGTATACAACGGTTGTTTACATTTGCATAATTACGCCAAGTCAATATTGAAACCAGGGATCTCTATTAATGAATATACCTCTAAGGTAGGGGAAGAAGCGAACCAGGTATTTCTGAAGTTGGGCCTCTTGAAAAAAACAGATATAAAAAACCAGACCCCAGAAAATCCAGCCTACTGGAAATACATGTATCATGGCGTTTCGCACCACCTGGGAATTGACGTACATGATCTTGGCACAAGGACAGCGCCCATTCAGGCCGGTATGGTTTTTACCGTTGAACCTGGTATTTATATTGAAGAAGAGCAGATGGGAGTCCGGATCGAGAATAACGTTTGGATTACCAAAAACGGCAATACCGATCTGATGGCAAAAATTCCCATCACTGCTGAAGAAATTGAAGCAGCGATGAAACCCGGGGGCCGCTAAAGACGAGAGTTTGGATTCTGTCTGGTTATATCTGGCTATTTCGTGATTAGGATCCTTTGCCTTGATTTCCTGGAGGAAAATGACCATACAGTCAAAGAAATCAACAAGAATAATTTTTGATTGATGGGGGAAACCCCTGATTTGTTTTGCATAAATTTTTTTTTAGAATTTGAGTTGCAAAACTATTATTGAGTTGAGGATAAGATTATACCCTATGTTGCAAAAACTGTAAATTTTGTCTCAACTCTGGATTAATCAGGGATGCTTATATTTGCTGTTTCCCATGAAGTACATTCCGAATCTTTTCACTTTACTGAATCTTTTTTTTGGTTGCCTGGCACTGATTTTCACTCTCCAAAATGGTATTTCCATTTTTTATAGCGCCGAAGGGACTGCATTGGTGGACATGCCTGAGAAGATTTGGTTATCCTCTTTATGTATTGGTCTTGCCGCGCTGGTAGATTTCCTGGACGGATTTATCGCCAGGGCGCTAAAAGCGAGTTCCGCCTTGGGAAAACAGCTCGATTCCCTGGCTGATGTCGTGAGTTTCGGAGTTGCGCCCGGTATGATCCTCTACCAGTTCCTCAGAATGAGTTATACAAAACAGGAAGATGGCTTGGATATATCCTTATTCTGGTTAATGCCGGCTCTGCTTGTGCCCTGTGCCGCGGCATACAGGCTTGCTAAATTTAACCTGGATGATGCACAGCGTTATAGTTTTAAGGGGATTCCATCGCCTGCAGTCGGTCTGCTTGTGGCTTCCCTGCCCCTGATCTATTGGAATGTCAATAACCCAACCATTATAGGATTACTAGTCAATAAATGGGCACTTTATATCCTGATTGTCCTGCTAAGCTATGGGATGATCAGCAACCTGCCTTTTATGGCATTCAAATTCAATCATTTTTCATTAAAAAATGATTTCCCTAAACTCATACTGATTGTCCTTGCCATCCTGGGCGCTATCTTTTTGGGATGGCTTGCGGTACCGCTCGTATTCATTTTCTACATTTTTCTATCTTTGATCTTCAAAAACAAAACAACATGATCTTCTCGGTCCAAGTGAAAGTAATGCCATTGAAAGAATTGCTGGATCCCCAGGGGAAAGCAGTGATGGGCGGCTTACAGAATTTGGGATTACACGCAGTGAGCGATGTGAGAATTGGCAAAATGATCTCCCTGCGGGTCGAAGCAGATTCTGCCGAGAAAGCCAAAATACTTGCTGAAGAGGCGAGCAAGCAATTATTGGCAAACCCGGTAATGGAATATTTTGAGATCGATGTGAATTGATCCGGAACCCGAATTTCCTTCATGAAGCCTTTGGATAAAAATCAAGCCACACAAAATATGACCGGGGATTTGTCTGTCAAGGGCCAACCCACCTTAGAACAGGGTCAGGAACGAGGACTTTCCGGCCTATACCTGGTTCCTACGCCCATCGGAAACCTGCAGGACATTACCTTACGTGCTTTGGAATTGCTGAAGGGCGTGGATCTGATTTTGGCAGAAGACACACGTGTGTCCATTAAGCTGCTTAATCACTACCATATCAGCAAAGCACTTTCCCCATATCACCAGCATAATGAACATAAAGTGCTTCACCGGATGGTTGACCAATTGTTGCAGGGCAAAACTATGGCCCTGCTGACTGATGCAGGTACTCCGGGTATTTCCGATCCCGCTTTTCTTTTGGTAAGGGAATGCATCAGGGTAGGAGTAAAGGTCGAAAGCCTTCCTGGTCCCACTGCCTTTATTCCGGCGCTTTTGAACAGCGGACTGCCAGCCAATCGCTTTTGTTTTGAAGGATTCCTGCCACTGAAAAAAGGAAGACAGAGTTTGTTAAAAAAATTAGCGGAAGAGGACCGCACCTTAATTTTTTATGAATCCCCTCAACGGCTGGTAAAGACCTTAGAAGAATTTGTCATTAACTTCGGCGCCCAAAGACCCTGCAGTGTTGCCCGTGAATTGACAAAGATTTTTGAAGAAAATAAAAGAGGAACGCTTCAAGAGGTCTGTCAGTATTTTGCGGGCAAGCCCGTGAAAGGGGAGATTGTCATCGTAGTCCAGGGAAAGGATTGATTTTTTCCAACATACAATGGATTTGCTGAACTTTACAATTTTAAAAATTGACATCAATAAAATGAAAAAGGAGATTCTTGCGCTGCTTGCATTTTGCCTATATCTACAGACAACGCTTGGCCAACCTGACCGCTGGCAACAGCGTGTCAAGTATGTCATGAATGTGGATGTGAATGTCACGCTGAACCAGTTTAAGGGAAAACAAAGACTTGAATACACAAATAATTCACCAGACACGCTAAACCGCGTTTTCTATCATTTGTATTGGAATGCCTTCCAACCTGGAAGCATGATGGATTCCAGAAGCCGGGAATTGGGCGCTCAAAGCGTGAATGATCATCCAGATTGGGATGGAAGGGTAAAGGACCGTATCCTTCATCTTAAGCCAGATGAAATCGGTTACCAAAAAGTGTTGTCCCTGAAAATGAACGGCCTGCCACAATCCTATAAAGAGGAAGAGACCATCCTTGAGGTAAACCTGAACAAACCAATTTTACCCCGGACCACAGTCATTTTCGAAATGGAATTTGAAGCGCAAGTGCCTTTGCAGGTCCGCCGTAGCGGAAGGGATAATCCCCAAACAACGGTCCGCTATTCCATGAGCCAATGGTATCCGAAAATCTGTGAATATGATTATGAAGGATGGCATCCAACGCCTTATGTGGCCCGCGAATTCTATGGTGTCTGGGGTGATTATGATGTGAAAATCAATATTGACAGAAACTATATCCTGGGAGGAACCGGCTACCTGCAGAATCCCACGCAGATAGGCTATGGTTATGAACCTGCAGGAACCACAGTGATTAGACCTGCAGGAGACAAACTTAACTGGCATTTTATTGCGCCAAATGTCCACGATTTCATGTGGGCTGCCGATCCTGATTATAAACACCTAGTCAGGAATATTCCGAATGGTCCGGTAATTCATGTACTCTATAAAAATCCGTCGCATGAACCGAGCCAGGATACGGCCTGGAAACTTCTTGCAGACGCAGCGGTGACGGTTTTACCCTTCATCGAGCGCAGTTTTGGGAAATACCCTTATAAACAATATTCTTTTATCCATGGCGGCGACGGAGGAATGGAATATCCTATGAGCACTCTGCTGGCAGGACCAAGTCTGGGTACGGGATTTCACGAATGGTTGCATAGCTGGTATCAGGGCATGTTGGGTACGAATGAATCCATGTATGCCTGGATGGATGAAGGGTTCACAGAATACGCCACCCGCTCGGTAGAGGGGAACTACTATGAATTGGAGTCAGTGAAACATCCGGAAAATAAAGGATTGCTGCGGGAATTGGATAAGTTAAAACAACAATTGCCAGCCTACCACGCCTCGGCATATAACGGTTATTTTGCACTCGTAAAGAGTGGGTTGGAGGAACCCCTGTCTACCCATGCCGATCATTTTAACACGAACTATGCTTATTCCACCGAATCCTATTCGAAGGGAGAAATGTTTTTGGAGCAACTGGGATATATCGTTGGCGCAGCCACCAGGGATCAGGTTCTCCATGAATATTACCGCTTATGGCGGTTTAAACATCCCAATGCAAACGACTTTATCCGGGTCGCTGAAAAAGTGAGCGGCATGAAACTGGATTGGTATAAGGAATATTGGATTAGTACCACAAAAACTATCGACTATGGCATTGACAGCCTATGGGAAGAAGGCGGCAAAACAAAAATCCGTCTGAAAATGGTTGGAAAGATGCCCATGCCGGTTGATGTAGTGATTCAGTATCAGGATGGCACCAAAGAAATGGTGTATATTCCTCAATACCTGATGTTTGGGGCAAAACCAGTGGAAGATACAACCATGCCTCGAACCCTTAAAGAACCCTGGAAATGGACCAGCCCTACCTATAGCTTTGACATCAACCGCCGTTTAACGGACATAAAAATAATTGAAATTGATCCCTCGCAACGAATGGCAGACATCAACCGGAAAAACAGCAAACTGGAATTGCATTGGGAAAAGCCGTCGAATTAACGGCGGTAAAACTTATTGATTGCTTCGACGCGGTTATTCACGTGTAATTTTTCATAGATATGGTAGACATGTTTGCGTACGGTTTCCTGACTTATGTAAAGCTGAGCTGCGATTTCTTTATACAAAAGGCCTTTGGCCAGTAATTCCAGCGTTTCATTTTCCCGGTTGGATAGAATGCTGATGGATTTCCCCGTTGTTCCGGACCCTTCGGCGCTGCTATCTGAAATGGTTTTGTTTTGAAAAGCATTTACTATTTTCCGGGCGATCTGACTGCTCATGGGAGCGCCGCCTTCGTATAATTCTTTAATGGCTTCCAATAATTTTCCCGGAGCTGTTTTCTTAAGGATATATCCATTGGCACCTGCAGCCAAGGCTTCGAAAATCTTCTCGTCTTCTTCATACACGGTGCACATCATGAAAAGAATATCCGGATGATTCGGCTTGAGTTCCCGGACTACACTTATTCCGCTTTCACCCTCTCCGAGATTAATATCCATCAGCACCACATTTGGTTTCAGCAAAGGGATGGCTTCCATCGCTTCCTCAGCGCCGGAAAAACTGCCTTCCAAATGGCAGCTATCCGCCATTTCTATAATCTGTTCAAGCGCAGATCTGATATCTTTATTGTCATCGACTATACAGACAGAAATTGACATATCACAAATTTGCAATCATTTAAGCAAATATAAATACCATTTTGTGGTAATTTTCAACTCAACAGATCTGCAACAGGTATTTGTTGAGGAAATATGCTTCCTGAAAAACGGGATAGATATCCATAATAAGCGGATGGCAGCCGCTCTCAGCAATTTCCTTTGTCAGGTCGCCTCCTTTGAGGCAAAGCAAACCAGTGCAACGGGGATCAGCATGACCGGGAGCTCTGCGAATTAGCGGGGATGACCAGGCCCATAATACTCTAAGCGACGCTACTGCTCTGGACAACACAAAATCAAACTTCTTATTTTGTAAATCCTCAGCCCTGGTTTGGGCAACGCTGATGTTGGTAAGACCGATGGCTCTGGCGACGGACTCCGCCACTTTTATTTTTTTTCCGATACTATCCACCAGCAGAAAAGAGCTGCCGGGAAAAAAAATGGCGAGCGGAATGCCAGGAAAGCCACCTCCTGTGCCGATATCCAGGACCTCAGTTTTTGGATTAAACTTGAAAAATGCGGCGATCGCTAAAGAATGCAATATGTGTTTTTCAAAAATGAAATCGATATCCTTTCTGGAAATCACATTGACCTTGCTGTTCCAATCTTTATATAATTGATCAAGCGCTTCGAATTGCTCGATTTGCCCAGCGGATAAATCAGGGAAATATTTGATGATCAGTTCCAGCCCCTTCTTGGCTTTTTCCATAATGCAGGTAAAAAAATGAGGTAATACAGGAACATCCACAAATCAAGAAGCCACCACCATACAAAAAGATCCTTTTCATTGAGTTTCTTCATGGACTTAAAGTAAACCACCGCCTGCGTCAAGAAACGGATGCCGAACAGGGCCAGGACAAAGCGCCAGTCAAATACAAAAAGACTGGCCACGAACAGGGGATAGAAAAGAAAATGCGAGGTGGAATACCCGGCAAGAAGGAGTTTATGTTTGGTTTGGTAAAACTTAGCGGTGCTGTAATGTCTTGTTTTTTGCTTGATCCAATCAGCGAAATTTTTTTTCGGTTCCGAAATGGTAAAAGCGTCCTGATCAATCACGATCTGCGTATTGCTTTTGTTGGCAACTTTATTGATAAAGAGATCGTCATCACCACCAGGCAAATGGTTCACCGCCGAGAATCCCTTATTGCGAAAAAACAATTCTTTTTTATAAGAAAGGTTTCTTCCCACCCCCATATAAGGCATACCTGCCAGGGCATAGGAAAGGTATTGAAGTGCTGAGTGAAAGGTCTCAAAGCGGATAATTTTATTCAATATTCCTGGGTGGTTGTAGTAAGGACTATAGCCCAGGACGACCTCAATGCCTTCGGCATAACCGTCCTGCATTTTTTGCATCCAGAATTCACTGGCGGGTACGCAATCCGAATCAGTTAATAAAAGGATCTCGTATTTTGCTTCTTTGATTCCAATGCTCAACGGATATTTTTTCCCAGGTATTCCAATAGCCTCCTGTTCCAAATTTACAATATGAAGCCCTTTGAAGGTTTTTTTGAACTCGTCCAGCAGGTAACGGGTGTCGTCCTGACTATTATGGTTGACAACGATGATCTCATTAGTGCTGGAATAATTTTGAAGCAGTGAGCCGGGGAGGTTGGCTACCAGTTTGGCTGCGTCATCGCGTGCACAAATCACTACACTAATGGGGTGTTCCTGTGATTTCTCCTTAATTCTTGGTTTAAAAAATGCGAGACGGCGAAAGATCCAACCATAATAAAAGAGTTGAATCAAAGTGATTAGACAAAAACCTGCAAAAATGATCTCCCTCCAGGGCGGGAAGGTGGGTGGTTTATCCATGTGCTACTACGGTTATTCGGCTAAGTTCTTCTCTGCCCGCAATTTACGAAAGTGAACTACCCACCCATTAAAGATGGTTGGGTTTCAAGCGATCTATGACAATCAAATTGCCAACTTTCGGAATAGTTTTGAGGAACAACACACACTTTTCAGGCATTCCTTTTGAGGAATTCTCTTTACGCTTGGATATTATCCGGTACCCCATTTGTTCTCTGCAAATGTAATTTTTTTATGCCTTACATCCAAATCACTGAACATGATTTGGTTTTGGGGCAAATATTACAAAGGGAGCAGTTCACTGGAGTTTAAAGAGTTTTGGCCTGAACGGAGAAAAGAAAAAAATGAGGGTACCGGTACTTCTTTTGATTGCTTAACTAATGAGGATTTGGTCTTGCACCTTATTAAGGTATTGTCAAGTTTTAATGTGTTGATCAAAATACCATAATCATCAGATTTGGCGTTTAAGGATAAATATGAAGACATGAAAGGATTTATCCTTCTATCTTTCTCGATTATTTTCTCTTTAACAGGAATTGCTCAACAGCACATGTTTGCACAATTCGGGGCAGGTTATTATAACGGCTCAGGCATACAAGGCAATGCTTTAACCATTGATGGAAGCCGCTCAGGTGGATTTGGAGGCGAAGTCACCATCAACAGTTTTGCAGGAAATATCGTCGCCCTGGGAGTTGGCCTAGACTTGATGAAGTTTGAAAATACCGATCACCCATTTGTCCCAGTTTTTGGGGATATCAAATTCATAGCTCCAGGCAAGGCAAGGTTCTATTTTATGATTGATCCGGGTTATTGCTTTTACAATTATTCCAACCAGGGTTCCACCGATAAGGGCGGTCTCTACATTGGAAGTGGGATCGGCATTTGGTTTCCATCAAAAACCCGCGACAGGCTGTTTTTTCAGGCCAAGTACAATTTCATCACGATAAATACGAGCAACCCGGGCGATTTGGGAAATTCTTCAGGATCCGTAGGCGTATTCAGTCTTCTCCTCGGAATCAAAATTTAAGCTTCAACCTTCAAAGCTGTTCTCGGCGCACAACAGGCGACGAACTGTAGTATATGGATTTCAAATTCAAAAAAAAATCCTTCAGTTTTTTTAGCGTTTCCATGTGAAAAATACGCATGCCATAAAAAGGATAGATGGAAACTGCCATATCGCATTAATTAATAAATTGCAGATGATCCAGAATTGAATAATTCGCTCAAATAGTGGCGAATCCTGTCTGGTGTTAACAGTTCATCTTTGACCCTGTCATTTGCAGGAGTGCCATTAATCAGCGCTATCGCCATTGACTCAAGAGTCTGGATGGTTTTGCGTACAAAAGCGACCGATGTGCTCAAGGTAAATTAGAGAACCTTTTGTTTGTTTCCCAATCTTTTTGGTTTGTTATGACTGCGTTCAAATTTGAAGTACAAGGCAAGGATTTTCATACAAGTGCCCGGGCAGGCAAACTGACCACAGGCCACGGAGAACTAATGACGCCGGTCTTCATGCCCGTGGGCACGGCAGGCGCTGTAAAAGCCATCACCCAGCAACAGCTTAAGTCTGAAGTCCATGCGCAAATCATTCTTGGCAATACCTATCATCTATACCTTCGGCCGGGGCTGGAAGTGTTGGAAGAGGCTGGAGGTCTGCACCGGTTTATGGGTTGGGACCGGTCGCTTTTGACAGATAGCGGAGGTTACCAGGTTTTTTCTTTATCGGGATCACGAAAGATCAGCGAGGAAGGTGTGATGTTTCAATCCCATATCGACGGATCCAGGCACATGTTCAGCCCAGAAAAAGTTATTGATATTCAAAAAAGCATTGGTGCCGATATCATCATGGCTTTTGATGAATGCACAGCTTTTCCATGCCCATATGATTATGCAAAACAATCCATGGAGCTTACGCACAGGTGGCTGGACCGGTGCTTCGCGCAGTTCCGCATTCTTCCCGACAAGTATGGTTATGGTCAGACTCTCTTCCCCATTGTGCAAGGCAGCATTTTCAAAGACCTGCGTAAAGCATCTGCCGAATATATTGCCTCCAAAGGTGCTGACGGGAATGCTATCGGTGGATTAAGTGTAGGAGAACCGGAGCAACAATTATACGAAATCTGTGATCAGTGCTGCAATATATTACCTGTCGACAAACCTCGTTACCTTATGGGTGTGGGTACACCCTGGAATATTCTTGAAGCTATCGGATTGGGGATAGATATGTTTGACTGTGTGATGCCCACACGCAATGGCCGGAACGCCATGTTATTTACTTCCCAGGGGGTGATCAATATCGACAATAAGAAATGGGAAAAGGATTTCTCGCCGATCGATACAGGTATCGATTGCCAGACCAGCAATTATTACAGCAAAGCATATCTGCGGCACCTGTTGAAAAGTAAGGAATTTGCCGGACTGACCATTGCCAGTCTACATAATCTGGCTTTCTACCGCCATCTGGTAAATGAAGCCCGCAAGCAGATATTAGATGGCCATTTCCAAGGCTGGAAGAAAGGACAGGTTGAATTATTGAAAACCCGTCTTTAGACGAAATCAATTATTATTTTTTTTGTGCAAATAACCAGGGCAGGAGATCAGGTTCTGCGAATGCATTTTTCCAGCTATCGTGACCAACGCCGGGATATTCCGAATACTTTACCAGGGCCCCGGCATTTATCATCATCTGATACATCAAATGAGCATTCCCAACAGGAACTATAGGATCACTTCCTCCGTGAAAAATCCAAATGGGGAAATTTTTGGCATAGAGTGCCGGCTTATCCGGATTGCCGCCGCCACAGATCGGGAAGGCCGCCGTAAAAAAATCAGGCATTCTCCATAGCAACTCATAAGTGCCAAATCCCCCCAAGGATAATCCGCCCACATAGATTCTCTGGTCATCAATTATTTTATCCTTTGCCATTTGCCACATTAAATGCATAACCAGTTGGAGTGGAGTCAGAGGCGGCTGATCAACGGGAAACGTGAACCCTCCCAAAGAATCGGTCCTATTGCCGATCATGATTCTTACCCAGGATGAATTGACAGGACATTGGGGAAATACGATAATCGCGGGGAACGTGGCACGTTTTGCCGAGTCAAGAAACAAATCTGCTCCCCATTTCAGCTGGGATTCATTGTCACTGCCTTTCTCGCCGGAACCATGTAAGAACAATACAAGTGGGTATTTTTTTTGGATATCATAATTCAGTGGATACAGTACCCTGTACCTTAGTGTATCCTGATTCTCAATAAAATATTTCTTTTCGTATAAGCTACGGTTTTGAGTTATTCCCGGATAGGAAATAATTGCAAAAACAACCAATGCGAGTATTTTTTTCAGATGTGCCATCTTCATTTTTTGAAAAGAAACCCCCATCTTTTCAGGATAGGGGTCGCGATTATTTGAAAACCTTCTTTTACACTCCTGGAAGGTTAATTTATGGTGCCCAGTAATTGGCCGGTAGCCTTTTTATACCAAGACAACTGCCAACTGTCAATTACTTGTCCTTTGTGAACACGTACGTGCCACCTCCCTGTTTGAGGGTGAACTCAGCTTTTTCCGTACGGAAATCGATCTCCACGCCGGCCGGATCAAATCTAAAGACGTCCTTTTCAGACGATTCAAGGGTAACAGCGTTCTGACCTGTTGCCTGTAATTGCAATGCATTATTCTCTTTGGAGATGGTAATTTTCATTTGCAATTCCGTATTCGAATATACCCCAATGTATTTATCCAGGTCTTTGGGATCCAGTTTATAAGCCTCTAGATGCGGCCAGCTATTGTTGGCTTCATTAATATCGGGCAATACTTTATCCGGATCAATGGTGATGCTGCTGATCTTATCGGTGGAGTGGTAATAGAACTTCCAGGTGTTGCCGTGTTCCCAGACTTCTACTGGGAGGTTAACCCTTCCGGTTTTGCCATTGGCTTCTTTGATTTCCACGGTCACGGGCATGGGGAGTTTTTCTAGATTTTGTATGGTGATGATCGCCCCCTGGCTGGAATCATTTTTTGGGTATTCAAAACCCAGTACTGCGATATCCACTTTCCAATTTTCCAGGAACCAACCGCGCCAGAACCAGTCCAGCGTTTCGCCGCTGTAATTTTCAATGGCATGAAAGAAGTCCCAGGGTGTCGGATGTTTGTATGCCCAGTTGTTGATATAATAGCGGAAGGCGCCATCAAACCTGTCTTGACCTAATATCACCTCACGTAATAGTTGCAGACCCACACTGGGTTTAAAGTAGGCGTTGGTACCCAGATTGTTTGAACTGGTAACATCGGGTATCGTCATGATGCTTTCTGAATTTTCACCCATAAGATAATTGGACTGGCGGTGCCTGTTAGGTACGCCCGAGTCGAATTCACCCTTGTTGAAGGCTTTGTCAGCAACGGTATTGATAAACGTATTGAAACCCTCGTCCATCCAAGGATATTTGCGCTCATTGCTGCCGACGATCATTGGGAACCAGGTATGCCCGAATTCATGGCTGGTCACTCCCCACAAACCGTTTCCTTGTGACTGGAAATTACAAAAAACTATACCCGGATATTCCATTCCATTGACATTGCCTGCAACATTCGTGGCAACAGGATAAGGGAACTCATACCATTGTTTGGAATAGTGCTCAAGGCAGCCCTTGACAAATTCAGTCGAGCGTTTCCATCCTGCCGCAGTAGCGCTCTCTACAGGATATACAGACATGGCCAATGATTTTTTCCCGCTCGGCAGATTGATCTTGGCAGCGTCCCAAACAAAAGCGGCCGATGATGCCCAGGAGACGTCCCTGGCATTAGAACATTTGAAATGCCAGGTTATCCTTCCCGTGGCTGGCCTGGTCGAGGGATTTGTCACTTCGTCTTCCGAACGGATCATGACGGTCTTATCGCTTTGGGTGGCTTCCTTTAATCTTTTTATTTGCTCTGCTGTCAGCACTTCTGCTGGATTTTGAAGTTCTCCCGAAGCAACGACGATTTGTTTGGCTGAGGTATTGATGGTAAAATCGAAATTGCCATATTCTAAATAGAACTCACCCTGACCCAGGTATGGCAGTGTATTCCAGCCTTCCACATTATCGAAGACGCACATACGGGGATACCATTGCGCAATTTCGTAGACCCATCCATTCTTAGTGTTCATTCTTCCCATACGATCGGTGCCGTATTCAGGTATTTTGAAAGAATAATCGATTTTGAATTTTACCGAATCGCCTCCTGCTTTCATGCTTTTTGGAAGTTTGATCTGCATCCTGGTGTCGACAATTGTATAATCCGCCTTTTCGTTTTTGGCCCCTTCTACAAGCATCACTGATTTGATATCGTAGCCTCCATCAAAATTGCGGTTTGCCCAACGACCACCGGTGATCTCGGTTGCCGCGACAGATCTTGATGCCAGACTGTATATATTCTGGTCTAACTGCAGCCATACGAAAGACAATTTTTCAGGGCTGTAATTTTTATAGGTGATAATGACTGTACCCGTGATGGTTTGGTTGACATCGTCCAGAGAGGCGGTAATCTTATAATCAGCTTTATTTTGCCAATACTTCGGGCCGGGAGAACCGCTTGCGGTGCGGACCTCATCTCCGAAAGCCGGATAGAACATTGGGGCAAAGGCTTCATGCTGGTCATATTTTGAACTCGTTTGGGCAAAACAAAGCGTACTGATCGCCACGAGGCCAGTGACCAGCAATAAGGAGACTTTTTTCATGTACATGAGTAATAATTGTTAATAAATAGGTTTAAAGATAATGTGGAGAAAGTACCTGGTGAAAAGAAATATGCTGAGTGGTAGTTATTTTTTGTTAGAAATTGCATTATGAAAAAGACTTTACTGCCGGTTCTGTTAACTTTATGTATCTCGAGCCTGGGTCAGAAAACGCATCCGGTTCCCGTCATTTTTGATACCGATATTGGACCTGATTACGATGATGTCGGGGCATTGGCGATGCTTCATGCTTTTGCAGATTTCGGGGAAGCCCGCATCCTGGCGACCATCTCATCCAACGCCTTCGAGACGACAGCGCCCACCTTAAGTGTACTCAACACTTACTTTAGGAGAGGGGATATACCCATCGGTGTCACCAAAACCTTGTTTCCCAATAAGGCTTGTAGCCAGGGATGGGCTCAGGTTATCATTCAAAAATACCCGCATTCAATCCATTCAAATCAAACCGCCGAAGACGCTGTGCCGCTGTATAGAAGGATCCTTTCTGTTCAGCCTGACAGTACGGTTACCATCATCAGTACGGGCTTTTTTACAAATCTCGCCCACTTACTTGAGTCTCAACCCGACCAGTACTCCTCCTTGAATGGAAAGGAACTCGTGTCCCTGAAAGTAAAACAACTGGTTTCTATGGCTGCCCGTCTTGATAAGGACAGCATCGAAGGGTATGAGTTCAATGTTATGGTGGATCCCCAGGCTTCAAAAAAAGTATTCGGGGAATGGCCGACTCCGATTACCCTAAGCGGTTTTGAAATAGGACAGAAAATATTGACCGGAATCAAACTGATCAATAATGAAGAGATTCAAAACAGCCCTGTCAAAGACGCATTTCGTATCGCACTTGAAAAGGACAACAACTCACTGGGTCGCAACAGTTGGGATGAAACTGCGGTGTTGGTGGCCATCAGGGGCATCGGCCCTTGGTTCGAATCCACTAAAATAAATTTCAAAATCGATGATGACGGCAAGAATGTCCTGGTTCCAGGCGACAGGTTTATCTATCTCAGATTCCGGGAAAGCCCTGAAGAAATCGGAAGATTGATGGAAGACCTTATGATGCATCATCCTTAGCAGGTCTTTTTTTTGCAATGGTGATTATCATGCGTTCTTGCATTTCACAAACAATTCACGCAATTCGTTCACCCGCTAGCGCTATTTATGTTATTTTTGCGCGCATTGAAAACCGGATCCCGGCCTTATTCATGAAACTTCTCGATTGGTTTATACTTAAAAAATTCCTGAGCACTTTCGTGTATACCATCCTGGTGATCACCACGGTCGCCGTGGTCGTGGATATCAGCGAGAAAGAGGAAGATTTTGCCAAATCGGGTTTGAGCAGCTGGCAAATAGTTACCCATTATTTTATCGGTTTTGTTCCCTTTATTATGGCGATGACCTTTCCTCTAATGGTCTTTATTGCCGTAATCTTTTTTACTTCAAAAATGGCGGGCCAGTCTGCATTCATTGCCATTCTGGCCGGCGGTGTCAAGTACCACCGGCTATTGCGTCCATATCTGGTTGGCGCTTTATTGCTGAGCGTCATTTTCTGGATCGCCAGTAAATATTGGATCCCAAAAGCCAACGAAATCAGGACTAATTTTCAGGCGGTATATGTAGACCGGAATAGCTCTTACAATGCTGATCCCTTCAAAACCAATGACTATTACCTTCGTGTTGATTCCAATACCTATGCGGGTATGCGCTATTATGACACGGCCAGCAGATCAGCAAGGGATTTTTTCCTTTCCAGGATCAGGAACTTTAAAGTATACTATAATCTCCGGGCGGAATCCATTCAATGGGACACTGCCAAAAGAAACTGGAAATTGATCAATATCATAGAAAGAAACATGGACGGTTTAGTGGAATCCGCCAAAAAATTGCCATCAATGAATCTTAATCTTAATGTTCTTCCCGGCGAATTAAAGCGGGACGAATATCAAAAGGATAAATATACCTCTCCGGAACTCAGAGAATTTATTCGAAGGGAGGAAACCAGGGGAGCCGAAGGGCTAAATACTTTCAAGGTAGAATATTATAGCCGGGACGCGACGCCATTTTCTGTCATCATAATGACCTTGATGGGAGCTGTAGTGGCCTCCAGAAAAATTAGAGGGGGAAGCGGCCTTCATCTTGCTTTCGGTTTAATAGCCGCGTCTGTCTTTGTCATCATGAGTAAGTTTTCAGTAACCTTTGCCATCAAGGGTAATTTTCCTCCACTATTGGCGGCCTGGATACCAAATGTTATTTTCAGCGGGGTAACATACTGGTTATACAGGGAAACTCCGAAATAACTTAACTTTACTTCTGTACTCCAGTTGATCCATTTTCAACGGGATATAGCCCAAAATTTTCGTACATGGAATCCATTAAAGACAGGTTCAAGGCAAAAGCTGATACAGTCGCCGCAGAAATAAAAGAATTATTAAAAGACCATGGGAATCAAAAAATAGGGGAGGTCAGTTTATCGCAGATCTACCAGGGAATGCGCGGAATGACAGGTCTGGTGAGTGAGACGTCTTTGCTTGATGCCCAGGAAGGCATCCGGTTCCGTGGCTATTCGATTCCCGAACTCCAGAAAAAATTACCCAAGGCACCAAAAGGAACCGAACCGTTGCCAGAAGGTCTTTTTTGCCTGATGTTGTTGGGAGATCTACCGACAGAGGATGATGTTCATTACCTAACGTCTACATGGCAGCGCCGAAGCCATGTGCCCAATCACGTATTCGATGCGATTGAAGCGTTGCCTGTGGCAACCCATCCCATGACTCAATTTGTGGTCGCCATCATGGCGTTGCAGACGGAAAGCCAGTTTGCCAAGCGATATGGGGAGGGCATGAATAAAAAAGATTATTGGGAGGCCGTATTTGATGATTCAATGGACCTGATTGCCAGACTACCACGGGTAGCCGCGTATATCTACCGAAGAAAATATAAAAAAGAAGATCATATTCATCCCAATGGTTTGCTTGACTGGGCAGGCAATTTTGCGCATATGCTTGGTTATGAAGACGAAACTTTCAAGGAATTGATGCGTCTGTATATGACCATCCATGCGGATCATGAGGGTGGGAATGTGAGCGCACACGCTACCCATCTAGTGGGTTCTGCCCTAAGTGACCCCTACTTAAGTTTTGCAGCAGGTATGAATGGTCTGGCTGGGCCTTTACATGGTCTGGCCAACCAGGAAGTAATCAAATGGATATTGGAGATGCGTGAAGAACTTAAGGAAGAGCTGCCCTCCAGTGAACAAATTGCGGCCTATGTTCGGAAAACCTTGAATGAAGGAAAGGTGGTTCCAGGCTACGGTCACGCGGTGCTAAGAAAGACAGATCCCCGTTTTACAGCACAAATGGAGTTTGGCAAAAAACATATGCCGGATGATCCCCTGGTAAAAACAGTCTGGAATGTGTATGATACGGTTCCTCCCATTTTAAAATCCCTTGGGAAAATTAAAAATCCATGGCCTAACGTAGATGCACACAGCGGCGCATTGCTGGTGCATTATGGTTTTGTGGAATACGAATTCTATACCGTACTGTTCGGAGTGAGCCGTGCTTTGGGTGTGCTCGCCAGTCTTTGTTGGGACCGGGCCCTGGGCTTCCCGATCGAGCGTCCAAAATCCGTGACTACTGAACTTGTCAGATCCTGGTTGCAAGGTAATGGTGAAATATGGGGAGAGTAAACGATGGACAAAGTTACCCAGCATCTACCCACCCCGTTGCATGCATTATAGATTGAGTTCCTGTTTTCGAAGTTCCCAATAACAATTAAAAGAGCAGGCCTATTCCCACCATAAATACCTGATTCCGGTACTCCGGAGTGCTTGGAGATCCATTTCCATTGTCGATTTGTAGATCCAAAGTATACCTTGCGTAAATAAAAGCATGCCTCTCCAGAGTAATGTCGAATCCGATAACGCCGCCAAGTACATTCTTTCTGAGATCGCTGTTGTCATTATCCACAGTCTGTTCCATCGCATTCTGACCTGATTTGACAACAGTTCTGGTGGAGGTCAGGAAGGAAAACTGGGGTCCGATCACAAAACCGAAATTTTCTGTTGCATTCAGTTTAAGAAGCAAAGGCACATCAACAAAATCAGTATGCCTGAGATAGTCATAGTCCTGACCCAAATAAGTCCCAGTAGATTTATATCCTTTTTGTGAATACAGCACTTCGGGTTGGATAGCGATAATCCTGCCTAAGGGTATTTGCAATAATGCTCCCCCGTTAAATCCAAGTAAGGGATCTGATTGGAAACTGGCATCATTGGTTTTTACCATGGTAGCGATATTTAATCCTCCCATTAGCCCAAACCGCACCATGGGTTGGTCAGGCGATTGTGCAAAAAGACCGGCCGTTATAATAACCAGCAGCATGGTCGTCATTAGTTTTCTTTTCATTTTTATGGTTTTTTATACCCCCTATACCAATGAAAAACATGCCATATCTGGTGGCTTCATAAATTGTTTGACTTCAGCGCATTAAAAACCGGTGTCCCGAAAATGGAAATTCGGTTGTTGCAGATTTTCTACATTCCGTTGAAAAGCAGACCCAACAATAATGGATATATGCAAATGCTAGCAGTGTTCCAGAGTCTGGAGAATATCATTAAGAATATCGTCACGGAATTCAAGTCCTACGGAAATACGGATGAGCCCAGGCGTGATATTAACCGCTTGGCGTTCCTCTTCCGTGAGCTTGGCATGGGTGGTACTTGCAGGATGCGATGCAATGCTCCTGGTATCGCCGACGTTGGCGGTCATGGAAAGAAGCTTCAGGTGGTTTAGAAAATTTCGACCACTATCCAAGCCTCCCTTTAGCTCAAAGGAAATGATTCCGCCTCCGTTTTTCATTTGTTTAATGGCAACCGGGTATTGGGGATGGCTTGGTAGAAAAGGATATTTAAGACCCAAAAGCTTAGGATGTTTTTCCAGTTGTTGTGCAATATAGAGGGCATTTGAAGCGTGGCGTTCCATGCGCACGTCGAGGGTCTCTAAACTTTTGCTCAGCAGCCAGGCATTAAACGGGGAGAGGGCCGGGCCGGTGGTTCTACAAAACATATAGATCTCATGAATCAATTCTTTCTTGCCTACGATAACTCCGCCTAGTACCCGGCCCTGGCCATCAAACCATTTGGTCGCAGAATGTAAAACCAGGTCTGCTCCGTACTGGATCGGCTGCTGGCCAATGGGTGTCGCAAAACAATTGTCTACGTTGCAGATTAAATGGTGCTTATGGCATAGGCTGGCTGCAAATTCAAGGTCTATAATCTCCAGGCCCGGGTTGGTTGGTGTTTCCAGGTAGATCATCCTTGTTTCGGGCCGTATTGCCGCCTCCCAATCCTGCGGGCGGTCCGCAGGTACAAAACTATAGTCGATGCCATATTTTGGCAGCCATTTGACAATCAGACTATGGGTGCTTCCAAATACCGAACTGCAGGAAATCAAGTGGTCTCCTTTTTTCAAAAATGTCATGAAAGAGGCAAATACGGCACTCATCCCTGATGCTGTAGCAAAGCCATCTTCGGCTCCCTCCAAAGCGCAAACCCTGAGGGTGAATTCCCTTACATTGGGATTACTGAAACGACTATAGATATTATCGTCTGTTTCATCTGCAAATGCGGCACGCATTTCTTCTGCATCATCAAAACAAAAACTGCTTGTAAGAAAAAGAGGCGAAGAATGCTCCCCTTCAGATGTCCGTTTGGTTTGAATTCGAATGGCCTCGGTGATCGGATGTAAAGACATGAACTTTATTGATTTATTTTTTCTTAAGAAACCTTTACGCCCCATTTTAATTCGCAACCAGCTTCCCTCAAGGTGGCTGAAACCGAACAATATTTACCTATCGAAAGTTCGCAGGCCCTTGCCGCTTTCTCGGGATCAATCTTGCCTTTTAATTCAAAAGTGATATTCACATATTTCCAAAGGGATGGTTCAGCGGCAGGTTCCCTTTCCCCATCAATTAGTATTCTGAAACTTTCGACCTGTTGGCGTTGTTTTTTAAGGATGGAAACGATATCAATTCCGCTGCATCCTCCAAGACCCATCAGCAGCATTTGCATCGGCCTGACGCCAAAATTCTGGCCCCCCGTTTCCGGACTGGTATCCATTTGCACCGTATGTCCATGTTCATCGGCAGCTTCAAACCCAAAGTCACCGTTCCGGCGGTTTACCTCAATATGTATCATTGGAAAATATTTTTTGCAAATGTAATTCATACAAGCCCTTATTTTGCATCCTTAAATCCGGAATTTAAGAGATGACATATTTTCACTATGAGGCGCCGTTTCAACTGGAGAATGGGATGATATTACCAGGCCTGACAATTGAATATCATACCTATGGACGCGTGAATGCTGGTAAAAGCAATGTGGTATGGGTTTGTCATGCACTGACGGCCAATTCCGACGCAGCACGTTGGTGGCCAGGAGTAATAGGTGAAAAAACCTGTATCAACCCTGATGAATTTTTCATTGTTTGTGCCAATATCATCGGTTCCTGTTATGGTTCGACGGGACCGCTGAGTATAGATACGGCGACGCAGATGCCATATTACAGCAACTTTCCACAGGTTACTATCCGTGACATGGTAAGAGGGCATATTTTATTGCGAAAATGGCTCGGCATTGAATCCATCCGCCTGCTAATGGGTGGGAGCATGGGGGGATATCAGGCATTGGAATGGTGTGTCCTGGAGAAGGAAAGGATTCAGGAATTATTCCTGATTGCCACCTCAGCTACGGAAAGTGCCTGGGGAATTGCCATTCATACCGCTCAGCGGATGGCAATAGAGGCCGATGCCAGTTGGAGGGATCCTAGCCCTTCAGCTGGAAGAAATGGTCTGAAGGCCGCTAGAGCGATTGGGATTCTTACCTACCGGAATTATGGCATTCTATCCCAAAAACAAACTGATCCGGACATAGAAAAGATGGACCATTATAAGGCATCCTCCTATGTGATTCATCAGGGAGAGAAGCTTGCCGAGCGTTTTAATAGCTTTAGTTACTGGCTTCTTACTAAGGCGATGGACAGTCACCATTTAGCAAGAGGCCGGGGCGGAAATTTGGAAAGCGTCCTAGAGCAGATCACACAAAGAACCCTGATTATCGGAATCAATAGTGATATTCTTTGCCCGCTGCAGGAGCAGCGTTATCTTTCACGGCACCTCAGGGGCAGCCAACTGGTGGAAATTGATTCGGCTTACGGGCATGATGGCTTCATGGTGGAATCAGAAAAAATAACCAATCATCTTTCAGACTGGCTTCTTTAATCCATTTCTGGGTAAAGTGGAAAAGCCTGCATAAATCGATTCACCTTTTCACGGATGGATAACAGCATGGAATCATTATCAGCGTGGGTAAGGCTGTCATCAATAAATTCAACAATAGCTGCCATATCCCCTTCCTTCATGCCCCGGGTCGTAACTGCTGGAACGCCCACCCGAATGCCTGAAGTAACAAAGGCGCTTTTGTCGTCAAAGGGAACCATGTTTTTATTTACGGTGATGTCTGCTTTGCCGAGCGCATTCTCAGCTTTTTTTCCGCTGATGTTTTTATTACGCAGGTCGATCAGGAGGAGGTGGTTGTCTGTGCCTCCCGAAACGATATGATAGCCCTTCCCTGTAAATTCAGCGGCCATGGCCTTGGCATTGGTAAGGATCTGCTTGGCATATACAGTAAACTCTTCATCCAACGTTTCTCCGAATGCGATGGCTTTAGCGGCAATGATATGCTCGAGCGGACCACCTTGGGTGCCGGGAAATACCGCCATATCCAAGAGGTTACTCATCATCCGGATATTTCCTTTGACATCTTTCAGTCCGAAGGGGTTTTCAAAATCCTTTTTCATCATTATAATACCACCTCTAGGCCCTCGTAAGGTCTTATGTGTAGTGGAACTTACAAAATGACAATGCTCGAAAGGCGAATTCAGCAGACCTTTGGCGATTAGCCCGGCGGGATGGGCCATATCGCAGAGGGTAAATGCTCCGATGCGATCGGCAATATTCCGGATGCGGCTGTAGTCCCAGTCACGGCTATAAGCAGAGGCCCCGCATATAATCAATTTTGGTTTTTCGGAAAGCGCTACATTTTCCATCATATCGTAATCGACAAGCCCATTTTCCTTTTTTACTCCATAAAAATGAGGCCGATACAATTTGCCTGAAAAATTGACCGGGGACCCATGCGTCAGATGGCCTCCCATGCTGAGATCTAGACCTAATATCTTATCACCAGGCTGGAGAATGGCAAGAAGCACAGCGTAATTTGCCTGCGCTCCGCTATGAGGCTGGACATTAGCATATTCACATTCAAAAATGGCTTTCAAGCGGTCGATGGCCAGTTGTTCGGTTTGGTCAACGATCTCACAGCCACCATAATATCTTCTGCCAGGATAGCCCTCTGCATATTTATTATTCATCACATTACCGATGGCTTGAATGACCTGAAAGGAAGCAAAGTTTTCTGAGGCGATCAGTTCAATCCCACGACGCTGGCGTTCCAGTTCTTTATGGATCAGATCGAAGACCAATTTATCTTTTTGCATGGCGCAAAAATAGGGCAACTTGCGGGCAAAAGGTAAAATTCGTTACATTCACACCTATTATTTAAGGGAACAAAATAAATGAAAGCAATAATCCCGGTAGCCGGGGCCGGCACTAAGCTGCGTCCCCATACTTATACTCAACCCAAGGCCCTGATACCTTTAGCCGGGAAGACCATTTTGAGCATTATCGTAGATCAATTGCTGGAGGCAGGCATTCATGAATTTATTTTCATTGTAGGCTACCTGGGCGAAAAAATTGAAGACTACGTGAAAGAGAAATACCCGGGGCTTACGGCCAGTTTTGTTCACCAGAATGAACGACAGGGTATTGGCCATGCAATTTTATTGACCAGGGGAATTGTCGAAGATGATGAAATGTTTATCGTCCTTGGGGATACCATTTGCGAATTTGACGTCAGGAAAGTGCTTGAAATGCCTTTTTCCACTCTAGGGGTTAAAAGGGTCGATGATCCCCGGAATTTTGGAGTGGCGGAAATTGAGGAAGCAGGAACCATTAGCCGTGTGGTAGAAAAGCCGCAAATTCCTAAATCGAATATGGCCCTCGTTGGCATCTACAGGATCAAGGAAACTACCGCCTTATTCAGCTGCCTGGAAAATAATATACAGCAGCAGCTGACCAGCTATGGCGAATATAACCTGACCGACGCCATAGAATGCATGATACTCAATGGTGTAAAATTCCACTCGTTCAAAGTGCAAAACTGGTTTGATTGCGGGAAGAAAGAGACACTCCTGGAATCAAACGCAAAACTCCTTAAAAAATTCGGGGGTAATATTGCTCCGGAACACTCGTTTGAAAATACTATCATCATTCAACCGGTCAATATTGCCCTGGGATGCGATATCAAAAACTCCATCATCGGGCCAAATGTGGCGATTGGTGAAAAAACAAAAGTCAATTATTCCATCATTAAGGATTCCATCATTGGATCTTTTGCCAATCTCTATGATATCGTGCTCACCCATTCGCTTATCGGCAGCGATACCGAGGTAAAGGGTGAAAGCCGAAGTCTGAATATTGGTGACAATACTGAAATAGACCTGGGGGAGAGCTGAACCATAAACTCTACAGGGTGTTTTCCCGGACAATCTTTCTGGCAAGCATATCGGCTTCCCTGTTATAGTTAATGGCAGAGCCAGCTTTTTGGTGGGCCTTAATCTTTTTCCATACAACAGAAAAATACCCAACCGCTTCCAGCAATTCATTGACCAGGTCTGCATTGGGGATTTGATTTCCTTTTTTTGTCAAGAAACCGGCTGCCACCAGCTTCTCTTTTCGCTCTGGAAGTCCGATGACATATTGACTGTCGGAGTAGATGGTAATATTTCTTATATGAATGAAATGTTCCTTGATATAAGACAACGCCTTAATTACTGCTGTCAGCTCCATCCGGTTATTGGTGCTTGCAGGAACCATACCGGATAAAACGATCTTTTCTTCTGAGATGCACAGTATGGCCGCCCATCCGCCTACCTTGTATTGCACATGGCAACTCCCGTCACTGTAGAGATCCAATTCACTTATTTTTTCCATTAAAGGCACGGGTAAAGGTAACCTCATTTCGATACCTTTATCGCTTAAACAAGTCCTGAAAATGACTCCTTTCTCAAACCGGATTACCCGATTATTCGGAATCGATTATCCCATCGTCCAGGCCGGAATGGTTTGGGCAAGCGGCTGGCGTTTGGCCAGCGCCGTCAGTAATGCTGGTGGTCTGGGGATGATAGGCAGCGGAAGCATGGGCCCGGATGTCTTAATAGAGCATATCCGTAAGTGCAGGGATGCAACAAAGAGGCCTTTTGCCGTAAATCTTCCTCTAATATTTCCGGATGTTCAAAGGCATATTGAAATCTTAATTGAAGAAAAGGTTGGGATCGTGTTTACCTCCGCGGGCAATCCTAAAACCTGGACAGATCGTTTGAAGCAAAACGGGATCCGGGTAGTTCATGTGGTTGCCAGCAGTAAAATGGCAAAAAAAGCGGAAGAGGCCGGATGCGATGGTATTGTGGCTGAGGGTTTTGAAGCAGGAGGTCACAATGGAAGAGAAGAAACAACGACGATGGTATTATTACCTGCAGTTTGCGGTAAAGTGGAAATCCCTGTAATTTCAGCAGGTGGGCTGGCAACGGGAAGACAAATGCTGGCAGCCATGGTGATGGGCGCTGAAGGAGTGCAAATGGGAAGTCGTTTTGTGGTGAGCGAAGAAGCTTCCTCCCATATCCTTTTTAAGAATTCGGTCATCGGTGCGACTGAAGGTGATACCATCCTTACCTTAAAACAATTGATGCCCGTCAGGCTGATAAAAAACAAATTTTTTCAAGAGGTATCGGAAGCTGAACAAAGAGGAGCGACAGTAGAGGAGCTCAAATCCTTACTTGGCCGTGGACGCGCAAAAAAGGGCATGTTTGAGGGAAATTTGGAAGAGGGGGAATTGGAAATTGGTCAGGTGAGTGCCTTGCTGGACCGGATTCTTCCAGCGGCCACCATTGTGGAAAATATTTGGTCAGAATTCAAACAAGCGCTTTCGATGCCCTTGAGGATGGCCTGAATGCGTTAGATTATTACAGGAATCTTAAAGTAAAAAAGGTTGATGCATTACCCGAAGACAAAGAACAAAACAATATTCCAACATGATTCAATTTTTGAAAAAAGGGATGGCAATTCCTTCTCTTCCAGCAATGGAACGATATATTCTTGCCAAAATATTTTATGCATTATACTAAAAACATGCTGATCCTGGTAGCAGGGCTTTCCATCGCTGGTATTGCCAATGCTAATGATGGGAAAACCGAAACACCGCTGCTCCATGGCTATGTGACGGATGCATTAACCAAAAGGCCGGTAGCGGGTGTAGTTGTCTCTGCTTGTTTACCGGGCGTGAATAACTCCCAGGAGGTAACTACCAATGCAGATGGCTATTTTCATTTTGCGCAATTGCCTGCATCCTCTGTTGATTTGCAATTTGATAAAAAGGGTTACCATCCTTATAAGCGTTGTGGAGTACTGATCAAAGAAAAAATGACTGTCAAATTAAATATTGAATTCCTTCCGGAAGATGCGGAGCGCGAAGCGGAAGATTCAGAATTCCCCATGCTAAGAATGCTGGAAATGAATTGACCAGGTGGGGGGCTATTAATAATAAACGGGACTGGGAACAGCCCCGTTTTTACTCTACTGCACATGAGGCTTAATCTAAATCGATATTAAACCTGATAGTCTTTTTATAACCAGCTTTATTTATTGCGCTGATTCTCTCTTGCTCCAAATTCTTGATGGTGGATTGAGGGTAGACGCACATCGTTCTGAAAGGAAATACGAACTCTGTCAACTCCTCCTCTTGAATATTGATCTTTATACCGGAACTTGTTTCTATTGGTTTCTTTATAAGAGGCTGTTCCGGTTTTGCATTCTCTTTTTTGCCAGGTGCTAATGCCCCGGCTGAAATGATTTGCCTACTCATAAGTCCGGAATTTCTGAATTTTCCTGCTTTCACTTGCTGGTCCGGTTTCTTTTCTGACCATATCAGCGCTACACAGGCCACAGTTAGTGGTCCTAAGGCTTTTAGCCAATGCCTGGAAGGGAGCAGAAGGATCGCCATAGGTTTATTTTGCTCTAAGATTACTTTACGATAATCTTCGTATAAATATACGATTGAATTCGTAAATAGTTACAGCAGGTTTATTTTTTAAAAAAATTTAACATTTAGGACACAAAAAAGATGGGTCTATTTGCCAGGGGTGGGAGAGGTAGCGAGGCTTTCATTCCCGTCGTCGCTGACGGACTGCACTGCAAAGAAATAATTATCCTTCGAATAATAGCCACGCATCCAGACAAAAAAAACGCAGGCCAGGAATAAATTCTTTCTTATAATTCAGTGGTATCTCTGATACACTTCTGGGAATATTCTAGCAGGCCCCTAATGTCTAACTTCGAAAAGCCCATTTCCACATTTCTTTCCAGGAAGCCTTTTTGCCATACATTAATATACCAGTCCGATAAATTTTTCCTGCTAACCAGGTGGTGCAGATAAATCCGAATATCAAAAAAAGCATCGACAGGCCTAATTGCCACCAGGGGACAGTCGTGCCAATACCGTAAGGTATCCTGGCCATCATGACGATCGGTGAGGTTAATGGAAATAGACTTCCGAATATGGCGAGGCCACTGCTTGGGTCGGTCGCAGCCTTTGTCATTATTACAAAAGCAAGTACAATGGGCATCGTGATCGGTAAAGTGAGTTGTTGGGCTTCCTGCATATCTTCACTGACTGCACTTCCGACTGCAGCAAATAAAGATGCGTACATTAAATATCCCGCGATAAAATAGAAGATGAAGAAAAAAATGATCAGCCCGAAATTCATATATTTCAACCCCTCCGTGATCGCCGCCAGAGCTCCGGGAGACTGCCCTGGTGTTTGAGTGGCCTGAGACGCCATCGAGTGCCCTAGAGAAGGAAACAAAACCGGCAAAAATAACTGAAGAACGAACATCAGCACGATCCAAATGATAAACTGGGTAAGGCCCACCGCTCCTATACCTATGATTTTGCCCATCATCAGCTGGAATGGTTTTACCGAGCTTACAATGACTTCCGCTATCCGGTTGATTTTTTCCTCCATGACTCCACGCATCACCATCATTCCGTAAATAAACATGGTGATATAAATCAAGATGCCTGCAGCGTAGGCAACACCCGCGGCTATTTCAGATGACCCCTTCTTAAATTCTTTTCCCTTTCCTATTTTCGGAATAATACTGATGTCCGATTTGATTTTGCTCAATTTTTCCGGATCAATATTGGCTGCCACCATCCGTTTATTTTCAATGGCGTTGTTGACTACTTTTTCTATATTGGATTGGGCCACCGGTCCGATCTGCAATTCACTATATAGAGTAATGCCACCAGGATTATTCAGATCCAAAGGGGGAATATAAAGAACTGATCCATATCCTTTCTGTTGGTATTTTTGCAGGAAAGTATCCAAGATTTGATCCTTGATGATCGTGAAATTAAAATTCCCTGTGCTGTCAATTTTTCCATTAAACAGGGATGCATTGTCCAACACCGCCACATTTTGCTTTTCGCTGCTGCCACTGATGGCGACGGCGACGATTGCTGCATAGAATCCAAAGATCAGGATGGGAACCATAATGGTCATGATCAAAAATGATCTTTTGGCAACTCTGGTCATGTATTCCCTTCTTAGGATAACGCCTATCTTATTCATAGCTATTTTTTATGCTGTGATGGGTTGAAATTGTCTGGTCAAGGGTGTGCCTTCCACCAACTTGATAAAAATATCGCTTAGGGAGGGGAGTATTTCCTGAAAGGAAAGAATGCCTGTTTTCTGGCCAATAAAATAGCTCAGCACGTCATTGGGAGCAAAGCCTGGTTTGATCTTCACGATTAGCCGTTTATCGGTTTGGTGGATGATTTCAAAACTCTCTTCCGCAATTGTTGCGGGGGCAACCTCCAGGCTAATGCTGAAAAGGTTTTCCTTGAATTGCTGTTTCACACCGCCCACAGTGCCATCCAATATTTTTTTCCCCTTGTTCAACAAAATGATATGATCACAGATTTCTTCCACCTGCTCCATTCGGTGGGTACTAAAGATTATCGAGCTTCCTTTTTTTGAGAGATTATAAATTTCGTCCTTAATGAGGTTGCTGTTTACCGGGTCAAGGCCGCTGAATGGTTCATCCAAAATGATCAGTTTGGGTTCATGGAGGACGGTAATGACAAACTGAAGTTTTTGACCCATGCCCTTGCTCAGGTCTTCAATTTTTTTATTCCACCAACTCTGCATACCGAATTTGATAAACCATTCCTTTGCTTTTTTTACCGCTTCGGATTGGCTTAGTCCTTTTAATTGGGCCAGGTACACAGCCTGATCCCCGATCTTCATTTTTTTATACAAACCCCTTTCTTCAGGCATATAACCAATTCCAGTGACATCATTGACCGGGTCAAAGGGTTTTCCATCAAAAATAATTTCCCCTTCATCAGGATAGAAGATGCCCGTGATCATCCGAATCAGGGTAGTTTTCCCGGCTCCGTTAGGTCCGAGCAAACCGAAAATAGAACCCTTCTCCAACGAAAAACTTATATCGTCTACAGCCTTTTGAGTGGCAAAATATTTTTTAAGCCCTTTTACTTCAAGCATGTTCATAAGTAGAGAGTTTGTTGCCAAATATTACGGCCTGAAAGAGGACCATCTTCTATAAATACCGTCCAACCATAAATACAAAAATGCGGTAAATTTCGTTCCCAAAAAATTATCGGCGAATGTTTAATTCCACCCACAGAAACATACTCTAAATCAGGATAAAATAGTTTCACATTGGCTCATATAATAGTTTAAGTGGGACTTTGCAAAAATGAAACGAAATGATTATAAAGAAGTTACAGACTGCCTTTTAATGCCATAGGAAAAGAATTGAGCATTACGGTCCACTCATTTGCATTTGATGGCAATTTGAGCGGCTACTCTTTCCCCATCTATGGCAGCGCTCATAATGCCGCCCGCATAACCAGCTCCCTCTCCACAAGGATACAGGTTTGAGATCTGCGGGTGGGATAATCTGATTGCGTGTCTGGGAATACGAACCGGTGAGGATGTCCGGGATTCTGTCGATACAATGACGGCTTCATTACTGTAATAGCCCCTCATTTTTTTGCCAAAGGCCAAAAAAGCCTGCCGCAAGGAATCATATACAAAACGCGGCAGTGAATTTTTCAATGAGGCCGAATGAAGGCCAGGTAAATAAGAGCAGGAGGGAAGACTGGAGGAGATCCTGTTCTCCACAAAATCAATCATTCTTTGCCCTGGAGCCACAAATTTGCCTCCACCCTGTTCGAATGCTTTTTCTTCCACGTACTTTTGGAAAAACATCCCTGCCAGAGGACCCCAATTTCCAAAGTCCTGCACTTCTTTTTCCCCAATGGTCACCACGATTCCTGAATTCGCGAATGGATTATTTCTTTTTGACGGAGACCAACCGTTTACGACGAGTTCACCTTCTGTGGTCGACGAAGGAGCAATAATACCGCCGGGACACATGCAAAAGGAAAATACGCCGCGGCCATTTACCTGTTCTACCAGGCTGTAAGCGGCTGGAGGAAGGTCCGGCAATCCATGATACTGGATCTTATCAATCAGATTTTGGGGATGTTCAATTCGAACCCCGATCGCAAATGGCTTGGACTCAATTGCAATCTTTTTATGCTGCAACAATTCAAAGATATCCCTGGCTGAATGACCTGTAGAAAGGACATAATGGCCGGCTTTGTAACATTCCCCGTCGGCCGTTTTGACAAACTGAACGGCACCATCTTCAATATCAAAATCAATGACCTTTTTTCCAAATAAAAAACTACCACCGCTTTTTAATATCTGTTGCCTAATCCCGGTGATGATCCCGGGTAGTTTATTGGTCCCGATATGGGGATGGGATTCGTAGAGGATATTTTCTCCGGCACCGAAAAAGACCAACAACTGTAAGATATGGCTGATATCTCCTCTTTTGGTGCTTCTTGTATATAGCTTCCCGTCGCTGTAGGTACCAGCTCCCCCTTCCCCATAGCAATAATTACTATCAGGATGGAGGATACCTTCTTTATTGAGGATAGCCAAGTCTCTTCTTCTTGCGCGGACATCTTTGCCTCTTTCCAGTAAAATGGGCCGGATACCTTCCTCAATTAATTTGAGCGCGGTAAAAAGGCCTGCCGGTCCCCCACCAATAATAATTGCGTCATTTTTCGCCTTGGACACGTCAGGAAATTCAAAATTGAGAAGCCGGTCCAACTCTTTTTGAAAGGGTTCGTTGATAAACAACCGCAGCGTCAGGATTATCCAAGCTTGTCTGCCTCTTGCATCAATGGAACGCTTAAGAATAGAAAAACCCTTCACTTCTTCACTGGACAGACTAATGGCTTTGGCAGCTGCATCTTTGATATTTGCATCGGTAAGCGCCTCGGATGGAAGTAATTTGAGTTGGATTATTTTTTGCATCGTGTCAGGTAGTTAACCTAAAAACGAGGACCAATACATGGTATTGGTCCTAATCTGTCAAGAAAGTTATCGTAACCTATTTTGTCTTCACAGTAATTCCGAATGTAAAAATGGAAAAGCCATTATACCCAAGTTCAGCGAAAACTCCAAAATGGGTTACAAAATAATAATGTGCCCCTACAAAGAAGCCTGGTTGGAAAGCGCTTGCCTTAGCTGCAAGACTATTATAACCATCGGTTGCCACACTTGGATTATTGGTAATCACATATCCGAGCAGAATTCCGGCGTAGGGATCAAATTTATCTTTTAGCTTTTCCAAATTGAACATGAAATGATAGGTACCCCTGAGGCCGACAAGAATGGCATCATATTTATATGTAGCGCTGTTGTATCCTGTGATATAGTCTCCATTATTATAAGAGGTTGAAGAATAGGCGACCGTGCCTCCGATCCCGATATTTCCAATACCCAGTTTTTTGGTTATAGCCACATCAATGTCAAGCGTTGGCGTTACTCCTAAAACTGATCCATAAGCTCCACCCCAGTATAAATCGCCCACGCCGATACCTAAATTGGCTAACAGACATCCTCTGGGGAAAACAGGGTTATCATCATCATCTGCCGCTTTTGGTTTCCCAGTTATTCCCAAAAATGCCAAGCTTGAAGATTTATCGGCTGAAAAATCAACCAGGTTAATTACCGGGCTGAAAGACAGGCCCGGGGAAAAGTTCGTACTCTTGTACGAATCGCCCATGTTCGCCGAAGTACCGGAAGAAGGGATATCCCTGGAGAGCAATCCCTGCTGGGCGAAAGACAAAGAAGCGATCAGGAAGAAGCTTACAAAGAGTAAAAATGCTTTTTTCATGATGAAGAGATTTTTAGGGTTATTAATAACTAAAGGAAATACAAAAATAAGGACATGGCTGGAATAAAAAATACCTAAAAAGTGGGATACCTGGAGCTATCATGGCGGTTAAAAAATTCTCCGTTTTACATAAGCAGTTTATCATTATTTGGCTATTTTCTCTATTTTCTAAAAAGCATGAGATTGAAGTCTTTTAAAAGATTTTACTAAGCATTTAAAAAGTTAAAATGGGGTTTACCCACTGAGCTATCCAAAATAAAAATCCTGTTTATGAAATTTATCATGAGCTAAACGAATTGAAGTGATTGGTTTCCATGCGCTAGGGCGGGTTTGTACAAAATATATTACTGACAAATATTTTTTTCTCCGTAAATTTTTAAAAAAAACTCCAGGAATTTAAAATAGAATCAAATATTGTGTACCTTCAATCACTTCCCTTAAAAATACTTGTTATGAAGAATGGTTATCCGACAGCAGCACCCTCATTTCCCTTCTTCACTCAAAATTTACGCAAACCACCAGGTATTTACCTCTCACCAGCAGATTTCGCTTATCCATTATTTATGGAATGCGGATAGTCCAGGACAAGCCGGGCTGGAGCAACACGAAGAACTGCGGAAAACGCAGAAAGCAATTATTCCTGGAAAAATAAAAGAAAAATTTGGTCAATGTTCAAATAGTGATTAATTGAAAAAAATCAGATTAATAAAAAATTTTTTTTTCAATAAAAAACTTTGATATTCGTCCCCCTGCAAAACTTTTTATCTAAATTCTTCCTTTGAAAATATTGAGAAAATCAGATTCTTAACTCAGCATAAAACTGCTTTCTAAGTAATGGCAAAAACGTTTGAAAAAGTCTGGGAAAACTGCTTGGAAATAATTAAAGACATTGTTGAATGGCAACATTTTAAGACCTGGTTTGAGCCTATTAGGCCTGTTGAGTTAAAAAGCAATATCCTGGTAATACAGGTCCCTAGCCAGTTTTTTTATGAATACCTTGAAGAACATTATGTCAATTTATTGGCAAAGACTTTGAGGCGTATTTTGGGAAAAGACGCTAGACTGGAGTACCGGATTATGGTAGACAGCGGAAATCAACAAAATAAACCCCTCACGATGGATGTTCCTGCACACGGATATAAAACTTTTTCCAATAATGAAATGGATTTTCCTCTCATTATCAATAATCCTGTAAAAAATCCTTTCGTCATTCCCGGTTTGAAGAAAATGCAGATCGATGCTCAATTGAATCCGGTTTATACTTTTGATTCCTTTATTGAGGGTGATTGTAACCGGGTGGCACGGCGGGCGGGAAAAACCGTTGCCGAAAAGCCGGGAGCCAATTCTTTTAATCCCCTTGTTATTTACGGGGGAGTAGGACTTGGAAAGACGCACCTTGGCCAGGCCATTGGCAATGAAGTAAAAAGGCTGCACCAGAATAAAGTTGCATTGTATGTCAGTTCAGAAAAATTTATAAATCAATTTATTGATCACGGCCGCAATAATGCAATAAACGACTTTATACACTTTTATCAGTTAGTGGATGTATTGATAATAGATGATGTGCAATTTTTCAGCCGTGCCGAAAAATCACAGGATGCTTTTTTTGCCATATTCAATCATTTGCATCAATCCGGAAAACAGCTGATTCTGACTTCTGATAAATCCCCTAAAGATCTCGACGGCGTCCAGGAAAGATTGCTAAGTCGTTTCCGTTGGGGGCTCAGTGCTGACCTCCAAGTACCAGACTATGACACAAGGATTGATATTCTGGAAAGAAAAATGAAGAATGACGGGCTGGAAATGCCAAAAGAAGTAGTAAAATATCTGGCATACAATATCAATAGTAATGTGAGGGAGTTGGAAGGAGCCTTGATCTCGCTTTTGGCACAATCTTCGCTCAATAAGAGGGAAATCGATTTAGAGTTGGCCAAGAAAGTACTCCGTAATTTTGTGAAAACCAGCAGTAAAGAAATAACTATTGAAACCATTCAACGGATGGTTTGTGAGTACTTTGATGTATCTTATGATAAGTTATTGCAAAAGACCCGCAAACGCGAGATTGTCCAGGCCCGTCAGATTACCATGTATCTAGCCAAAGCATTTACCAAAAATTCATTAAAAACTATTGGTGAGCATTTTGGAGGTCGCGATCATACAACCGTCATACATTCCTGTCAAACTGTTAAGGATTTAATGGATACTGACAGCCTATTCCGAGAAAACGTTACCGAACTCCAGCAAAAGGTGCAATTAGCTGCTATGTGATGAATAGCTGAAATGGAATATAATTAAGGCTACCTCAACGTGAACGTTGGGGTTCTTTTTTTTCGGTGCGCCTAAATTATATTTTTGCAGAATTAATGATTATTTTTGCCTCCCTGCAAAAGGATTGCGGGTTTATTCGGAGAGGTGCCTGAGTGGCCGAAAGGGCCGGTTTGCTAAACCGTTGTACGAGCTTAAACTTGTACCGAGGGTTCGAATCCCTCCCTCTCCGC
>Ga0302221_10000151_pt1 | contig 63810 bp, 67 predicted proteins | sample II_Palsa_E2_1_FD_193517 | JGI IMG/M metagenome (GOLD analysis project Ga0302221, IMG submission 193517) | Peat permafrost microbial communities from Stordalen Mire near Abisko, Sweden - II_Palsa_E2_1 | ecosystem: Environmental > Terrestrial > Soil > Palsa > Peat permafrost | place: Sweden... | reverse complement strand
TGAGGAGTTCTTTTTCTTTAGCGTATTTTTTTTCGGTTTCTCTAGCGGTTCCTTTCGCGTTTTTTTCGCGGCCGCGGCGGATTTTTCCGGCGTAGATGCCGCAGCGGATTTTCCCCGCTTAGGTGCGGCTTCCGTTTTCTTATAACTGAATGCCGCTACCTTTTGCAGCTTTTGAAACGCCGCCTTTTCGATGCCTGTGAGTTTGAGCAGGGCGGCCTCGTTGGATACAAATCGGATATGCGGGGCGATTTGCTGCAACTGGTTTTTATTCAGCTGCAAGGCGACTCCGATCTCCCATAACGGCGTTTCCTTCACATTGATTTGCCGTTTTGCCTGCTCCACGTTGACCCGTGTGGGTTTAAGCGGTGAGGATTTTTCCTCGATCACCACTTTGCTTTTCTTGCCTCCGCCGCTCAGCGTATAACTCCCGGGTTGCAGGTTATAAAAGCTGTATTGGCCGTTAATGTTGGAGCTGGTTTTCAGGGTATACCCCTTGGGTCCCGTCAGGACCATCTGCATGCCGCGCAACGGGGTTTTATGCATATCCGCGATCACGCCGGACAACAGTCCCGCGCCAAGTTTAAGCTGCGTGGGCGGGGGGATATACAGTTTCCCGCTGTTGAGGCGCTGGAACATAAAGGTGCTGAATATTTTATCGTAGTAAACGGCGATGCCGTCCAGGTCATAATCGTTTTGGTTCCTGATCAGGAAGCAGGCCGCGTTGGAAATGGTGGATGAATCGGTTTCCGAAGATTGCTGGTAAGTAATATCCCCTGTATCAAAGGTATCGATGAGATTCTGTATAGAGTTACCATCTTTTCCGACAGGCCCAATTACGGACACCAGTTCGTCTATGGAGAAAGACGCGGACTCCTCGTTGGTTTCGATGAAGGATTGCTGATAGGTATTGCCAAGGGAGTAATTCACTTCGACCCCCGTATCGAGCCACCACCTGCCGATGAGTTCCGCCCGGTTGTTGGCGGAAGGGTCGGCATAGGGATTGGCGGCCACACTCAAGTCCGCTCCGGAATCCGGGAAGAATTGATCGAGGTTGGTGATAAAGGGATCGAGTTCGAGTATCGCTCTCCTGGCATCTTCCGGGATCAGCGAGGCAATGGAATCGTTGCCGGGTCGAAGTAGCTTCCAGGCGGGGATAATCAAGACCTGTTCGCCCCCATCGAGCTTCGGTCCAAAGCTTACCTCCGTTGAATTCGGGTCTGCCTCGTCCGGCCGACCTTTGAATACACCGAATACCAAATTGGCGGCGATGACAAAAAGATCTCCGAGTGGCCCCCAATAAGCCCTCCCGATTGCTTTTTGGTTATCCGCGGTGATCGTTGTATTGGTCGTCTGCGAGATCTCGACCCCGTCCTGGGTGGAATTTGCATAGATCTGCGAATTATTCGAATCGTCCGCTGTAGAGACGTTTGCCCCGCTTACTTTAGAAGTATCGTCACTCTTCCACCCCAGGTCTCCAGTAAAGCTGAGGTTGAATTTTGTGCCGAATGTTCTGGTCTGCGTCAGGGAATTGGTCATGTCCTGACCGGGTGGGCAATAAACGATGCTGACGGGGACGAATAACAGGGAAAATCGCCCAATATCGACAAAGCTGCCCGCTTGCAGCAAGATCACGGGTGTCATTTCGACGAGTGCCGAATCGGTGACACCGCAACGGAGGCGGATCGCATATTGCTCGGTAGGGTCGGTCATATCGACCATCAGCGTGAGCGTACTGGTTGCCGTGGTGGTTGCCCCCGCCGGCAGCAACCTGGTCTGCAGATCCACGGAGTTCCACGCTCCAGTTTGGACTTTATAGAGTTCGCCCATAAATACAGCCTGCCCGGGAAGCGCGCTGTTGTTTTTATAGGAAAGCGAGACGGTGATCTCGATGGTGCCACCTCCGGCGATGGTTGCCTTGGTGCTTGCAGAAGATGGAATGATCGACGCGTCGAAAGGCGATTGCGTTATGCTCATCGACGCCACGGGGTTGCCAGGCCATTGTTCCATATGAATAAAATTTAAGGTGGGAGTGCTCTTTAAAGGTACATGATCGCCAGAAATGTTGGAGCCGGATTGAGTGAAGGTGATGCCGTAGACAAAAAGAACCGTCAATAAAAGCAGGTGGTTCGAGTCTCGAAAGGATGACGGTGTTTTTGTGAATATTGGAGCTAAATAGGGGCTTAGGATGATTAAAATCCGCCTCGTTAGAAACTACCAAATGCCTGATAAATAGGCATTTCCAAAAACAAAAACGGCACAAGTCAATGGTTCGACTTTATATCGTTTTGCGGACCGGACGGCCCTTGAACCTAATTTATTAATGTCTGACTATCAATTTGATTTACTCCGAAAGTTTTTAGGGCATCCGAATGTTCCACCTTTTTCTCATCCATTCTTTTCATCAAAAACTCACTGCTAAATTAAGAAATTAAATACAATCCTAAATACTTTACTTTAGAAATTTACTAATAAATGTTAAAGGTGAATTGCACTTTTTGGCTTCCATCCGCTTTCATAAGCCAAATCGTTCCGTGAGTTTGATCAATAATGGAATTAGGAGAACCATCCGTTAAATCTAAGTTTACATAGGCAATCATACCCGTATTCGATATTGAAAATCCTTGGGTGGAATTAAGGGCTATCTCTTGTAAATCCGAACCGTCCATATTGGAGCTCCAAACTCCATAATCCTCAAAGTAGATTTTCTGATTGAAGTAGCTCGGATTATGAATGTAGATATGCGTGCTTACATTTGAAGTCAATTGTTTAACACTGTTCCCATTCGTGTCCATGGTATAAACATGGGTGGAAACCGTATCACCCCTGATATGTAGTATCATTTCTCTTGAAATGTAGAATGGTTCCCTGGAATAACTTGAATCAACACCTTTATTTCCTATAACTTGTTGACCTGTGCCGTCATGGGCCATTTTATATACCTGATAAGGTAAGGATTGATTATCCATATCTGAGTCGAAATAAATAGTATCTCCAGCCTGATTCCAAGAGGGAAAAAAGTGATTTGAAGGACCTATCGTTAACTGTATTATGTGAGCGGTATCAAAATTTTGACCATCAAAAGGCATCTTATATATCTGACCCCCATTACTAAAAGAAATCCATTTGCCATCTGGTGACCATGCTGGATTTTGTAATTGAAAAAAGGTAGCCCTCCTCATATTTGTTCCATTAGCGGATATTAACCAGAAACCAGCAGAATCCTCGTAGTAGCTATAATTATAGGTGGCTGGACAGGGTGATTGATCGATTATACCGATAGATTGTATCGGGATATGATTAAATCCTAATAGAGATCCGTCGGGAAACCAAACTGGATCGGAATAGGGAGAGGTAGGAAGCGTATAGATTGAAATACAACCTGAATTTTTCTTGCATCCATCGGTGAGCAGCAAAAATGCCAGTATAAGGGGTAGGTAAACTAATATTTTTAAAATTGTAGTCCTTAGATATCCATGGTCGAAAGGCAGAAATTTCAGGATTGACGACAAAAGAAACGAGGTGTATCCTTTATTCATCTCATTTAGGTTTAACGGAACTAATCTAACCGAATTTAGATTTCTCAGCATAGGTATTTAGTTAATATAAGTGTAAAACCTTAGTCTAATAATGTTTAAAATGTCTCTTTCTTCTCTTTGCCTACCCCTTTTACACTCGTATAATATGTAGATCAATCCCAGACCCCCTGCCATCGGAACTCTCCATGCATTAGATTTTTTCAGAGAAAATATCTCTACATTAAAATAAAAGGCATAAGAATCTTATGTATATATTGCCTGCTTTGCCTTTCTATAATTCGGGCAATTCAATAAATTGAAGCTGACAATTAAACATAAAGCTGTGTTCATCAAAAGCCATAGACAGCATCCTATATGCTGCCTATAAGACGACCACTACCTCCATTTTGGATCTTTGTAATTTTTAGTTTCGTCAAAAACAGCTAGAGCTAATTCCTTGCCCCATATCTTGTTACCAGCCTTTTTAGGGTTTTTTCTAAAATGTTAATTCCTTTCTTTGAAATAAAGATCGATTGAGGTTTGACATTCCGTAACTGAGGGATAGTTGCTGTTGTGAATTATTGCCTTTGCCATACCGCTAAATATGGATTCTATTACATTGAGAAATTGCGCACAGGCCGGTAGAGGAGCGAGTTCAACAATGGGAGTTTTATTTTTCTTACGATAACTATTGTTATTTATTTGACTAATTTTATCATATAACTTTCTTGATGCATGCCATGAAGCGGCATCCCAAGAAAAAAAAATCCGCTTTTCTCCTCGATATTTTTGAATTAATATTTCCAATAACTTTATCATCTCAGTAGTATTCTTTTTTTCGGAGAAAAAATGAGTAACTTGATTGGTCGATAATTCTAATGCGGCCGTACAAATTAGGCGCCCTTTATTTTGCTGCCATTGAGGGTACGTTTTGATTTCGTCCTTCTTAACCAAAGATCGACCTCCTTGGAGTTTTATGGCGAATGGGCCAAATTCGTCCACTGAAAAAAATTTTTCATTCTTGCCGAGATTAGATAAGATAGATGTAATTTTCCCTAGCTTTTCCCGGTATAAGGGGTCTGGGCTTGTCAAGACTTTTTTAGCTTTCTTAAATGCATATCCTTCATCTTGTATATACTTCGAGACAGAACTCGTTCCGATTGATACGCCGTAAGTTCGAAAATATGCCTGTGCTAAGGTTTTTATTCCCCATGCTGATCTGTTGATCCCATGTAACTTAGGTGTTTCGTGAATTAGTTTTATTAGATTTTTTCTTTTAGTTTGAATATTGTCGACGACTATCTTATTCAACTTCCTTGGTTTTTTTTCGAGGCCTGCAATTCCTGATTTTTCATAAGATTGATGCCATTTTTTAATTTGTCGTCGGGATTTACCTATGTTTTGAGAAATCCTTTTTATTGGGATGCCTTGCATTATTTCAAACAAAATTGTCGCTTGCTCCCATTTTCTTCTATTGTTTGAACGTTTCCATTTGATAAAAGTATTTCGATCTTCATCAGAAAATTCTAAAGAACTTCCTTTGGTTGAAATGATTGACAGTTTATTCTCTTTGCACCATCTTGATAATAAGGCGCAAAACTGCGAATACCCACATGCGTTCGTGCTGTTTGATTTATATTTTGCCCATTCAATTTTTCGAGTGCTGCCATTTTTAGTGATCTTCTGAAATATTTCAGGAAATAAATTGAAGAGATAGGGATCATTATGCAGCATTGCATTTGTTGCATCAAGCCAAGTTATATAGGATTTAATATCATTGCTATTTTCCGGATATAGAATTCGATACTTTCTTATATCCGATACGTATTTTTTTAATGTACCTCTTGAAATTCCTAATGATTTTGCTGCTTTTCTATACATTATTTCACCATATTCTAACAAGCAGTAAATATCCTGGATTTTCATTGTTGATATTCTTTTTGCTGGCATATAGTAAATTTAATGTTGAATGTAAGAAGTCAACATAAGATTTGCGCTGAATATACTAAGCTTTAAATAGGATCACCAGTCTTGATTATTGGAATTAATACAAAATTAGATTATTCTTATTTCATAATCTATGGCATAGAATAACAAATGCCTGACATCAGCGTCAGATTTATTTAATTATTGACAAAATCTTTGAAATAATATTTTGGTATCATCACAAATTTTCTTGTCACTCACCTTGGCATAGATCTGTGTCGTTTTTATGCTTCTATGACCAAGCATCCTGCTGACAGAATCAATAGGTACGCCATTTTCTAAAGTAATTGTAGAGGCGAATGTATGCCGAGCGATATGAAATGTTATACGAGTTTTTATTCCACAGATATCGCCCAGTTCTTTTAAATAGGCATTTATTTTTTGATTAGATGGTATAGGCAATAATTTACCATCCATTTTTACTTTTGGATGATTTTCGTATTTATTTATGATGCTTATTGGAATCGGAAGCAAAGGAACTCTCTCAGAAATATCCGTTTTTTCACGATTTTTCACCAACCATTTTTTACCATCAGGACCTTCTTTGATATGACTAAGAGTAAGATTTGCCACATCGATATAGGCAAAACCAGTATAACAACTGAATAGGAACATATCCCTTACTAAAGAAAGCCGCTCTATCAAAATTTCCTTTTCTTCTATCAATTTTAATTCTTCAACTGTTAAGTGTGGTATTTTAGGATCTACATGTTTAACCTTATAACTAAGGAATGGGTTCTTTTCCAACCAATCCTTATTCACACAATCGGTAACTACCTTTTTCAAGTTTTTGATCATCTTTCCCGAGGAATTAATAGAAAGGCCTTTTTCCGTTTGTTCAAAAAATTCAAAATTCTTTGCAAATTCAAACCGAAGGTCCTTGAGTAAGATATCAGGTCCATTGGCTCTCCATTCCAGAAAAGCTTTGAGATGTCTTTCTGTAGTTTGATATTTAGTGAGGGTGGATTTGCGATACTGACCCTTGGCTACCAATTTCTCCAGTTCTATTATATTCAATCGGAATACATCAAGTAAAGTTCTCTTATTTTGGTCCTGGCCAAACCATTTTTCACGGAGTGTATCAACAGTAAAATCCCTGTTTTCATAGCTAATTCGGTCTTTGTAATCATAGACTTTCTTTCGAAGCACATCAAACGCCATATTTGTTTCGATGGCGGATTCAGAAGTCCCTATTACTTTACCGGCGGTTGCTGACCATTCTGACGGTTCAACAAGTTGGTGAGTGGCTAATTCCATGCGTTTGCCTTGAATAGTAACCCGAAGATAAATTGGAAGGAGTTGATGTTTTGAAATCCTTGATTTTTTCCCTATAAAAAGGATTGCGATTTTTGGTTCCATAATTTGCCTCCTCTCGTGTAACAAAATATTGTAAAATTGACTTCGAAGCGCGCTCAATTAATTAAGGCAAATTCAATACCAGAAAGAGTTTCACTATAATTCGGATACCAAAATAATAAGGATTTTATGCACCCTAGGATGGCCCCTTGAGATGAAAAAAAATATATTTAAATTCAAAAAAATAAAATATAGAAAGTGTTGATTTGCTGAAGATTGACTGAGTGTGAGAGAAATAATGAAAAATAGCGCGGACCTGAAAAATGAACCTAAAATTAGAAACCCGCTACTGGAGCGGGTTTCGATGAATATGTTGGCGGACCGGACGGGACTCGAACCCGCGACCTCTGCCGTGACAGGGCAGCATTCTAACCAACTGAACTACCGATCCATTCATGGCCTATGAACGATGCAATTAAAATTTAAATCCAATTATTATGGATAATCCTGAGCTGCAAAGTCCCCATGTTTGAAGGACGGCAAAGATAGGGAATTTCGATTTTTCCTAATAAAACTTTCGGGTCAAACCCACTTCCCTTAATTTTACATTTATGCCCAACGACAAAAGCCGTCAATTTCTCGATTTCGAAAGACCAATTAAAGAATTGTTTGAGGAGATTGAGAAACTAAAGCAGACCGCAGAAAAAACAAAGGTGGATCTTAGTGATTCGATTAGAAAGCTTCAAGATCAGGTGGTTGAGAAAAGACGTGAAATTACTCAACATTTAACGAGTTGGCAGAAAGTGCAACTTAGCCGTCATCCGGACCGGCCTTATACGCTGAAGTATATCGAAAAAATGTGCACTCATTTTGTTGAATTATTTGGGGATAGGAATGTGCGCGATGATAAGGCCATGGTAGGTGGGTTTGCACAATTGGACGGAGAAACCGTCATGATCGTCGGCCAACAGAAAGGGACAAATACAAAGATGAGGCAAATGCGAAATTTTGGAATGGCTAACCCGGAAGGTTATCGAAAAGCCCTTCGCCTGATGAAATTGGCCGAAAAATTTGGAAAACCCGTTGTCACACTGATCGATACTCCTGGCGCATATCCAGGTATGGAAGCCGAAGAGCGGGGTCAGGGTGAAGCCATTGCAAGGAATATCTATGAAATGATCAGGCTGAAGGTACCTGTGGTGTGTGCCATTATCGGAGAAGGTGCATCAGGGGGGGCACTGGGCATTGGGGTGGGGGATAAGATATTTATGCTGGAGAATTCCTGGTATACGGTGATCTCGCCGGAGAACTGTAGTTCGATCCTCTGGCGAAGCTGGAACCAAAAAGAGAAAGCAGCTGAGGAACTTCGTCTGACACCCGATAATATGTATAAATTTGGATTGATCGATGGGATCATTCCGGAACCACTTGGCGGAGCGCATTGGGATTACAGTGAAGCCGCCGCCTTGTTAAAGCCGAGATTAATAGAAGCCATTCACGAACTCAGACAATTTTCCCCGGAATACCGGATAGAAAAACGAATTGAAAAATTCAATAAGATGGGTTTTTGGGATGAAGTTCCAGTAACAAATTAGAATCATTATTAACAATAAGACCAGTCATGTTGCGAGAAACTTTAAGAGGTACTGGAGTTGCATTGATAACCCCTTTCGATTCCCATTTTGAAATTGACTATGCTGCCCTCGAAAGCGTCATTGATTTTGTAATTCAGGGGGGAGTAGAATATGTGGTTATGTTGGGTACCACCGGAGAAACACCAACTTTATCAAGGGAAGAAAAGATTGCTTTGATCCGGTTTAGCTATGAAAAAGTAAACGGAAGAGTGCCTGTCGTGGTCGGAATTGGAGGAAACAATACAAAGGCGCTAATCGAAGACTTAGATAGTTTTCCCCTGGACAAAGCGATTGCCGTATTGAGCGCTAGTCCAAATTACAGTAAACCCTCCCAGGAAGGATTGTAATTGCATTACATGGCACTGGCAGAAGCATCAAGTAAACCAATCATTCTGTATAATGTACCTTCAAGGACCGGAAGAAATATGAACGCTTCCACGGTCCTTAGGATTGCAAAAGAATCAAAAAATATTGCTGGGATTAAAGAAGCGAGTGGTGATATGGCCCAGTGTATGCAGCTCCTGCGTGACAGACATCGCGATTTTATGATTGTAAGCGGCGACGATGCCTTGGCATTACCACAACTTGCATGTGGCATGGACGGGGTCATCAGCGTTGCTGCCAACAGTTTCCCAAAACAATTCTCTGAAATGGTTCGCTCATGCCTGAAGGGGGATTTTGGTTCTGCAAAAATCGCCAATGATCATTTGATCGAAGGGTATGAACTTCTTTTTACTGAAAACAATCCGGCTGGCGTTAAAGCTGCATTGACTGAACTGGGAATCATTCAAAACTACCTTCGATTGCCTTTGGCACCGTTGAGTAATGGGCTGGATTCCAAACTCAAATCCTATATAGAAAATAAGAAAGAATACCTTAAACCCTATAAGTTACTCCCTCAATCGCAAGATCAGTAGTGGCAAAAACAGACCGGGCCTCTTCCACAAATTTATCAAGCTGTTCATATTTGGAACTGAAGTGCCCGATGATAAGCCTTTCTACGCCCGCTTTAAGGGCAATAGAAGCAGCCTGAACAGTAGTGCAGTGAAAGCGCTTTTTGGCCCGGTCTTCCAGGTCCTGCAAATAAGTCGCTTCGTGGTATAAAAGGTCGACACCCTGGACTTTTTCTGCAATCCGCTCATCGTAAATGGTATCGGCAGAATACGCATAGGACTTGGCCTTTGGTGCTGGATCGGTGACCAATTCATTTTTGACAAGGGTATTTTCCTTGTTCAAGTAATCTTCCCCCCATTTCAAACGATCGAAAAACGAAGAGGGGATATCAAAAAATTTTGCCTTTTCGGGATTGACTTTTCGCCCGGGTTTGATCTGGCGGAATTTAAATCCCCAACATTCAATTCGATGAAAGACTTCGAAGCAACTCACTTCAAAACGAGCATCCTTTATTATAGATCCTTCGCCGGTAAGAGGATGGAATTGCAGCATAAAGGGAAGCTGGGTATCTGCGGCCTTGAACTGAAGATTCAAAATTTCCTGGAGCAATGATGGCGCATAAATGTGTAAGTCCAGTTTCCGACCCAAAAGACCCATACTTGTAATAAGACCGATGAGGCCGAAATAATGGTCACCATGCAAATGGGAAATGAAAATATGATGGATTTTACTCCGACGTATTTTGTATTTGGTCATCTGGGACTGCGTGCCTTCACCGCAGTCTACCAGGAATAAATGCTCATCCATGGTGATGATTTGCGAGGTAGGATGCCGGTCAAATGCCGGCAATGCTGAATTATTACCCAAAATGGTTACCCCTAGCATCAGCTGATTTTAAAAATTACGACTTTCAAAAAGATTGCAATTGTCCTGCTATTGAAATGGATAGCGATCTGCTTGGCAAAATACAAATGAAAATAAGGCAAATTCTGATGAATAGCCGATTTAATAAGGCTTAATGATTTTCAATATTTGTTGTAGGTAGCTCAGCCCGAAAAGATTCAGGTGAATAAGCAGTGGATATAGCCTGCATATATCCCATTGCTCCAGGTAATTTTCAGGAAGGGGAAAGTTATAGCGATAAGATTGATAAAACGTTTCGTCAAATCCTCCAAACAAGCCAGTCATGGCAAGGTCCATGGCCCTGTGTCCAAAATATGGGGCAGGATCCATCAACACAGGCTCGTCATTTTCATCACAGAGAAAATTCCCGCTCCAAAGATCTCCATGGATGAGCGAAGGGGGCTGAGGCAAAAAAATGTTAGATAAACAAGGGTAAAGATTGTTGAATTGAAGGAGGTTTTCAGGTGAAAGAAGATGATTGTCGGAAGCTCGTTTTATTTGCGGAACCAGCCTTTCATTCATGAGGAATTCGACCCAGGTCCCTGTTGACGGGTTGGACTGGGGGAGTGCACCCATATAATTATCTTCAGCCCATCCAAAATATTCATTTGAAACCTGGTGCAGGGCTGCTAATTTTTCTCCGAACAATTTCCAGAATTTTTTGTTACAGGTACCAGGCTTGATCCATTCCAGAATCAATATCTGATACCCATCGGCTATTTCCGATGCATACACTTTTGGCACACGGAAGATGCCATAACTGCCAAGCAGTTTTAATCCATTTTTTTCTTTTTCGAAGAGTGCCGGGTATTTTTTGGCGGAATTGACTTTGCAGAAGAATCTTAGGCCGTTATTTACAGTGAGGCAAAAGCATTCATTAATCGATCCTCCGGTTACAGCGTCCAGATGAATGGATTGGACCTGGCTCCGGATCACTTTTGATAAAACTGCCCGTATCGCTGACTCAATAGGTATCATTTACTGGCCGGTCATTCAAATTCTTCAGATTCGCCATCCATCAATTCACGCTCGATTTGTTCCATTTGAATGATGTCGGCAGCCTCGGATTGGGTGGGCGTAAGGTTAACCAGCTCAAGCAATCCATTATCATCGAGCTCTTTTTCAACCTGGCTTTGCAACTCGCAAATGACGATAGAAGCATCCTGTTCATAGAAGAGTTGTTGAATTTTAACAAGAGATTCTGCGGCAGCATTATCTATGTTTTGGATGTCTTTCAGACTTAACAGCAGGTTTTTAACGTCATTTTGGAGGAATGATAGCAGGCAATTCTCCAATTCCGCTGTCATATTAGCAGCAAGTGCGGTTTCTTGAAGGGTAATGACATGGAATTTCTCTCTGGTATCAATTTTGAACTTCATACACACTTAATGGTTGTTAACAGGCGTTAATAAAGGGGCAGGATCAAAAATCAAAAATATTCGTTATTATTGTATAAAGCTCAATTACTTAAAAATGGATAATAATTTTTCAGCACAGGTCAAAGAGATTATTTCGTTTAGCAGGGAGGAAGCTTTGCGTTTAGGGAACGATTTTATCGGCACGGAGCATCTGTTATTGGGTTTGATTCGGGAAGGAGACAACACTGCGGTTCGTATTTTGAAAAGCTTTAATGTCGATCTCTATGAATTAAGGAAAGAGGTGGAAATGGCAGTAAAGGATAAGACAGGAAAGAACATCGCCAATATCAATAGCCTTCCACTCACCAAGCAAGCAGAAAAAGTGATTCGTGTAACTGTTTTGGAGGCCAAGGCATTAAAAAGCCCGACAGTTGAAACTGAGCACCTTATGCTTTCCATACTAAAAAATAAGGAAAATATCGCAACACAAATCTTAAATCAGTTCGAAGTGGACTATGATTTATTTAGAAATGAGTTGGGTGTAGTAAAAAGCAATGATGTACGCAGCGAGTATGCGGAAGAAAATGATGATGATTTCGATGAGGAAAAGAAATATTCACAGCAAAAAGCCCGTTCCGCCGGTAATGCCAAAAGCAAAACCCCCGTTCTGGATAATTTTGGAAGAGATATCACGCGTCTTGCTGAAATGAATTCCTTGGATCCAATTGTTGGGAGAGAAGAGGAAATTGAGAGAGTCTCGCAGATTCTTTCCCGCCGGAAAAAGAACAACCCGATACTTATAGGTGAGCCGGGCGTGGGTAAGACCGCCATAGTGGAAGGCCTGGCCCTGCGCATTGTGCAAAGGAAGGTTTCGCGTGTCCTTTTCGACAAAAGGGTCATTTCGCTCGATCTGGCAGCCCTTGTCGCGGGCACCAAATATCGCGGCCAATTTGAGGAAAGAATGAAAGCCATCATGAATGAGTTGGAAAAGAACCGGGATGTTATCCTCTTTATAGATGAGATCCATACCATTGTTGGTGCAGGTGGGGCCAGTGGCTCCCTCGACGCATCCAATATCTTCAAACCTGCCCTGGCCAGGGGTGAACTCCAATGTATTGGTGCCTCCACCTTGGACGAATACAGGATGTATATTGAAAAAGACGGAGCATTAGACCGCCGTTTCCAGAAAGTAATGATCGATCCTCCCACGGTGGATGAGACAATACAGATTTTGAACAATATTAAATCCAAGTACGAAGATTATCATAATGTCACGTATTCAGATGACGCAATTGATGCTTGCGTAAAGTTGAGTGATCGCTATATGACGGATCGTTTGTTGCCCGATAAAGCCATTGATGTATTGGACGAGGTAGGCGCAAGGGTTCATCTGAAAAATATCAATGTCCCACAGAATATTGTCGAACTGGAGAAGAAAATTGAAGATGTAAAGAATGAAAAAAACAAGGTTGTAAAGAGCCAGAAATTTGAAGAAGCCGCTTCTCTCCGGGATGCCGAAAAAAGGTTACAGGAAGAGTTAGAGCGGGCTAAAGCAGAATGGGAAGAGGAAAGTAAACACAGACGTTACCCGATCGATGAGGAAAATATTGCTGAGGTGGTAAGCATGATGACTGGGATTCCGGTAAAGCGCATGGTTCAGGCAGAAAGCGAGAAACTGCGCAATATGTCCACAGACATGAAGGATATGGTTGTTGGGCAGGATGAAGCTATATTAAAGGTGGTGAAAGCTATCCAACGCAACAGGGTTGGGTTAAAGGATCCGAAAAAACCGATCGGCACCTTTATTTTCTTGGGTCCTACGGGAGTAGGCAAAACAGAATTAGCAAGAGCACTGGCCCGATATATGTTTGATTCGGAAGATTCACTGGTGCGGATCGATATGAGTGAATACATGGAGAAATTTACAGTCAGCCGGTTGATAGGTGCGCCTCCAGGTTATGTGGGATATGAAGAAGGAGGGCAATTGACCGAAAAAGTACGCAGAAAACCCTATTCTGTCATTTTGCTGGATGAGATTGAAAAAGCGCATCCGGATATTTATAATATCCTGCTGCAAGTATTAGATGACGGTCAGTTGACCGATGGACTAGGCAGAAAGGTGGACTTTAAGAATACCCTGATCATCATGACTTCAAATATAGGAGCCCGGCAGTTAAAAGATTTTGGGGATGGAGTGGGGTTCGCCACTGCCTCCCGCGCTTCCAATTCAGACGAAAATAACAAAGCGGTCATCGAAAAAGCCTTGAAGCGGACTTTCAGCCCCGAGTTCCTCAATCGTGTAGATGATATAGTCATTTTTAATTCCCTAAATAGAGAACATATATTCCAAATCATCGATATCCTGATGAAGGGCGTCATGAAACGCTTGGTACAATTAGGATTCACATTAGAACTTACTGAAGAAGCAAAGAGTTTTATTGCCGAAAAGGGGTATGACCAGCAATTTGGCGCCCGCCCATTGCACCGGGCTATTCAGAAATATTTGGAGGACCCTTTGGCCGAAGAAATCCTGAATATGAATATCAAAAACGGTGATGTGCTGATTGCGGATTTGGACAAGGACAACTCAAAAATCAAGTTCACACTTAAGGAAAAGGCCAAGGAAAAATCTCAGGCATAATAAAAGATAGTTCCAATAGAATGCCGGGTCGTACCGGCATTTTTTATGAAATGCTGTTAGTATCGTGGGTTTAAAAAACCATTCAGGAATTATCACTTATTCTTTGTTTTGAACTTTTGTAATTTCAATTCCCTTTTTCATTTTGAGATACGGTAACGATAAGATCAGAGATATTGGCATTTATTAATTGACCGTATAAACCATTTTTATTCTAATCAAAAATTGACTTGTCAGGAATGGGTATTTTTTTGCAGCTCACTAGATGGTAAGCTATAATATGGGGCAGACGAAAAAAAAAATTATTATAACTATTGATGGCTGGTCATCCTGCGGCAAGAGTACGCTGGCAAAGCAGTTGGCCAAGGAATTAGACTATGTCTATATCGACAGCGGTGCCATGTATCGTGCCATTACGCTATATTTTTTACGCAATCATATCGACTGGACCAAACCAAAGATCGTGGAGCATGCTTTGATGGATATCGCTTTGAATTTTGAATATAATCCAAAGAGCGAGCAAAGCGAAATCCATCTCAACGGAGAAAATGTGGAATGGCTGATCCGTGACCTGGTCATTGCTGAGAAAGTCAGTGATGTGGCTTCCATCAGAATGGTCCGTGAATTTGCCGTTGCCCAGCAAAAAAAGATGGGGTCGAAAAAGGGGATCGTCATGGATGGTCGTGACATAGGCACCGTTGTTTTTCCTAAAGCAGAATTAAAGATTTTCATGGTGGCGGAAAATGCTGTCCGTGTAGAAAGAAGGTTTAAGGAGCTTTTTGAAAAAAATCCCAATATCAGTCTGGACGAGGTGAAAAAAAATTTGGAGATGCGTGATTATATTGATTCACACCGCGAATTCAGCCCTCTTAGAAAAGCGGATGATGCCATCGAATTGGATAATTCCCATATGACTATCGATCAACAATTGGAAATCGCCCGTGAATGGGCAAAAGAACGAATCACCTGACAACAGGAATATAAAAAGGCTGCCCGGTCGCCGGGCAGCCTTTTCTATCAGATTATTACTGGATATTATCTCAAAAAAAGGATTTCCCTGTATTTCGGCAGGATCCATTCATCATCGTCGACAAGCAACTCCAGCTTGTCCACATGATAGCGGATGTCGTCGAAGAAAGCTTCCTTCACCTGACTACAGTAGGCAATGGCCTTTGTGCGGGTATCATCCATCGCATTGCATATCTTACGCATCTCAATCATCTTGCTGACCAACTCACTCACCTTTGAAATATGTTCGGATATCTTTTCGAGGATCTTTTTCTGATTGACATAGGAACTTTCCTTCAAACCGAGTTCTTTCAGCCCAATGATGTTTTCAATCAGTCTATTCTGGTATTTGATTGAAGGCGGAAGGATATGACTTGTACAGAGTTCGCCCATGATCCTGGCTTCGATCTGTACTTTCTTAATATATTTTTCCAACTCGATTTCGTGCCTGGCTTCCAGCTCAACATGGGTTAAAACCCCATTTTCTCCAAAAAGTTGAATAGCCTTGTCTGTTAGCAGCACGTCTAGCGCGAGTGGAGTTGTTTTTATATTTTGAAGACCTCTTTTCTCTGCTTCCTTTTGCCATTCTTCGCTATAATTATCCCCTTCAAAAAGAATCTTCTCACTACTGACAATGTATTCCCTGATCACATGCATGATGGCTATTTCCTTCTTCTCACCTTTGTCGACTAGTCCGTCCACTTCCTTTCTGAATTTCTTCAAGGTTTCTGCCAGAATAGTATTCAAGGCCGTCATGGCATTGGCACAGTTTGCCGAAGAACCCACGGCACGGAATTCAAATTTATTTCCTGTAAATGCAAAAGGAGAAGTGCGGTTACGATCGGTATTATCCAGGAGCAACTCAGGGATGCTCTTATGCAAATCCAATTTCAGAATGGCTTCATCCTGTTCGTCAAATTTTGCGCCAACCCTCTGTTTTACATCTTCGAGCACTTTGGTAAGGTATTGACCAATGAAAACAGAAATAATCGCTGGAGGAGCTTCATTGGCGCCGAGCCGGTGATCATTGGCTGCAGAAGCAATTGACGCCCGTAGCACGTCGGCATAATCATGGACGGCCTTGATTGTGTTTACAAAAAAGGTCAGAAACAATAGATTGGTCTTTGGCGTTTTGCCTGGGGCTAGTAAATTGATCCCGGTATCGGTGGCCATGCTCCAGTTATTGTGTTTCCCGTTACCATTTATGCCTGCAAATGGTTTTTCATGCAATAAAACCCTTAGTTTATGGCGGCGCGCCACACGATCCATAATATCCATACATAGGATATTATGATCCACACCCACACTTACCTCTTCGAAAATGGGTGCGCACTCGAATTGAGAGGGGGCCACCTCGTTGTGCCGGGTTCTCAAAGGGATCCCGAGTTTATAGGCTTCCTGCTCATAATCGCGCATGAATGCATATATTCTTTCCGGGATCGAACCAAAATAATGATCCTCGAGCTGCTGACCTTTTGCCGGTGGATGTCCGAAAACCGTTCTTCCTGTCAGGACTAGGTCAGGACGGGCATTGACAAGGGCCTCATCTACGACGAAATATTCCTGTTCCCAACCAAGCGTAGCGCTTACTTTAGTTATATTCTTATCAAAATAGTTACAAACTTCCACCGCGGCTTTATTCAACGCCTCAAGCGATTTTAGTAATGGGGCTTTATAATCCAGGGTTTCACCAGTATAGGAAACGAAGATCGTTGGAATACAAAGAGTCTTTCCAGTATTGATATCCATGATGAAAATGGGCGATGAAGGGTCCCATGCGGTATATCCACGTGCTTCGAATGTGGCTCTGATCCCTCCACTGGGGAATGAGGAGGCATCCGGTTCTTGTTGTATCAAGGCGTCTCCATCAAATTGTTCTATCGGAGTTCCGTCGCTTTTGATGGTAAAGAATGAATCATGCTTTTCTGCTGTAGTCCCTGTTAAAGGCTGAAACCAATGGGTAAAATGTGTAACTCCTTTTTTTTCGGCCCATTGGCGGAGACCAGCTGATATTTGATTGGCCACAGCCCTGTCAATTCTTTTGCCGCCTTTAATGGAGCCCACCATGCTCTTATAGGCTTCATCACTTAAAAATTCTCTAGCAGCTTTTAGTGTAAATACATTCTCTCCGAAAATAGCAGTGATTTTGGTTGAACCACCTACAGTTATCGCATTCGAATTGGCTGTAAGATCATTAATTGCTTTAAATCTTAAGGATTGCATTGCTTGGTTTTTTTTCAAATGCAAATAAAGAATAATTAGTCAGTACGCCAAAAAAATCGTTCCAAGCCGTGATTTTATGAGATGTTGTCAAAAAAAATTGGAGAAACATTGAAAAAAAGGCAAAATTTGTTAGGTTCTCTTGCAATAAACATACATCTACTTTTATTCTAATTTAAAGATTTTCATCCAATTGATGAGGATTGTCATGACTAGGAATAATAAAAATTCAGGAATAGCCTTGTACCGGACAATGGCTCCAGGAAAGGGTACCACATATCCTATAAGCAAAATCTGACTGATTCCATAAAAAAGGAAAGCCAGGACCAGGGGTTGCCGCAGAATTTTTCTCCATTCTTTGTCAGGAATCAGGAGACACATCCCCGAGAGTACCCAAAAAAATATGACTTCAATCGCAGTCATTATTTGCAAAGGACCCCTGGCCTCCCAGAGCGAGGGTCGGACCAGGCCATTGGCAAAAGCTTCTGGAAATACTTTTATGAAACTGGAAACGCTGGCCTGAAGGGTATCCAAAGGGTAACGGGTATTTCCATGAAGATCCAGGAACTCTTTCTGTCTTCGGATAATGGGAACAGCGAGGTTCTTTTCATTTGAAACCAGAAGGCTTGAAAAAAAAATGCACACACAAAGTATATAAATGATAGAGAAATAATTGACTGCTTTTTGGGGCCGTCTATAACTTAGCAACAAGGCAAGAAATGCAGGCAGGAAGGCCAGTAAAAACTGTCCCCTGAAAATAAGGAAGCCTATAAATCCAAGAAAAACTCCAATAATAGAGGAAAAGCGTCTGGAAGTCAACCAATCTGCCGTATAATAAAGAATCAGGCTGATAAAGAGGAGCAGCAATCCTTCAGCCCTGATACCACTCAACCAAAAGGTAATTGATGGAATAAAAAACAAACCAATCAATAATGCAGTCTTCTTACCCGGAAAAACTGGCCATAATAATTTGAATAAAAGAAAAGGCCCCCAAAAGACAAGAAAATCAAAAAAAAGAATATCAATATAGTAATTACCCCTGCTCAGCAGGTTACAAAGGGCCAAAAATTTTACCATTAAGAAATATTCCAGAGATTCTATATACTGCGACCATCCTTGGCTGATGTTTTGCGCCCGGGCAAAATAGGGTCCAGGAAGGAAATCCCTAAAAAAGTCTACTGGGTGATGGATTAATATCTGGTATTCCACAAGCGATCCCTGGTAAAACTTCCAGGGGTCATCCCCTCCATAAAATCTTAACAAAATGTACCCATAAGAACAGCCCAACAAAATTTTAAATGAAAAAATGGAAATAGCCATACCCGTTTTGATGCCCAGTTGGCTGCGCTTTATCAGCCATGTTACCAGAAATAACAACAGGACAAAATATAATGCAAAAACAAAGACATCATGCATAGAAGGGATTTCAAAGATCAAACCTACTCCAAACTAAGGATGAATAAAAATTGTCAATACAGAGGCTAACCGAGCCGGTTATAAATATCTACATTTGAATCGAATATAGGTGAATGACAGAAAAAGGGCAAGCCCATAGTCAACTAATCGCATTAGTGTCCAACAGCGCCTGGGCAGTTTACAATTTCAGGCTCGACGTGATCCGCTTTCTTAAGAATGAAAGGTTCCGGGTCATGGTCATTGCACCTAATGATGAATACTCCAGCCTGCTTGAGGCGGAAGGATGTATATATGTTCCAGTTGTTTTTAATAATAGATCGGAAAATCCACTTCAAGATTTCGGGCTTTACCACCGTCTAAAAAAAATCTATAAACAATACAGTCCGGACCTCATCTTCCACTATGTGATCAAGCCCAATATCTATGGTTCCCTTGCTGCAGCCGCCTGTTCTATCAAATCGATCGCCGTGGTGACTGGCCTGGGTTACTCATTTGCTAAAAAGGACTGGCTGTACTGGATCGTCCGTTTCTTGTATAAGAAAGCCATGCGGAAAACGGAAGAAGTCTGGTTTTTGAACAACGAAGATGCAAATATCTTTGTGGAGGAGAAGATAGTAAATATTAAGAAAATGAAGGTATTGCCGGGTGAAGGGGTAAATCCTGATCATTTCTTTCCTAAAGAGATAAGAAACCGGGACAGCAGTACCCCATTCACTTTTCTAATGAGCACACGTTTATTAAAAAGTAAAGGTATTGGTGTATATGCGGACGCTGCCCGGATGCTGAAGAATAAGAATTATGCCGTCAATTTTGAGTTGATCGGGTTTTTCGAGGACCATCACCCAGACTCTGTACCAAAGGATGACCTGGTAAAGTGGGAAAAAGAGGGTTTGATCAATTACAGGGGCTTTGCCAGGGATGTCCGCCCCCATTTGCAAGCCGCAGATTGTTTTGTATTTCCTTCTTTTTATAACGAGGGTGTCCCAAAATGTTTGATGGAGGCCGCGAGCATGGAATTGCCTATTATAACCTCTTACAACAGGGGATGCAAGGAAGTAGTTGTGAATAATTTAAACGGATATTTATGCAATTTGAATGATCCTTTCGATGTGGCTGACAAAATGGAAAAGATGATCAACCTCGACCCAGCAGAAAGATCCAAAATGGGTAAGAATGGAAGGTCGCTTGTCATCCAAAAATTTGACATTTCAAAAGTAATTAAGGAATACGCAATGACATTAAGCAAACTCTAAAGAAATCTAAAATTTAAATATGGGTAACGCGACTGCAGGAATTCCAATATTCCGGATCTTCTGATCTGTTTTTCCCAAATCCAATCCGATAGATCGGGATACGAATAGGAGAATTGGCAGATTTGATCCCAGTGAAGATTTGATAAGTCCTCTTTTAGAAAATAGAAATGGCATCCATAGCGTTTGCAAAATTCCCTGACCCAGGGTGAATCCGTAGTGAGTATAGGGGTCTTACAGGCTGCATATTCCAATAATTTGGCCGGGGTTTGATAAAGATGAGGCTCTATCAAAGGTCTATAATTGATGCAAAATCTGGAATCTAAAATGTAATCGGCCACCTCAGAAGGCTTGACGGGACCTTGAAATAAAATATTGGGAGAATTGAAATATTTCTTTGAATAAAAATCGTAATCGCGGCTGAGAATAAGGAGACTATGATTATTCAGCGGAGGTTTGGCAAATGCAGCAAAGACTTCTTCCATCCTCCGGTCCCTCCCAACGGATCCGCAATAGATAAAATCATATTTTTTTTGACGCTTGGGTAGGGGTTCCATCTTAATCAGCGCTTCAGGTATACCCATATCTCTGAATCCAAAAGGGATGGAATCTTTAAACCGGAAGCGTTTTTGCACATATTCATTCAAAAAAATGCGGAAGTCGGGTCTGGCATTAAAGCGGGCTTTTAGAAAGTCTTTAACCCCACGAAACCTGGGTAAGGAAGCAGAAGCATATTCATGAATAAGCAGTCCACCCCTGTTTCTTTTCACAAAATCCGTCCCCATAAATGTCCATTCGATCTCTGCTTTTATTTCCCCGGACCATTTTGGTGCAGCGATCTCAGTATCAATGCCATAATCTGAAAAAAAATTAATATATGCCTCGAGCTCCGGCAAGAGAGCCTTATGGGGATGAATAAATATGATCTTCATTTGAGCGTTTTGCTGGTGATAAAATTATACATAAGATTGAAGGGTGCTTTGTATTTTTGCGCTTTCTAAAATGATTATGGAAATAACCGAAGGGACCGCCGAACGACTCAGGCTTACAAAAGACGAATTCGAACTGATCAAACAAAAGCTAGGCCGCGTTCCAAATTTTACCGAATTATGTTCTTTCAGTGCGATGTGGAGCGAACATTGCAGCTATAAAAATTCCATCAAGTGGCTCAAAACCCTTCCAAGGGAGGGAAAACGGATGTTGGTAAAAGCAGGCGAGGAAAACGCAGGCCTGATGGATATTGGAGATGGTTTTTCGGTAGTGTTCAAAATCGAATCGCATAATCATCCATCAGCCATTGAACCTTTCCAGGGCGCCGCAACCGGCGTTGGTGGGATTCACCGGGACATATTCACCATGGGCGCCCGGCCCATCGCTTCCCTGAATTCTTTGCGTTTTGGACATTTAAAGGAGGTAAAAACGCAGCATTTACTTGAGGGGATAGTAAGCGGAATCGGTCACTATGGAAATTGTTTTGGGGTGCCTACGGTAGGTGGAGAAATCTATTTTGAAGAGTGCTATCATACTAACCCTTTAGTCAATGCCATGAGTGTGGGTATCGTCAGAACCGGGGAGACGATCTCTGCAACTGCTGAAGGTATAGGGAATACAGTTCTTTATGTAGGCAGTGCCACCGGTAAAGACGGGATTGGAGGGGCTTCTTTTGCATCAGCAGACATCAGCAGGGAAAGCGTGGAAGAGTTGCCGGCGGTTCAGGTTGGAGATCCTTTTCAGGAAAAAAAATTACTGGAGGCCTGCCTTGAAGTGATCAAAACCGGCGTGGTGGTTGGGATGCAGGATATGGGTGCTGCGGGGATTATTTGTTCGACAGCAGAAATGAGTGCCAAAGGGAAAGTGGGTATGCGCATTGACCTTGATAAAGTTCCGGTTCGTCTGGCGACTGGAGAGATGAAAGCATGGGAACTGCTGCTTAGTGAAAGTCAGGAGCGCATGCTGATGGTAGTTCAAAAAGGAAAAGAAAAGAAGGTCATCGATATTTTTGAAAAATGGGATCTGCCTTGCGCGGCCATCGGTGAAGTTACCAAAGATGGATACCTCCAGTTCTATCTTCATGGCCAGATTGAAGCAGAAATACCCGCCTTTGAATTGGTACTGGGAGGTGGTGCCCCCCAATATGACCGGGATTACCGGGAGCCCGGCTACATGCAACGGATTAAGGCATTCAATCCTGGTGCGATTCCAGTTCCAGCTGATCTACTTTCGATCGCCAGGCAAATGATATCCATTCCCAATATTGCATCAAAAAAATGGGTGGCTGAACAGTACGACAGCACTGTGGGCACGGTCAATTGTTCAACCAATGCACCCAGCGATGCGGCCATTATTCGCGTAAAGGGAACGGAAAAAGCCCTTGCTATTACTACCGATTGCAATAGTCGGTACGTCTACGCAAATCCCTATATTGGAGCACAGATTGCCGTGGCCGAAGCAGCACGAAATATCGTTTGCAGCGGGGGTCTTCCAATCGGAGTAACCAACTGCTTGAATTTTGGAAATCCCTATGACCCCGAAGTATATTTCCAGTTTATCATGGCTATAAAAGGAATGGGAGATGCATGCAGACGACTGGACACACCGGTTACGGGGGGTAATGTGAGTTTCTATAACCAAAATCCCGACGGTGCCGTTTATCCGACTCCTACGATCGGGATGGTGGGTATCCTTGAGCACGAGAGTGATCGGATGACTCTGGATTTTAAGCAAACCGGAGACTGGATATTTTTATTGGGGAGGAGCAACCAGGACATCAGCTCTTCTGAATACCTGCATAAAATCCATGGTATAGAATATAGCCCGGCACCACATTTTGACCTGGAAGAGGAGGCGATCCTCCAGGAAAAAATAAGAACCCTTTTAGCGAGGAAAATGATCCAATCGGCGCATGATATCAGCGAAGGCGGACTTCTCATTGCTCTATTGGAATCTTCTTTTCCCGGGCTTCTTGGATTTGCTGTCAGTGTCGCCGATCCATCAATCAGAAAAGACGCATATTGGTTTAGTGAATCACAAAGCAGGATCATTGTCAGCATCCATGCTTCAAAATTGGCAGAATTTAAAAAGATAATGGGAGATCATCCTTATGAGGAACTTGGAAGAGTTACCGCAGGATCGATTCAGGTGGATGGCCAGGATTGGGGAAACAGCCTTGGCTGGAGAGAAATTTATGAACATTCTATTGCCGATCTTCTAGAAGGGCCATCAATCCGGCAGCTTAATTCGATCAGCAACTGATACCTAATCCACCCAGTTCATCAATTTACCTAACAAACCTTAATAGATAAGATGCATACAAGTGAATCGGCGGGGCATATTGTCATTACCGGCGCTGCAGGATTTATAGGAAGTTGTCTTACAGGATTTCTAAATCATCATGGGTTTGAAAACCTCATCCTTGTAGACGACTTCAGCCGTGCAGATAAATTTCCCAATTTTGAGACCAAGAAATTTGCAGTAACAATTGAAAGAGAGGATTTTTTTGAATGGGCTTTGAAACAAAAAAAAGATATTGAATTCTTCTTTCATATCGGAGCAAGGACCGATACCACTGAATTTGATTATTCCGTCCACCAGCATCTAAATGTGGAATATTCTGAAAAAGTCTGGCAATTTTGTACGCTTCGCAGCATACCTCTGGTATACGCGTCTTCTGCAGCTACGTATGGAAACGGGGAGGCAGGTTATGAAGATAGCCATCAAATCTTACAAGCATTGAGGCCTTTGAATGCCTATGGGATCTCCAAAAATGAATTTGATAAGTGGGCCGTCATGCAAGAGCTAAAGGATTCCCCGCCTTCTTGGGCAGGTTTGAAATTTTTTAATGTCTATGGTCCCAATGAGTATCATAAAGGAAGGATGGCGAGCGTGATTTTTCATTCTTACCGCCAAATATTAGACCAGGGAATGGTGAGATTATTCAAATCCCAACGTCCCGATTATAAAGATGGCTGGCAATTGCGCGATTTTGTATATGTGAAGGACTTGCTAAAGGTCTCTTATTGGCTGATGAACACCATCAAGAACGGATTATGGCCCAAAACCAAGAACGGTATTTATAATTTGGGCACAGGTCAGGCAAGGTCATTTGAGGATTTAGCCAAGGCGGTATACAAGGGGCTTGATCTTTCACCACAAATTGAATATATCGACATGCCGGCAGATATCAGGGATAAATACCAATATTTTACAGAAGCAAAAATGAATAAGCTTAGACTCGCAGGATATGCTGATTCATTTTATTCACTTGAAGAAGGGGTGGGTGATTACGTCCGCAATTATTTGGCTATGGGCAAATATTACTAATTTTAGAATTAGAAAATAAACGGATAATGAACAAAAAGATAGCGATCATCGGGGGGGGAAATTTGGGAACTGCGATTGCTGAAGGTTTGATCCAAAGCGGATTTGTTTTGCCCAATCATATTTTGATCACCAAGCGCAATCTGCAAACTCTGCATGGGCTAGAAAAAGCGGGAGTTTTGATAAGTGAAAAAAATGAGGATGCTGTCCGGTTTGCTGACCTGGTCATTCTTGCGGTCAAACCATTCCAGGTGGAGGATGTGTTGAAGGCATTGAAAAAAGATTTCAGAGAAGAAAAACAGGTATTGGTTTCAGTAGTGACCGGAATCAGTATTCAACAGATTTCGGCGATCCTGGGTAAAAATCTTCCAATTGTACGGGCCATGCCGAATACCGCAATTTCCATACAGGAAAGCATGACCTGTCTGGCGTCAAAAGATACCAGCGAAGAACAACTTCAATATGTGTTTGATGTGTTCGGTAAACTGGGAAAAACCATCCTTATTGACGAGAAGTTGATGGATGCAGCGACAGTTTTAGGGGCTTGCGGAACGGCATTCGCCATGCGGTATATCCGGGCAAATATCCAGGGCGGGATAGAAATCGGTTTTGATGCAAAGACAGCCAGTCTGATTGCTGCCCAAACTGTCAAAGGCGCCGCGGATCTTTTATTGAAAAAGGGAACGCACCCAGAGCAAGAAATCGATAAAGTAACAACTCCCAAAGGTTGTACCATTGCTGGATTAAACCAGATGGAACATCAGGGTTTCAGTTCTTCTTTGATCAGGGGCCTTGTTGCCAGTTATGAAAAGATTTCAAAGGATTGAGAAAGAATGATCTATTCTTGCCCCTTATTTCTTTTATAGCATTTTTTATTATTATGAAGTGGCCAATTGCTTGTTTGCCGCCTTCCAGAAAATAGGATTTTTCTAGGGCATTAGGGAGGTAGTAATATAATAATCAATGCTTTGCGATTGAACCCAGGATAGCAAAAAGAATGCAGTTTGAATTTAAAATAATATTGAGTAACTTACGTTTTGTAAGCACATGAGAAAACCCCATAACTGCTTATATATAATCCCTAAACTATGAAAAAGAGACTGAATGTCATTGTGTTAGTTCTCGAAATCGCTGCCATTGTTGTCCTCCATGCAATCAAAATCAACCAATCTGAGAAAAAATCCGATACCAGAATCTCAGTTACGGCCTATTCTTCAAACAAGCCTTTAACTCCCAAATTTCCCTACATCCTGATCAATGTAAAATAAAAGAGCACGTTTTATTTTACGCGTTCCTGTAAATATGCAATCGTTTGGATCCAAGCCGATTCTTTTGAGGTCTGATCAAAGCTTGGAGCACTAGGATTAGCAAAACCATGATCAGCATCATAACGTTTCAGGATTAGTATTTTCCCTGCTTTAGCCATATTATCTGCAAATTCGTCAACAAGTTTGATATTGATATATTGATCTTTATTCCCAAATATTCCCAAAACATCTGTATGTAAGGTTCTTAGTTTCTCCAGGTCTTTTTCAGGCATTCCATAATACATGACACAGCCTGCAGCCTGATTGCCTGCCAGTAATGTCGCCTGCAAACTCCATCCTCCTCCAAAACACCATCCTAAAGTGTATATTTTAGCCCGGGCGCCAGCATAAGCTAGAGCACCTCTGATGATGGCATCGGCTCTTTCTGTGGTAACCGATTGGACAAGTTTCGCCGCTTCTTCCCTGGTAGTCGCCACCTTCCTGTCGTATAAGTCCAGGTCAATAATATTGGCATTGCCCAAGGCATCCCATAGATTTTCGCTTTCTTTTTTGATATAATCATTTAGGCCCCACCACTCATGAATAACAAAAATGTAATTGTCGCTTGGCTTTTTGGACATGATCTCCCATCCATAAGCATCAGTTCCATCGGCGGCCTTAAAGACAATGTCTTTACCATGATCACTCCTAAAAGTAAAAGGGAGGGGTTCGGGATGGCTCATTACAAATACCTGATTCGATGCGAGTTGTGCAAACGCATCCGTCGCTGAAGGCAGGCAACAGCTCATTTTTTCCTGAGCTGAACCTTGAACAAACCCTATTAAGAAAAATAAAGGGAAAAGATAATTTTTCATATTTATTGCTTTAGAAACACATTAATAAATGGACCAAGATGATATCGGTTAAAAAAATTTGGATTTGAATTGCCAACTAAAGATCATATTTTATCCACATCGCTTCCTCACCCCTTTTATGGTTTGAGAAATTCAATGTAACTTTGTATGACCTTCCGGATTTGTTTCCATTCCTGTTTCCCGTTGGTCATCTAAGATAAACCATAACTTAATCAGTCATAGTATGGCCAAATATATATTTGTTACCGGTGGTGTAACCTCTTCCCTTGGAAAAGGGATAATTGCAGCTTCTTTGGCCAAATTGCTTCAGGCAAGGGGCCTAAGGGTAACAATTCAAAAGTTTGATCCATATATTAATGTAGATCCGGGAACACTAAATCCTTATGAGCATGGAGAATGTTATGTGACAGAAGACGGCGCTGAAACTGATCTGGATCTGGGACATTATGAACGTTTTCTGAGCATTTTTACATCCCAGGCAAATAACGTGACTACTGGGAGGATCTATCAAACAGTGATAAATAAGGAAAGGGAGGGAGCCTATTTGGGTAAAACTGTCCAGGTCATCCCGCATATTACTGATGAGATTAAAAGAAGAATCCTACTGTTAGGCCAAACAAATCAATACGATATTATTCTTACAGAGATTGGAGGGACCGTGGGGGATATCGAATCCTTGCCATTTATCGAAGCAGTCAGACAACTTCAGTGGGAAATGCCGGACGAAGACTGTGTAGTTGTCCATCTGACATTAATCCCCTATCTCAGGGCAGCGAAGGAATTAAAAACTAAGCCCACCCAACACAGTGTAAAGTTATTAAGCCAGGAAGGTGTGCACCCAGATGTTATTGTTTGCCGGACAGAAGAACCACTTACTTCAGAGATAAGGAAAAAAATCGCTTTATTCTGTAATGTAAAGCAGGATGCAGTCATTGAGGCAGCGGATGCATCAACCATCTATGAAGTGCCGTTAACGATGATGAGAGAGAAATTGGATCTGATCTGTTTGAAAAAATTAAATATTTCCCAATACCATGAGCCGGAGCTTACCCGGTGGAAAGAATTCATAGATAAATTGAATTATCCAAAGAACAAGGTGACCATCGGTTTAATTGGAAAATACATTGAATTACAGGATGCCTATAAATCAATCCTGGAATCTTTTGTCCATGCAGGTGCGATGAATGAATGCAAAGTGCAAATAATTAATGTCCACAGCGAGTTCATTACAAAAGAGAATGTTACTGAAAAACTGGGTAACCTGGACGGCTTGCTTGTGGCACCAGGCTTTGGTCACCGTGGGATAGAAGGAAAGATCATCGCTGTTAAATACGCCAGGGAAAATAAACTGCCTTTTTTTGGTATTTGCCTCGGAATGCAGATGGCAGTAATAGAATTTGCAAGGGATGTGCTCGGACTTAAAGATGCCCACTCAACAGAAATGCAACCCGACACCTCGACTCCCGTGATAGATTTGATGGAAGAACAAAAAAAGATTACAACCAAGGGTGGGACGATGCGATTAGGGGCTTATCCCTGTGTTATAAAGGATGGAACTATAGCGAGCGAAATCTATGGCCGCCACGAAATCAGCGAAAGACACCGTCACCGCTGGGAATTCAACAACGCCTACCTTCATCAATTTGAAGCGGCAGGGATGATTGCCAGCGGTAAAAATCCAGAAAGTGGATTGGTTGAAATAGTCGAGCTTTCTGGTCATCCTTTCTTTTTTGGCGTTCAATACCATCCCGAGTTGAAAAGTACGGTTGAAAACCCCCATCCTATTTTCGTTCATTTTATCAGGGCGGCAAGGGAATTTGCCGATTCAAAAAATGCAGTAAAAAGCCCTTTAATGCATGGAGAAATGATCTGAATATCAAAAGATAGTGAACCACCGTTCACTACATCCCTTCTACCGTTTTGAGACAGTTGTCCGCCGATTTCCGCTTCCCCACTATGCATCAAACCACTTATCTTTGCAGCTTCTAAAAATTTTTCACTAATGGGCATGGATCGTAATACGATTATTGGTTTTGTGTTGCTAGGTCTTATGTTGTTTGCATATTTGTATATTTCAACGAAAAACAGCCAGGAATTGCAGAGACAGAAACAGATATTTGACGACTCTGTGGCAAGGTTGAAATTGCAGATCGCCCCTGTGGCAAAGGTAGACGACAGCACAAAAAACCGGACGGTCCTTTTAGATACCAGCGGATTCAATAGAGCAATAAACGGGACAGAAAAACTACTTATAGTTGAAAACGAATTGATGAAAATTGTTTTCACTAACAAAGGTGGGCAGCCCAAGCAAATTGAATTGAAAAAGTTCAATTCCTATGATGGAAATCCCGTGCAACTGCTTGATTCGTCGACGGGGAGCAAGGTCTCCTATCTGATAAACACCGCAACCAATCAATCTGCCCAGATTTCCGACCTCTATTTCAGTGAAGGACAGGTCATCCGGAATCAGGATGGAAGCCAGACTGTAGATTTCCAGTTACCCTCCCCATCGGGAGAAACACTGGATCATCATTTTACTGTCAGACCGGGAGAATACCTGATCGACTGGGATATTCAAATCGGCAATCCTGAAAAATTATTCAGTCAAAACAGTTTTAACCTCGCCTGGCATGTCGAGCCTGTCAAGACCCAGAAGAATATCACTTATGAAAAACGCCTTGCTAATATCAGCTATTACGAGGATAATGAATTTGATTATATTTCTTCAAAATCTGAACGGAAATTTGAAAAACCCATACAATGGGTTTCAGTCTCACAACAATTTTTTAACAGTACACTCCTGGCAAAAGATGGATTCAATTCTGGGGAAGCGCATTGGTTACGAGAAACCGGAGACACTTCCAAAATTATAGCCCGCGCAGATTTCAGTCTCCAATCCAAAATACCTGCGTCGGCTTCAGCAGTCCTTCCCTTCCAATTTTATTATGGTCCAAGTGACTTTTTTATCCTGAAAAAACAGGCTCCCGGTATGGATCATATAGTAGATTTAGGCAGAGGAGTCTATTCCTTTGTTCGCCCCATTAACGTGTATGTCATCATGCCTGTTTTTGATTTTTTTAAGAAGTTTATCGGGAGCTATGGTTTGGTCATCATGTTATTGACCATATTTATCCGCCTGCTGACTTCGCCCCTGGTATACAGCAGTTATTTAAGCGGGGCCAAAATGAAGGCCCTCCGCCCTGAGATCGAGACCATGAAAAAAAGGGTGGGTAATGACCAACAACAGGCAGGTGTGGAGCAAATGAAGTTATTTCGAGAAGCAGGCGTGAATCCACTGGGGGGATGCATACCGGCTCTTCTGCAGATTCCCATATTCTTTGCGCTATACAGTTTTTTTAATTCCAATATTGCATTGAGAGGGCAGGGGTTTCTCTGGTCCAAAGACCTTTCTGTTTACGATTCGGTCTTAAATTTCAATTTTACCATTCCTTTGATCGGTTGGGATCATATCAGTCTTTTTTCTTTATTGGCGGTTGCGACTAGTTTTCTGATTTCCCTGTATGGAATGAGCCTTACGCCCGACCAGAGCAATCCTGCAATGAAATATATGCCGTATATCATGCCGGTTATGCTGCTCTTGTTTTTTAACAATCTTCCTTCAGCGCTTACCTGGTATTACACAGTTTCCAATACCATCACACTGATTCTCCAATTTGTTATCCAGAATTATATTATTGATCATGAAAAAATTCTAGCCAAATTGCAGCAGAACCGGAGTAAGCCAAAGACTAAACCAAAATGGCAGGAACGCCTTGAACAGATGCAAGAGGCGCAAAAGAAAACTCAGCAGCTAAAGAATAAGCCATAGGCGGATGAAAAGGCCAAGCTATACCATTTCGATTTTATTTTTCTTATTCCTGGCCTACCAAACAAGCTGGTCTCAGAAAAAGGTGTCGGAGTTAACCATTGCCTATGACTATGCTATCCGCTCCCGTCTTGACGCCTCCAAACTGAACAACGGAACAATCAATGCAGTATACATTATCTATATCAAGGCCAATCTGAGCAGTTCAGAAATCATGAATTCTTTATTTTCTTCCAGGACAATATATGATGAAAAAACGGGTTCGGCGATCGTGCTAAAGGAGGTTAGCGGCCAAAAATTGCTTATCCGGATGACAGCTGAGAATTGGAAAGAAAAAAATGACCGGTACCAGGACATACAATTCACAGATACAGTAGAAACAAAAATAATTGCGGGGTATAAATGTACTAAGGCGCGGGCTCAGACAAGGGATGGGTTTACGATTTCCGTATATTATACAAAGGACTTGATTCCAGATAACAGGGAATACGACCCTACTTTCAAAAACCTTAGTGGACTGCCACTTGAATATGAATTAACCAAAGGTGATTATATTATAAAATATAGCTTATCATCAATCAATCTAAGCCCCGTCCCTGCTTCCCGGTTCGACATACCTAAATCCGGATACAGGGAAATGAGTTATGAAGAAAGCAAAAAATTAGGGGTGGGAAGCTGGTAATCATAAGACCAGCATTCTGCAAACCACAATTCGAAACATATTGCTATTTACCAGGTATTTTGATTTTCACCCCAAAAAGCTGAAGATTTGTGCGGGATGAAGTATTGAGCGAGGGAATTGCTACCCTGTATTTATAGGGCAATATATAAGTCGTATTCCCTCTTTGATAGGTAATTAATGTACTTAAGGACAGCCTGTTATTCTCCTTTTCCTGCGAGCGTATCAAACTACCACTAAATGAAGGCCTGATTGACCTAAGCGTAAACCCATTTATGCTGCGAATAGGGGTAAAGTTGCTCATTAGGGCAGACTTATTTTTCTTTTCGCCACCCCCTCCTTTGCTGGAGCTGCTGGCGAATCCTAACGCGACAAAAACTAGCAGCAGGCAAAAGATGCTGAATTTCTGCGTTAATTTTCTCATTGGTATGGTTGTTTTCCGGGACATAACAGTACAAATATACGAATAAATTTTGGGAGTATTTTAACCAGCCATCATATATTTTAATTTTTTTTTAACTATTGAACCCTTAAAAAAATTAATTCACCGAATAATGATCAGATAATGGCGTTCCACACTATGTGATACCAGATTTTCAAAAGAAACGTTGCTTTTGCCGTAAATATTTCTAAATAAAAGGTTGGATCAAGCAATAAAAGATGGGCTCATGTTAGCATTTTGTATCAAAACACAGGGAAACCAAGTCTTAAGAATTGGTATATTTGCTTCATCTCCGCCCCTATCAATAAAATGGTTCCGGTAACAGGAGGATGTATGAGGTCGCCCGGGACAGATTATCGAACGACGTAGAAACGAAATCAACGGATATTCCAAAGAGATTGCAGGCCGGAGTAAACCTAATGTTGATGAAAGAAAACCCATTTTATCAGGACCATGAAGATTTGAAGGAATTGTTAAGGCAATACCAGAATTTACGCACCGGACGCAGCCATTCTTTCCTTGATGAGGAATCTTTCGAAAAAATAATTGACTATTTTGATGATAAGGAAGACATGCCCAAAGCAATTGAGGCTGTCGAGCTAGCCATTGCCCAGTATCCCTATTCTTCAGCTCTATTGGTCAAAAAAGCCGATTTATTGATTGCTTCCCGTCATTATTCCGAAGCGCTCAAAATTTTAGAGCAGGCAGCTTTGCTTGATGGAACCAATATCGACCATTATATTTTAAAAACAGATGTTTACCTCGCTCTTGATCAGCCGGAAAAAGCGGTGGAACTCTTACAGGATGCCTTATATCATTTTGAAGGCGAGGAACGCATTGAGCTATTATTTGAGCTGGCCGATGTGTATGATGATTATGAAGAATTTGATAAAGTCTTTGATTGCCTGAAACTGATACTTGAAGAAAACCCCAACAACGAGGAGGCCCTCTATAAGATTTGTTTCTGGACAGACTTTACAGGTCGAAATGAGGAAAGCATAAGCCTTCATAAAAAAATCATTGATGAATATCCTTACAGTGAACTTGCATGGTTCAACCTGGGGGCTGCCTTCCAGGGATTAAAATTGTATGAGAAATCCATAGATGCTTATAAATACGCAATTGCCATTGATGAGAAATTTGACTATGCCCACCGCAACATAGGTGACGCGTATATCCGGCTAAGAAAATTCAAGGATGCCATCGAGTCCTTGGAAAAGGTGTTGGAATTATCCAAACCTGAGGATGTGATTTATGAAGCCATTGGCCATTGCTATGATAAATTGAGCAATTATGCCCAAGCCCGATTTTACTACCGCAAAGCTTCACACCTGAATCCGGATGACAGCAAACTTTATTACAAATTGGCATGCACATATCTTAACGAAGGTCAATGGACAAATGCAGTAAAACAGCTGGAGGCAGCCCTGAGGCTGAATCCCAGACAACCGGAATACAATTTGGCTATGGGGGAGAGCAAGATGCAATTGGGCGAATTCAAAGAGGCCATACAGTTTTTTTCAAATGTGGTGAGGTTACGCCCAAGGAATATTTCAAGTTGGGAGGCACTTATCCGGTGTTTGTATCATGCAACCTTTTTCGAGGAGGCGCTTGAGCAGGCCAGCGCCGCTGTTCGAATCACCGGGGGCAAACCCATTTTCATATTCTATCAGAGTGCCATTTATTTTGCATTGGGCCGCTCCAAGGAAGGACTGGTGCAATTGGAAAAAGCCATGTCAAAAGCACCAAAGCTCCTAAAAAAAATGGTAGAACTAAATCCATCCATACTCCAGTACCAGCCGGTAGTCAACCTTATTGCGCGCTATAAAAAAAACAAATTATTCTGAATACAAATGCCAGCAACTGGGTTAAATTGGAAAGGCAAGCATAAGTTGTTTAGTCTATAAAAATTATAGACTAATTTACATATCTTCTGGTTTCCCTATTTTTGCTCTTGAACCGTTTTTAACAAAAAACTTTACAGGATGAATTTTAACCTCACGCAAATTCCAGAAAGAACCCAGAAGCAACGTCAGCGCGGAATTACCATGGTAATGGATAAGGGCCTGAGCGTAGAAGAGACGAAGAATTTCCTTAGTGTTGCCCACCCTCATGTTGATATTGTAAAATTAGGGTTTGGGACTTCCTTCGTAACACCAAAATTAGAAGAGAAGATCGAAGTCTATAAATCCTATGAAATTCCTTTATATTTCGGGGGGACTTTGTTTGAGGCTTTTTTAATCCGTAACCAGTTTGAAGATTATATTGCAGTATGCAAAGATTTTGGCATTTCCTATATGGAAGTCAGTGATGGTTCAATAACTATTCCACACTCGGAAAAGTGCGGATATATCGAAAAATTGACCAAATATGGAAAGGTTTTGAGTGAAGTGGGCAGCAAGGATGCCGAACACATAATTCCCCCTTATAAATGGATAGAACTGATGCGTGCAGAATTGAGTGCCGGGGCCAGTTATGTTATTGCAGAAGCCAGAGAAGCTGGGACGGTGGGTATTTACCGAGGTACAGGCGAAGTGCGGGAGGGCCTTGTCCAGGAAATACTTACACAGATACCGGAAGAAAAGATATTGTGGGAAGCTCCACAAAAATCCCAGCAATTATATTTTATTGAGCTGATTGGTTGCAATGTAAACCTGGGCAATATCGCTCCCAACGAAATGATTGCCCTTGAAGCTATGCGCATTGGGTTGCGCGGGGACACCTTTCATCTTTTCCTGGATAAACAGACCGCAAGATGAGGAGGTTTGGCTTAATAGGGTATCCATTGAGCCATTCTTTTTCCAAGAAATACTTTTCGGAAAAATTTTTGCGGGAAGGCATAGCGGATTGTGAGTATGAGAATTTCCCTATTCCTGCCATAACGGATTTCAGGAAAATCCTAAGTGTAAACCAAGGGATTGAGGGTCTTAACGTGACCATTCCTTATAAGCAATCTGTTATCCAATACCTGGATCATTATATTCACACCCTACCCATCGCTGCATGTAATTGTATAAAGATCCGGGATGGAATTTCAACCGGCTATAATACAGATATCATTGCATTTGAAAAGTCATTGCTTGCAGAATTAAAACCCCGTCATCAAAACGCATTAATACTTGGCAATGGGGGGTCGGCGCAAGCAGTTCAGTATGTATTAAGGAAGCTGGGTATTTTTTTTAAAATTGTCAGCCGGAAAATACACGATGGGGCAGAACTTGTGTACGAAGACCTGGATGAGGAAGTGATAAGTCAGCATCCACTGATCATCAATACCACTCCGCTGGGCATGTACCCCCACATTGGGGATTTTCCGCGGATACCTTATCAACATATAGGCTCAAACCATTACTTATACGATCTGGTCTATAATCCCTCTAAAACAGTATTTCTTCAAAATGGCGAGGAAATGGGGGCCACTATAAGGAATGGTGCAGATATGCTCATCATCCAGGCAGAAGCAAGCTGGAAAATATGGAATAGCTAATTTCAATCTGATAAAAGCGTTTTTTTAACCTGTTCAGGAAAAGCAGCAATTTTCTTCTTCTGGTAATCGTAACAAGCCATACCCGTTTTTGCTGCGGCAACTAAAAGGGCACCCTTATCTATATCCTTTTCCATTTTATAATAAAGATCGAAAGCAACAGCACTGAAATCAGCCGGAGCTACCGACACCCGGATCATGTCACCATAGAAAATTTCATTTTTGAAGCTGATGGACAGATCTGTCATGATTAATCCTGCGCCGCCGATGTTCATTTCCCCGAATCCAAAATGCCCGAGAAATTGAGCCCGGGCCTCATGAATAATCGATACCACTTTATCGTTACCAACATGACCGCCATAATTCAGATCGGTTATCCGGATCGGTATGACGCAGGTAAACGGAAATTTCGCAGGCAGATTGATCTTTATTCTTGGCATGGGTATATTTAGTTTGACGCGAATTGTTCGAGAAGAAAAATAACAAGTTTGTCGGCAGCTTTCCTGCGGTGGCTATGCCAATTTTTCTCCTCCATGTTCATTTCGGAAAAACTTTGATTGCTTCCGTCAGGTATAAAAACAGGATCATATCCGAAACCCCCACTCCCGCTTCTTTCCAATGCGATCCTGCCTTCACATATTCCCTCAAACAGATGTTCTTTTTCATTCCAGATTAAAGATATTATGGTCCTGAACCTGGCCTTCCGGTTTTGGGCATCCCCCAATTTTGACAGTAACTTTTCGATATTCTTATCAAATAATTTGTCCTCTCCTGCATAACGAGCGCTTTTCACACCTGGTTGGCCATGGAGGATGTCCACTTCCAGCCCCGTGTCTTCACTAAAACAATTTTGCCTGGTCAGCAAATGGATGGTCCTTGATTTTTCAGATGCATTCTCATGAAGTGTAGCGTGAGGCTCCGGAATATCAATATGAATATTGGCCTGGCTAAGACTTATCACCTCTATAATGTCTCCGATGGCTGATTGAATCTCCTCCACTTTGTGCGGATTATTGGTTGCGAATATGAGTTTGGTTAGAGGAACCATTCATCAGCCATTTATGTGCAATTTTCTATTTTAATCCAAAGAGCGCCTTAAGGCAAAACCATAATTTACTTTTAAGCACTTTACTTGATTCCGATTCACCTGTCAGCTGGTCCAATGCGGGAACAAGAATAAACTGGCATCCTTCAAGGCTCTGGATTTGGAACAATGGAAGATGAATGTTTAGCCCCAGAGATCCGGGATCGGTACCAAAGAGGATCAGGATTTCTGGTTGGAATTGCTGTTTAAATTTGACCAGTTGCAATTGGGCGGAGGCCAAATTTAGGATAGCAACATCATCCAGGCTCATTTTGCAGGCATCCAGCATCCTGGTGATCAAACTTAAGTGCTGATCGGATAAGAAAACGGCATTTCCATCGTTTACAATTATTATGACATGTTTTTTGTTATTCCCAAGAAACTCGTATGAAGGTTTATCAGTCAAAACTTCCTCTTGGGCGATCGTTTTGTTTGACCCAATAAGCGTATCCTTATATAGATCTGTAACCAACCATCCGGGTAATTGAATATCATCCAGGCTCATAAATTATTTTAGTCAGTTAGCTTTTCAATATTGACCTTTTAGCGGGTACTAACAATTGTTAGTTTAATATTTGAAAGGTTTTGACACCACAAATAATGTTTGTTTCTTTACAATTACAAAAATTTTTTATGATCGCTGCAATGGAACTACATATCACGAAGGTTAAGAGGAGTAAATTGAATGAGATGGATTTCAATGACCTGCCTTTTGGAAAATACTTTACTGATCATATGCTTCAGGCAAACTTCCACCAGGGAGAATGGGGGAATGTGGAAATAAAACCTTATCAACCCATGCTGATTGAACCATCATTAGCGGGATTGCATTATGGACAGTCGATTTTCGAAGGGATTAAGGCTTATAAGGATAAAAATGGGCAGGCTTTTATATTTCGCCCATTCGACAATCTAAAAAGGTTCAATATTTCAGCAGAGCGGATGCAAATGCCAACAATCCCGGAGGATATTTTTATAGAAGGTATGCGGAAGCTAATTGACATAGATAAGGATTGGATTCCGGCCAAGGAAGATTATTCGCTTTATATACGCCCTCTGATGTTTGCCTCAGACAACATGATCGGCGTCCGGCCTTCCGAAAGCTTTACTTTTCTCATTATGTTAAGTCCCACCGGGCCCTATTATTCAACTCCTATGAAAATTTATGTGGAGGAAAAGTATACCAGAGCCGCACCGGGAGGGGTGGGATTTGCAAAAAATGCTGGTAATTATGGTGGAAGCATGCTGGCAACAGCTACAGCAAAAAAGCAGGGATATGATCAAGTTCTCTGGACCGATGCTTTTGAACACAAATGGCTTCAGGAAGTGGGAACGATGAATGTTTTCTTCATTATCAACAATATAGCGATCACACCCCCTCTGGATGAAGGAACCATCCTGGAGGGAGTAACCAGGGATAGCGCCATCCGGATATTGGGAGATATGGGTTTAAAGGTGGAAGAACGCAGAATTAACATTGATGAGGTTGTCAGGGCTCATGAATCGGGCAAACTGACCGAAGTGTTTGGTACCGGAACAGCGGCCACCATATCTCTTATCAGGGAGTTGAAATACAAGGACTATATTATCGAATTCGATACGGAAAAGTGTAAGGCTGCAATCGAACTAAAAAAGCGCCTGACTGCAATCAGGGAAGGCAGAGAAGCAGACAAATATGGTTGGATGTTAAAAGTATAGCCCAAGAAGGACCTTAATATTTGGTATTTCCCTCTTGCCTGATTACCTTTGCCCTCCCAAAATAAAAGCAGTCAGCATGCCTACAATACAGCAATTAGTTAGAAAAGGAAGGGAAATCATCAGGGCCAAAAGCAAGTCGAGGGCTTTGGATTCCTGTCCGCAAAGGCGGGGGGTTTGTACCCGGGTATATACGACCACTCCCAAAAAACCGAATTCTGCTTTGAGAAAGGTAGCTAAAGTGCGTTTGACAAATAAGGTGGAGGTGATTGCTTATATCCCCGGAGAAGGACACAATCTGCAGGAGCATTCTATTGTTTTGATCAGGGGAGGCCGCGTCAAGGATTTGCCAGGTGTCCGTTATCATATAGTGCGTGGCAGCTTGGATACAGCAGGCGTAAAGGACCGCAAGAAAAGCCGTTCTAAATACGGAACTAAGAGAGAAAAAGGCGCTAAAGCGGCGGCTAAAAAATAATTATAAAAATTAATTTCATCAATAATGAGGAAATCTCAAGCAAAAAAATTACCCCTTGCACCTGATGCAAAATATAATGATATTCTGGTAACCCGATTTGTGAATAACCTGATGTGGCAAGGGAAGAAAAATACTGCTTTCGACATTTTTTATAAAGCTGTTGACCGCGTAGCTAAGCAAACGGGAGAGGATGGATATGAAATTTGGAAAAAAGCATTGAATAATGTTTCACCAGGGGTAGAGGTCAGGAGCCGCCGTATAGGGGGTGCAACCTTCCAAATCCCGTCTGAAGTGCGCGCAGACCGCCGGATTTCGCTAAGTATGAAATGGTTAATCCGCTACAGCCGGGATAGAAACGGCAAAAGCATGGCCGAAAAATTAGCCGGGGAGATCCTTGCGGCAAGCAAAGGAGAGGGTGGCGCTTACAAGAAAAAAGAAGATACGCACCGTATGGCCGAGGCAAATAAAGCTTTTGCACATTTCAGGGTCTAATCCTGTAGTTGGTGAAGATGTCCTAATTGTCATCCGTTTTTACTCCATTAAATATTAATTTTTCTCCTTACAGATTATTGGAGCCCATATCAGGTCTTCGTTATTTTTCATCATAGTGTTAAGCATTTCTTGTCCAATTTCAAGAGGAATCCCTTTCATTGGTCTTTAGAACTGGCCTTTCTGCCAACAAGTCCAAAGGAACTTCGCTGTTTGCATCGAAAAATTTTGTACTTTTGCACACCGAATTTAAAAGGAGGAATTGAGTTATGTCAGACTTACGTTTTCAAAGAAATTTTGGAATTGCAGCGCATATCGACGCTGGAAAAACCACCACAACTGAGCGTATTTTGTATTATACCGGCGTATCTCATAAAATTGGTGAAGTACATGACGGTGCCGCAACCATGGACTGGATGGAACAGGAGAAAGAAAGAGGTATTACCATCACCTCCGCAGCCACTACCTGTTTCTGGAATTTTCCGACTAACCAAGGCCTGAAGAGTGCTGAAACCAAACAATATAAATTCAACATTATTGATACTCCGGGTCATGTGGACTTTACAGTCGAGGTAGAGCGGTCTCTTCGTGTTCTGGATGGATTGCTTGCTTTGTTTTGTGCTGTTTCCGGCGTTGAACCACAATCCGAAACGGTATGGCGCCAGGCCAACCGCTATAAAGTCCCCAGGATTGGCTTTGTCAATAAAATGGACCGTGCAGGAGCGGATTTTTTGAACGTGGTCAAACAGGTAAAAGAAATGCTTGGCGCAAAGGCCGTACCCCTTCAGCTGCCGATTGGCGCAGAAGATGACTTTAAAGGGGTCGTTGACCTGATCCGCATGAAAGGTATAATCTGGGATGAAGACACCATGGGGATGACCTATAAAGAAGTGCCTATTCCGGAAGATATGATGGACGATGTGACCGAATGGAGACAGCAGCTTGTGGAAGCAGTCGCCGATTATGACCATAAATTATTGGAAAAATTCTTCGAAGATCCCAATAGCATTACGGAAAACGAAATGCATGAAGCAATCAGAAAGGCAACCATTGATATATCCATTATACCCATGATGTGCGGTTCCTCCTTTAAAAATAAAGGAGTACAAACTGCGCTGGATGCCATTGTCAGGTACCTTCCGAGCCCGCTTGATTTGGAAGCGGTCAAAGGAATAAACCCTGATACTGGCGAGGAAGTAAGTCGTAAACCTGATGCCAAGGAACCATTTGCTGCTCTTGCATTTAAGATCATGACTGATCCCTTTGTCGGGAGGCTTGCCTTTTTTCGGGCCTATAGCGGGCATTTGGACTCAGGTTCCTATGTGCTCAATCCCAGAACCGGCAAAAAGGAACGTATTTCACGCATTATGCAAATGCATGCCAACAAGCAAAATCCGGTAGATTTCATTGAGGCGGGAGATATTGGCGCCGCCGTCGGGTTCAAGGACATTAAGACAGGAGATACTTTATGCTTTGAGGATCATCCTATTGTCCTGGAGAGCATCATCTTTCCAGAACCGGTTATTTCTATCGCAATTGAACCTAAAACGCAGGCTGACGTGGATAAAATGGGAATCGCGATATCAAAATTGGTTGAAGAAGACCCAACTCTGAAGGTGAAGACGGATGAGGAAACGGGCCAAACAATCCTCAGCGGTATGGGAGAACTTCATTTGGAGATTATTGTAGATCGAATGAAAAGGGAATTCAAAGTGGAAATCAATCAGGGTGCTCCGCAGGTTGCCTATAAAGAAGCCTTCACCAGTACCGTAGAACACCGTGAAGTATTAAAGAAACAAACGGGCGGAAGGGGTAAATATGCAGATATCGTTTTTGAATTGGGGCCTGCCGACCAGGAGTTCTTAAAAGAAGGCAAGGGCCATTATCAATTTGTCAACGACCTGTTTGGCGGCTCGATACCCAGGGAATTTGTCCCTGCCATACAAAAGGGGTTTGAAAGTGCAATGACCACGGGGGTTCTGGCTAGCTACCCGGTTGAAAATATGAAAGTTCGAGTATTTGATGGAGGATTCCATGCAGTAGATTCCGATTCGATGTCATTTGAGCTTTGTGCCAGGCAGGGTTACAGGGAAGCTGCAAAGAAAGCCAAACCGGTGCTGTTGGAACCAATCATGAAAGTGGAGGTGATTACTCCGGATCAATATATGGGCGATGTGACCGGCGATCTCAACCGGCGGCGTGGGATTCTTGAAGGGATGGACAGTAAGGCCAATGCCCAGGTAATCCGGGCAAAAGTCCCTCTCAGCGAAATGTTTGGATATGTAACCCAGTTGCGCTCGTTGAGTTCCGGCAGGGCTACTTCCACTATGGAATTTTCGCATTATTCGCCGGCACCTAACGGCGTCTCGGAAGAAGTGATAGCCAAGGTAAAGGGTAAAAATAAAGTCAGCGCTTGATCCCTGTGGAGGGTTCTGAAGGATTCAATTTTTTTTTGACAAAAGTTACTTTGGGATTAATTTGCAGTTAAATCAGGCTTTATTAAACTTTTTTTTCTTTTATCGTTCAATATATTTAATCAAAAACTTCCATCATGAAAAAGCTTTTTCTTAAGGTAGCCGTGTTGTCGGTTATTATTATGGCAGCAGGTTTTACCGCCTCCTCCCAGATTTATGTGACGGTCCATCCCCCCGTGCCCGTAATTGTAAGGCCTGTGGCGCCAAGTCCAGCCCATATTTGGATCGATGAGGAATGGGAAGAAAGAGGCGGACAATACGCATACGTGGGAGGTCATTGGGCGGCTCCTCCCCATCCAGGTTGGATTTGGATTCCAGGGCATTGGAGAAGAGGACCTCGCGGAGATTGGTGGGTACATGGTCATTGGAGAAGAAGATAATTTTTATTTAAACATAATTTGTTATCAAAGCCCTGCCATGATGGCGGGGCTTTGGCGTATTGGTCTTCTATTCCCTTTTTAACAGGGGATACAAGTGGAAAAAAACCTCAAAAAACCCGTATAAATTGTTGTCCATTTAGAAGATAGCGCATACCTTTGCATCCCCATTCGAAAAATGGGAATTGAATCATGTCCCAGCGAATCAGAATCAAATTACAGTCATACGATCACAATTTGGTGGATAAATCTGCTGAAAAAATCGTAAAAACAGTCCGCAGCACCGGCGCCGTAGTCACAGGTCCCATTCCTTTACCTACAAAGAAGAAAATCTTCACAGTCCTGCGTTCTCCACATGTAAACAAAAAAGCGCGTGAGCAATTCCAATTGCATACGCATAAACGTTTACTGGATATCTATACTTCTTCATCAAGAACAGTAGATGCGCTGTCGAAACTGGATTTGCCTTCTGGCGTGGATGTTGAAATCAAAGCATAAATCCTGGCCTTAACTTGGGCGAGGCAAAACATATGAACAAGCCGTTCTGGGTTTGTTTACTTCCGGCACTTCAAGTGGTTATTCGATAAAGTTCACCACAAAAAAAGAAAAGGCCGGCAGCAAACGTGGGATTGAACGATGACCGCTACCGCTATAAGCATAGGGTAAGGTTATTGCTCTTCTGCTACCCAGGGAATAAAAATTAAAACAATGAAAGGAATAATCGGAAAAAAACTGGGTATGACCAGTGTATTCACTCCCGACGGCAAGCAGGTTTCCTGCACAGTCATCGAAGCGGGGCCTTGCGTAGTAACCCAGGTGAAAACACCCGAATCTGATGGATACCGCTCCCTTCAATTAGGCTTCGGTGATAAAAAAGAAAAACACTCCAACGCTTCAGAAAAAAATCATTTTGCTAAGGCAAATACAGCTCCTAAAAGATTTTTAAAGGAATTCACTAATTTTTCAATTGAAAAAAACCTTGGTGAGACAATCACAGTCGACATTTTTGCAGAAGGTGAAACTGTGGATGTAGTGGGTACATCTAAGGGGAAAGGCTTCCAGGGAGTTGTAAAACGCCATGGATTTCATGGTGTCGGAGGCGCTTCCCATGGGCAGCACGACCGTAGCAGGGCTCCGGGTTCTTTGGGTAATTCCTCCGATGCTTCCCGCGTCATGAAGGGAGTCCGGATGGCCGGCCGAATGGGTGGCGATCGTGTAAAAATGAAGAGACTTAATGTGGTTAAGATCTTTGCCGAGAAGAACTATATTTTGGTCAGCGGATCAGTCCCAGGTCATATTGGCTCCATTGTTTATATACAGAATTAGATTTTACTTTTAATTTGATTTACGATGCGATTAGATGTTATAAATATTAAAGGGAAGAAAACCGGAAGGGCAGTGGAATTACCTGCAGAAATTTTTGAGATTGAGCCTAATGATCATGCGATTTATCTTTCCGTTAAACAATTTCTTGCGGCGCGTAGGCAGGGAACACATAAAGTAAAAACCCGTTTGGAGGTAAAGGGATCTTCAAAGAAACTCCATAAGCAAAAGGGCACTGGCGGATCCCGCAAAGGCAATATCCGTAATCCATTGTACAAGGGAGGCGGCACGATTTTCGGGCCAAAACCGCGTGATTACGATTTTAAGCTTAATCGTAAGGTAAAGGATTTGGCTAAGATGTCTGCCTTGGCTCATAAAGCAAAGGATAATGCCATAATCATTGTGGAGGATATTCAATTGGAAGCTCCGAAGACAAAAGAATTCACCGGAATTTTGAAAGAATTGAAGTTACATGATAAGAAGGCATTATTCATTTTACCGGAATACAATGACAATCTGCACCTGAGCCTAAGAAACCTGCCTGATGTAGAGGGTATGCTGTTATCAGATATGAATACCTATGATATCGTTAATGCTGACATTTTGGTTTTATCAGAAGCAGCAGCCAAGTTATTTGTGGATGAGAAAGCGGAGGCCTAAAAAAAGGTGTTTTTAAATAAATAATTGAAAGTCTTTAGATTATGAAACTCTCTGATGTATTGATAAAGCCGATATTAACCGAAAAAGCGAATGCTCAGCAAGAAAAGATGCGGCGTTATGCGTTTAAGGTTGACCGTCGCTCAAATAAGCTGGAGATTAAAAAAGCGGTTGAGGCTTTTTATGGCATTACGGTCATTGATGTAAATACTTCCGTAGTGCCCGGCAAAACCAAGAGCCGCTCGACAAAGGCAGGGATTTTGCAGGGAGTTAAACCTTCATACAAGAAAGCGATGGTGACCATAGCTGAAGGAGACACCATTGATCTTTATTCTAATATCTGATAATTATGGCACTTAAGAAATATAAACCCGTTACAGCAGGAACGCGATGGAGAATCGGAAATGCATATGCAGAGTTAACGACCGATATTCCTGAAAAAAGCCTTCTTGAAAAAATCAGTTCCACTGGTGGCCGCAATGTGCAGGGTCGCAGGGCAATGCGTTATATCGGCGGCGGTCACAAGAAAATGTACCGTGTCATTGATTTTAAAAGAAACAAAAAGAACATTCCTGCAGCTGTTGTTTCCATTGAATATGATCCAAACCGTAGTGCTTTCATTGCTTTATTGAATTATGCAGATGGGGAAAAGAAATATATTATAGCACCCCAGGGTTTACAGGTCGGTGCAAAGGTATTATCGGGCGATAATGCGGTTCCTGAAGTAGGTAATGCCCTTCAATTGAAGAATATACCGTTGGGTACCAATGTCCATAACATTGAAATGCAACCTGGTCAGGGGGGTAAACTCGTTCGAAGCGCAGGTACTTCTGCTCAATTGACAAATAAGGAAGAAAAGTATGCGGTACTTAAAATGCCTTCAGGCGAACTGAGAAAGGTACTGATCAATTGTTATGCAACGGTCGGGGTCGTCTCTAATAGTGATCACAATTTGCAAAGTATGGGCAAAGCAGGCCGTAACAGGTGGAGAGGTATCCGGCCAAGAACAAGGGGAGTTGCTATGAATCCTGTCGATCATCCGATGGGTGGTGGAGAAGGTAAGGCGTCAGGCGGCCAGCCCCGTTCAAGGAACGGTCAGTACTCCAGGGGCCTGAAAACAAGAACCAAAGGGAAGTCAACGGATAAAATGATCATACAGAGGAAGAGCGGGAAGAAATTAGCCAAATAACAAAAATAAATAACTAAAAAGACCAATAAACAAAACCAATTATGGGTCGTTCAATTAAAAAAGGTCCTTATGTGGACGCGAATTTGGAGAAAAAGATCACGGCCATCAATGCGGGCACATCCAAAAAAGGGGTGATCAAGACTTGGAGCCGCCGCTCCACAGTGACCCCGGATTTTGTAGGGCATACTTTTGCTGTGCATAATGGCAACAAGTTTATCCCGGTCTATGTAACAGAATTTATGGTCGGACACAAATTGGGCGAGTTTGCGCCAACTCGGAATTTTAAGGGGCATTCCAGTAAGAAAATCGCTGAGGCCACGCCTTAATAAAAGTCTATATCAAAATATTAGAAAAAAAGAAAATGGAAGCTGTAGCAAAGTTGAGAAATTATCCCACATCACCTCGCAAAATGCGTTTGCTGGCTGATGAAATCCGCGGTATGCACGTAGAAAAGGCATTGGCTTTGTTAGAACATCACCCGCAACATTCTTCTACGCCGCTTCACAAATTATTGTGGTCAGCAGTAAAGAACTGGGAACAAAAAAATGAGGGGAAAAGCGCAGCTGACGAAAGCCTCATGGTTAAAACCATTTTTGTGGATGGGGCCAGGTCTCTGAAACGTATGCGTCCCGCACCACAAGGTCGGGGCTATCGTATCCGGAAACGGAGCAACCATATCACCATTATTGTCGATGCTATGGAGGAAACAGTAGAGAAAGGCAGGAAGGGCAAGAAGGGGAAAAAGGTTCCTTTGGCAGAAAATTAACAATAAAAATATTCTCATCGATCCTGCTGAAAAACAGGAAGATAGAGGGCTAAATCTAAAATATGGGTCAAAAAACTAATCCTATTGGGGCTAGGCTGGGGATCATCCGGGGTTGGGAATCCAACTGGTACGGTAGCAAAAAAGATTATGCTTCCAAGTTGATCGAGGATAATAAGATCAGGACTTACCTGAACGCCCGAATCAATAAGGGGGGGATCGCAAAAATCGTGATTGAACGGACCTTAAACAAGTTGATCGTCACGATTCATACTTCCAAACCCGGTATCATCATTGGTAAAGGGGGAGGTGAGGTTGACCGAATTAAAGAAGAATTAAAAAAATTGACCGGTAAGGAAGATGTTCAGATCAATATTCTGGAAATACGCCGCCCGGAACTCGACGCCAATATTGTAGGGGATACAATAGCCCGTCAGATAGAAAACCGTATTAATTATAAACGTGCCATAAAAATGGCCATTGCATCGGCCCTACGTATGGGAGCCGAAGGTATTAAAGTGAAGGTGAGTGGTCGTTTGGGCGGATCTGAAATTGCCCGCTCTGAAGAGATCAAACAGGGGCGCACGCCACTGCACACTTTGAGGATGGACATTGACTATGCTAGTGTATTTGCGCTCACAGTCTACGGTAAAATCGGTATAAAGGTCTGGATATGTAAGGGCGAAGTATTAACCAAGCGCGACCTGAATCCCAATTTTGTTGGCGGAAAAAGCGATGTGAGCGACAGAAGGGATAGGAGAGGTGGTGAGCATGACCATCTGCGGGATGACAGAAGGGATAGAAGAGGGCCTGGAGCCGGTGAAAGAAGGGGCGGCGGAGGTGGAGGAGACAGGAGGGACAGAAGACATTAATTATTTAATATTCAGTAGAGTTAATCATGTTACAACCTAAAAGAAGTAAACATAGAAAGGCACAAAAGGGGCGTATTCGGGAATCTGCAAAAAGAGGCAGCTTGATCGCTTTTGGCTCTTATGGCTTAAAAGCGATGGAAGGAATCTGGCTGACCAACCGTCAACTGGAAGCCGCCCGCCAGGCGCTGACTCGTCATATGAAAAGAGAGGGAAATGTATGGATACGCATTTTTCCTGACAAGCCAATTACTAAAAAGCCTCAGGAAGTGAGAATGGGTAAAGGAAAGGGCAACCCTGAATATTGGGCTGCGGTAGTTGAACCAGGAAGAATTCTTTTTGAAGCAGATGGTGTTACAGAACAGATTGCAAAAGAGGCCTTGTTGTTGGCTGCACAGAAGTTGCCAATCAAAACCAAATTTGTAGTACGTCACAATGTGGATCCTATCGTACCCTAATTATAGAGTTTCAAAATCGTAAAATGATGTCAAAAAAAGATGATTTTGTAAAAAACCTGAAGGACATGAGTGAGGTGGATTTGAAGGCACGCATTCAGGAGGATGAATTGCGCTTGAAAAAGGTACAATTTGCCCATGCCATTTCTCCATTGGAAAATCCAATGAGCATCCGTTCTCTGAGAAAAGATCTTGCTCGGGTGAAGACGGAGCTGACAAAACGGAAAATGAGTGTATGAGGCCTGGTGGCGTTATGCCCTAGAGCTTCGAAATAAAATCAAAGGTTGGCATCAATGCCGACCAGTAAAAGAAAAAAGCTAAAAAATGGCTGAAAGAAATTTGCGTAAAACCAGAACCGGAGTAGTGCGGAACAATAAGATGCAGAAGACCATAACGGTTGCCGTGGAAAGAAGGGTCAAGCATCCTATTTATGGGAAATTTGTAAAAAAGACTACCCGCTTTCATGCTCATGACGAAAAAAATGAGTGCCAGGTAGGAGATATCGTAAAGATAATGGAAAGCCGTCCGCTGAGTAAGACCAAACGTTGGAGACTCGTGGAAATCGTTGAAAAAGCGAAATAAACAATCAGAAATCTCTTTTTACAATTGTATTTCCAGTATTTGTATTTCGAAATTTGTAAATCGTATTTGAAATGATTCAGCAAGAAAGCAGGTTAAACGTGGCTGATAACAGTGGTGCTAAAGAAGTGCTATGCATCCGCGTTTTAGGAAACAGCGGCCAGGATTATGCAAAGATTGGGGATACTATAGTTGTGACTGTAAAGGATGCATTGCCATCAGGAGGGATCAAAAAAGGAACGGTAACCAAGGCTGTCATTGTCAGAACAAAAAACAAATTGCGGCGTAAAGATGGTTCTTATATCCGGTTTGATGATAATGCAGTCGTTTTGTTAAACCCCTCAGACGAACCAAGGGGGACCCGGATTTTCGGACCGGTGGCTAGGGAATTGAGGGACAAAGGGTACATGAAGATCATTTCGCTGGCACCCGAAGTGCTATAAGGTGAATAACCGCAAATAAAAATTAAATGAGCAACAGATTCAAACCAAAGTTCAACATTAAGAAAGGCGACAATGTCGTGGTGATTGCTGGTGATGATAAGGATCCAAAAAAACCTCGAAAGGTATTGGAAGTCCTGCCCGAAGAATCCAAAGTATTAGTCGAAGGGGTGAATATCATTTCCAGACATACCAAGCCATCAGCACAGAACACGAAGGGAGGCATTTTAAAAAGGGAAGCGCCAGTCCATATATCCAATGTATTGCTTTGGGATGCAAAAGAAGGTGCGGCCACCAAAATCAAACGCAATCGTGAAAATGGCAAATTGATCAGGGTATCTAAAAAATCTGGGGAGGTTATCTAATCATGAATACGGAAAAGTATATTCCGCGCCTGGCGGACAAATACAGGAAGGACGTAGTGCCGGCTTTGATGAAAAAGTTTGGCTATTCAAGCGTCATGCAAGCGCCAAAATTGGAAAAGATTTGCGTGAACCGTGGTGTCAATGGGGCCGTTACAGATAAGAAACTAGTCGAAATTGCTGTCGAAGAATTGACAACTATCACGGGGCAGAGAGCAGTATCAACCATGTCCAAAAAAGATATTTCCAATTTTAAATTAAGAAAGAATATTCCGATCGGCGCAAGGGTGACACTGAGAGGTGGTAAGATGTACGAATTTTTAGACCGCTTAGTGTCGACTGCCCTGCCCCGTGTGCGCGACTTCAGAGGAATAAATGAGAAATCATTTGACGGGAGAGGCAATTTTACATTAGGTATCACCGAGCAAATCATTTTCCCTGAAATTGATATCGATAAGGTAAATAAGATTACAGGTATGGACATCACTTTTGTAACGACAGCCCATACGAACGAGGAAGCATATGAATTATTGAAGGAATTGGGAATCCCTTTCCGCAATGCCAAAAAAGAATAAATAAATAAAATCAATTATCAATGGCCAAAGAGTCCGTAAAAGCCAGACAAAGAAAAAGAGAAGCAATGGTGGCGAAATATGCCGACCGGAGGGCGGCCTTAAAGGCTGCCGGTGATTATAGGGCGTTGGACCTGCTTCCAAAAAATGCGTCTCCAGTCCGTTTGAAAAACCGCTGCCAGTTGACCGGCCGACCTAGGGGATATATCCGGTATTTTGGAGTATCCAGGGTGGTCTTTCGCGAAATGGCTTTGCAAGGAAAGATTCCGGGAGTGCGTAAGGCAAGTTGGTAAGAAATTCTTAAATGTTTAAAAAAGATCTCCCCATGGGGGACAAGGAGGATAGATAATTATGGTGACTGATCCTATAGCAGATTTCCTGACGAGAATCCGCAATGCGCAGATGGCAAACCATCGCATAGTAGAGATACCTGCTTCTAACCTGAAGAAACGGATGACGGAGATACTCTATGACAAAGGCTATATTCTAAAATATAAGTTTGAGGATAATAACAAGCAAGGGCTCATTAAGATTGCTTTGAAATATGATCCTCAGACTAAGGAGCCTGCTATTAAAAGCCTGGAAAGGGTTAGTCGCCCGGGATTGCGTCAATATTCAGGTCCGGCGGAATTCAAACGAGTAAAAAATGGTTTGGGTGTAGCCATTATCTCGACTTCTAAAGGGGTGATGACGGATAAAGAAGCCAAAGCTCAGAACGTAGGTGGCGAAGTGTTGTGCCACGTTTATTAATTCGACAATAAAAAATCGTCAATCAAATGTCTCGAATAGGAAAAAAGCCGGTAGCAGTACCAAGTGGGGTTACGGTTACGGTCAATGATAATCTGATCGTTGTAAAAGGACCGAAAGGCGAACTAAAGCAAACGATGGACCGTGATATCAAAGCAGAAGTTATCGATGGGCGTGTTGAATTTGCTCGTCCTACGGATCAGATCCGTCATCGGGCTCTGCATGGATTATACCGTTCTTTGGTTGCCAATATGGTGAAGGGCGTTACTGAAGGATATAAGAAAAGATTGGAATTGATCGGTGTAGGGTTCAAAGCATCTAATCAGGGGAACCTGCTGGATTTGGCACTTGGATATTCTCATAATATCATATTTGAGATTCCTAAGGAACTAAAAGTGGCGACAGCCCAAGAAAAAGGGGAAAACCCGAAAATTACCTTGGAAGGAGTTGACAAGCAACTCATCGGGCAGGTTGCTGCAAAAATCAGATCCTTGCGTAAGCCAGAACCATATAAGGGAAAGGGTATTCGGTATGTTGGTGAAGTGGTACGCAAAAAAGCTGGTAAGGCAGCTGGAAAATAATTCTAAGTATTCGGTTGCAAAATAAATAACAATGGATTCGAAAGTAATTAAGAAACAGAAAATTAAGTACCGCATTCGCAAGAAAATCAGCGGCTCGGCTCAAAAACCCAGGTTATCTGTGTTCAGAAGCAACAGTGATATATATGTGCAGTTAATAGATGATGACAATGGAAAAACCATTGCATCGGCTTCATCAAGAGATAAGGATATATTGGCGCAAAAAGTCAATAAAACGGAAAAAGGGAAATTGGTAGGCACTGTGATTGCCAGGAAAGCTGCAGAATTAGGCATTAAAACATGCACTTTTGATCGGGGTGGAAATCTATATCATGGCAGGGTAAAAGCCGTGGCAGAAGCCGCGCGCGAAGGTGGCTTGAAGTTTTAAGGTCGCTTCCCATGATTTTCAAAGGGAGTGAGATATGTACACAGAATTTTGAAAATAGTAAATAATTATAATGCTAAAATTAAATGTAAACAGGGTCAAAGCAGGCGACCTTGAATTGAAAGAAAAGGTGGTTGCAATCAATCGTGTCGTAAAGACAACGAAAGGTGGCCGCGCATTCAGTTTTTCTGCTTTGGTAGTTGTTGGAAACGAAAATGGAGTTGTTGGTCATGGATTGGGAAAGGCTAAGGAGGTTCAGGAAGCCATTACCAAAGGCATTGAGGATGCAAAGAAAAACCTTATAAAGGTTCCGATCATGCATGGTACAATTCCCCATGACCAATTGGCAAAGGAAGGTGCTGCAAAAGTATTGATTAAACCCGCTGCTCATGGTACAGGAGTGATTGCTGGAGGCAGCATGAGGGCTGTGCTTGAAAGTGCAGGTGTAACAGATGTACTGGCCAAATCTCTTGGTTCGGCCAATCCGCACAATGTAGTCAAGGCGACGTTCAAAGCCTTGGCCATGCTAAGAGAACCCATCAATGTGGCAAAAACACGTCACTTGTCATTGAAGAAAGTGTTTAACGGATAATACCTGGAACCATCCGGGATAAATTGAGTTTTGAAATGAAAAAAGTTAAAATAACCCAAATCAAAAGCGGAATAGACCGACCGGAACGCCAGAAATTAACCCTGAGGGCCCTGGGGCTAAAAAAATTGAATGCTTCAAAAGAACTTGAGGCTACTCCACAAGTTTTGGGCATGATCCGCAAGGTGGAACATCTAGTAAAGGTCGAGGAGCTTTAAACAAAAAATTGTCATGAAATTACATACCATTAAGCCTGCTAAGGGCGCTACGCATAAGCAAAAACGACTGGGACGGGGTGAAGCTTCTGGCAAAGGCGGTACCTCCACTAAAGGTAATAAAGGCGGACAAAGCCGGGCCGGATACCAGATAAAGATGGCACACGAAGGCGGTCAAATGCCTATACAGAGAAGGCTTCCCAAGAGAGGATTCAATAATATTCACAGGATAGAGTATAAAGTTTTTAATCTTGGGCAAATCGATGCACTGGCTGTGAAATATGATATTCAAGAGTTTACTATTGAAAATTTATATGAAAGTGGTCTGATAGGCAAGACTGACCTGGTTAAGATTCTGGGTGCCGGAGAATTGAAAACAAAACTGAGCTTTAAGGTTAATGCTGCCAGCGGAAAAGCAAAACAAGCCATTGAGGAAGCCGGCGGAACCCTTGAAATTCTAAAGTAATTTTACTTAACTTGCATGGAAGCATTTATGATGCAACTCCCTGGTTTAGGGATCTTATAATTAATTCCGACGTTCGTGAAAAAATTTGTTCAGACTCTTAAGAATATTTGGGGCATAGATGAGCTCAGGAGCAAGATTATCGTGACCCTGAGCTTTGTTTTAATATACCGCTTCGGGAGCTATGTGGTATTGCCAGGAATCGATCCTAACAAATTAAGCAGTCTTGCTGGGGCCAAATCAGGAGCCCTGGGGCTGATTGACGCATTTTCTGGCGGCGCATTTTTACATGCGTCCGTTCTTGCACTTGGAATCATGCCTTACATTTCTGCCTCCATTTTCATGCAATTGATGACCATCCTGGTACCACAAATGCAAAAAGTGCAAAAGGAAGGAGAAAGTGGGAGAAAAAAAATCAATCAGTGGACAAGGTATCTTACCGTCATCGTGACGGCCGCACAAGCGGCTGCTTATGTGCAATACCTGAATAAAATGGGTCACGATGCGATATTGGAATCTTTTGGATATTTCTGGCTGACCACACCCATATTGCTTACTGCCGGTACGCTGTTTGTCATGTGGTTGGGGGAAAAAATTACAGATAAAGGTCTTGGTAATGGTACATCTCTCATTATCATGGTCGGGATCCTAGCCCGTCTCCCAAACGCCATCAGACAGGAATTCGTGGCAAAATCTGCATCCGGAAGCGGCGGCATATTGATCTTTATTATTGAGATCGCCGTTATGATTACGGTTATACTGGGATTGATCGTTCTGATTCAGGGGGTTAGGAAGGTACCGGTGAACTATGCCAAACAGATCGTGGGAAACCGTCAATTCGGAGGCGCAAGGCAATTTTTACCTTTGAAAGTGAATAGTGCAGGGGTTATGCCCATCATTTTTGCGCAGGCGATCATGTTTCTTCCAACACTGATTTCCTATACCAGTTTTGAAAATAAAGAAGGTATCTCTAGCATATTTTCGGATCCGAAGAATTTTTTACACATGATTATTTATGCTGTGATTGTGATCCTTTTTACTTTCCTGTACACCGCCTTAATTTTTAATCCTAAGCAAATTGCCGATGATTTGAAACGGAACAACGGCTTTATTCCAGGTGTAAAGCCAGGGCAGCCAACAGCTGATTTTATTGGAGGTGTGATGGATAAGATTACTTTTCCTGGCGCAGTCTTGCTTGCAATAGTCGGTATTTTGCCAGGCTTTGCACAAAGATTGGGGGTAACCCAGTCCTTCGCTTCATTTTTTGGCGGCACCTCATTGCTGATCATGGTTGGCGTAATTTTAGACACTTTGCAACAAATTGAAACCCAGTTGCTCATGCGCCAATACGACGGTTTAATGAAGAGCGGCAGGATACAAGGGCGCCAGTCAGTAACCAGTGCTGTCATCTAAAGGCGAATGATTGAATATAAAACAGCGGAAGAAATTGAATTGATGAGGCAAAGCAGTTTGCTGGTGAGCAGGACAATCTCCGAAATTGCAAAAATCCTGAAACCTGGAATAAGTACCATCCATTTAGATAAGATCATAGGAAGCTTCATCCGAGATCACGGCGCTTTACCATCTTTTTTAAATTATAGAAGTTACCCGTTTAATTCTTGCATATCTGTAAACGACGTTGTTGTGCATGGGTTTCCCAGCACTTACGAATTAAAAGAGTCAGATATTGTGTCAATTGATATCGGTGTATATAAGAACAAATTCCACGGAGATCATGCCTATACATTCGCCCTTGGTGACCCAGGTCCTGAAATAATACAGCTCATCGATGTAACCAAAGAATCCCTTTACAAAGGAATCGAGAAGGCTAGGACGGGTAACCGTGTGGGAGATATTTCAGCTGCCATCCAGGAATATGCAGAAAAAAAATACGGCTATGGGGTGGTACGTGAGTTAGTAGGGCATGGACTTGGTCGACATTTGCATGAAGAACCACAGGTCCCGAACTACGGGAAAAGAGGATCTGGTGCAAAATTGAAAGAAGGGATGGTGCTGGCGATTGAACCAATGATCAATATGGGGGGTAAAAACGTATTTACTGAAAAGGATGGTTGGACGGTCCGGACTGTTGATCATAAATCATCGGTGCATTTTGAGCATAATGTATCCATTCAAAAAAACAAAGCCGACCTACTTTCAGATTTCAGCATTATTGAAGTCGCTGAAAAGTCCAACCCGAATCTTTTCTCTTCTCAAATGACGAAATCCTTTAATGACAATTTCTGAATATTTGAGGTGGCTGGGGTCCAGACTTATCTTCAAGACATTTTCTTTGAGCTGTTTATTTAAATCGATCCAGATTAATCATGGTTATCTGCCGCCGGTGTCGAAGCAAATGCACGATGGCATGTTCCATTAATTGTTCTATATCATAGATTTTTCCCCAGTTTGTACTAATCAAAAGTGAGTTTTCCATAAGCTCCAAATCTTCGTCTTTAATTTCCTTGAAGACCTTCTCGGTAAATGCGAATAGGTCGTTCAGGTCCTGAATATATTCCTTCATGGTCAAGTGAAATATTTTTGCCGGCCTTTCGATTTTCGCCCGCTTAGCGTTATGGATACTGGTGGCATACCCAAAGCCGGAATTTACCACATGGCTGAGGATGCTTTGAATTGATTTGCAATTTTCATCGGCCGTTTCTGGGTTTATAATGACAACCAGCAAATTATCAGGAATCAATGAAATAACTTTTATTAATTCATTAAAGGCTCTTTCATATTCGTCTAGTAATGCTCCGATAGCACCATGCCTCAAGGGCTTAGAAACCATATATTTATAGTAAGTTTCTCAAATTTACTCGAATCGTTTGCATTTTTAATAGTTAGTTTGATTACTAATTATTTAGCTGAATAGAATTCCAATAAGAATGGTATACTTGATGACGCGAATTAGACATATGGCTTTGTTCAGTTGTTGTCTTTTTCTCCGGTTAATGTAGGCAGCCTAAAGATCTCCATAATTTGATACAACCCAATTTTAATGTATATTTGCAGCCCCGAATTAAAACCATTCGGGGTTCTAAATTTTATGTCTGAAAACAATATTGTTAACTCAAACGCTGAGGTACAGGAGCTTGATCCATCCGCAGAAGCTACAGCGACAACAAATTCACCTGCACCTGCCCATGATGATTTTGACTGGAGCATTGACAAACGAAATGTAACTGCTTACACAACCGAAGAAAAGGAGAAATATGACAAAGTATATGACAATACCTTTGTTTCCCTTTCTGATGGTGAATTGGTAAAAGGCCTTGTCGTAGGTCTTACAAAAACTGATGTTGTAGTCAACATCGGTTTTAAAAGCGATGGATTGGTTTCATTGAGTGAATTCCGCGATATCGCAAATCTTAAAACGGGTGATGAGGTGGAAGTGATGGTGGTTGAAAAAGAAGATCGGGAAGGCCATTTGCATCTAAGCCGTAAACAAGCGCGCATTACCAGGGCATGGGAAAGGATTGTGGAAGTGCACAAGACCGGAGAAGTGATTACGGGGATCGTTACTAGCAAGACCAAGGGTGGCCTTATTGTAGACGTTTTTGGAATGGAGACCTTCCTTCCGGGGTCCCAAATTGATGTGAAGCCCGTTACTGACTATGATCAGTTCGTTGGAAAGACGATGGAATTTAAAGTGGTGAAAATCAACGAAGCTATTAAAAATGCCGTGGTTTCACATAAAGCCCTTATTGAAAGCGACATTGAAGCTCAGCGTGCCGAGATCATGAGCAAACTTGAAAAGGGCCAGGTCCTCGAAGGAACAATTAAAAATATTACTGATTTTGGAGCCTTTATGGATCTAGGTGGTTTGGATGGTTTATTGTATATCACAGATATCAGTTGGGGAAGAATCAGTCATCCGAGTGAAGTTTTAAAACTGGATCAGAAATTACAAGTCGTTGTGCTTGATTTTGATGATGGAAAAAAGAGGATCAGCCTTGGCTTGAAACAGCTCACTCCTCATCCTTGGGATGTACTTCCCGAAAATGTAAGAGAAGGTGAAATTGTAAAAGGCAGGGTGGTTAATATTGAAGACTATGGCGCTTTTCTTGAAATCATGCCTGGTGTGGAAGGTTTAGTGCATGTCAGTGAAATCACTTGGGCCAATACACCAATTAACGCCAAAGAATTCTTTAAGTTAGGTGATGAATACCAAGCTAAGATTGTGACCCTGGACAAGGACGCCCGTAAAATGAGCCTTTCCATTAAGCAACTAAGCGAGGATCCATGGAACAGTATTGAAGTCAAATTTCCCCAAGGCAGTAGGCATAAGGGGTTGGTCAAGAACATCACGCCATATGGGGTTTTTGTTGAACTCGCCGCAGGAATTGGCGGAATGATCCATATCAGTGACTTGAGCTGGTTAAAGAGATTTAATCATCCTTCTGAATATACTAAGGTTGGCCAGCATATAGACGTGGTCATTCTTGGTATTGATAAAGATAACCGCAAGCTTCAATTAGGTCATAAACAATTGGAAGAGGATCCCTGGAATGCTTTAGAAGAGACTTTTGCAGTCGGTAGCATCCATGAAGGTACTGTCATACGTAAAGATGAAAAGGGTGCAATTGTACAATTACCCTATGGTCTGGAAGGTTTTGCTCCTAACCGGCATCTTAACAAAGAAGATGGTAAACAAATCGTAGCCGATGAAACAGCCAAATTTATGGTGATCGAATTTGATCGCAATGAGAAGCGCATCGTTTTATCGCATACCAGGATTTGGGAACAAGCTAAAATGGAAGAAAAAGAAGCGGCTAAAAAGGAGGCTAGGGTTGACGCAGACACTACCCGTAAGGCGGTCAAAACCATTCAAAATAAAGTGGAAAAACCGACACTCGGAGATCTGGGAACTTTAGCTGAAATTAAAGAAAAATTAAAAAAAGAAGAGAAGGGAACAGGTAATACCCCTCCAGCTTCATAAACAAATTAATATTGATATTAAAAAAGCGTCCTGATACCCCGGGGCGCTTTTTTAATGCCTTGGCAATTCAGATTTGTTTCAACAATTCCGTATTTTCGGGGGAGATTGAATGCCAATATAAGCTTATGGATTCATTCATCAAGCGATTGAAGAATTTACGTATTATCCGTAAGATGGTTTACGTTGTGGTGGGGCTTTTCTCTTATCCGGGTTTAATTCTATTCAACCGACTTAGAATTTCCGGCACGGAAAACCTAAATCAACTTCCAAAGGGTAATGTTCTTTTCGTCAGCAATCATCAGACTTATTTCGCCGACGTCATCACTTTCCTGCACATCTTTTGTGCGGTAAAGTGGAGGAAGGAAAACCGGCTTGGGTTTCCATACTATTTACTCAACCCATTTACAAATGTATATTATGTGGCTGCAGAAGAAACGATGAGAGGCAGCCTTATCAGCCGTCTTTTTACCTTGGCTGGTGCACTCACAGTTAAACGAACCTGGAATCCACAAAGCAAGGAGAAAAGGAAAGGGTTAGACCCTTCGGATACGAGAAAAATTACGAGGGCACTTAAGGATAATTGGGTGATTACTTTCCCGCAGGGCACTACCAAACCTTTTGCACCGGCAAGAAAGGGCACCGCTTTGATTATCAAACAAAACAGACCAATTGTGATTCCAGTGGTGATCAATGGGTTCTGGCGGGCATTTAATAAAAAAGGGTTGAAACTTAAAAAGAAAGGTACCATGTTAACTGTGCGGTTCAAAGAGCCGTTGCAGATAGATTACGATGGTTCACCAGAATCCATCATGAATGCAATTATGGATGCCATTGAACAAAGCCCTGAATTTATGATGAAGGGAGGCCATCATTGGGTGGAGGGGAAAATCTCCTAAATAATTATGGTTTCAAAAAGAGCGCCTTGAGCTCTTCAGCATCCTGCGGTTTCATCTTGCCTCCTAATATCAACCTAAGTTGTCTTCTACGGAGTGCACCGTCAAATAATGATTTTTCCTCTTCGGTTTCTGCAATTAGGGGTGGTACGGGCCTTGGTCTTCGATTAGGATCAAGGGCAACAAATGTATAATAAGCTTCGTTGCTTTTATATTTGTATTGCTGAGTATGGTCTTCGCCCCAAACATTCAGGTGAACTTCCATCGAAGTGTTAAAAGCCCGGCTGAGTTTTGCCGCAATATGAACGACATTTCCAAGTTTGATCGGATTTTCAAAAGATATATTGTCCACGGAAGCGGTAACCACTGGAGCGTTACAATGTCTTCCCGCAGCTAGGGCAGCAGCGATGTCCATCCAGTACATCAATCGCCCCCCCATAAGATTTCCGTGAACATTAGTATCATTTGGCAATACCAGTTCGGTCATGATAATATTCGAATCCTTAGGCGTTTTGGCTTTCAGTTGGTTCATAGTGAATTGTTTGTGATTCTAAGGTAAGTTATATGGCCTAAATGGTTATTTTTTCACACTGTGCCAAAAATGAAGGATCAGCATCTGCGCCAATACCAGGCCCGTCCGGCAATTCCAATATATATCCCTTATAGGTTATACCTCCATTTACCGGATCGATTTTGTGTCCCAGGAGGCATGTATCTAAATCGTAAAAGATTATATTGTCATGGGCAGATGCAAAATGGGCGAAGGCTGTGAGTCCTATTCGGCTTTCCAACATTCCACCCATCATACAGGGTACCGAAGAGGCGGCACAAACCTTGTTGATTTTTTTGGCCTCTTCTATTCCACCGGATTTAGCAAATTTGATATTGATGAAATCGCAGCAGCCGGCCGCAATCAAATTTTTTGCATCATGATGGTCAAATGCGCTTTCATCTGCCATAATGGGAATAGCGGATTTCTGCCGCAATGCAGGCAATTCCGAGTCGTGCCAATACCTGAGGGGCTGTTCGCAAAATTGAATACCGAAGGGGGCCATTTGATTTAATGCGAATGCTGCCATTTCGGGTTCCCATCCCTGGTTGGCATCTATGCGCAGAATCATGTTTTCTCCAACAGCGAGTCTTATTCTTTCCACCCTTTCCACGTCTTCCTTTGCATTCTTCCCCAATTTGATTTTGATGATTCGTACTCCTTTTTTCTTGAATTCCAGGGCTGTTTGGGCCATTTCCAGAGGTTTCCCGATTCCGATGGTTAGATCAGTTTCCATCTCCTTTTTCATTCCTCCTAGAAAACGATAGAGGGGTTGACCTGCTGTTTTTGCAGCTAAATCATAAAGCGCCATATCAAAGGCACTTTTAATTGTGAAATTAAAAGCCGTATACGCATGCATTTCATTTACCCTTTCTGTGATTGATGACGGATCTTTCCCTTTCCAGAGAGAGGCGAAATCTTTGGCCATTTCAAAACAGCTTGACTGGGTTTCCCCAACAATCATCGGAAAAGCCGAACATTCCCCTACGCCATATATCCCAGAATCCACATGTATCCGGATAAAAATATTCTGTGCAAAATCCATGGTACCTGTAGCAATCGTGAAGGGAACCATGGGAATACTGAATTTCCAGATCTCGGTAGATATTATTTTCAAGCAAATGACGGGTTTAATTAAGTTGACTTTATTTTTCAAAGCCGATCGAAAATAAGCAAAAATTTCCGATGGTTTTTTGCCTGGATTTTTGACCCTGAGGGATACAAATTTCCTCCCTATATTTGTTGGCATACCAACCTATGTATGCATGAATGTTAAACAGGGAACTGTTTCGTTTGACAACACCGAAAACGCTTTTGCATACAAGTCAAACAGCGAATTAAGAAGTGCACACTTGCTTTTTGCCAGTATGGGCTATGCCTTTCTTGTAAAATGGGGGACAAGGGTTACTCCATGGGCCATCCGAATGGGCCTTCCTGTCCAGGGGATTATCAGACGAAGTATATTTGAACAATTTGTTGGCGGTGAGACGCTAGAAGAAACAGCGGCAGTCGCAAGCAAGCTAGGAGATTACCATGTGGGTGTCATTTTAGATTATGGGGTAGAGGGTGGAGATAACGGAGAGGAAGGTTTTGAACATGCGTGCGAAGAGTTTATCAGGGTAATCCGCTACGCAGCCACTCAGCCAAATATTCCCTTAATGAGCATCAAAGTAACAGGCTTTGGACGATTTGGATTATTGGAAAAACTGGATCATTCTGTTGAGCAGAATGCAGGGAGCCTGATGAAAAGGTATACAAAGGCAGTCGAGTCTTTATCGGATGAAGAAAGGTCTGAATGGCAGCGTGTCCAGGATCGCATGTTACGCATATGTAGTTTAGCCGCAGAAAAGAACGTCGGGGTGCTGGTTGATGCCGAGGAGACCTGGATCCAGGATCCAGTTGATGTTTTAGCAATCTTGATGATGGAGCAATTCAACAAAGGAAAGATTGTGGTGTATAATACTGTTCAATTATACCGTCATGACCGTCTTGCTTTTCTTAAGGATTCGCTTGAGGCTGCTGAATTAAGAGAGTTTACACTTGGCGTTAAGCTTGTCCGGGGCGCCTACATGGAAAAAGAAAGGAAAAGGGCTGCTGAAATGGGATATCCGTCACCGATACAGCTGAATAAAGAGGACACCGATCTTGATTACAATGCAGGGATCGCATTTTGTATTGAGAATATTAATAAAATCTCGCTGATCCTCGCATCCCATAATGAATACAGTAATTTGTGCGCGGTTCAACTCTTAGAGGACAGAAAACTTCCTTCCGACCATCCACACATTCATTTCTCGCAATTGTACGGAATGAGCGACAACATCACTTTTAATTTGGCAAAGGCAGGTTTTGCAGTAAGCAAATACCTCCCATTCGGTCCAATTAAAGACGTAATACCTTATTTGATGCGCCGTGCTCAGGAGAACAGTTCTATGTCTGGCCATACTGGTAGGGAACTAGGCCTAATCAAGCGTGAATTGGAAAGAAGAAAAGGCGTTGGGGATTAATGGTTTAGGATTTCATCCTACGATTGTATATTTGTGTCCTTAAAATCAAACAAATTGTTCTTATGGACTGCTAGCTCAGTTGGTTCAGAGCGCTGCTTTGACAGAGCAGAGGTCACTGGTTCGAGCCCAGTGCAGTCCACTACTCAGATATTTCCTGTCAATCTTTTACCATCTCCCCGTTTAAAACCTTCCCTTAGACCCTCTTTTTGTACATCTATCATCGTTTACAACGTTCACCTGAGAGTTCACCTGTAGCTATTCTGGTAGTTGGGTGAACGAATGCTATTTAATATATTGATAATCAATTAGTTATGAAATATCATTAGTTGTTTATGCAACTATTTAAAAAGTGAATTTGGGCCGAAATTCGCATAGCGTATTATGCGTAATCCACTTAACCTATAGACCACCCCTAATAACCGTTTGATCCTTCCCAAAGGCTATTTCAATCCTTGTACTTCAATTGTTTAAATATTTTTTTATTCGAGGGGGAGGATGTTTACCCTTTGCTTGATCCTTGTCCAAATCTCAAAGGAATTTAAATACCGATTTATCCCGGAAAAACAAAATATGAAAACAATGTGGATTAGTTCTTCCACCAGATTTTGTAAATTTGATCAATCCGACCTATAAAGACTGTTCACCAATTACCACCATTAATTTACTAACAAACCGAAAAATGCGAAAGACTAAACGAGCCAAAGGCGGCTTTATGCCTATTATTAACCGATTAAACTCATTTTATGAGCAGACGATTACTATTCGAATGGCAGTCTTTAAGACAGAAACTTAATAAGGCAGTCAAAGAATATGAACCAATGGCTAAGGCTATAGGATATGGAATGTCAGTCGTTAGGTTTATAGTGTGGATCTTCTCTAAGCACCACTAGAATAGATATAATCCGTAATTCAATTGAAGACTTTGCTCTTCATCTTATCTTTTACACTTCACCGATTCGAGGCGCCATATTATCGTTATACCTTAATACTCTTCTATACATTTAGGTATTTGAGTTCCTGGATTGTACTTAATCCATTCATCCCTTAGTTCCTTATTTGTTTTATAGATTACCACTTGGTCAAATTCTCCTTTATCATTTATTGAATAGATCCCTGGAGAGGATATTTGTATTATTGCTTTCATTGGAGTTTATTATTATTTTAGAGAGAGGTTGTTATTGTCGTTTTTGTTGTTATCCGGCGCGTTAATCGGCTAAAGTCTCGAATCTTAATGCGCTGTTAATTGTTTCATCCACCGTTGGGAATTGCCAAGGTTCTTTAGCTAGATAATTCTTGCAACCTTCAATTAGTACTCTTGCAAATGGTTCATCATGGTATATATCATCCGGGAAGAATCTTTCAGCTAAATCCCTTGATTGTTGATAAGGAGGTATGTGTTCAAAATCATATTGGTAACAGTGAGCCAGTTCATGTATTAGTATAGTATCGCGTTGGTTACCTGGAGCGTTATATACCTCATCAGAGATTATTAATATATCCACATTGCTTTTATAACCCGCTTGAACTGACTTCTCAGATTGATCTAACTGTATTGTATTTGTCGAGATTTGTTTTTTTAGTATTATCACCATTCGGCCCGCTAGATATTTGTTATAATCCCTGTTAAAAGCTATTTGGGATAATTCATATATCCTTTGTTTTAGGCATAAATCAAGATCTTGTGTCATCGGTTTAGGTTTTGATAAAGTTAGTGTCATTCTAGTTATTTGTTATTGGTGATGTTATTAGATACTTTAATCGGTGAAAAATCGTAAATTATCATTCCAAACCTTTTACATTGGAAAAATCTGATACAAGGAAAAATGTAGAATTGCTTTTACTATTAGCAGGCCCTGGATTGATCTTATTAGGAATAATATACCAAACTATTTATTATGCAACTTTTAATATTGAGATTACAAGATACATGGAACTATCTGAAATTATCCTATCATTCACCAATGAACTGTTATTATTAATAATCCTGATTATATGGACTTGTGGTTTCATATTATTTACGTGGAATACTCAGCCAAATCCTACGAAAAAGCTCCCATTATTTAAAGCAATGATCCATGATTTAAAGGCATTCATTAAAACGCATCTCATTGACATTATTATTGCTTTAGCCATCATTATATTTTTAATAATTTCAATATTATTTGCACAATTTTTCATATTTATCGGCCTTATAGCGGTCATCGTTTTTATACTAATTAAGGCAAAGTTTTATTTGCAAAAGGGGGTTTCCGAATATTTTAAAATTAAGAGCTTCAGCAGATCAATTTTTGAATATATAGTTCTCCTACTCGGCCTCATTGTTTGCTTTGCCTATCTTGATGCCAAATCGCTAGTAAAGAATGAAAGATATATCAACTCAGTGATTTACTTTAAAAATGATACGATTAGATCTACCCAATATAAATTCTATATTGGTCAGACCAATAAATATATTTTTGTCTACGATCTGAAAAATGACATTACTACAGTTTATCCAATGTCAGATGTTACTAAATTGGAATTTGGTAAAATAATTTATCTCAAAGATCAATACAAAGACTAGTTATTAAGTGCTACTGATACGCTTAGAAATACTCCAAACTTCCCTGAGAAATTATATACGGGTCCAACTTGGATAAGCTGGTTTAATAGTCCTACTGAGATCCCGGCAGACAACACAGTAAAAGGCGAAAGAGTTGGAGCTACATTTCCCCCGGCAAATACCACCGCATTAACCGAATAGATGGTATTCCATTTTTGCGTACTGTCAATAAACTTTAGGTGATTGAATCCATATCCTAAGCCGGTTACTAGCTGTTGACCTGGATATAGATAACCTGCCATTGGACCCGTAAAGCGGAAAGAATTCATTGTTAATGGGACTGTTCCTGACGAATCAGCAAGTTTAAAAGTATTATGCTGATCCGGTTTAGGGATCGGTAAAAATGGGTTTCTTTGTGCCTGTAATGTGTATCCCTCCGGTAAAATACCTATTGGTTCAATAATTTCGTTGAGCTAGATTTGCTTGTAAAATTCCACGGGATGTCTAATCAAGCAAATACACGTGAGCTAATGTTTTCCAAAATCCGTGAATGGCAGGAGTCGGGTTTAAGCCAGGCGGCGTTTTGCAAACAATCTAATGTTGCTTAT
>Ga0302221_10000147_pt1 | contig 64830 bp, 57 predicted proteins | sample II_Palsa_E2_1_FD_193517 | JGI IMG/M metagenome (GOLD analysis project Ga0302221, IMG submission 193517) | Peat permafrost microbial communities from Stordalen Mire near Abisko, Sweden - II_Palsa_E2_1 | ecosystem: Environmental > Terrestrial > Soil > Palsa > Peat permafrost | place: Sweden... | reverse complement strand
GAAGGCGACTGAAAATTCGTGCCCGCCCCGACACCGCGCCGGCCCCTGGACTATAGTGGCGCAATTCATCACACGGATGTCTCCGCCTCATGCTCAATTGGTCACAGCTACGCGTTCTAGCGCTGTTTTCGTTAGGTTACTTCGTTTCCTACGTATTTCGCGGCGTCAATCTGGGCTTCTCGCCCTACTTGATCCATGACCTGGGCCTGTCCGCCGCCAGTCTTGGGGTGCTGACCAGCTTATATTTCCTGGGCTTTGCCGCCACCCAGATCCCTGCCGGCGTGATGCTCGATCATTTCGGCGCGCGCCGCACGGTCGCAGTCCTGCTGCTGGCGACGGCGGCGGGATCGGTGATCTACGGCCAGGCCCACGCGCTGGCCGCTCTGATGGCCGGCCGTTTCCTCATCGGCGTCGGCGTGGCAGCCTGTCTCGGCGGGGCCTTCAAGGCCCTGGCGCAGGTCTTTGCGTTGCAGCGCCTGCCAATGATGAACGGCATCGTGATGGCGGTCGGCGGCTTGGGCGGCGTGGCCGTCGGCTCGCCGCTAAGCTGGCTGCTGTCGTTCACCGACTGGCGCAGCATCTGCGGCGGCCTGGCCGCCTTAAGCGCACTCACCGCTGCCGCGCTGTGGCTGGGCGCCCCCCGGGACACCAATACCCGTCATCAAGGCACGTTGCTGGCGCAATTCAAAGGCACTTGGCACATTCTGTGTAATCCGGGCTTCTGGAAAGTCGCCTCATTTTCGGTGATTTCCCAAGGCACCTTCTATGCGATGCAATCGTTATGGCTGGGTGCTTACCTGCGCGACGTCACCCGCATGTCAACGCCTCGCGCCGCCGCCATGGTCTCGGTGGTCGGCGTGGCGATGATGGCCGGCTGCCTGTTCTTCGGTTTTGTCGCACGCAGCCTGGAACGTTTCGGCCTCAACCTGTACCGCGTGTGCGGCATCGGCATGCTGGCTTTTTTGCTGACCCAGATCCTGCTGGTGCTGCAAGTACCGCTGCCCGATAGCGTCCTATGGGCCGCGTATGGTGTGTTCGGCGGCACCGGGATTCTGACCTACGCCATCATGGCGGAACACTTCCCGGCACAGATGATAGGCCGCGTCAACACCACCCTGACCCTGGTGATTTTTGTGTTGATCTTTGTGTTTCAGATTGCAGTCGGTGCGGTATTAAGCCATTGGCCGCGCGTGGACGGGCATTATCCGGTGGTCGCGCATTTAAGCGCCTGGGGGGCGCTGATCGCGTTGCAGCTTGCAGGTGCGGTATGGTATTTCTTGCCGGCAGGGCAGAAGCGGGTGGTATTTCATTGAATTGCTTGTGCTTCGGGTGCTTCGGGTGCTTCAGACAATACGACGCACGCCAAGCAAGGCGCGGCGGCAATTTGAAAACCTCCTGTCGGCTTTATTTCAACGTCGCGACGCAAATTCCAGCCCGGCGGCTTGGCCCATTTCTTGAATTGGCGCGGGGTCCGGCGTCTGCGGCACAAGCTCGGGCGCCGTCACCGAAAAACCGAAAGTATTGATCCCGCCGGCACTACTGACAAAAACCCGGCCACGATGCATTTCGGCCACCGCTTTGACGATGGCCAGACCCAGTCCGTGATTCTCGCGACTATTGGTACGGGATGCTTCAACGCGGTAGAAACGATCGAACAAATGGTCCAGCCGAGCCGGGGCGATCGGGTCGCCGGCATTGGCAACCGCGACCAATACCTGGTTCGCTTCGCGGCTAATGGTGAGGCTGATTTCCGCGCCGGGGGCCGCGTGTTGGATTGCGTTCATCAGCAGATTGACCAGCGCCCGCCCAAATAGCGATTTATTCACCGGTGCTGAGGCATCGCCGCGCAGAAGAGCGCGTACTTGCGCCTCTTCCAGGGGAATTTCCAGGAATTCCAAGGTGCGCGCAGCCTCCGCCGCCAGCGAGACTTCGATTAGTCCGGTAGCCCGTTCGCCTTGGTCGGCACGGGCCAGGAACAGCATGTCGTTGATGATGGCGCGCATCCGCTCGAATTCTTCGAGGTTCGATTGCAGGGTGCGCCGCAAATCGTCGACCGAGCGGTTGCGTGTCAACGCCACTTCGGTCTGCCCGATCAGGATCGTGACCGGCGTGCGCAGCTCATGGGCCACATCGGCATTGAACGATTCGAGCCGCCCATAAGCCCCGTCGAGCCGCTCCAGCGCGCTATTGAAGGAGCTGGCCAGATCGTTTAATTCAACCGGCAGCGAGCGTGTATTCAGACGCTGCGAGCGATTGTTCGGGCTGACTTCCGAAGCGTCTTTGGTCAGCAGCGCCAACGGCGCCAAGCCCAGCCTGGCCACCCAATAACTGAGCAGCAACACCACCAGGCTACCCAGGGCCGACGACGCGGCCAAGGCCCAGCCGAATACCCGCAGAGTCCGTTCGTTGGGCGAACAATCCGCCGCGACCTGTAGTTGCATCGGCGGCCGGGCGCCGTTCGCCGGAATTGCCAAGGTGATCGTCAGCATATCGCTTGAGTTCTGTGCCGGGTGCAAGCGCACATAACCGCCGGGCCAGCTCGATACCACCTGTCCATCCAGGGGGCTGCCATATTCGAAATGGGAGTCGTCACTGACCACGGAAAACAAGGTGGTATGGTCGCTGGGTGTCAGGTCGGTGAGTTTTTCCCGGGCGAATTTCCATTTTTCGGGAGTGGTCACGTGATAAACGATCAGGCGCGCGATCTCCGCGCGGTCGTCGAGCGACTCCCGCAAGTGGTGTTCGAGTTGCAAACGCAACACCAGGAACAAGCCGCTGCCGACCAAGGTGAACACGCACAGCGCCACCACCGCGAACATCGCGGCCAAACGCCGGGAGATCGAGCGGCGCGTCATGGCAGTCGTACTCCCTCAATTACCTCGTTCCGTATCTCCTCATGTATCTCATTACGCACCTCCTCATTACGCATCTCGTTGCGCACTTCATCGCGCACCTCAAGCACATAACCCATACCGCGCACCGTATGCAGCAGCTTGGTCGGAAACGGACCGTCCAATTTGGCGCGCAGGCGCTTGATCGCGGTTTCGACCACATTGGTATGGCTATCGAAATTCACGTCCCAGACCAATTCGGTAATGGCGGTTTTCGATAAGATATCGCCCTGCCGCCGCGCCAACACGCTGAGTAGTTGGAATTCCTTGGCGGTCAGTTCCAGACGGATACCGTCGCGGTTCGCCCGGCGGCCGATCAGGTCGACATACAGGTCGCCCACCGAAATCAGGGTCGATTCCTGTCCGCGCGTACGGCGCGCCAGCGCATGTAAACGCTCGACCAGTTCAAGAAAGGAAAAGGGTTTGGTCAGATAATCGTCGGCACCTTCACGCAAACCGCGCACCCGGTCATTGACATGGTCGCGGGCGGTCAACATCAGCACCGGCGTCGATTTTTGCGCGCGCAGGGTTTTCAGCACGCTGAAACCATCGCGCTTGGGCAGCATCACGTCGAGCACAATCACGTCGTAGTCGAACTCAAGCGCCAGATGCGCGCCCTCCTCGCCGTCCAACGCGACATCCACCACCCAGCCCTGCTCGGTCAAGCCGCAGCGCAGGTAGTCGACTACTTTGTGTTCATCTTCAACGATCAGTATTTTCATAGTGGCACTTGTGCCTCCCTATTATACGACCCGTCCAGCTTCTGCCGCGCCGATAAACCCGAACCGGCGCGGTCAACCCGGGCCAGACACCGTAACGCCGCTAGCCGGCGCCGGTGCAGCCGTACCGACTGCCCAGCCGCCGCCCAGGGCTTTGACCAGCGAGACCGACAAGGTCAACTGCTGGCCGTGAATCTGTACATCCTGGCGTTCACTGGTCAATAGCGATTGTTGTGCGTTGATCACGTCCAGATACGCTACCAAGCCGCCCGAGTAGCGATCATTCGCCAGCGACAGCAGATGTTGCGCATCGGTCACGGCAGCATGCGACTGCTGCGCCGCGCCATCCAGCACCGACAGGCCGCTGATGCCGTCCTGCACCTGTTGAAACGCGGTCAGCACGGCTTGGCGATAATTGGCCAACGCAGCTTGATAACCTGCACTCGCAAAATCAATGTTCGCCTCACGCCGCCCGCCGTCAAACACCACCTGCCCGGCCATCGCACCGATGGTCCATAACAGGCTGGGCGCACTCAGCAAATTGGCGAACTGAGTACTGTCCCAGCCAAGACTGGGATTGAGCGTCAAGCTCGGAAACAAAGCCGCCTTGGCTACCCCGATTTGCGCATTGGCCGCCGCCATCGCCCGTTCGGCCGAAGCAATATCGGGCCGGCGTTGCAGCAGATCGCTCGGCACCCCAAGCGGCACCGTCGGAACCTTGCTCGCGATCACCCGCGGCGCGATGGAAAATTGCGGCGCGGGCACCCCAACCAGCGCAGCGATGGCATGTTCGAACTGGGCGCGCTGATTGAGCAATAGCTGAGCCTGGACTCGCGTCGAATCCAGTTCGGATTGTTGTTGCAAAACGTCAAGCCCGGACACGGCACCTAAATCATGTTGCGCCGTCACGTAATCCAGCGCTTTGTGTTGCAAGGCAACCGACTGATTTAATACGTCGATCTCGGCATCCAGCTCGCGCAAGGAAAAATAAGCGGTGGCGAGATCCGTGGTCAGTACCAGTCGCGCATTGGCCAGATCGTCACGCGACTGTTCCGCCGAGGCTTTTGCCCCCTCGACTTCACGCCGGATCCGGCCGAACAGATCAGTGTCGTAAGAAATGGACGGGCCAAACTGCACGTTGTTTTGTACCGTGCTTTGATTCGGTGTGTCGTAGTTGGTCAACGGACGGTTTTTCGATACCTTCAGACGCGACACGCCGCCTGACAGATCAACTTCCGGCACTTCCTGCCCAGCAGTATTCGCCAGGGTGGCCCGTGCCTGGGCGTAATGTGCGCTGGCAGCCGCCAGAGTCTGGTTCTGCACCAAGGCTTGCTGTTCCAGGGCGGCCAACGGCGGTTCGTCAAAACCTTGCCACCAGTCGGGCGCCAGCGGCGCATGCGAAGGCTCGGCCACATGCCAATAGGAATCGGTCTGCCAGGCAGGCGGCGTCTCGGCTTGAGGCTGGTGGTAATCCGGTCCGACGGTGCAGGCCGACAATAGCGCCGTACATATCAGCAGCCCCAGCCTCAGGCGAACCGGCAAATTGGGCGGCAGGAGGTCAAGTCGCACTGGCTTCACGACGCCTCCTGGCCTTTCTTCGGCGGGGTGATCGAGACCCGATCCCCATCGGCAATCGAATCGCTGGGATTCACAATGACTTTGTCGGTGGCCTCAATCCCGGTTTCGATTTCAAGCGTCTGCCCCAGGTCCTGGGCAATCACCACCGCATGCAAATGGACCGTGCCATTGGCATCCACCACCGCCAGACGCGGGCCTTCCGCACGGAACAGCAAAGCGTTGCCCGGCACCATCAGCCGTGCATGGGCTACGGCCGGCAGCGACACCTGCACGTAGGCGCCAGGTCGCAGGCGGCCATCCGAATTAGGCAAGGTCACTTCGACTTGCAGCGAACGGGTCGCCACGTCGATGGCGCCGGAAATATGCGTCACCGTGCCATGGAATTGCTGGCCCGGCAGTTCCGCCTGCACCACCACCACCGGCTGGCCCGCCTTGACACCTTGGGCATAAGCTTGCGGCAACTGGACATAGACCCGCAGCGGGTCGACCTGAGCCAAGGCAAACAAGGCGCGGCTGGTGCCGCCGCCGGCATCGATCAGGTCGCCGACATCGACATTACGTTGCGTCACCACCCCGGCAAATGGCGCGAGGATACGCTTGAACGATTCAAGTTGCTGCAAACGGCGCACATTGGCATCGGCCGCGGCCAGGTTGGAAACGTCCTGGGTATAAGTACTTTGGCGTTCGTCGAGTTCTTGCTGCGATACCGCATCGCGTTGGCGCAATTGCTGCCAGCGATCCAGCGAGCTTTTGGCTAAACCCAGGCTGGACTTGGTTTGATCGCGTTGTGCCAGCGCCTGCGCCAGTTCTTGGTCGATTTCCGGGGTGTCGAGATCAGCCAGTAATTGGCCTTGCTTGACCTGGGCACCGATATCGACATACCAGTGCAGCAGATAACCCGTGGCCCGTGCATAAATCGGCGATTCGACAAAACCGCGCAAGGTACCGGGCAGCAAGGTGTTGCCGTTATCTTTGGTGCTGGTGGGCAGCACCACATTCACATACTCGCGCGCGTTATGTTCGGTGACGGCCGCCACCGCGCGGGTTTGCAGCCAATTGGCAAGCACCGTGCGCAGCGCACCCAGGGCCAGCAATATCAGGACGATCGCTACGGCGATTTTTGCCCGTTTCCATTCGCGGCCGCGAGGCGGCAGTGCATGGCCATGACCCGGATCCGGGTCAGGTATCGCCAACGAGGCGTGAGATTTCTTGGTCATGTCAGTCAGCTATCGAATAATTAAGGATCAAACGGGTTCACCGGCGTGGGCATCAGTGCCGCCCGCGTCGCCACCTGCATTACCGTGCCGCCGAGCCAGGCGGCTATGAATACCGGCAAAAACCAGCGGCACAAAAAATAGCGTAGAAACCGTGGCAAACAGCAAGCCGCCAATCACCGCCCGCCCAAGCGGGGCATTCTGTTCCGCGCCTTCGCCCAAACTCAGCGCCATCGGGATCATGCCGATGATCATGGCGAAGGCCGTCATCAACACCGGGCGGATCCGGCTCGCGCCCGCTTCCAGCGCGGCGGTGAGAGGCGGTGCACCGGCCAGCAGGCGCTGGCGCGCGAAGGCCACCATCAAAATACTATTCGCGGTCGCCACGCCCATGGTCATAATCGCCCCGGTCAAGGCCGGCACACTAAGATGGGTGCCGGTGAGGAACAACATCCAGACAATGCCTGCGAGCGCCGCGGGCAAGGCGCTGATAATGATCAGCGGATCGACCCAGGACTGGAAATTCACCACGATCAGCAGATACACCAGCACAATCGCCATCGCGACCCCCACACCCAGTCCGATATACGAACTATGCATGGTCGCCACTTGGCCGCGCACCACAATCTGGCTGCCGCGCGGCAAGGATTTGCGCGCCTGATTCACCAATGTGTCGACTTGACGGGCAACACCGCCGAGGTCGCGCCCCTCGACGCTGACAAACAAGTCGATCACCGGCCGGATGTTGTAATGCGAAACCACAGCAAACTGGTTTTGCGGCAAAACCTGCACCAAGTTGCCGAGCAATTGCGAAGGTCCGTTGGCGGTACCCGATACAGGAGTGCGCAACAGATCGTCGATCGACGCAACATTGTATTGCGGCGTCTCCACGGCCAAGTTGTATTCCACGCCGTTGGCATCGTTAAACCAGAACCCCGGCGCAGTCTGCGAACTGCCGGAGAGCGCAATCAGCAGGTTTTGCGCCACATTGTTGGCGCTCAAGTTCAGTTGCTGCAAGCGGGTGCGGTCCATCTTCAGATAGATCGCCGGCTCGTTAAGCTTCTGCTGGATATGGGTGTCGACCGTGCCGGGGATCAAATGCACCTGTTTCATCAGCTTGCTTGCGGCCAGGAAATTGCCTTGCTGGTCGGCGCCCGAAATCTGCACGTCGATAGCGGCAGGCAAGCCGAAATTGAGAATCTGCGTGATGATGTCGGCCGGCTGGAAGAAAAATTCCACGCCGGGGAAACGTTGCGGCAAGATCGCGCGCAGTTGGTCGATATACTTTTGCGTCGGTTGATGATCGGCCGTGAGCGCAATCTGGATTTCGCCATCCAGGGTGCCGATGGTGCCCGCATTGCTGTATGACAGATTGATACCGCTATACGGCAAACCCAGGTTATCGAGGATGGTGTTCAACTGGTCCGCAGGAATCACTTCGCGCACCACTTGCTCGACTTGATCGGCCAGGCGTGCGGTTTCCTCGATCCGCGTACCGGTGGGCGCACGGATATGCAAACGGATATCGCCCGCATCGACGGTGGGGAAAAAATCCTCGCCCAGCGCAAAAACCAGGCTCATCGATAGCAGGCAGAACGCCAGAAAGATCGTGGCCGCGCGGCGGCGGCGCACCAGCAGCGTGCTCAAGATCACGATATAAGCGGCACGCATACGCTCAAAACCCTGATCGAAGCGGTGATACAGCCGCATGAATAAATTGGGTTTGGCGTCGCTCTGGGAATGATGCACATGCGACATCAACAACATCGCCAGTGTCGGCACCAAAGTGCGCGACAGGATATAAGAGGCGAGCATGGCGAACACCACGGCCTCGGCCAGCGGCACGAACAGATAACGCGCCACGCCGGTGAGGAAAAACATCGGCACAAATACGATACAGATACACAGTGTCGAAACCAAGGCCGGCACCGCGATTTCACCCGCCCCGTCGAGAATCGCATCATGCAGGTTGGTGCCCATGTGCAAGTGCCGCTCGATGTTTTCGATGGTCACCGTCGCATCATCGACCAAAATACCCACCGCCAGCGCCAGGCCGCCCAGCGTCATGATGTTGATGGTCTGCCCGAGTGCATGTAAAGCCAGCAGCGACGATAGAATCGAGAGCGGGATCGACACGGCAATAATGCAGGTGCTGCGCCAATTACCCAGGAACAGCAAAATCATGGCCGCGGTGAGCGCGGCCGCAATCAAGGCTTCGTGAATCACGCCTTGCACGGCGGCTTTAACGAATACCGACTGATCGAACAAGGCGGTGATCGACAAGTCGGTCGGCAACGAGGCTTGCGCCGTCGGCAGCAAAGCACGCAAATTGCTGACAATCGCCAAGGTCGACGCGTCACCGTTCTTCAGCACCGACAACAGCACCCCGCGCCGGCCATTTTGCCGCACGATATTGGTCTGCGGCGAAAACCCGTCGCGCACGTGAGCCACTTCGCTGAGATAGGTGGTGGCACCGTTCAACGTCCGTACAGGAATCTCATTGAGCCCCGCCACCGTCGGCGGCGAACCATTCATCTCGACGGTATATTCACGCGAGCCGATCTTGGCTGTGCCGGTCGGCAAAATCAAATTCTGCGCATTGACCGCGGCGACCACATCGCTGGGCGTCAACCCCTTGGCCAGCAAGGCACGCGTATCCAGGTCGACCGAAATCAAGCGGCTCTTGCCGCCGTAGGGATAAGGCACCGATGCGCCCGGAATGGTCACCAATTGCGGCCGCAGGAAGTTCAGCGCGACGTCGTTGAGATCGCGCTCGGACAGCGTGGGACTGGACAAGCCCAACTGGATCACCGGAATACTCGACGCCGAGTAGCTGATTACCAGCGGCGGTGTGGCGCCAGGCGGCATCTGCTTCAATTGCGCTTGTTCAACCGCCACAATCTGGGCAATCGCCGTCTGGATGCTCGCCGTCGGCTGCAAAAACACTTTAAGCACGGCAATCCCTGGTAAGGACTGCGACTCGATGTGTTCAATATTATTGACGGTAGTGGTCAAGCTACGTTCATTGACCGAGGTGATGCGATTGGCGATATCCTCGGCGGATAAACCGCTATAGGTCCAGATGATACTGACCACCGGAATATTGATATCGGGCAGGATATCGACCGGTGTGGTCAGGAGTACAAAAGGTGTCGCCAGTAAAATCAAGATGGCCATCACGATAAACGTGTAGGGCCGCTTTAGCGCAACGTTGACGATCCACATTGAAACGCGCTCAGAAAAATACTAAAAGAGGGATAAGCCCGCCGAAACAGGACTCAAGTGCAAAACCGGACACACGACCGCCATGCCGTATCTCGACACCGGCATCGCAACCGGGCATGACACGCGGTAGAGAAATCGCATGAACCTGCCGAAGCAAGCGCGACACCCCGGCGCAACACCCCGTTTGGCAAGCAATGCACCAAGCGCCGAGTGACACACCCAGCATCGTAGACTGTGGGCACCAACGCCTACCTGACGCGAAAATGGCAAAATTGCCATAAAAGACTGCGCGGCAGGCCCAGTGAGGATTTCCCGGTCGCGCGGGGAGCAAAAACCAATACGCTGCTAGTCCATTTATTTTTTGCAGCGCAACAAAAATCAGCCCCGGCCCACCAACGGCATCTTGGTGGCCATCACCGTCATCGTCAGAACATTCGCGTCCAGCGGCAGATTGGCGATATACAACACGGCGTCGGTCACGTGGCGCAGGTCCAGCAAAGGCTCGACCGCGACTTCCCCGTTGGCCTGCAAAATGCCCAACGCCATGCGCGCCGCCATGTCGGTGTCGGCATTGCCGATATCGATCTGGCTGCAAGCGATATCGTGGGCGCGCCCATCCAGCGCTGTGGCTTTGGTCAGGCCCAGGACGGCATGTTTGGTTGCCGTGTAGGGCGCGCTGAACGGTCTCGGCGTGTAGGCCGAAACCGAACCGTTGTTGATAATGCGGCCCCCGCGCGGATTTTGCGTTTTCATCAAGCCAAACGCGGCACGGGTGCAGAAAAACACGCCATCGAGGTTGGTGCCGACCACGGCATGCCATTGGTCGGTGGTCAACTCGTCGATCGGCACCGCCGGCGCACTCACGCCGGCGTTATTGAACAGCAGGTCGAGACGGCCGTAGGTGGCCTTGATCCGCGCGAACAGGGCTTTCACGCTGGCCGCATCGCGCACATCGGTGGGCACCGCCAAGGCCTGCTGACCGGCCCGGTCGGCTTGCAATGCCAGCTCGGCCAGCGGCACCACGCTGCGCCCGGCGAGCACCACGGTGTAATCGGCTTGCAATAAAGCCAGCGCGACCGCACGGCCGATACCGCTGCCGGCTCCCGTCACCAAAGCAATTTTACCTGTCATGATGCACTCCCAGACCCAAGTTCCCTACGTTAGTGTCAGCGGCACCTTCACGCAATAGGGATCGCCACTCCAGCCGGCTCAAGTCCATCTTGAATCGGCGACACCCGGCTTAAAGATTCAGCTTGCGGCGCAACAAAGCCAACCCCAGCACACTGCCCTCTTCCGAAATGGTATGGTCCACATCCGGCAGCAGATAAGCCTCCACCGGGTAACCGGCGACCTCCAATGCGGCGGCGGCGTGCGACAACTCGCTGGCGTCGATCACCGGGTCGTCCTCACCGTGAATCAAGGCCACCGGGCTTGCGCTATGCGCGGTAATCTGCGACACCAGACGCCCGGAATATGCCACCACTGCCAGCGCACCGTCCGCATTGGTGGCGAGATGATGCAAGGCCATAATCGAGCCTTGCGAAAAGCCGACCAGTGCCAGCCGGCCGGCATCCAGCCCCCAATGCGCCAATTCGGCGTCGAGCAGTGCGCGCAATGCGGTATAAGCCTGGTTGGCCCGTACTTCCCGATTTTGCGGACTCACGTCGCGCAGGCTAAACCATTGCCGCCCGGCAAAACCGCCGTCGAACGGCTCTGTCCCGTCCAGCGAGGCGAACGCCGCGCCCGGCAAAGCATCCGCCCAGGCATCGGCCAACGGCACCAGATCTTGTGCATTGCTGCCCACCCCGTGCAGCATCACCACCAAGGAACTGGCCGGTGCGGAAACCGGCGCCAGACGCCAGCCGTGTTCGAATTTTTGCCATGCCATGCCAATATCCTTTTTACGCGTATTTCAAGTGTATTAACGGCCTGCTCAATGGCAGACAGCACTCTATGATAACGAGTTTCCCTTGGCAGAAGAGGCGGGTTCCGAACCTAAGCGGGCCGCGCCCGATTCCAGGTCAACACCAGGCCCGCACCAAACCTGGGTCTCAGGTCTGGCATCGCCGCTAAGCCGCGAATAAATTGGCCTGGATCTGGCGCAAATGACCCGTCAGCGCTTCATGGGCGGCAGCGGCATCTCTGTCGCGCAATGCGGCCACAATAGCGCGGTGCTGCGCCTGATATTCCGCGCGCCGCTCAGGGGTCAACGAGCGGCGCTTTAAACGCCCCCACTCCCCCTGTTCGCGAACCCGGTTGCTGAGCTCCAGTACCTGCACGAAAAAAGAGTTATGCGTGGCCGTCGCCAGCGCGCGATGCAATTCGCCGTCCCAATGCTCAAACTCCTCGATCGAGACAGCGGCCTCGGAGCGTTCGATACATTCGCTCATGCGGGCAAAATCCGAGGGCGTGGCATTGCGCGTGATCAAGCGCGGCAGCAAGGGCTCAATTAATAAGCGGGCCTCCATCAATTCGGCGGGACTGGTCTGCAAGCTGGGTTGCCCGACCGGCGCTTCGGCGGGAAGCAGCGCACTGGCGGCACCCGGCGAGACAAAGGTGCCGCTGCCCACCGCCTGAGTAATCAGGCCACGCTCTTTCAGATCTTGCAGCACCCGCCGGACGGCACCGCGCGACGTGTTGAAGCGCTCGCTCAAATCGCGCTCGGCGGGCAGCTTGACACCCTCCCGTATCCGCCCCGTCGAGATTTCTTCCCGCAGGTAAACCGCCAACGCCTTGGCTCCCGCGGCCCGGACGGAGCTCTTTAAGCTTAATTCACTCATGTGCCCTCGCTGTTCCATCAGCATCAGCGGAATTATATCCCGAAATAACCAATTGGTTAAAAATAAATGCAATATGGTCTTGAATTGGTTCTTTATCAGATCTAGTATGTTGGATACAAAAACCAATTGGTCACAGGAGTGTTCTTGAAATTCGCCAATCTTAGTCTCAACGGGGCAAAAACGATTGCCCTCGTCGACACCCAAACATCGGTCTTTTGGCCCGTCGCCGAGTTTATCCCGGGCTTTAACGGCGATATGATCCAGTTGATTCAATCCCTGGTTCGATTCAGCGGTGATTTTCGCCCGAAGGGCGCGGGCCGGCCGTTATCCGACGCTGTGGTATTGGCCCCGATCGATCAGCCGCGCCGGAACATTTTTTGCGTAGGCAAAAATTATTCCGAACACGCCGCCGAATTCCAGAAATCAGGTTTCGACCACAGCGCCAAAGACAATGAGCACGCGCCCGAAGCGCCCGTGGTTTTCACCAAACCGGCCTCTACCGTGATTGGGCCAGGCGTTAAAATCCCTTCTCATGCACCGCTGGCAAAGCAATTGGACTACGAGGCCGAACTCGGCGTGGTGATCGGCAAAGGTGGGCGCGGCATCAAACGCGCGGAGGCAATGCAACACGTGTTCGGTTACACCGTGATCAACGACTTCACCGCACGCGACCTGCAAAAATTGCATCGCCAGTGGTTCCTGGGCAAATCGCTGGACGGTTTTTGTCCAATGGGCCCCTATCTGGTGACAGCCGATGAGGCGGATGGTCAAAATCTCGATATCCAATGCTGGGTCAATGGCGAATTGCGCCAAAGCGCCAATACACGGCAGTTGATCTTCGATATCCCGACGCTGATCGAAACCTTGTCTGCGGGGATTGAATTACACCCCGGCGACGTGATCGCGACCGGTACCCCGGCCGGCGTCGGCATCGGCTTCAACCCGCCGAAATTCGTCCAGACCGGCGATGTGATTCGCATCGAGATCCAGCACCTCGGCGTACTTGAGAATGAAGTGGGCGAATGAAGTTTTTTTATCGCACACCTTATCGCACACCTTAACCGGTTAGACTTTTTTACAGGATGACAGGTCGAAAGCTTGCGTGACGGTTGAGCGCGCAAACGGGAAACGGTCATGGAGAAATCAATGAGCGATCACGAAAAAAAACCTGATGCCTGCCCGGATCAAGTTCAAGTTGCCTTCACCCGCATCAGCCGCCGCTCATTCTTGACGCGGATCAGCGCCGCCGGCGCGGCGGTGGGTGTGGGCCAATTGTCCCTCGATACCCAAGCGGCAACGCCTGCACCCGATGAGCTGGCTGCGCCAAGCGATGCCGCATCGGACCAGGCGACGATGCAGGTACGCTTGCGGGTGAACGGGATCGAGCACCAACTGGTGCTCGATCCACGCACCACCTTGCTCGATTGCGTGCGGGAGCATTTGCATTTGACCGGGACTAAAAAAGGTTGCGACCATGGCCAATGCGGGGCGTGCACGGTACATGTCAACGACCGCCGGATCAATTCCTGCCTGAGCCTGGCTGCAACCCACGAGGGTGATGCAATTACCACCATCGAGGGCTTGGGTCAGCCAGGTCGATTGCACCCAATGCAGCAGGCTTTTGTCGAGCATGACGGCTACCAGTGCGGTTATTGCACCGCGGGGCAGATTATGTCGGCCACCGCCTTATTGCATGAACCCTGCGGTGCGGCGGACGGTGATGTCAAAGAAGCCATGAGCGGCAATATTTGCCGCTGCGGCGCCTATGCAAATATTGTGTCTGCGATTCAGCAGGTACGTCGCAAAGCCTGAAGCGGAGAGCATCATGAAACAATTCCAATTAAGGCGCGCCATCGATATTCCCGATGCGATCATGGCCGGCATCGCGCCCGCAACCGAGCGGCCCGGCACACAAGTGCGCTTTTTGGCAGGCGGCACGACCTTGCTGGACCTGATGAAGCTAAATGTCGAGCAGCCGCAACAGGTGATCGACATCAGCCGTTTGCCGCTCGACAAGATTGAACCCCAATCCGGCGGCGGCGTCAAAATCGGCGCCACGGTGCGCAACGCCGATCTCGCGCATCATCCGCTGATTCAGGCCGACTACGCCGTCCTGTCGCAAGCGCTGTTATCGGGAGCCTCGGCCCAGTTGCGCAATATGGCAACCACCGGCGGCAATCTCATGCAACGCACCCGCTGCGTCTACTTCCGCGATACCGCAATGGCATGCAATAAACGTGAGCCCGGCAGCGGTTGCGCAGCGCTCGACGGGATGAATCGAAACCTGGCCTTACTCGGCACCAGCGAGCATTGCATTGCCACCAACCCATCGGACATGAACGTCGCGCTGATGGCGCTCGAAGCGATGGTCCACATTCAAGGGGTGAATGGGCTTCGCAGTGTCGCCATCGATGATTTTTTCCTGCTGCCCGGCGCCACGCCCGAGCGTGAAAATCTGGTGCAGCCGGGCGACCTGATTACCCACGTCACCTTGCCGCCCCGCATCCGCGGAAACAAATCGGTGTATTTGAAGTTGCGCGATCGCGCATCCTACGAATTTGCGCTGGCCTCGGCGGCAGTCGTGATGACGGTGACGGCGGGGCGTATCGAATCGATCCGCGTTGCCCTGGGTGGCGTCGGCACCAAACCCTGGCGTGCTCGCGAAGCGGAAGCGGTGTTACTAGGGCAAGCACCCGGGCCGGCCCTGTTTCGCCGCGCCGCCGAAGCGGCCATGCAGAACGCGCGGCCACAAAGTCAGAACGGCTTCAAGGTCGAATTGGCGACGCGTTGTGTGGCACATGCATTGGGACAAGCGGCGCAAGTTTGAACCAGGTGACGCCAACCGTCTGATATGCCAACGCAGCGGCGCAGCGATCCGGAAACATCCAGGAACCCACAATAATGAATCCACTTATTCAAACCGCGCCCCCGGCCATTGGCGGCAGCTTCGTCCGTATCGACGGCGCACTCAAGGTCAGCGGCGGCGCCAGTTATACCTCGGATAAAAATTTCCCCGGCATGCTGTACGCCGTTCCGGTCGGCGCGACTATCGCCAGCGGGCGCATCACGCGCCTGGACACAACGGTAGCCGCCGGCATGCCGGGAGTTCGGGCGATCTTCACGCGGGACAACATCGGGGTTTTTTTTCGCGTCGGCGCGGGCTCCAATGCCATCATCGACGAACATCGCCCGCCATTCGATGACGATCTGATTCGCTACTACGGACAGTATGTCGCACTGGTGGTGGCCGATACCTTCGAACAGGCAACAGCAGCGGCCGACGCCGTCGCCCTGACCTACGCCGCACAAACCCCGGATGTCAGCATGCAATTGACGGCCGGGCAGCCGCCCAGCATCGATACACAACGCGGCAATGCCGCGGCCGCATTTACCGCTGCGACGGACCCGTTCAAACTCGACGCGACATACACCACACCGGTTGAAACCCACAACCCGATCGAATTGCATGCAACGGTGGCGGTCTACGACGGCACGGTCTTTACCTTGTACGAGACTTCACAAGCCGTGGTAAACCACAAAGCGGTGCTGGTACAAATGCTGGGGGTGCCGCCCGAACACGTGCGTGTGATCACCGAATATCTGGGCTCGGGCTTCGGCGGCAAACTTTGGCCATGGACCCACTCGCTCTTGGCCGCAGCCGCCGCACGCAATCTAAAACGGCCGATCAAGCTGGTGATCAGCCGCAAGATGATGTTCCAGAACGTCGGCCATCGCAGCAATACTCAGCAGCGCATTCGTTTGTCGGCCGACGCCGATGGGCGTTTCAGTTCGCTGCAACATGATTACCTGAATCATGTCTCGCGCACCGATGTGAGAAAAGAAAATTGCGGCGAAGTCAGCGGTTATCTTTATAGTTCGCCCAACGTTCACGTGGCGTGGTCGTACGCCCGCAAAGACATCGCACCCAACACTTCGATGCGAGGACCGGGCGCGACACCGGGCTTGTTCGCGCTGGAATCGGCCGTCGACGAGTTGGCGCTCAAACTGAAGATGGACCCCGTCGCTTTACGTTTGCTTAATGAACCGGCCCTCGATGAAAGTTTGAATCTGCCCTTCTCCTCGCGTCATTTACCCGAGTGTTTGCAGCAAGGCGCACAAAGATTCGGCTGGGCGCAACGCAACCCCGAAGTCGGCTCGATGCGCCGCGACGGTCTGGTGCTGGGCTGGGGTATGGCTGCCTGCGCCTGGAATGCACGCCGCACGGCGGCCCAAGCATCGGTGCAGATGTATGCGGACGGCACGGCACGGGTGGCGAGCGCAACCCAGGATATCGGCACCGGCACCTACACGGTGCTGGCCCAAATGGTATCTAGCGCCACCGGTTTGCCTCTGAGCAAGATCAAAGTCGCATTGGGCGACACGGCATTGCCGCCCGGACCCTTTTCCGGCGGCTCAGTCGCAACCGGCTCCATGGTGCCGGCCGTGCTCGACGCCGCCCATGACGCGCTGCAGCAAATTCTGGCCATCGCCGCCCATACCGACCGTTCGCCCTTCGCCGGACAAGCGATAGAGAATCTGGCCTTCGGCGACGGCATGATTTATCGCAAGGGTATGCCGGCCGCGACCGGCGTACCCTTCGGCAAAGTGCTGCAGGCGGCTCAAGTCGGTGTTGTCACCGGCACCGCCCAGGTCGCCGCCAGCGGCAGCGAGCCCGGCGGCGCCAAAGTGTCGATGCATTCGTTTGGCGCCCACTTCGTCGAAGTGACCTGGCAACCGGAAATAGCCCGGCTGCGCGTCAGCCGCGTGGTCACGGTGATCGACGGCGGCAAAATCATCAACCCGCGTACCGGGCGCAATCAGATCGAAGGCGCGATCATCATGGGCATCGGCATGGCCTTGTTCGAAGAAACGCATTACGACGCGCGCAACGGCGCGCCGCTCAACAGCAACCTGGCCGACTACATGATGACTACCCATGCCGATGCGCCCACACAAATCGACGTGTCGTTTCTCGATTACCCGGACTTGGCGCTCAACGCGCTGGGCGCACGTGGCATCGGTGAGATCGGCATCGCCGGCCTGGCCCCCGCGGTGACTGCGGCGGTTTATCATGCGACCGGGATTCGGGTACGGGACCTGCCGGTCAAGATCGAAGATCTGCTGGCGTCGCAAGTGACGGCCTAAGGCCTTTGGCGGCAAGGCATTGCGCACGGAAGTCGACGCGTGCCCGCCGCTTCAATCAAAAGATAGGCAATCCCGCATAGGTCACCTACAATTATCCGTATATCGCAGCTGAAAAAAACGATGCGTTCAAATGCGGTTTTGATCGTCTAAAAATGATCAAAAATTCGCGGCTGATTCAACCCTGGAATTTTCAATCTGCTTATGTCCGTTACCGGATTAAATCATTACAACCTGCGTGCCAGCCGCCAGATACTCGATGCACTGCGCGATTTTTATGTCAGCATCGTCGGCTTGCGCGTCGGCTACCGGCCACCATTCAATAGTTTTGGTTATTGGCTGTATGCCGGAGATCATGCCGTGCTTCATCTTTCCGAAGCCGGGCCGGACGAACGGCGTTTGCTCAACGTAACCGGCACTTTCGACCATGTCGCCTTCTCCTGTACCCATGTCGAGGAATTCGAATCTCGTCTGCGTGGCTTCGATGTCGGCTACACCAGCGACCTTGTCCCACACACCGGTCAACAGCAATTATTTTTTCATGACCCGGCGGGCAATGGGGTGGAGTTGAATTTTGCCGGCCATACGGCCTGACCGAGATACCGGATTTTCCCATCCCACCGCCTCGGTCTACAGGGGCTGCGATGCACCCCACACTTTTTAAAGTTAGAATCAGCAAACATTTTTACTCGCTCACATCATAACGCCGCGCACTAGCCACCCGATTTTGTGAAGGAACTCTAATGCTGGACTTTTCTACGCTGGGCATGTTTGTCGCTGTGGTACTGGGTTTATTTCTGATCCCCGGCCCGGCCATTTTGCTGGTATTGACCCGCACGGTGCAAGGCGGGCGTAAAACCGGAATTCTCACCGGCCTGGGCATCGCCACCGGCGATTTAATTCATACGCTCTGTGCCGCGGTGGGGCTTTCGGCTCTGTTGATGACGTCCTCGCTGGCGTTTACCGTGGTGAAGCTGGTGGGGGCTGCTTATTTGGTTTATCTCGGCGTACGCGCCTTGATCGCCAAGAACCCGCCCGCGGGATCGGTTACGGCTCGGCCTGCCTTGGCCCCCGTTACACCGGCCAAAGCATTTCTGCAAGCCATCCTCACCGAAGTGCTGAATCCCAAGACCGCGCTATTCTTTTTGTCGTTCCTGCCGCAATTCGTCCATCCGGAGAAAGGCTCCACACTCGCCCAATTCGCGCTATTGGGTCTGGTGTTTGTGGCTTTGAGCGTCAGTTACACCAGTCTCATTGCGCTGACGATCCGCCCACTTGGCCGATTGGTCAAGCGGCTGACCTGGTTGAGCCGGTGGCAAGGCAAAATTATCGGCGTGATCTTTATTTCGCTGGGCGTGAAAGTCGCCATGCAACGGCATTGAGCTTCAATACTCGGGATAAGTCCGCCGGGCTTATCCCGAGTATGCATCTCCAAACATCGTCACCTCGGCTCGCTTATTCGTTTTCCTGTTTATCCGCTTACCGTCCGCCGAACATCGCCTAAATCCGCTTGCCGTATTCGGAAGTTGCCCCGCCTCTCGCGCCGGGACACGGTACCGGTCAAAAAAAATCCAACTGTCTGGAATAAGCCGCCGCATTCGCGTGTATACCTCTTCGAAGGCCCATGCCTTGAACAGGACGACACCATGCGTTTTACTTTCCCCTTCGTTTCACGCCATCGCTTATTGACCGTTTGCCTGGCCGGTGCGGCGGGTGTTTTTAGTGTTACCGGCTGGGCTGCCGGGGCCGATGAAAAGCCGTTTCTAGCCGAAAATGACAGCGCCATGAACACCATGATGAACGGTATGGCGATCCAGCCATCCGGCGACGTCGATCATGACTTTGTCGGCATGATGGTGCCTCATCATCAAGGCGCGATCGACATGGCCCAAGCCGAACTGCGCTACGGCCACAACGAGCAATTACGCCGTATCGCGCAGGAAATCATCGTCGAGCAACAGCAGGAAATTGCGGCCATGCGCTTGGCCCTGGGCCAGCCGCTGCCGCCGTCCGTCGCATCTCCAGACCAACTCGCCCCGGCGAGCGCCGCTGCCGCACCTTCCATGTCCCACCACAGCATGCAAATGCAAAAGGAAACCCCATGACACCTGCCTCCTTTCTGGCCACGGCATTAACCCTCACGGCCCTCGCCACGCAAGCGGCTTGGGCTGGGCAAGCGCCGGGCCTGGCCGGCGACGCGGATATTGCAATCAGTCATCGCGACCGCGTCTATGCCGCCGAACAATTTTCCAATACGGTGTCGGTCATCGACCCGGCCAGCAACACCTTGCTTGGCGTAATCCGCCTGGGCGAGCCGTCTCCCACCAATTTCAGCCCGCTATACCGCGGTCAGGTGCTGGTACACGGCATGGGCTACGCGCCGGATCATCGCACCATCGCGGTCGTGTCCATCGGCTCGAATTCGGTCACCTTTATCGATACCGCCAGCAATACCGTCAAACACACCACCTATGTCGGCCGCGCCCCGCATGAAGCGTTTTTCACGCCCGACGGCAAAGAAGTCTGGGTCACAGTGCGCGGCGAAAACTATATTTCGGTACTCGACGGCACCAGCTTCGAAGAAAAGACCCGCATCATCGTGCCGGCCGGCCCAGGCATGCAGATTTTCTCGCCGGACGGCAAATATGGGTATGTGTGCTCGTCGTTCAACCCGGAAGTCGATGTGATTTCCGTCGCCGACCATAAAATCGTAGGCACGGTCAAACAGGCCAGCCCATTCTGCCCCAATATCGCCGCAACACCGGACGGCCGGCAAGTCTGGTTCACGCTCAAAGACGTGGGCAAGACGCAGGTGTTTGACGCGCAAGCGCCCTTCACTTTGTTAAAGACCCTGGATACCGGGCCGATCACCAACCACGTCAATATCGTGCATAACGCCCACGGGACCTTCGCTTATGTCACGGTGGGCGGTTTGAATCAGGTCAAAGTATTTCGCACCGACGACTTCTCGCAAGTAGCCACCATTCCGGTCGGTAATCTGCCGCACGGAATCTGGCCGTCCGGCGATGGCACGCGGGTCTATGTCGGCTTGGAAAATGCCGACGCCATGACGGCCATCGACACCCTGAGCAACACCGTGATCGCTACGATTCCCATCGGCCAGGCACCGCAAGCCGTTACCTATGTGCCCAACGCCGTACCCGAAGGCGACGGTCTGCAAAATCTGCAGCCACTGGGAATCGCCGGGCAGACGGCACACTTGTCACTGGTCGCCGTATCGGGTAACTCAGCAGGCAGCGCGCCGACCAGTGTTTCGCTGTTCGACCAGGGCTTGACTCAGGTACTGCAAGCGTCGGCTACCGGCCTTGAACCTAAACATCCGTATGTGCTGGCTCTCGCGGATAAGCCGGACGGCAGCGGCAAGCTCGAATCGTTGGCCTTGTTTATGACCAATCCGGCGGGTTCGGCCATCGTCAATGCATTGGGTCAGATCAGGCAGGTCGTGCAAGGTACGGGGGATAGCCCGCGCCGCTACCTGGTGATCGCGCCGCAAGTAGATGGCAAACCAGGCGCTCCGGTGCAAATTCAAGCGCTGTAAGGCAACAAGGGGGCCGAGCCGGAATAGCGGTTTATTTCGACCTGGCGCCCGAACTTGAGTCATCCTCGGCAAACACCGCCAGATCGGCTGCTTTCATCAGTCCCCGGGTGGTGCTTTGCCCCACCAGTTCATAAAATACGCCGCGATGCGTCCAGCTCAAGACCCGTATGGTACCGACGCGCCGCGCCTGCCATTGAGCTTGTTCGGCACGCCAATTCGGCATGCTCAACAGCACGGCCGCTTGACCGGCATCATTGCGATAGACCGTCTCCGTGGCGCTGAGAAAATACCGCAACGCCACATGCCCCCTACCCGTCACATGAAACCCGACCGCCGTCAGATCGGGAGCGTAGGCCTTGGACGCAGCCAGGCAGGCAGTATCGCCCGCAGCGCAGGACGGTTCACTGGCTTGTTCCACGGCAGCGGCGTCTTCAAACGCCATCACTCCGCTGGACAGCAGCAAATCGTTCGGCCGGGTGACCAGGGCCATGCCGCCCAGAATCAAGCCGCCCGTCACCAGAGCCAACGCCAGGAAGCCCGCTTGCCGCCGCTTCGACGTCATCCGGCCAATGCCGTCGAAGCGGCCGGATATTTTGGTTTTTGCTTCCGTCAACTTGGGAAACTCCCGCTGCATTTGGGCATTCAAGCGATGATAAAACGCAACGCGACGCGCCTCCTCGGGCGCCGCGCCCAGGTAATGGCTGACCCGGCCCGCCTGGCGGGGGTCAAGCGCGCCGTCGACATAAGCTTGGATATCCAGCTCGGACAGGGCCGCGCCGGGGTAAGAATCGGAATCGCGCATGGAAAGGCCGCTCATAAAGGTCAGGATATGAGTGCTAACACCTTAAACCGGGGTTTATTCCATCCTTGGGGATCGCTCCAAAATCGGCTCGAGCCAGTCCTGGCGGGGATATCCGACGATGCCACGAAAATATTCAGGGCGGGGATGGAATAAAACTGTCGACGCCTTGTTCGCCCTGGTATGGTTCGACCGGCTTACCGTGTAGCATCTCTATCCTGCGGTCGGCCTCAATTTTCCCGGAAACTCCGATGGACAGTCAAAATGCATTGTTGGAACATTTGCCACGGCTGCGGCGTTATGCGCGCGCGCTGGTCAATAACCGGGAGCTGGCCGACGACCTGGTGCAAGATACGGTCGAGCGCGCCTTAAGCCGCCTTTCCTTGTTTAATGCCGGCACCGATATGCGCGCCTGGCTGTTTACCATCATGCACAACGTGTTCGCCAATCAGGTGCGCAAGCCGTCATTTAAGGCGGTGCACCTCTCCGTCGACGACGAGAGCGCCCCGCTGCAAGATTTCTCAGTGCCGGGCAATCAAATTTCCAGCCTGGAAGTGCGCGACCTCGATTACGCATTACAACGGCTGCCGCTGGATCAAAGACAGGTGGTGTTATTGGTCGGGCTTGAAGAAATGAGTTATACCGAAGTCGCACTCGCGCTGGGCATTCCCCTGGGTACTGTCATGTCTCGCTTGTCTCGCGGACGTGAAAGACTCAGGGCCTTGATGAGTGGCGCGGTGACGAGCGGTGCAAAATTAGCGGTGATTAAATGAACCAAGCCAATACCCCCATCAGCGATCAGGAACTGCACGCTTACGTCGACGGCACCTTAGCGGACGAGCGGCGTACGGTAATCGACCAATTACTGGAACAGGACGAAGCGTTGGCAGCCCGGATCGGCGACTATTTTTCGCTTAACACGATGTTGCACGAGCGTTATGACCGGGTACTCGATGAACCGATCCCCGAACGGCTCAAACCGAAAATCCGCAAATCATGGCGTGAAGCCGCCAATTGGTCCCAGTTTGCCGGGATGGCGGCCATGTTGGTGTTCGGCGTCGGCGTCGGGTTGAGCTACAACGCGCTGAGACCGTCGAATGGTCAGGTTGCGGAATCGGGTTCAAGCTCGGGCGGCCATTATATGGCCACCCGTTACAACGACGGGATCACCAATTTCGCCCAACAGGCAGCCATCGCTCATGTGGTGTACGCCCCCGATATCCAACACCCGGTGGAAATCGGCGAGGATCACGAGCAGGATCTGGTCAAATGGCTCTCCAGCCGGATCGGTATGGATGTCAGACCGCCGTCCCTGGCCAATAGCGGATTCCAGTTGATTGGCGGTCGCCTGCTACCCGGCAATGACGGCCCGATCGCACAATTTATGTATAACGACGTGCATGGTCAGCGTGTCACCTTGTGTATCTCGCGCCGGACCACCCAAACCAAAACAACCGCGTTCCGTTTGTATCAGGATGGCCCGGTCAACGTCTTTTATTGGGTTGACGGCGATATCGGTTATGCGGTCTCGGGCGGCATCGATCATCAAGTGCTGTTGAGCCTGGCCCATGACGTGTATTCCCAATTGACCAGCGCGGCATCGCCCAACACGGCGTCGCAAGTGCAATAGGTTCTATTTGCGCTATTGCCGTTCATTTTCCCCTGCTTGAGTGGCATGCCTTCGCTTTAGGCTGAAGGCATGCCACCTCGACTGACCTGCATCAATCGCGACTTTAGCTTGTGAAGCCACCGGTACGTGGCCAGTGCCGTCACATCCACGCTTGCCCGATTGGCCGGCTTGATAGCGCCCTGGTTGAGTCGGCTACAAGCATAAATACCAATATTTTTTAAATAAATAGGACTACGAACAAAATAATTTGGAATAAAGATATTGCGGCGCTGTTCACCTTTATACAAACCACACAATTTATCGGGAGTTAATCATGAACCACCTTTTCTCTTTGAATCGCACCCTTAAACTTGCAGCCATTGCAGCGGCATTCAGCGGCGCGCTTATCTCCGCGCCGTCGTTTGCGGCAGATGCCACGGCCCCCAATACCGCTGCCGAGCAATCCGCGACGGTGACCCAGGCCGTCGTTCAACCGGAGGCACAAGTACACCAGAAGACTCGTGCAGAGGTCTATCAGGAATTGGTCGATGCCGAGAAGAGCGGTGAACTGGCCCGTGAAAATGCTACCTATGCAGGTGGTTGAGCAAAAAGATGGCCGTACGCCGTACTGCAACATGAACGCGTGCAGTTGCAGTACGGCCTGATCTTTTTCACCGGCTGGTGCGTCTCACGGAGACGTCATACACCGCTATCGCCCACCGCCCTATACCAATCGATCACGGGTCGCCCGGTGCGAGTCTTATTCTGGGCAAAAGCGAATCACAATCGTGACGGGCTGCATATACTGGACAGAGAAAATCAGCTATAGAGCTGATCTATTTTTGACCAAGGAATTATGCAATTCATTACCAAGACCCAATGTTTTAGAGGTAGTTGGCGCGATACGGCACAAGCGCTATATAAATTGCCATTGACGTTCTGCGTCACCTTCATGCTGCTGCTGATTGTGAGCTATACCGTCGACAGATCGCCCATGGCGTCATTTTCAAGAAAAATCGCTTATCATGGATTTTTATGTCTCACGACGCTTTTAACGCTGGTCGTCTCTGCAAATCTTGCAATACGCGTCAGCCGTTATACGCTGCTTGGAGAAACACGGGGCACCGCCAAGGGTAGCTTGCAGCGCTACTTATTGTTGCCTCTGATCACCTGTTGTGGCGTTGGTATCCTGGTGCCGTTTGCCCTTTTTCTGGGTTTTATGCTGATATATTTATTACACTCGTTCGGCATCGCCAATGACGCAAGCACCGCACTTTTTGTCGGCGGCGCCAGCATCGCGTTTTTTTTCGGCGGTGTAGGTTACGTGTGGGTACGTCTGAGTCTTTTATATCCGCATATTGCGGCGGGTGGAAAATTGGATTGGCGTGATGCATGGTACGACTCGCAAGATCATTTTTGGGAAATGCTGGCGATGTTTATCTGCACGACCTTACCCATCACCATCGTTTCAACGGTATTAGAAATCTATCTGCCCCATGTGTTTGCAAAACTTGGCTCCGCCGGCTTGCTTCACGACATATGGATGTTTTTTGCGATAGTCCTGCATCTCGTGAATCTCGCACTATGTGCCGCCTGTTCGACCTGGATTTATCGAAGGTTCGCCAAAGAACTGCAATTACCTGGAAGCAGACCTAAATCCCCGCGGTTACGCGGTCCCGCCAATTTGCACGAACGGGTCAAACAAGCGGCCTCATAAAGACCAATCGGCACGCGGCACCCCCCCTCGTCCTGCAACGAATCGGCGTTTGAACTTCCGGGCCGCTGCAACACCGGTCCATCGGAGCCTGTTGTCCACATATCTGCCGTAGCGTGCACTACGTCACAGCTCACTGCGTTTCCCAATAGGGCGGCTCGCCAACTATGGCACTATAAAAATCGATAAAAGCCCGCACCTTGGACGAAACGGTTTTTTTCGGTGGATATAACAGCCAGATCGACGCCTGCTGACGGTTTGCATGAACCTGCCATTGCGGCAGCACGTGGACCAAGGTTGCGTCCCGTAGCGCGCTGCCGAGGATCCAATTGGGCAACAAGGCAATGCCGCAACCGGCCAAGGCCAATGACAGGATCGCCTCCGAGTCGTCGGAGCGCAAGCGTCCTTGCAGCTCCACCACAGCTTGCTCCACGATGGCCCCACTCCCTGCCAAGCGATTAAAAAACCATTTGTTGTCGGGTACCAAAGAGAAACGCAGCGATTCGTGTCCGACCAGGTCCGCAGGCATAACCGGCATGCCTCGCCGCCGCAGATAATCGGGGCTGGCGCAGACGATCCGCCGTTGCAGCGCCAGCCGCTTACCCGTCAACAGAGAGTCAGGTAACGCGCCGATGCGTATCGCCACGTCGATTTCCGCATCGATGATGTTCAGCGTCTCGTCAGTGATGACGGCATCGACATCAATCTCCGGATACCGGCGCATAAACTCGGGGAGATGCGGCACGATATGACGGCGCCCAAAAGCGGACGGCATGGTCACCCGCAAAATCCCCTGCGGCGTGCTATTGAGCGAAGACGCCGCTTGCCGCGCCAAGTCCAATGCCTGCAATGCCTTCAACGCATGTTCGCGAAAGACTCTGCCGCCCTCGGTCAGCACCAGGCCGCGCGTCGAGCGGTTGAATAGCGCAATCCCCAAATCTTTTTCCAACTCGCTGATATGGCGCGACACAGTGGATGTCTTGACCGCCATGTCCCGCGCAGTCTTGCTGAAACTTTGCAATTCCGCCGCGTGGACGAAAGCGCGCACTGCCGAAAAATAGTCCATAGCGGTCAAACCACACAGTCTGGAAGTCGTGACGGTATCACGCCCGGCAGGTTTTCTGCTGCAACCACGCCAAGCAGGGCGCGGCATGCCCTGACTCAAGTTCGGGCGCGCATGCTTTCGCGCACTGCCTGCGCACATCGCCGGTCGCTCCGCGCAGTAAGCCCTTTTGCGCAAAACTGATTTCGAAGCCGGGCACTTCTGCGCCGTCAAGGCGCCCCCTATAGTGGGTCCAAGGCCCAACGTTCAGCCTTCCCGGGTCGTCCATCCACTCATCAGGAGCGTGCCATGTTAAACAAAACCTCCGCCGCAATGCTGGCGCAAACATCGCCGGCCACCGACGAAGCCCAATATTTCGAATACACCTCATCGGCCAACCCTCTCGGCGCGAAACTGATCTCGCGCGTGCCGTTTCGCAATTTTTCGCCGGCGCTTTATGCTGTCGGCGAAAGCCGCGTGATTCCACTCGATCTTTCGGCGGAGCTGGCCTGCCCCAGCCCAGCCACCGGTCCGGGCTTATGTGCCAATTTTGTGCGGATCAACGCCGCTGAGCAACTGACGCTGGAACCCAACGCAACCTCCCAGGTGTTCTACGCTATCAGCGGTTCGGGACAGGTAAGCCATGGCGCTTCGGCTTTTCCATTTGCCCAGGGCGATTTTTTTACCCTGCCGGGCGGCACTGCAACCACGCTGTCGGCCGCTACAGCCGCGACACTCTATTATGTGAATGATGCGCCGCTGCTGACTTACCTCGGCGTCAGCGGCGTACGGCCACGCTTTGCGCCCACCCTTTACCCGTCGGCGCAGGCGCAGGCCGAACTGGTCAAGGTTGCCGAAGACGCCAACGCCGGCCGCCGCAACCGCATCAGCGTCTTGCTCGGCAATGTCAATTTTCCGCAGACCCGCACCGTGACCCACACCATGTGGGCCATGTTCGGCATGGTGACCTCGAATTCGCAGCAGAAACCGCATCGCCACCAATCCATCGCGCTCGACTTTATCGTCAGTTGTGCGCCCGGATGTTATTCGCTGGTCGGCGCCGAGGTCGACGCCAACGGCAACATCGTCAATCCGACCCGGGTCGACTGGGAAGCCGGAATGGCATTTGTGACGCCGCCCGGATATTGGCACGCGCATTTCAACCAATCGAATCAGGATGCCTACTTGATTCCGATACAAGATGCGGGTTTGCAGACCTACTTGCGGGCACTGGATATAAGGTTTTCTCACTAAGCGAGCGGATGACCCCGCACCCAAGAAAGCGGCGGCACTCGTGGCCGCCGCTCTCAGGCTCAGGTGCAAGCGTAGTCGCGCCGATCGGAGCGCGTCACCTAAGTCGTACCGAGCAGGCCGGCCAATTCATACTGAAGCAGTTCGCCGAGATGGCGCAGGAACTGTTCGTGCATGTTGCCGGTCTGATTCAGCGTCGTTAAAACTCGCTGGGTTCGCGCGGCCAAGATAATCAGGTCGACAGATATATCATTGATCGCGCTGCGGTAAGCATCGGCAGGCTCCGCCAGGTAACGGCCACCGCTCGAATCGGGATTGGATGCCCGGCACGCTAAAAGAGGGCCGCCTGCAACGTAGGGACTTGATACTAGACGAAGCAGCGCCAACTTTTTATCGTGATACATGGATGATGCCTCCGGCACCTGTCGCCCGGATCTCCTGCCCGAGACCGGATAGAGCTGGGACAGGCCGTTACATTGTGATGGCCTGGTGGCACACATTGAGTTGGAATACCGGCGGCCATCGTCGGTTTTTTGGCTAGCAATAAAATTAGCAGAGATGTCTGACGGGTACTGTTAAGCATTGTCAAGCGGCCCGGCAGAGCGATGGCTCGGCCGGAGCTTACGGCAGCCCGGGAGGCACGCTTTAATGCCTCAAACATCGGCGGCACAAGCGGGTTGATTTAGATCGAACCCTCCTAGTGTCCTGAATTGGAAGTTCGCATAATATGAAATCGCCCAAATGGCCGCCATGCGGCGTCACTCGTCGTTGCGTGCGCCCCGGAGGAAGCGTCCTTTAGGACGCATTCCGTAGGAAGTCCCTTTTGGGGAACGACCATTTGGACGATTTCATTTATCAAGGAACTTCCAACTCAGGACACTAGCGAACTGATTGATTTTTCCGCCGCATCCAGCCAGACTTTGAACCGGTTCCGCGCCGGCCTAAGCCAGCGCCCCCGGAAATACCTTCCAACCTTGCATTTCACGGATTTTTACGCCTCTATGATCATCGTTCATCACCTCAACAATTCCCGCTCTCAACGTGTCCTTTGGCTGCTTGAGGAATTGGGATTGCCCTATGAAGTGAAACGTTACGAGCGCGACCCGGCCACCATGAGCGCGCCGCCCGAGTTGAAAGCGGTGCATCCGCTAGGCAAATCGCCGGTGATTACCGACGGCGATATAACCGTTGCCGAATCGGGTGCAATTATCGAATACCTGCTGGAAACCTACGGCGCCGGGCGTTTGCAGCCTGCCGCAGGCACCCCCGAGAAACGTCAGTTCAATTACTTCATGCATTACGCTGAAGGTTCTTTGATGCCATTCTTGTTGATGCGCCTGGTGTTCAAGCGCCTGCCGAAGCAACCGATGCCGGTTTTTGTGAGGCCGGTCGCCACCTCAATCGCCGAAGGCGTGCAAGAAAAATACATCGATCCGCAGATTAAAGATCACTTGGACTTCCTCGAAAGCACCCTGAATCAATCCACCTGGTTCGCCGGGGAAGAATTCAGCGCAGCCGATATCCAAATCAGCTTCCCGCTCGAAGCCGCGGCAGCACGTGCAGGGCTTGATGCGAGCAGGCCAAAGTTGATGGCGTTTCTGGAACAGATACATGCTCGCCCTGCTTTTTTACGAGCCTTGGAAACAGGCGGCCCTTACGACTTATTAAAATAATAGGGTCAAATCAATCGCAAATACCCGGCAAAGCCTTGTCGGGTGGCGCTTTCAGCGCTGAAACAAGCAACGTTGATAAATTTTTCGACACAATGTATAGGTCTTTCGACTGATGTCCTATTCCATCAATTGTTTAATGAACGTATTTGCGAAATAGGGCGTTAGCAAAAACAAACCACGCTAAACCGCAACTGCGTCGCCCTGCACCAGCCGTGCCACCACGGCCCGATAGATGGGCTGGGGATCGCGCGCGGCTTCGCAATAGCAGGTGTAGCTCAGCTTGATCACATGATCGTTATTCGACGCGACCGCAGCGCTCAGCAACACCGCCCAGTCGGGCAGCGTCTCGGCGGTGGGGACGGGAAATCCGACGGGATCAAGCGGCGGCGCTCCGGTCGAAACATAGGCCGCGCACCATGCCACCCACAATTCGTACAGCAGTTGCGGTGCCTGCTGCGCCGGCAACATAGCGAAGATGCGGCGTGCCGCGTGTATCACGGTCACCATATGCAGCACGGTAAAATCGGCAGTCTGCCAATAAGCGGCAATGGCGGTGTGCGCCATTGCGTCGAGTGTTGCGGATAGTCCAGGCATGGCGGGCGGCGCCGTGAGCGCGGCCGCAAAACGCGAATCCGCCGCGACCGCGCGCAAGCGCCCGGTAATGGAATTGCCGGCAAAAGCAGTGCCGCAGAAAACCTGCGCCAAGCGAGCCAACGCAGCGTCGACCGAACTTGCCGCCACGGGCTCTATCAGTGCCACGGGAATCGCCAGGTTACCCACCACCAGCGCCGCAAGGCCAGCCGCAATTTCACCTGCATGCGCGGCTTCCAGACCATAGCTCAAGCGGATCCAGGCATGAAATGCGCCGCTACCCGGCGCGGCCGGGATCTGCTGCAACACGGCCGCCAGCACTTGCGCGGCATCCGCTTCGGCCAGCCAACCTTCAAAGCAAAGTTTCACCGCATCGAAAGCTTCACGACGCCCTTGCTGAGCAGGCCATGCCGCACGTGCCACCGGCTCGGCGTGCTGCGGCAAAAGAAGTGCGTATTCCCGCTCCCAATAATCGAAAAAGGCCTGCAAACGACTGGAGGGCGCACCCATTTTCGCCAACGCGACAAGCGCCATCGGACAATGATTGGTAGTGCCTTTGGCGTCCAGTGAAAAGCGAGCATTGGCATCAAGCAAAATATCGAGTGTGGAGGCTGACATGGCGCTTCAATCGAGAGACAAGACAAATCAGTATAAGAGGCAAAAACCCGCGCCCAGGTTTTACCCTCAGATAAACCAGGGCTTATGCCCGGGACAACTCGGCGCACCATGAGATTGACTTGCGCTGCTTCAATCCCGCCTCGCTACCGTATTCATTTGTATTAATTCGGACCCACCAACAAATAATAATACGGTATATACTGATTGATAATTAAACTACCGAGCACCTTGATGACAGCTTTTCTCAACGATAAACCAGCGGCAGTCAAAACCAAACGGCCCGCCGTACGTGCATCGGCCATCTTGGCGGCGCCGGTAGAAAAAGGGCAAATCATTACCCCGCCGGTCGCAATTTTGCCGTCCGTTGCGGTCAAAACAGCTAGCCCGGCTAAGGCAAAAACAGCCGCACCGGCCAAGAAAGCCGTCGCACCGGTTAAAAAATCCGCCGCTCCCGCGAAAAAAGCCGCCGCTCCCGTTAAAACGGTAACGGCGCCGGTCAAAGCCAAACCCGCACCGGTTACGGCACCCACGAAGTCGAAACCGGCAGTCCGCACCGCCAAACATGTAGCCGGCGAAAAAGTTGCGGCGCCGGAAAAAGCTGCCAAAACCAAGGATGCAAAGAAGAAAAACAAAGTGGTGCGCGATAGCTTCACCATGCCCGAAGGCGATTACGCCAAGCTTGCGGCACTCAAGGCGCGTTGCTTGACCGCCGGCGTGCATGTCAAGAAAAGTGAATTGTTGCGAGCCGGACTGCAAGTGCTTGAAACCCTACCGGCCAAAAAACTGCTGGCCATTATCGCCGGCGTGGAAAACGTTAAAACCGGTCGACCGGCAAATATCTAAGCCCGCCGCCTGAATCGCCACGGCCAAAGCCTGCAATAATTAAAACAGCGTGTGCCTCCCGGGCACACGCTGTTTTATTTTCAACGCCATCTTCCGCGGCTGCACACACTCGGCCTATCTGCTCGTCTGGCGCCTGAGCGTCCCGTGCCGTAAATTGTTTGACGAATGAAATTCCGCACAGGGCACTAATCCAGCGGCATGGTATAAAGCCCATCCCATTTGACCTTGTCCGGCATAAGGTCTACACAACGCCGCTAAAATGACGCACCGGCCAGATCCAACCTCTGCCCGATACGCGGCCAACCATCGTTTCTCGAACCTCAAATATGCAGTCAACGTCCAACAAGGCGCTCACGCCGCTGATCATCATGTGTTTGTTGATCACCTATCTGGTCTGGGGCACCACCTATTTCGCCATCACCGTCGCACTGCGCGAGATGCCGCCTCTATTTATGATGGGCACACGTTTTATCGCCGCGGGCTTGGTGCTATGCGGTCTGATGGTCATGCGGCGAGCGCCCTGGCCTACCCTGCGGCAATGGCGCAACTGCACGTTACTGGGCGCCTTGCTTCTGCTCGGCGGCATGGGTTGTACCGCCATCGCGGAGCAATCGATTTCGTCAGGGGCGACCACGGTGATGATCGCCACCATGCCGATTTTTGCGCTGCTGTGGCAAATTCCATCGGGACTACGACCCCGGATCGAGGAGTTGACGGCGATCTGCTTGGGTACGGTCGGTGTCCTGATACTCGCGTCGGGTAGCGAATTCACCGCCAATTGGCACGGCACGCTGGCCCTGGCGTTTGCGATCTGCAGTTGGTCGCTGGGAACGCAGTTGTCGCGTCATATGGATCTGCCCCAAGGTGCCACCGCTTTTGCCCTGGAGATGTTGATGGGCGGCGTGCTGCTGGTCGCGGCCTCGGCCGCGATAGGTGAATCGCCCAGGCAGATGCCGACCGGCGCACCGCTGGCAGCATGGCTGTATTTGGTGGTGTTCGGTTCGTTGGTGGCGTTTTCGGCTTATATGTACCTGGCCGGCCAGGTTTCCACTGTGCTGGCCAGCAGTTATGTCTACGCCAACCCGCCGATCGCCTTGACCATCGGCGCCCTGCTCGGTGGCGAACATATCGCCTGGCAAACCCTGTTTGCGGTGGTCTTGATCATTGCCGCACTAGGTGTGCTGAGTTGGGGCAGTTCACGACAACGGCGCCTGGCCGCGCCGTAATTAGGCATACTATGGGTGAGCTTGCGGCTCAGGGCCTGCAGGCTGTCCCTTGTCCAGGAGTTTGCATGGAAGCAGAACAGAATCGCAATGAAGAGACCCAGGCGATGGATCGCGTGGTCACCGCCATTCAGCGGGTGAAAACAGCATTTTCCGCCTTGCAGACACAATTCCCGCCCACCGGCGAAGGACGCCCGTCGAAATTTGCCCTGCAAACCTTCGACGCCGCGCTGCAAGAACTCGAAGACGCGCAAGCTGCATTCGACACGCTACTGGGCGATCTGCTGGACGGACAACGTTAGCCCTTGCCAAGCGGCGCAGGGCGAAACCACCGAGCTGGCCGGCAACGTCGCCCGCGCATTCAGGCACACGCGGCAGCCATCCATTCGGCAGCACGCTCGCCGATCATGATGGTCGGCGCGTTGGTATTGGCTCCGACCAAAGTCGGCATCACCGACGCATCGACCACACGCAGCCGGTCTATGCCCCGCACCCGCAATTGCAGGTCAACCACCGCCGCGGTATCGCTGCCCATGCGGCAGGTGCCGACCGGATGGTAAATCGTATCTGCGTGCTGCCGGATGGCTTCGCGCAAGGCGTCGTCGCTCATGCCGCTGTGGGTGTATAGCTCGCGGCCGCCCTGCCCGGCCAAAGCCGGCGCATCGAGGATCTCGCGGGTGATTTTGGCACCGCGCAACAAACTCTCAAGGTCGTCGGGATGCTTCAGAAAACCGGGATCGATCAGCGGCGCGGTGCGGGCGTCGGGGCCCGCCAGGGTAACGCTGCCGCGGCTGGCGGGCCGCAGCAGGCAGACGTGCAGCGAATAGCCATGGCCCAGGTGCATCTTGCGATTGTGGTCGTCGACGAGGGCGACGCAGAAATGCAGTTGCAAATCGGGGCGCGCCAGATCCGGCGTGCTTTTTAGAAACCCGCCCGCTTCCGCCACGTTACTGCTGAACAAGCCGTCGCGGCGGCGCAGGTACGACCACGCCTGTCCCAGCATATGCGCGCCGCCGCGCAGCGAATAACCCACCGGCACGGTGGACGCAACCTTCTTGTTGACGATGAAATCGAGGTGGTCCTGAAGATTCGCCCCCACGCCCGGTGCATCATGCACCACCGCCACACCTTGCGCTTGCAAGTGCGCCGCGGGCCCAACGCCGGAGCACATCAGCAACTGCGGCGTGCCGAATGCTCCGGCAGCCATCACCACTTCGCGCCGGGCCCGTATCACCTGGCGCCGCCCGCCACGCTCGATCTCGACACCCACCGCCTGCCGCCCCTCGAACACCACACGTCGGGCATGGGTTTCGGTCAGCGCCACCAGATTCGGCCGGGGCCGCCCATAAACATAAGCCTGCGCCGCGCTGCAACGTTTGCCGTCGCGCTGGGTGACTTGATAAAAACCGACACCTTCTTGGTAGACTCCGTTGAAATCGGCATTGCGCGCGTGACCGGCCTGTTCGGCTGCGGCCAGGAAATGGTGCGAAAACGGGTTGACGGTGCGCAAGTCGGCCACCCCCAAAGGGCCATCGGCGCCATGCAGGGCGTCGGCGCCGCGGGTATTTCCCTCAGCTCGGATAAAATAGGGCAGGACATCTTGCCAACCCCAACCGGTACAACCCAGAGCGGCCCATTCGTCGTAGTCGAGCGGATGCCCGCGGGTATAGATCTGCGCATTGATCGCGCTGCTGCCGCCCATGCCGCGCCCGCGTGGCTGATAACCGCGGCGGCCGGCCAACCCGGCTTGAGGCACCGTCGCGTAGGCCCAGTTGAGCCCGAGCTTGAACGGAACCACGGCGGCAAAACCCAGCGGCAGGTTGACCAGCACATTCCGCTCGGTGGTGCGGCCGGTTTCGAGCAAAGCCACCGTGGCTTGCGGACAGCGTTCGGCCAAACGCCCGGCCAGCGCACAGCCGCCCGAGCCGGCCCCGGCAATCACGTAATCAAATTCCATACAGGTCTCCTTAAATATTATTAACTCCATGATTTCCATCACTTTATATTTTTAACTCCAGAGCAATTAGCACCGTAGCAGAAACCTGCCGGGCACCATCAGGGAAAGCATTCATTCGGATAGTCAATCCGACCCTTAAGCACTGCGATTGAGCGATAGCCTGTTTCAATTGGATTTGAGCCGGCGACTGTCCTTTAATACAAAACTCAAGACGGCAGATCAGTCTGGCCTGCCGCTTGCGCGGGGGACCCCATGGCTCAACCTGACTTTGAAGCAATCGTGCGTGAAATCGCCAGAGAAACGAACGCGTCGCAGGAGGTTGTATCCAAGCTCTATGCCGACACCTGGGCCGAAGTGAATCAAACCGCACGGGTCCATGATTTCGTGCCGCTGTTCGTCGCAAAACGCGTCAAAGCCAAGATTCTCGACCATTAGGATCGCAGACGTCCTCGGCGCCAAAAAACTTGCTTGAGAGTTTGGCCGCGGCGCCAAGACGGTACCCGCACTGCCAGTGCGTGCGTTGCTGCGCGCCCTGCTATGCGCGCCACGCTATGCGCGCCACTCCAACCCCCAACACCTGGTCAAACACCGATCAACGGCCCGACTTATCAAGGTGTCGAAGTAGCGACATGGATTTTTTTGTCTTTAACTGGCATTATTGCCCCCTCCCAACGCTCCGTCCCCACCATGACATACGACATCTACGCTATCGGCAATGCGCTGGTTGACTCAGAATATGAAGTAAGCGATACCCAGCTCCAGGCCATGGGCGTGGAAAAACGCCGCATGACCCTGATCGACGTCGAGCGCCGCACCGAACTCCTGAGCCATTTGACGCACGTCACACCGCGCCGCAGCGGCGGCGGGTCGGCCGGCAATACGGTGGTGGCACTGGCGCAACTGGGCGGCCGGGCATTTTATTCATGCCGCGTAGCGGACGACGAACTCGGGGCGTTCTACGCTCAGGACCTGGCCGCCAACCGGGTCGAGACCAATCTCACTCGCACCCAAGGCACGCCTGGCGTGACCGGCAGTTGCATGGTGTTGATCACACCCGACGCCGAACGCAGCATGAGCACCTTTTTGGGCGCCACGGCCGAACTGGATGTCGCGGCTCTGCACGAACCGGCTATCGCGCAGGCAAAAATCTATTACATGGAAGGTTATCTGGCCGCGTCGCCGACCGGGCTCCAGGCTGCACTGCAAGGCCGAAAAATTGCCGAGGCGAACGGCGTCGGCTTGGCCACCACCTTGAGCGACGTCAGCATGATTCAATTTTGCCGGGAAGGACTGACCGCCATCATCGGTCAGCGGCTCGACTATTTGTTCTGCAACGAAGAAGAAGCCCAAGCCTGGTGCGGTACGCAAGATCTGCAAGCGGTTTACGGCCAGATCAGTCAACTGGCTGGCACGGTATGCCTGACGCGTGGTTCGCTGGGTTGCGTGGTGCTGGAAGGCGGACAACAAACCACCGTGCCCGCCATCAGTGTCAAGGCACTCGACACCAACGGCGCCGGCGATATGTTTGCTGGTGCCTTCCTGTATGCGGTAACCCACGGCCATAGTCATCTTGAGGCTGCAACGCTGGCCAATCAGGCCGCGGCCGAAGTAGTCGCGCAACATGGCAACCGTTTGTCGCAAGACAAGATGAACGCGCTCAAAGCCCGCTTCGAACAAAAACTCGCAAGCTGATTTGTGCGCGCCGGGTGGCCTATATTTAGGCCACCCAAATATCTCCCGCTCCCTGATCTTCCTCCTCACGGAACGATCGTTCCGTTCACCTCACGCGCTTTGCGCGACCTCTCGCCGCGCCTTCCTTTCAAAGCTTTTTCATTTCTTTCAAAACGTTACCCAAGCTTCATAAATATTACCCAGGTCGCTGGTTATGATGGGACACGGTCTAGCCAAGGTGAACTAACAGCTTGGCAGGCAACCCCTATCCAGCCGGAGGTATCGCATGTTCGTCAGACCTGCGTACAGCGCTGCGTCAAACCACAAACAGGCGCCGCGGCGGATCCGCTGTCATCTCGGTCCAGGCTTCGCCATCTTGCTCGCTGCATCCTTGTGTGCGCTGCTCGGCGCCTGCGGCGATGACACGCAGGTAGCCACTTCGACCTCAACGCAGAACGCACAAAATGGTGCTGCAGCGCAGGCCTTCTCGCCGCCGGCCCTCACGACGATTAAAACCCCTGCAGCCGCCCCATCAGAAGTCGGCGCGGCTGCTTCCGACAGTCTCGCAACACCCGTCATTCACACCGTAGATTAAGTTCGCTTCACCTCCCGCACCGGTGCAACTTGTGCTTGAGCACCCGTGGCCCTCTTATCTCAAAAAAGATCAAAACTCACCATGACCTCAAAAAATCGCCGTGATTTTCTACGTACAGCCGCCCAGGCCGCAGGATCGGCCACTGCCTTGAGCATGCTTCCCTTAGGCATCCGTAACGCACTTGCGCTGCCCGCCAACAATGCCACAGGCAGCATCCAGGATGTTGAGCACATCATCGTCCTGATGCAGGAAAATCGCTCGTTCGATCATTACTTCGGCACGCTCAAGGGCGTACGCGGGTTCGGCGATACCCGCACCATCAATCTGCCCAACGGTAAACCGGTATGGCATCAGCCGCTGGCTGTCGGCGACGTCGGCGAGGTGTTGCCGTTTCGACCCAGCGCGGCCAACCTGGGCTTGCAGTTCCTGCAAGATCTGCCGCATGACTGGAGCACGACTCACGCCGCCTGGAACGGCGGACGTTATGACCAGTGGGTACCGGCCAAAGGCACCACCACCATGGCCTATCTCACCCGCGAGGACATTCCGTTCCACTACCAGCTCGCCGACGCATTCACCATCTGCGACGCTTACCATTGCTCGATCATGGCCGCGACCGATCCGAACCGCTACTACATGTGGACCGGCTGGGTGGGCAACGACGGCAGCGGCGGCGGCCCGGTGATCGACAATTCCGAACTCGGCTACGGCTGGTCGACTTATCCGGAAGTACTGCAAAACGCGGGGATTTCGTGGAAGGTCTATCAAGATATAGGAACCGGACTCAACGCCGCCGGTTCCTGGGGCTGGACCCAAAACCCCTACATCGGCAATTACGGCGACAACTCGCTGCTTTACTTTAATCAGTACCGCAATGCGCAACCCGGCAACCCGCTGTATGACAACGCCCGTGTCGGCACCAATGTCTCGGCCGGCGGCACCTATTTCGACCAGCTCAAGCAAGACGTGCAGAACAACACGCTGCCGCAGGTATCGTGGATCGTGGCCCCGGAAGCTTACTCGGAGCATCCCAATTGGCCGTCGAACTATGGCGCTTGGTATGTCGATCAGGTGTTGCAGATTCTGACCTCGAACCCCGAGGTGTGGAGCAAAACCGTGCTGCTGATCAACTACGACGAAAACGACGGCTTCTTCGATCATATGGCGCCGCCCTTTGCGCCGGCATCAAGCGTCAACGGTTTATCGACCGTCGCCACCACCAACGAAATCTATCCGGGGAACACGCAATATGCGGCCGGTCCCTATGGTCTCGGACCGCGAGTGCCGATGATCGTGGTTTCACCCTGGTCGAAAGGCGGTTGGGTCTGTTCCGAGCTGTTCGATCACACCTCGGTGATCCGCTTTATCGAAAAGCGTTTCGGCACGCAACATAACCTGGGGGAATCGAATATCACGCCATGGCGCCGCGCCATATGCGGCGATCTGATGTCCGCCTTCAACTTCACCCATCCGAACGCCGCCTTGCCTCAACTGCCCAGTACCAGCGCTTACGTGCCGCCGGACCAACTGCGTCACCCGGACTATGTGCCGGTGCCGCCGACGGTGCAAGCCGTGCCCCGGCAAGAACCCGGCGTGCGGCCTGCCCGGGCGCTACCGTATGAACTATTTGTGCGGGCCCGTGCAGAAACGTCGCAAGGCAAGCTGTCGATGCGTTTTGCCAACACCGGCCAGGCCGGCGCGGTATTCCTGGTGTACGCGGCAAATAGCGCCGATGCACCGCGTACCTACACCGTCGAAGGGGGCAAGCGGCTGGAGGACAAGTTATTGCTGAACCCGGACGGCAGTTACGATTTCACCGTGTACGGCCCGAATGGTTTCCTGCGACGCTTCGCCGACAAGCCCGCGGCGGCGAGCCAGCGCGGCGAGCAGGAACCAACCCTGCCGGATGTGGTGGAAGGCTACGATGTCGCCAACGGCAATCTCGAACTGCGCTTGGACAACCCGGGCAGCGCGCACTGCCAGTTTATCGTTACCAATGCCTACGACCCTAGCCTGAATATCAGGCAGACAGTCAAGGGCGGCGACAGCGAAAAAATCTACCTCGATTTACGCGATGCATATGGCTGGTATGACCTGTCGGTATCCGTGGATACCGACCCGGCCTTTGCGCGACGGCTGGCCGGTCACGTCGAAACCGGCCTCCCCAGCATGAGCGACCCGGCTCTGGGTGGCTGAATCGAACGCACTCCCGCGGCGGGCAGGCGCAACAGGCGCGGGAGGCTCCAAGCAGTCAATACAGCTAACAACAGACGGCCATTGCCTAACTCGCAATGGCCGTTTTGCGTGGGCTCGTCGCAGCGCCTCGGCTCAAGCTCATCATGCCGCAGATAACGGCGAGGACGGCCTCTAGAGCCAGGCCGATGCAGACGCCATAAAGCCACTTATGCTGTAAGGTGAAGTATGCGGTGAGCGGGGCCGCCGGGTGATTTAGTCTGACCCTGAATCAAGTGGCCTCAAGCGCTGGCTTGCCGCAGCAGAATGAGCGTTTGGTACCGCAGCCGCTAAAAAAACCGCCAAATAATATGCTGGAGACAAGCCATGATGCGAGAGCCGTCCTCAAATGGCGAACTGCAATTACAGTTCGACGCCCAACGCGCCGCGTTCCTGCATCAACCCTTTCCCGCCTGGCCCGAACGCGCTCGGCATTTGCGCACCTTACGCGCCCTGCTTAACGACAATCTCGATGCGATGGCCGCGGCGATCAGTGCCGACTTCGGCAATCGTCCTCAACAGGAAACCCTGCTGGGCGAAGTATTCGGCAGTCTGAACGGGATTCGCGATGCCTTGGCGCATGGCCGGCGCTGGATGCGCCCGCAGCGGCGCTCGGTCGGCTTATGGCTGCGCCCGGCCAGTGCTCAGGTATTGCCGCAACCGTTGGGCGTCGTCGGCATTGTGGTGCCCTGGAATTATCCCCTGTTCCTCGCCATGGGTCCGCTGATCGGCGCGTTGGCGGCAGGCAACCGGGTCATGTTGAAGATGTCCGAGTACGCCCCGGGTTTTGCCTTGTTGTTCCAGCAATTGATCGCCCGGCATTTTGAGCAGGATCACGTCGCGATAATTACCGGCGGCCCGGAAACCGCCCAGGCGTTTTGTGCCCTGCCGTTCGATCATCTGCTGTTTACCGGCTCGACCCAGGTCGGGCGCCAAGTGATGCGCGCGGCCAGCGCAAACCTGACCCCCGTCACGCTGGAACTGGGCGGCAAGTCACCCGCGCTGATCGCGCCCGGCGCGCGCTTCGAAGCGGCCGTCGAGTCTATTTTGGCGGGCAAACTGTTCAATGCCGGACAAACCTGCGTGGCACCCGACTATGTCCTGGTGGAACGCGGCCGTGAAACCGAATTTATCGCTACAGCCCGGCGCGTCACCGCCCGCCTGTATCCCGACATCGGCAACAACCCCGACTACACCACGCAAGTCAATGCGCGGCATTTCGCTCGCGTCAGCGCCCTGGTCAGCGAAGCCGAGGCAGCAGGTGCACAGCTTCACCCATTGACCGACACCGCGGCCAATCCGGCCAGCCGCTGCTTTCCACCCATCTGCCTGACCGGCGCGCCGGCCACCGCCGCTGTGATGCAGGACGAAATTTTCGGCCCGGTCCTGCCCCTCGTGCCGTACGACAGCCTTGAGCAGGCGTTGGCGTATATCAACCTGCGCCCGCGCCCGCTTGCGCTCTACCTGTTCGAAACGCGCAGCGCGGTCATCGACATGGTCATGCAACGCACCCTGGCCGGCGGCGTCACGGTCAACGACACGCTGCTGCACCTCACCAGCGACGATCTGCCGTTTGGCGGAATTGGGGCCAGTGGCATGGGGGCGTATCACGGCCGCGACGGTTTTAACACTTTCTCAATGATGAAACCGATTTTCCGGCAAGCTCGCTGGAACGGCCGCAAGCTGCTGTCTCCCCCCTATGGCAAGACCTTCGAGCGCCTGATCCGTCTGATGTTAGGGCGCTAAACCTCAGTCCATCAAGGATCGCCCCGCCTGGCGGTTCTTGCTTACCCTTCCCTTGGCCGTCCCCGCACTCGGGTTGACCCCCGATCGATACCGGGCTATTACAGCCGGATGCCGCACCGAGGCGTACTCCCGAGATCGCATCATATTATCGATATCGGGTTTCGCCCCTTTTTGGTATTCTGTATCACAGCCTTATCCAATAAGAGTTCAGCGCGACTGCTCCGATTCACCGGCAACGGCGCTGCCGACCTATTGCAAAGACGCCATCAGTGTGAGCTTGGGACGACTATGGATGACGCGAGCCTTGCACGACTCGACCTGGGACGTATTTCGGCACTCGCCGCTTACGGCTCCCGGACCAACGTTGATAAAGCTGCTTTCGACGATCTCGCGTCCTTGGCCGCGACCGTGTGCGGCACCCGCTCAGCCCTGATTTCGCTGATCCAGCACGATCAACTCGAGTTCCTCGCCAGCTTCGGCTGGTCCGGCCCGGAGGGCATCCCCAGCGCGCTGTCGTTCCGTAGTTTCAGCCCCGACAGCCGTGACTTGGTCGAGATTCCCGATACCTGGCAAGACAGCCGCTTATCGACCCACCCGCTGGTTACCCACGCGCCCCATATCCGTTATTACGCGGCAGTGCCGCTGATCGATCCGATCAGCGGCATGCATATCGGCGGTTTGTGTGTCATCGATTACGTCGCCAAGACGCTCACGGCGGAACAAAAAGAAGCGCTGCTGCAACTCGGCAAGGTGGTCATCAGCTTGCTGCAATCGACCAAGGCGCTACATACCGCGGAAACCTTCGCCAACCTGATTGAGCATTCGCCCCGCGAAGTGATCGTGGTCGAGATGGAACAATTGCGGATCATGTATGCCAATGCCTCCGCATGCCAGCATTTGCGTTATTCGAAAGAGGAACTGCGGCACCTTACTCTGGCCGACCTCAATCCGCGCTACCTGGATTTTGTCGCCTCGTTAAAAGCATCGGGCAAACCTTACCTCAATGCCAAAAGCCAAGCCGAAAACATCCGCGTAGTCCAGCATCGCCGGCGCGACGGGTCGTGTTATCCGGTCGACTCTTTCTTGCAAACAGCCGACGGCGGCAGTGGATCGGTGTGGCTGCTTTCCGCCGAAGACACCTCAACGCGGATCCACCTTGAAGATTCGCTGCTTCGTTCGCGCCGCTTCTTCGAAGTGGTGGCACTCACCAATCAGGCCATCATCCAGTCGAATAGCGAAACCGAATTATTCAACAAAGTATGTTCGATTGCCGTCGAAACCGGCCGCTCCGCCATGGCATGGGTCGGTTGGTTGGATCAGAGAGAAATCCGGCCCTTGGTCACGGTCGGACTATCGTTATCCGAAGTATCCGGGGTGCATTATCAACTTGACGACGAGGCAGCCCGGCGGAGTAGCAGTGCGGTCCAATCGGTTTTGCAAGGGCGTCCTGTGGTGGTCAACGACTTCGCCACGCAATCCGCCTTGGGCTCCTGGCGCGATGCCTATCGCAACGTCGGCTTGGGCTGCGCGGCCTCTTTTCCGTTGCGGGTGCAAAACCAAATCGTCGGCACTTATACCGTCGCTTTTGCCCAGCGTAACTTCTATGACGACGAACTGGTCTCGCTCTTTAGTAAAGTAGCCGACAATATCTCGCTGTTTCTCGACCGGCAAAACTGGGAACAAGAACGAGCCACGGCACAACGCACCATTGAGCAAGGCGAAGAACGCTATCGCACGCTGGTCGATTTGCTGCCCGACAGCGTGCAGGTCTACCAAGACGGCAAACTGCGCTTTATCAATCTCGCCGGAGCCCGGATGTACGGCGCTCAGTCGCCGCACGATCTGATCGGCTGCGACTTCTTTTCCTTATTCGATCCGGTGGTAGGAGAGATGCTGCGTGGCCGACTGGCCGCGTTGCGGGAAATCTCGCGCAACGACCCGATTGTGTTCCAGACCAAGCGCCTCGACGGCTCCTTGTTCCACGTTGAAGTCAGTTCATCGCGCTTCCCGTCGTTCGGTCACGGCGCCATTCTGTCGGTAGCGCGCGATGTGACCCAGCGCATGTTGCGTGAAGAGTTGATTAGCGAAGAAGCGCGCATCCTCGAGATGTCCGCGTTGGGCGAGCCCTTACCGCATATTCTGGACCGGCTCACCGCCCTGCTCGCGCGTCAGGCGCCGCGCGTAATGCCGTCGGTGATGCTGCTGGATCAGGAGAATCAGACACTGCACATCGGCAGCATGCCGAATTTTCCGCGGCGCTACCGCGAGCTGATAGACGGCGCCAAAATCGGCCCCCAAGCCGGGTCGTGCGGGACCGCGGTCTACGCCAAAACAGAAATCGTCTCAGCCGATATCGAGCACGACGAACGTTGGCAAGGTTACGCCGAAGTGGCCCTGGAAGAAGGGATCAGGGCTTGCTGGTCAACGCCGATTGTCGCATCCAACGGCGATGTGGTCGGTACCTTCGCCTGCTACTACCGCGAGCCGACCGAGCCGACCGCCGCCGAGCGCGACCTGCTCTGCGTCACCCAAGGGGTGGCCGCCATCGTGATCGAACGCGACCGTACCGACAGACGGCTGGTGGCCACGCGTAATCAATTATTGGCTTCCCAGTTACTGGCCAAGATGGGCGATTGGCATTTCGACCATCAGACCGACGAATTCATCCTCTCCGAACGGGCGGCCGCCATCCTGGGTTTCGCCATCGACCAGCGCGTGGTGTCGCGCCAGGCCTACATGAAGATGGTGCATCCCAACGATAGACAGAAATGGAGCCGGGCGCGCACCGAAGCCGCGCTCAATCGCACCACCTTCCATCTACACTACCGGGTGATCCGGCCCGATGGGAAAACCATCTACGTGGAAAGCCGCGGCTCGGTGGTAGTCGATGAAAACCAGCAACCGGTACGTTTTAACGGCGTGATTCAGGATGTGAGCGACCGCTTTCTGGCGGAACAAGCATTGCGCCTGCGTCAACATGCCGTCGACGCCACGCTGGACGGCATTTTGATGGTCGACGCAATCAGCCACGACTACCCGATTGTATATGCCAATCCAGGCTTCGAGAGAACCACGGGCTACAGTGCGGATGAAGTGATAGGACATAATTGCCGCTTCTTGCAAGGGCCCGAAACCGACGAGACGGCGCTGGTTGAAATCCGCGCGGCATTGCGCGAGCAACGGCCGACACAAATCATCCTGAAGAACTACCGCAAGGACGGCAGCACCTTCTGGAACAGCTTGAGAATTGCCCCGGTACACGATGAGGATGGCGGCTTGACCCATTATGTCGGGATCCAGACCGATATCTCCGATCGAATTCGCTACGAAGAAGAACTGGCTCAGCGCGCCAATTACGACATCTTGACCGGCTTGCCCAATCGCGCTTTGTTTATCGATCGGGTGCAACAAGCGCTGCTCGCCGCCCACGCCGCGGATTTTTCCGTGGCGGTGGCTTTCGTCGATCTCGATCACTTCAAGGTATTCAACGACAGTATCGGCCATGATGCCGGGGACCAGGTTCTGAAAGTGGTATCCGCGCGTTTGCAGGAATATCTGTTCGAGGATGAAACCCTGGCACGCTTCGGTGGCGACGAATTTGTGATCCTGTTTCCGCGGGTCGACGATATCGGCACCATAGAAACCCGCCTCAAAACCGCGATGAATGACCTCAAGCGCCCGGCGCTGGTCGCGGAACAGGAAGTCTCGATCGGTGCCAGCATCGGCTTGGCCGCCTATCCGGCCGATGCCGATACGGCGGAGAAACTGATCAGCCACGCCGACTTTGCCATGTATCGCGCCAAGGCCGAAGGCCGTGCCGAGCTGCGCCGCTTCGATGCGCGCCGCGACGTAGGTAATGCCCGCCTGCTCAAAACCCAGCAGGAACTGCGTCACGCGCTGGATCACGACGAATTTGTGCTTTACTACCAGCCCCGCGTCGATGCCGATACACACGCTATCGTCGGCTTCGAAGCCTTGCTGCGATGGCGCCATCCACAGCGCGGTCTGGTCCCGCCACTCGAATTTATTTCGATCGCGGAAGAAACCGGCCTGATCGTCGAGATCGGCGAATGGGTCATCAAAACCGCCTGCGCCCAAAACCGCGCATGGCTCCAGTCCGGACGTTTCAACTGCCCGGTCTCGGTCAACGTTTCGGTGGCGCAATTCAAAAAAAGCGATTTCCTGCAGATCGTGCAACAAGCCCTGGAAACCAGCGGATTAAAGCCCGCCATGCTGGAACTTGAAATCACCGAATCGCTGGTGATGGAAGACCCGGAGGCATTTGTCGAAGTGCTGAAGAGGTTAAAAAACCTGGGCGTCAAAATATCCATCGACGACTTCGGCACAGGGTATTCCAGTTTAAGCTACCTCAAACGGTTCCCCATCGATCACCTGAAGATCGATCGCTCCTTCGTCCGCGACCTGGTCACCGATCCGGCCGATGCCTCGATTTGCAGAACCATCATTGCCATGGCCCATTCGCTGGAAATCAGCGTGGTGGCCGAAGGGGTCGAAACGCTCGAACAAGCGATTTACCTCAGCGCGCATGGCTGCGAGGAACTACAGGGGTTTTTGTTTTACCGGCCGATGCCGCCGGAATTTTTCGATGACCTTCAAGTTGAGCATGTGGGGGGTGATGCCGCGTCAAGCTAACAATCGATGATTTCGGCAGCGGTCAGCTTTTGCGGCCGGCCGATCGGAAGCCGGTAACTGACTTGCCCCATTATTTGAGGCAAGGTACCGCATGAACCTCAGTCACAGAGTCAACATTTCTCACGACGGTTACTGACAGCTAAAACACCCGTAACCGCGTCCGTTCCGTTCCACCAAGCGTCAATCATTGATGATCTCGAGTATGTCGGCCATCTCGAATTTAATTATTTTTAACACCTATTATTGAGATAGTTTATTTATCTCAATAATACAGATAAATTACGTGTAAAATTAAATTGCCGTGTTAATTTTTATAGAATTATTTTAATATAAAAAATTTTATATTAAAATAATATGTGGAATTAAAATGATTAAATTTAATGAAAAAATACTAAACAATTTCATCGATAAATCCGAATTTTCTTCCGCATACAAAGATATGAATTCCGTTTTCGTCTACGGTAACTTATCTTATGCAAAAATTGTTGGCTTGAAGCATTATTTAGATATAGTCGGCAGAACCGCCTACGACATGCCGGCACGTACGTCTGAATGTGCAGACCTCTTCCGTGAACAAGATACCACCGTGTTAAAAGTTGGAAAATCACTTAATTTGATTGGATTTCATCCTGACATCGAGGGGAATTTTAAATCGTATGAATTTCTCAAAATCCCACTCTTCGACAATCAAAAAAAAGCAGTCGGAATATTTCTTCATGGTAAAAATGTAACATCCAGGTATACGTTTGACTTACATAGATTTTTGCGCAAAATACCAATCAAAAAAGATGGAATATTATTATATGATAGCACTAGTTACATAATAGGATTCGATCATACAAGCACGAATATTAGCAAGCGCGAACATGAAGTCTTATTTTATCTGTTAAGAAATTACAAAGCAAAGACAATATCCAATATTCTCAATATAACTCCGCGCACAATTTATAAGCATACGTTCTCATTGAGAGATAAATTTTCCGTCGGAACATCTTCCGAATTAAAGGAAAAAGCAATGGAATTGGGTTTTACAAATACAATTCCGGAAAGTATTTTCGATATTAAAATCATAAATTTCATAAATAAAAAATATTAATAAAATCGAGGTTAATATGAAAATTCGTTGCGCAAAAATATTCATTGTCGAAATTCCATATAAATCACATTACAAAACATCGACAAATATAACTCCTGTCGGGAGGCACGTCGTTGTTAGACTCGAATGTGAGGATGGAACCGTAGGCTGGGGCGAAACGGGTATCATTTCACGGCGGTACCCGGCACAAGGCGATTCACCTGAATCCATTTTTTGTATTCTCAAAGAATATTTATGCCCTTTCATTATTGGAGAAAATCCGCTCCAGCCTGAAGTAATTATGAGTAAATTGGATATATTGATCCGCGGTCACTATTTCGCAAAATGTGCAATCGACCACGCCCTCCTAGATTTGCAGGGGAAAATTCTCGATGTTTCGGTCTCGATACTTCTCGGCGGAGCATATCACTACAGGTATCCGGTTAGCCGTAGTCTGCCACTTGCGTCACCGGATGAAGTCGCCCATCGTGCGTCTATCTTAAGAGATCAAGGGTACACTCGATTGACTTTGAAAGGAGCTGGAAATAAAAAACAAGATTTTTTATGCTTTCAAGCCGTGCGGAAAATATTGGGTTCAGATTTTGAATTGGAAATCGACCCCAATGGAGCATACGATGCGCCTACTGCTATCCAATTTCTAAATATGCTTGAAGAGCTTGGAGTTTATGCCGTTGAACAACCAACGCCAGGCGATGATATACGTGCACTTGCAGAAGTAAAATCAAAAATAAACATACCAGTCATTGCAGATGAAAGTATTTTTACGAAAAAAGATCTGCGCGATATTGTCGATCATGACGCAGCTAATGTGGTATGTCTTAAGCCTTTCAAATCTGGAGGCATACTTGCATCACGCAAACTGCAAGTAGTGGCAGAGTGTTTTGGACTAGGGGTGAGTATTGGAAGCATGCACCCCTTCGGCATCGGAACAGCCGCGCTGCATCATTTTGCAGCAGGAATTCCCAATCTGGTTACAGCGGGTTATGGAAGCCCTTATGAACGTTTCATCGATGATATCACCGATGAAACTTGTTATGATTTCAAAGATGGAGTGGTTACCATATCGACAGATCGCGCAGGACTTGGTGTAGTAGTAAATGAAAAAAAATTAAAAAAATATTCTTCCGCTTCCACTTTAATCGAGAATTATAAATGAAAAAAAATTCGGTATCTTTGGTTGATTGCACTTTACGAGAAGGAAATCAAGCTCCAAAAGTACAATTCACAATCGAAGACTCTCTATTAATTTCAAAAAATCTTGCGGAAGCGGGGATTGATTGCATAGAAATCGGACACCCTTACGCTTCCCAGTTAGAGTTCGATCGAGTTACCGCGGTAAAGAAATCACAACCGAATATTCAAATATTAAGTCATGCGAGAGCGCGGGAAGAAGACATTTTAGCCGTTGCTAAAACCGGAGTATCGTGTGTAGGTATTTTTGCAGGTGTAAATAATCACTCCCAAAAACACAAATTTAAAAAACCATACAATGAAATCATAAAATATATCAATAATAGCATTCGCTTTGCGAAAGAAATTTCGTTGTTTGTACGTTACACTTTAGAAGATGCTTCGCGCACAGATTATTCCTCACTATACCACGCATACTCGTGTTCCATAGATGCTGGCGCCGATAGAATTTGCTTCGCCGATTCGGTAGGAAATTGCAGTCCAGACGATATTTATAAGAAGATAAGCTTCCTAAAAAATAATTTTAAATCGGTCGAAATTGAAGTTCATCTTCACGATGATCGAGGTCTGGCAATGGCCAATGCATTGGCTGCAATATCTGCCGGCGCCACACATATTTCGTGCTCAGTAAACGGATTAGGTGAGCGCTGCGGAATAACAGATACTTGCGCGTTGATAGCAAATTTATACTTTATCGGGAGAAAATGTAACGCAAATCCTGAACTACTATATCAACTTAGTCGATGTGTATCTACTATAACAAAAGACGAAATAAATCTTCGAAGACCAGTTACAGGCATTAATAGTTTTACCCATACTTCAAAACTTCACGCGATGGCGGTCGCCGGGGATCCGAATTGCTACCAGTGGATAAATCCACTTTTATTAGGTCGACACTAAGTTAATTTCGATACTAAATTTATATATTTCTATCAAAATTAAAGGAAGAAAAATTGCATTTTCTATTTTCAGTTAATTTTTTTCTTTTTTTTCTTGGAATAATTACTGGATTCATCGGCACAAATACCGGGGGAAGCGCTTTTCTCACTGTCCCAGTAATGATTTTTTTAGGAATCCAACCACAATCTGCGATTGCAACTGCTCGCGTCGCATCAATTGGAACAATGCTGGCTGGACTGAGGCAATTTCACCGGCATGGTAAAATAGATTATAAATTGGCTTTGCCCACCGCCGGATTTAGCCTCGTCGGATCTCTGGCGGGAGCCACCATTTTAGTATACTTGAATACAAACATTGTTCACAAGATGATTGGTTTTATTACTTTATTTATGGTTATTTTAACATTAATCAAGAAACCAAAATTAACAATATGTCCACCATCAAAATTAAAACGTTTGTTTTCTTATTTTCTCTTTATGCTAACAGGTATGATCGGTGGCCTTTTTGGTGGGCAGGCAAAATTATCAACCTATATCTTCATTCTGATCTATAACAAAACCGTTAGCGAATCAGTGGGCACCCGAAAAGTGAGTGGTCTTATCGCCTCCATAGGAGCCTTGTTTATATATGGATTTCATCAAATCGTTAATTGGGGATTCGGCTTTACCCTAGTTTGCGGCACAGCGATTGGCTCAACTATGGGGGCAAAATATGCCTTGAGAAAAGGAGATCTGTGGATGGAACGTTTGCTTAATTTAGTTGTTATTTTACTTGCGCTACGTCTAATTTTTTTGCCTATATAAAATGATGACCATATGCAAAAAATCGCAACCCATCCGGCCCAAAGACGAATCGCCAACCCTTTCGCCATTTGTCGAACGTTTTTCTTTAGCGAATAGTATTCGGTAAGTTAAGCGCAGCATAATCCCACTGCGCCTGCTGCTTAAGCCGCCCTTTCAAAATTTTTCCGGTCGCGGCCGCCGGCAACGCCGCCAGGATGACAATCTCGGACGGACATTTATACGGTGCCAGCAAATCCGCCAGATACGTGCGCAACTCGGCCGCATCGACCGCATAGCCGGCCGCGAGCTCGACAAATGCCAGCACCTCCTCGTTACCGTCGGCAACCTGCCGCCCGACCACGGCGGACTGGGTCACTGCAGGGTGCGAATTCAGCGCCGCCTCGACCTCGACCGGATAAACGTTGAAGCCGGAATGGATGATCAATTCCTTGGTGCGGCCGACAATAAACAGCGCGCCATCCGGCTCTTGCCGGGCCAAGTCGCCGGTATTCAGCCAACCGCCCGGCATCAAGGTGCGCGCGGTCAGTTCGGGATCGGCGTAATAACCCGGGGTCACATTGGGCCCGCACACCCATAACTCGCCGACTTCGCCTGGCGGCACATCATGCGCCTCGCGATCGACAATACGGATTGCCACGCCCGGAATGATCTGCCCGACGGAGGTATCGGCACGCGGCGCATCGAGCCGCGTCTGACTGATGGTGGGCGAGCTTTCCGTCATGCCGTAGCCGTTGTGCAGCGGCTGGCCGAACAACTGCTCCACTGCGCTCTTGAGCGTCGGGTCCAGCGGCGAGCCGCCCGCGTAGATAAAACGTGGGCGCTGCGGGCACAAGGTGCCGCCTTGCTTCAGCCATTCGAGCAAACGCGCATACATAGCGGGCACACCCTGCAATACCGTGATGCCGTCATGCTGTAAGGCATACACCAGGGCCTGTGGCGTATACCGGGGCGCCAGATGCAAACACGCACCGGCGTACAGTGTGCCCAGCATGATCGAAGCCAAGCCATACACATGCGAAATAGGCAACACGCCGTAGACCCGGTCGTCGGGTGTCAACCCACGCAAAGCACTGGACACCGCGGCAATAAACAATAAATTACGATGCGTCAGCATCACGCCCTTGGGCGCGCCGGTGGTGCCCGTGGTGTAGACCAGCGCCGCCACCGGAACGGCGTTCGACGCGGCACATGGTTGCGGCTCGCCATCAAGCGCGTCATCCGGATTAAGCTCACTCAGCATCAATTCGCCGAGATAATCCAAGGTGCGGGGCTCAGCCGCGGCATGCAGAGCATGGTTCTCAGCGTCGGTCGAATTGGCGTTCAGGTAAATCACCCGGCGCGCAGCGCAATGCCGGCGAATCACCTCGATCTCATGCCCGGACAATCTGGCGTTGACATTGACCATCCACACATCCGCCGCGGCCGCGGCGAAGATCAGCGCCACTTGGGCCATGCTGTTTTCACCCACCAGCATCACACGGTCGCCGGGGCCTAGCCCGATCGCAGCCAGCCACGCCGCCGCACTCTCGACGGCGGTATGCAACTCGCGATAACACCACCACCGCGAACCTTCTTTGAGTGCCGGCGCTTCCGGCGTGCGTTCAGCCCAGCCGCGCACAATCTCGTTGAGCCGCGCCGGGAGTCCGGCAAGCAGCGTGTCGATAACGATCTCCATCGTCATCCTCCTTGCGCGCGCCGAATCATATTGCGCGCAATCACCAATTGCTGGATCTGCGAGGTGCCCTCGTAGATACGGAACAACCGGACATCGCGGTAAAACCGCTCAATCGCATAATCGGAAACATAACCGGCCCCGCCATGGATCTGCACACAGCGGTCAGCAACCCGGCCGCACATCTCCGAGGAAAATAATTTGCAGCACGACGCTTCGGTCGACACGTCCTCGCCATTGTCGCGCCGCTGCGCCGCATCGAGCACCATACAGCGCGCCGCGTAAATCTCGGTCTTGCTGTCGGCCAGCATCGCCTGCACCAATTGAAATTCGGCAATCGGCTGGTCGAATTGCCGCCGTTCCATGGCATACCGCAGGGCATCGTCCAGCATCCGCTCGGCGGCACCCACACAGACCGCGGCAATATGCAAACGGCCTTTGTCGAGCACTTTCATCGCCGTCTTGAAACCCACCCCTTCGCGCCCACCGATCAAATTGGCCACCGGCACCCGGCAGTTGTCGAAAATCACGTCACAGGTATGGGCGCCACGCTGGCCCATTTTGCGATCGATCTTGCCTAGCGACAGACCCGGCGTATCACGCTCAACGATCAGCGCCGAAATCGCACCGGAACCTTTTTTCTCGCGGTCGGTGCGCGCCATCACGGTAAAGATATGCGCTTCGGGTGCGTTGGTAATGTAGCGTTTGCTACCGTTGAGAATATAGTCGTCGCCATCGCGTACCGCGGTGGTTTGCAGCGACGCTGCATCCGACCCGGCTTCGGGTTCGGTCAAGGCAAACGCCCCAATCATTTCACCCGACGCCAGCCGGGGCAGGTAATGCTGCTTCTGCGCCTCGGTGCCGTCGATCACTATGCCCTGCGAACCAATGCCGTTATTGGTCCCGATCAAGGAACGAAATGCCGGCGAGGTGCGGGCCAGTTCAAATGCCACCCGGACCTCTTCTTCCATGGTCAAGGCCAAGCCGCCGTAAGCCTCGGGAATCGACAGACCGAACAGACCCAGTTCGCGAATCTCGGCGATTAAAGCGGCGGGGATGGTATCGGTTTCGGCAACTTCGTTTTCGTGGGGGATCAGGCGTTCGCGGACGAAGCGGGAGATGCTGGCAAGCAGGAGCGTCAGGGTTTCTTGATCACGAATCATGGGAATCTCGTTGGTCCGCTCTTGGGGTTGCAGACGGAAGACTTAGCCAGCTTGGTTGGCCAGTTTAGCGGGTTGTTCAAAGGATTACCGCCCAAACCTACGTTAGACGATGAGAAGACGACGGTAAAACGACCGTCAGACTCATTGACATAGTGACATCATGATGTCACTATGTGTTTATGAACCATGATTCCAACTCTGCCACCCCGCTTTACGCCCGCGTCGAAACCCTGCTCGCCGCCAGCATCGTCGACGGAACGTTGCAACCCGGTAGCCAATTGCCCTCGGAAGATAACCTGCTTGAACGCTTCAAGGTCAGCCGCACGACCCTGCGTAAGGCCATTCAAAACCTGACCAGCCGTGGTCTGGTCGAAATCCGGCGCGGCAAGGGTACCTTTGTCACTCAACCTAAAATCACGCAGGAATTGACCGAGTTAAGTGGCTTCGTTGAGGATATGCAGGCGTTGGGGCGCAATCCAAGCGCCAAGCTGTTGGACCAGCGCACGATGGCAGCCGGTGAATCCGTGGCACAACAGCTCGCCTTGACTGCGGGAACGCTGGTGGTCAGGATTCAGCGCGTACGTTTGGCCGATGGTGTCGCCATGTCGTTTGATGAGACCTACCTGCCGCAGGAAATCGGCGAGAAGGTGATGGCCAACAATTTAGAAACCGAACCGATTTTTGCACTGCTTGAACAAAAGTACGACATTCAATTGGTCGAAGCCGAATACCGGCTGGAAGCAGTGGCTGCCGATACGGCCGTGGCCGAAGCACTCGGCATCCAAACCGGCGCTCCCATTTTTCTGATTGAACGCACTTCGTATTCCGCAGGAAACACCCCCGTCGACTACGAGAAACTCTACTACCGTGGCGACCAAATCCGGTTTGTGACGCGGCTGAACCGGCGCATCAACGCGCCGGCAAAAACTGGAATTATCTGAGGTGAATTCCAGCTTCGAATTATGGCTGTTTGCCGTATCCATAGGTGCGAGCGCGTTGGGTGGCATGCTGGGCATGGCCAGCGGCATCTTTATTGTGCCCATCTTGACCATGTTCGGTGGCACCACAATCCAGACCGCTATCGGCGCCAGCATCATTTCTGTCATCGCTTGTTCCTGCGGCAGCGCCGCGCCGTTTCTCAGAGGCAATCTGACCAACATCCGGTTAGCCATCGTCCTGGAAACGGCAACCACGTTAGGTGCGCTTACCGGCGTGCTCCTGATAGGGATAATTCCAATCGCGTATTAATTCTTCCTCTTCGCCGTCGTCATGGTGATTTCAGCCCAACAGATGTTGACCCGACGTAGCGAACCGCCCGGCTCAGCAATATCTGCCGACGGTGGAGGTTTAGCCATCGCGCTACAGTTGAATTCAAGTTATCCGGATCGGGCTCTCGGACGTGACGTGGCGTATCAGGTGCAACGCGTACCCTTGGGCATGACGCTGATGTACGGCGCCGGCCTGATATCTGCATTACTAGGTATCGGCAGTGGCGTGCTCAAGATACCGGCAATGGATACCGCCTTGCGTTTGCCGATCAAGGTCTCTTCGGCCACCTCCAATTTTATGATCGGGGTGACAGCCGTGGCGAGCGCCGGCGCTTACTTCATGCGTGGCGATATCGTCCCCGCAATTGCCGGGCCGGTCGCACTGGGTTCGGTGGTGGGCGCAGTGCTAGGCGCGCGTATTCTCGTGATCGTGCCGAGCAGCAAACTTCGCCTCTTGTTTGTCGCCGTGCTTATTGCACTCGCCATACAAATGTTCTTAAGCGCGTTCGGCATCGATATTTTGGGTGTGTCGAAGTGAAAGTGAGTACAACGAACTCGGCGACGTGGCGGCTGGAACGGCTACTTGCAGGCGTGCTGCACTATGGCACTGGGCTGGCTTCGATGGTGATCGCCGCGGGTCTCGCACTGCCGTTGATTAAATGGAACTTAGGAATCTCGGCAATCCCATGGGGCATCCATATTGTCACGGCAGGCATTGCACTATTTATCTTGCTACCCGTTTTACGGGTGACATTGATGTTGATTGTTTTCGTGCGCGACGGCGACTACCGCTTTAGCGCGATCGCAGCGTTTGTGTTGGCAATCATTTTTCTTGGTTTTGCGCTCGGGCTGCACGCACATACCGGTGCGCACTAAATGGTATGCGGGTGCGCAATCTGAAGCGGTACCCCCTCCTACTCAACATCGCTAGTCAAATAAAGCATAGGATCAATCGCCCACTTCGCCGGATCTTCATGGCTGGCGATCTTGTCGTTGACGCCGCCGCGTGACAAATGGATCAGCGCGGGGGTGATGTGCAAGTTCGACTTGGTGGAGAAAAATACGCGCACGCTGGGTTTCATGATTTCGGTCGGGTGCAATTCGGTTACCACCCCCAATCTGCCGCTTTCAAGTCGGACCAAGGTACCCACGGGGTAAATGCCGATCGTGCTGATAAAAGCCCGCATCAGGGTTTGGTCAAAATCGAATTTGCTCCACTCCCACATTTTCTTCAATGCTTCGGCGGGCGGCATGCCGACGTGGTAGCAACGATCCGAGGTAATCGCGTCATAGACGTCGACAATCGCCGCCATCCGCGACACCATCGAGATCTGGTCGCCCGGCAGGCGTTCGGGGTAACCGGTACCGTCCATGCGCTCATGGTGGTGTAATGCGATATCGAGCGGCACATCGCCGATGCCGGGCGTGGCGCGCAAGATGTCGTAGCCGTCGCGGGCGTGGCGTTTCATCACGTCGAATTCGGCATCGGTGAAGCGGCCCGGCTTATTCAAAATGGCATCCGGCACGCGCATTTTTCCGGTGTCGTGCAATAAGGCCCCCAAGCCGGCTTCGCGTGTGACGGCGGCATCGAGCTTGAGCGATTTGCAGAAGGTGACCATTAGTGCGCACACGGCGACCGAGTGCAAAAAGGTGTAGTCGTCGTGAGTTTTGAGGCGTACCAGCGATAACAAGGCACTCTGGTTGCGCCCAATGCTGCGGGTGATGTCTTCGACCAGCGGTTCAACTTCTTTCAAATTCAGTGCTTGACCCAGACGCGCGTCATTCATCACCAAGCGAATCACCTTACTGGCTTGTAGTTTGATCTTGCGTGCCCTGACCATTTCTTCAGCCAGCGAGACACGCACCACCGGAATTTCTTCTGCAACCGCCGCCTTCATTTCCGCTTCGATCTGCTCGCTGACTTGCGCCGCCGTCGGCGCATCGGGCATATCGAGGCCGCGCGACGAATCGATATAGGCTTCGCGGATACCGGCGGCAATGATCTTGTCGATGGTGATCTGGTCGTTAATCAAAAAACGGCTGCGCAAGAAAGGATGCGACATCCAGTCGGCCACTAGATCGTGTAAATACATGCCCGGCAGCAAGGCAGAAACGGCAATTTTTTTGATCATGACAGGTGCTCTGAGATCCGGCGCGCGACGATGGATGGGAGCTATTATTGGATCCATGAGGAGCTGAGCAAGTAACGTGCCCTCAGAGCGAATATACACCTGGGACGGCGGCCTGAGGGCCGAATCGAGCGCGGGTTAAACCTGACTTGTTGCTTAATGTGAGCTTGGTTTAGGTAAGTTCGCCGTATTTATAGTGATGCCATTATCATTTTTAATTGTCAACCGAACTGGAAACCGGACAACGCTTTCCCCAACACGCGCTCGCCATAGGTATGACGCCCGGCGTCGAGACCTGCGGCGCCTGCCGCGACCATGAGCGGCAGCAGGTGTTCGGCGCGCGGGTGACTCGCCAATGCGCCAGGCGCGCTAGACCATTGGGCAAGCCGCCGGGCGCGCACTTCCGGGTCGGCATGGGTGACGCTCTCGACCAGCCAGTCGTCGAACTGCTGAGCCAACGCATTACCCGGCGCATCATCGTGGAAAAATTGGCGCAGGTTGTGATAACTCATACCGCTACCGACAAGCAACACCCCTTCGTCGCGTAGCGGCGCCAGCGCCCGGCCCAGGGCCAGATGAGCGGCAGGGTCCAAACCCTGCACCAAGGATAATTGCACCAATGGAATATCGGCATCGGGATAGATCAGCTTGAACGGTACAAACACGCCATGGTCGAGGCCGCGCTGCGATTCTTCGGCGCTGCCGATGCCGGCCGCTGCGAGTAATTCACGCACCCGCTCAGCCAGGGCCGGAGAACCGGCAACCGGGTAGGTCAATTGATAGGTGTGCTCGGGAAAACCATAGTAATCGAACAACAAAGGTGACTGTGCCGCCGCATTCACCGTGGTCACCGGCATTTCCCAATGCGCGGAAATTACCAGCAAGGCGCGCGGCCGAACCGGCAGCGTAGATGCAATCCCGCGCAGGTAAACAGCCATTTTGTCCCACATGTCATGCGGCATGCCCGCCGGCGTGTCCATAAAAAAACAGGGGCCGCCACCATGAGGGATAAATAGGGTCGGCAGGCGTGGGGTTGTTTGCGGCATGACGGATTCCAGAATTTTTGTATTGGCTGCCGTCTTTATTCACGCGGTGCGGGCAGCCAGCCGATCTCGGTAGAGCAAGTTTTAGCTCGAACTCCAGGTCATCCCGCTCCAGGCACGCGGTGCACTCAAGCAGGATGACCCGAAAACGGAATTAATCCGCCTTGATGCCTTCAACTTGAATCTGCAGCTTGGTCAGCATGCTGAAGCCGTAGCTCTTGCCCCAGTCCAGGCCGAAATCGGCACGATCGAAGCTGGCCTCGACATCCGCACCGCAGACTTCACGCTTGTACATCGGGTGCATGATGCACTTGAAGGTTTTGATCTTCAGCGTTACCGGCTTGGTCACGCCATGCAGGGTCAAGTCGCCGATGACTTCAACCGGGGTATCGCCCTTGAATACGATTTTGCTGCCCTTGTAAGTTGCAGCCGGGAACTTGGCGATGTCAAAAAATTCGTCGCTTTTAATCTTGCCGTCCAGCGCGGGATTGCCGGTATCGACCGATGCCGGGTCGATCGCGATATCCACCGAACCGGTTTTGGCTTCACGATCCAGCGTCACGGTGCCGGTGGTCTTGGTAAGCTTACCGCGCCACACCGACAAGCCGCCGAAGTGGTCGGCTTCGAAGTTCGGGTAGGTATGGGTCGGATCCAGGTTATACGTAACCGGCGCAGCGACGGCCGACAAGGACAGTGAAGTTGCAATAACAGCGGCGGCGGTTAAAGCCAAGGTACGAATTTTCATTAAAAAACTCCTGTGCGATATAAGAAAAATAAGAAAAAAATGAAACTGAAAAACCAATTTATTTTTTTGCAGCCGAAACGATATGGAATTTAAGCTGGACATCATCGGCGACAACCGAGGTGTCTTTCCATTCGCCTTGGCCGATATTGAATTGCAGGCGCTTGATCGGCAGTACTCCGTCGAACACTTGATTCGCGCCGTCTTGCTTGAACGTCACGGGCACCACCACATCGCTGGTCTTGCCCTTGATCGTCAGCTTGCCGCTGACGCTATACGCCCCCGCACCGGCCGGTGCGATGGCGGTTGAAACAAAGGTCGCATTGGGGAAAGTGGCAGCGTCAAACCAATCCTTGCCCCGCACTTCCTTATTGAACGATTCGTCACCCAGGTCGTAGGACGCCACGTCCACGCTGAACTGAGCTTTACCCGCAGCCGGCTTGGCCGGATCGAAATCGACGCTGGCCGTAAACTTCTTGAATTTGCCGTCGACCGGCACATTCATTTGCTTGGATACCGCCGAGATCGTGCTCTTGCCGGTGTCGACCTGAGCCAGCGCAGTACCCGCCAGCCCCAACAGCAGCACGCCGCCTGCGGCCATGCGCAGGGCCGGACGCCAAGCGGATTTCAAAGTAGGGAGGGACATAGTCTTACCTTTTATCGATGTTCAAAACACTGCCTCGGGCAGCACCGGGAATATGTCGCCAAGCTTGGCTTGGCAACTGAAGTTATGACTTAAGAAAGGGAATCATTCTCGCCAGCAAGCCGTCGCGGTCAATCAGAGTGTGTTTGACGACGCCCAGCAGATGCAAGACGAACAAACCCAACAAAGCGTAATTCAGCCAGATATGGGTCAAGCGGAAGATCACTTTAAGTTGCTGGTCCGGTTCGATCAAGGTAGGCAACGGCAAGATGCCGAGGTAGACCACCTGGATGCCCGCCGCGGCGCTATACAAATAACCCGATGCCGGAATCACGATCATCAGCACATACAACAGCAGGTGCACCGCATTCGAGACCAGCCGCTGCAAGGCCGGCATACCGGCCGGCAGTGGCGGCGCCGGATGTGTCAGGCGCCAGATCACGCGCAACCAGGCGAGCGCGAAGACCGTTACACCGATCCACTTATGCCAGGCAAAATAACGCAGCTTGGTCGGCGTCAGCCCTGGAATATCGGTCATCACCCAGCCCAGCCAGAAGCCGCCGATGATCAGCACGGCAATCAGCCAGTGCAGCGCAATCGCCGGGCCGGTGTAGCGGCCGCCGGCCGAAGCTGTTTTTACATTAGTCATGGTTGCCCTCATGTGCGCCCTTATTCAAACTGGCAGGCTCAGGCCTGGCGCCGTTTCCAGCGTGACCCCCTGCAGCAATAACCAGGGTGTAACCATGACCGCACCCACGGTGATAAACAATCGCAACTGAGGTCATGCGTGGCCCTGGAAGTCGTCAAGAACCGTCACTATATTCGCTTGAGTTACTTTTAAAAAGTAGTTACCATTAAGTAACCACCCTTCTATTCGGTAAAAAGCTCCGCCATGCGCCGCGAAAACAGCTCTCCCGCCTGCCCAATGGACTCTCTATTGCGCCTGCTGATGGGACCTTGGACCACCTATATTCTTTGGTTGTTGTACTCAAACGGCGTCTTGCGTTTCGGCCAGCTTAAACGTTTTATGCCGGATGTCTCCGCCAAGGTACTGACTGAACGGCTAAGGATGCTGGAAACCGCCGATCTGGTGCATCGCGACTATCAACCGACCATTCCTCCGCAGGTCAGCTATTCACTCACGGTCAAAGGACAAGATTTGCAAAACGTCCTTGAGGGCCTTAATGTGCTGGCGCGGAAATGGCGTGTTGCGGAGCAAACGGGGCTTGAGCGCGAGGCTGGGCATGATACCGGCGTCGATGCCCAGAGCATTGCAATGGCATTGACCTTGCAGCACGCGAAGTCCGCCGTGCCGCCGTCAAGCATGCAGCTTGACCCTGGCCTTGCCGGGTCAAGCTCCAGCCCGTAAAACTCAAGCCTCTATAAGGTTCAAGCCCATAAAGCGGCAAGCTGCCGCAAGTGCGGCTGCACGACATCCGCCAGCGCTTGCCGCAACGGCGTCGCCGCGCGAATGCCCAAGCGCGTCAAGGACGAGGTATCGAGATGGCAGTTATACGGTCGCGGCACATCGGCCGGACCGGGCATCGAAGGGATAAAGGCGGTCTCAGGCAACTGCGCCAGCGCGGCCAGTTCGCAGCTCAAGGCGTACTTGGTATAGGCATCGCTGCCGGACCAGTGATGAATCCCGCTCAAGTCCGTGCCCTCCAGCCACTGCTCAATTATTTGACGGCATACCGAGGCTACATCCGAGGTCAGCGTCGGATAGCGGATCGCCCAGTTATCGACGGGTATCGGTATGCGATTTGCTCCACGATTTACCCCCCCTGCATCTCCGGGCAACAATACGCTGGTTACCGCCGACTCGGATAAATCGCCGGTGGGACCGAACAATAACGGCAAACGCAGTACCGCGCTGCCGGATCCTGCGTTCAACACCGCCAGTTCGCCCTCGCGCTTGCTTAAACCATAGGCATTGATCGGTTCAGGCACGCTGTGCGGAAAGTAAGGCGCGGCATTGCCGTCGAACACATAGTCGGTCGAAATATAAAGCGTACGGCCGCCATATGCCGCCACCCGGCGGGCGATAAAAGCCGGGGCGGTGAGATTCAAGGCGCGGGCGCGCACTGGATCGTGCTCGCATACGTCAGCGCGTTTTTCGCCGGCGGCGATCACCACCACGGCGGGGCGGAATGCGTCGAGGAATTGCTCGACGGCGACCGCATCCTGGATATCGAGCAAGGTGCAGCCATCGCCTGCGCGACGCAGTGCGGTACCCATTACCTCGGCGCCGGCCAGTTTCAAGTCGCGCAGAATCTCACGGCCCAGCAAACCGGAAGCACCGATCACGGCGAGGGGACCGGGTATCCGATTCAACGAAGGATAAGTTTGGGCAGACACCATGGGCCGATAGCCGATTTGATACTAGACTTTGGAGCGGCGCGCCAACTCGTCGCCGGCATCCGGGGCAAGCCGCCGCGTTAATGGAATTGAAGCCACCGAAAACAATCCCAGGGCCAAAAATGCCGGCCAGAAATCGCTGCTGACAATCGTCGCATGACCTTGCATATAGTGCGACAACTGTAATGCCAAGCCGGCGATGGTCACGCCCAGACCCAGCGATAATTGCTGGATCACGCTGGCCAGACTGGTGGCCCGGCTGATATCCTGGGTCGGAATATCGGCATAAGCAATCGAATTGAGACTGGTGAATTGCAGCGAGGGGAAAAAGCCGCCCAGCAATACCACCGCCAGCATCACCAGGTGCGGCGTGGTCGCGGTAAATGCGCCGCAAGCGGCAATCGCCATACCGGCCAATATCGCATTAAATATCAGCACTTTGCGATAACCCAAATGGCCCAGCACAGATGAAGCGATACTCTTCATAAACAAGCCGCCAAATGCCGAAGCACAGGTAATCGAACCGGATTCAAAGGCCGACATGCCGATCCCTTCTTGCAAAGCGAGCGGCAATAAAAACGGCATCGCCCCCAAGCCGATACGAAACAGCGATCCGCCCAGCACACTGGCCTGGAAGGTCGGAATGCGCAACAGTTCCAGGTCAAGCAGTGGCGCTGTCGCCCGTTGCCGGCTGCGCACGGCATGGCGCCAATATGCGTACAAGGCCAGGATACCCAGCACCAGCATCGATATCGCGGTCAAGGGCGAAACCAGATTGCCGTCGATCAGCGCCAGTCCCAGCATCATCAACGAACCGCCCAAGGCCGATAACACAAAGCCGGGGATATCGAGCGGCCCCGAAACTTCGTCGCGCAGGTTGGCGATATAGCGATTGGCCAGCACGATACCGAGTATGCCGATCGGCAGGTTGATCACAAAAATCCAGCGCCAATGAAAGTACGTGGTAATGAAACCGCCGAGCGGCGGCCCGATCACCGGGCCGAACAAGGCGGGCACCGTCAGATAGCTGATGGCTTTGACAAAATCGCGCTTGGGGATAGTACGGAAAATAATAATGCGGCCCACCGGCACCATCATCGCGCCGCCGATACCTTGCACAAAACGCGCCGCGACAAAGGTGGGCAGGGAATTAGACACGGCGCACAGCAAGGAGCCGAGCATAAAGATGCCGATGGCCGTGCGAAATACCGTACGCGTGCCGTAACGGTCGGCGACCCAGCCGCAGACCGGGATAAACACCCCCAAGCCAACGACGTAGGAAATCAGCGCCAATTTCATGGCGATCGGGCTTTCACCAAGGTCGCGCGCGAGTACCGGCAACGACGTGGCGATCACCGTCGCGTCCATGTTTTCCATGAACATCGCACAGGCAACGATAAGCGGAATCAAGAAGGCGCGTGACACGGTCATGAGTCCCGGGGGGTCGGGGCTATGGTGGGTAGGTAGCGCGTCATTGTCGCACTCTGTAAGAGTTATTGCAGCGAAGCATGCGAGATATAAAAATATGGTTTGGTCTATGAAATTGAGAATTTCCTCAAAGACATATGAAAAAACGGTACCTAATATTTGATTGCGGTTCTTGCATCTTTTCACTTACAGGAATTTCTGTAAGAAAAATTGTGAGATTCGCTGACCAACCTTGGGAAATCGGGTAGATAAAAAACCTCGTTTTCCTCACTATGAATCGGAGTTAAAAATGAAGATCGAAAACAAGATGTGTCTGAAGGGCGCAGCTTCAAGTGTTAGCGTGATGACTATCGGCCTGGAAGAGTCGGCCCCACAGCCTATCGTACAGCCGGACCAAAAATAACTTGGGCTAAGCATGTCGGCGGACCTGTTCCGCCGACTTACCGAGGAAAATAGCTCATGGATGCATTCGAAAAAAATCGGGATTTGATCGAGCAATTCTGTCCCGGAGCAACCCAATGGGGGCAGCTAAATTTTAGCCCGATATTTCCGGATCTGGTCGAAAAAATTATCTCCGACATCTATGGATTTGCTTACCGGCGGCCAAGCCTAGATTTGAGAACTCGTCACTTAATCAGTCTAGGCGCTATCAGCGCAATGGGCGGGTGCGAAAACCAACTCGATTTTCAGTTGAGGAGCGCACTGCATCTTGGTCTCACACCCGACGAGGTACGAGAGGTGTTTATTCAAGTCTCGGTTTTTGCTGGAAATGCCCGGGCAATCAATGCAGCTGGGGTGTTCAAGGCTATTCTCGATGAAATGCAAAATTCGGAAAAGGCAAACTCGCCATGCGCCTAACCCCTTTGCAACAAATTCTCATCTATGTCGCGGCGGATACTTCTCTGAACGTATCCTCCCGCGTTTTCCAAATCTACTGCACCTGGTACTTTCTCAAAGTTGAGTTTAAGGAGGAATCTCTCTCCCTGGTCTTACTCACAGTATGGATCACGAGCACGGTGCTGCTGCCATTTTCCGGCGTGTTGGCGGATCGCTTCAAAAAAAGCTGGGTCCTGCTGACGGCATCGCTTCTGATTATGGTCGCAGCAAGTTCGGCCATCGGCGTAGCGAACGCATCGAGCTTAAGCGAGAACCATTATTGGTTGCCGTTGGAACTCTCTGTGGTCGGAATAATTTTCAGTGTTGGCATCGCCTTGATCTTCCCGCTCGGTACGCCTTTGATACCGGAGATTGCATGTACGGAAACGGACATTCATCGGGGGATCCGGTTGAAGTCCTCCATGTATGTGGTTAATTTATTGTTCGGCCCGACCTTGGCCGGGCTCGTGATAGGTAGATACGGGGGTGTGGCGGCTCTACATCTTAGTATCACGGCCGCCGCATTGGGTTTATGTCTTTCACTGGCATTTTTCGGCGTCTTTGAACGAATTCCGGTGGTCCAAACAATCCAGACGGACACGTTTCATTTTTTTCGAGCATTACGCGACGGGGTACGTCGGGTGCTGAGCATCGAAGCTGAACGAGCTATTGCTATTGCCTCCCTGTGCGCCAACATGCTGTTGGTGCCTTTCATATTTCTCATCCTACCCGCGAAAATCTTGAGTCACGGCTTGACCATGCTGGATTTGGCAGGCGTTGAGATCGCTGTTGGCGTTGGCATATTTGCAGCGTCCAGTATCCTTGTGCACCAGCTGCAAAGGGTTCTGACTGAACATGGTATCGCCAGCTTAGGCGTTTGCGTCCTCGGAGCCTCAATCTTCGCCTTTGCCTACGTAGATAATCTATGGTTGCTTCGCTTACTGGCGCTGGCGCTGGGAATCGGCCTTACCACTTTCAACGTAACCGTCAACACCAAACGCGCCGTCTCAATTCCAGCTGGTTATCGCTCGACGATGGAGTCAACCTTACTTTTCTTTTGTACCATCACGGTCCCAGTTGGCCTATGGCTATCGAAATCTTTCCTTCAAGTATGTTCGCCGAACCAAGTCATTGTTTACGGCAGTGCATTGTTCAGCCTCGCCATTGCAACGGTCGTTCTTTCCCGATCATTACGCTTAATGCTGAACGCGCCAAAAGCTTTAGTTCCATACTATGCTCAGACAAATGGATCGCTTTTTTAATATGGAGACGGTCATGGATTATAAATTTCTCCCAAATTTAGATGTCGCTCTGGATTTGCAGAAAAGCTTCAAATTTCAATTGAAATCTAGTTATATGGAAATGCTTGAGCAGCTTCATGCCCATGACGCAAGGATATTTCCAGATTCTTTGGTAACAGCAATAGCCAGTATTGCGCCTTCGGAGTTAAACGGTTTTCATAATTTTGTCTATCACTATGGGATCAATTTGATGGAAGAAAGTAATTTTTTGGAGACTGCGCGCCTGATACAGGTGTTGGCGAACGAAAAATACTCAAACTTGCCAAAATTCGTCCCCGGAAAATCGATTGACCAAGCATTAATGACGGCAATTTTCAAGGGCACAAGTACCGGCACCACGCATAAAGCTATTCGACTATATCCCGTGGATAGAGACGTGGAAGAGACGGCAATATCCCAGATAAAAGTAGGCACAGATAAATTAAACGCGGTCTATCCTGAAATAATTTCAGAAATAAATATACTGGTGGACTCCGTTCTGTTTTTTGATTCAGGTGGAGAAACTTCTGAGCGGGCATTGTCTCTCACGGGGAATCGATTCCAGTCACTCATTTTAGTCAACGGAACAATAGATCCGAATTGGGTATTTCTATTAGACAAAATCGTACACGAAGCTGCTCATTGTTATCTGTTCGCCATCAACTTAAGAGAAGAGATGATAACGAACACAGAAGGCGCCCGCTACGTGTCACCATTACGCCGCGACGCACGTGACATGATGGCGCTTTATCATGCAACGTTCGTTATACAACGTTTAATACTCGCCTTTACCTACCTGCTTGAGAACGGCGTATTAAACGATGCTGAACGGCAGAAAATCATAAAAACGGTCCGCTTCTATCACTCCCGTCTCGATGCCGGGTTCGATACAGTGATGCAGCACGGCAAGCTC
>Ga0302221_10000145_pt1 | contig 65171 bp, 3 predicted proteins | sample II_Palsa_E2_1_FD_193517 | JGI IMG/M metagenome (GOLD analysis project Ga0302221, IMG submission 193517) | Peat permafrost microbial communities from Stordalen Mire near Abisko, Sweden - II_Palsa_E2_1 | ecosystem: Environmental > Terrestrial > Soil > Palsa > Peat permafrost | place: Sweden... | reverse complement strand
TAAAGTTTATTTATAAAAAAAATAATAAAGTTATAAAAATAATAATAATTATTTTATTAATAATAATAATAAATTTATTTTATAATATTTTTATTTTTTTATAAATTTTTATATTTTATTATTATATTATTATTTTATTATAATTATATTTTATTTTATTATTAATTAATATTTTTTTTTAATATTTATTATTAATATTTTATATATATATATTTTTTTTTAATTTTAATTAAGTTTTTTATTTTAAATAATTTTATTTTAATTTTTGTTAAATACTTAAAATAAAATTTATATAAATTTTTTTTAAAAATATTATTTTTTTATTTAAAAATTTTAATTTTTTTATTATTATTATTTTTTTTTAATTATTTTTTTAAAAATATAATATTTTTTTTTTAATTTAAATAAAAATAATATTCTTATAATTATTTTAATTAATTTAATAATCTTTTAAATAATTTTTAAATATTTTAGTTTTTTCGGAATTTTATATTTTTTATAAAATTTTATTATAATTTTTTTTTAAACTTAATATTAATTTTAAATTTTAAATTTTTAAATCTTAACTTTAATATAATAAAAATATTAAATTTTTTTTTTAAAAATTACTTTTAGAGTCAAGATAGTGATATTTTGATTCCCGGATCTAAGATAATTATATTGTTGTTTTTGGAGGGTCGGAACATTAAAATTAAGCGAGTATTATTAAAGGATAACTAAATTAAGTAAGTATTATCAAGGATAGTTAAATATAAAAAAATAGCCAAATATGGAAGACTTTATCCCTATTATTATAGCCGCCGCTTTCCTTGATTTTTTTTTTTTATATAAATAAAGTAAGTCTTATATAGTTATTTATTATTTTTTGATCTTAATAAATCTTAGTTTATAAAGTCTAGTTATTTTTTATTATTTTTTTTTATCGATATTCTTTATTATTTTTCTGGAGTTAAATTAAGATTATTAATATAAAAATTAATATTATCTAATAATAATTATATAATCCCGTAATAATTTTTATTAAATATATTAATTAATATAATAAATTTATTACACGAGAGTAAAAAAAAAATATATTCTAGAAAAACTTAATATCCTTAATTTAAAATTTAATATAATATATTCTTTATAATAAAAAAATATAAATATTATTAAAAAAAATATTAATAATATTATAAATAAATTTTAATAATATATATTAACGGGAGTTAAAAAGACTTTAATTAAAATTAATATTTTATAGATATTATAAATATATTATAAAGAAATTATAATAATATTTCTTTATTTTATTTATAAGAATTATTAAATATTTAAAATATAATTATTTTATTAATATTAAAAATAATTTTAAATATTATATAAATAAATTAATAATTTTATATTTAATAATAAAAATTACTAAAAAAATTATAAAAAGAATATTTATTAAATATATTATATAAACTAGAATAAATAAAAAAATAAAAAATATTAATATTTAGTATAATATATTCTTGTCTTAAAAAAAAAATTTAAGCTAAACTTTATATTTAAGGATAAACTTATACTAGGGTCGGACGACTTCTTATTCTTATTTATTTATCTTTAAGCTAAGGATATCTATATATTTCTAACGGAGGACCAGCGTTATATACTTATGACTTTTTTTTTTATTTTTATCTTTATAAAAATATAGCCAGCGGAGTTTATAAATATAATAAAGTATAATACTTTTTATAAATATTTATAAAAGGATTTCGAGATCCTTAATCTTAATAAAAAAAAGTTTATTTTAAATCTTAATAATCTAAATAATAAAGAATTAAATTTAATAAATTATCTTAAAGATTTTAATTATAATAAAATTAAATTTTAAAATAATATTAATAATATTAATTATTATAATAATATTAAAAAAAATTTTAATATTAAAAAATATTATAAAATATTTTATTATAAAAATATTTAATTTTAAATTATATAAAATTTTATATCTAGAAAATATAATTTAATTATAATAAAAATTAATTTTAAATATTATAAAAATATTAATAAAAAATTTAAGTTATAAAATAAATTTTTTTTTATTAATTTTATTAATTATAATATATAATATAATTTATTTTTTTTTATAAAAAAGAATTTTTTATTCTTTATTTAATTATTTATATTATAATTATTATATTTCGAAATAATATAATTTAGATAAAAAATTATTTTATAAATATAAAAAAATTTTTATTATAAATCTAAAAGATTTTATAAAAATAATTAAAATATATTAAAAATTATTAAAACTAAAAATCTTGATTTTTTAATAAATTATATAAATCGCTAATAAATTCTAAACTTTAAAATATAAAATTTTTTATTACTTAATTCTTATATATTATTTAGATTATCTTAAATAAAAGATTAATTTAAAGTAAAAGTTAATTAATTATTATATATATTAAAATATAAAAAATATATATTTTTTTATTATTTTATTTTTTTATAAATTTTATTAAAAGTCGTTATAATTATTATTTATGACTAGATTATAAAATATAAATAAAATTTAATAATTTTTATCGGAATATATTTTAATATCTAGATTTAATTTAATATTTAAATAATAATAATAAAATAATTATTTATTAATAAATTTATATATATTTTTATATATATAAATATTATATATAATTTATATATTTTAAAGAATATTCTTTAATATATTAAAAAAAAAAATTTTTATAATTTAAAAATTATTAAATAAAAAAAAAAAATTTTTTTATATCAAATTATAAAATTAATATAAATTTTTATACCGGATAATAAATATAAAAAAATATAAAAAATATTAAATATTTAATTAAAAGATTAATAATATAATTAAAAAATAAAAAAATAATATTAAAAAAATATTTTAATAATAATATTTTTATTATATTTATAATAAAAAATTATAAAAATAATTAAATAAAATTAAGATTATTAAATATATAATATTTATTATTTATTATTAATTTCTTAAATAAATCCGGTTATAAAAAATTCTTTATTATTTTTTTATAAACTTAAGTTTAAAAAATATTATTTAATATTAAATTCTTATAATTAATTTAATAATAATATTTTATTCTTAATAAAAAATATTAAAGTTTAAATTTTATTTAGTTTTAAGTTATAAAAATTCTAGTGATTACTTTAATTATTAGTCTATTAATAAAATTTTATTCTTAAAATATTTTTTAAATAAATTATTTCTAAACTTAAAGTTTTTTTTTTTTATTTATAAAAAGATTTAATATATTTTTTTTATATTAATAAAAATAAAAATAAAATCTTTTTCCGACTTATAAAAATAATAAATTATATAAAGAATTATTTATATAAAGAACTTAGATCAATAATTATTTATCGTTATCCGGTATATAAAACTATTAAACTAGTTTTTAAAATTATAAATAAGTTTAAGTATTATATAAAAAATAATCATGATATTATATTTTAAGACTTATAATATATATATTAAAGAAGAAGAGATTAATTTATATTTTATATCTTTATTTAAATCTTAAAAATTAGTTTTAAAAGAATTTATAAAATTATAAAAAAAATATCGAGAATTAAAGATTTTTATTTTTTATTTTTTATATTTTTTATTTTTATTATATTAAGTTAATGCATTATAGACTTTAAGCTAAATTAAACTATAATCAAGATTTAAAAAAAATTAATATAAACTTTAAAGACTTAATTTTTTTTAAGTATTTAAAATATTAATACTAAAGTATAAAAAGGTCTAAATTTAATATATTTCGGGATTCTTTATTAATATAAAGGCCGGTAATAATATAATAAAAATTAAGTCCTTTATTCCTAAATATTATATATTTTTTTATTTTTTTTTTATTTCTTTATTCCTTTACGATAATAAAATATTAGTCTATAATATTCGAGAAAAATATCTTGTACCTACTCTAAATCCTAAAATAGCGGGATATTTATTAAATAATATAGATAATTATAACTAAGAATATTACTATAATTATTGATTAATATACCTATATAGAAAGATATCGCCCCCGGCCACTAGTGTTATTACTAGTTAGCTCTGGACTCCTCGGCCCGCGATATCGCTATCTAAAGGTCGTACCCTAGCGTCGCGTTATAATAGTCCCTTATTTATAGTTTTTCCGAATAAATTTCTATCTTATATATTATAGTATTAAAGAAATAAACTAGTGATAATAATATAATTTTTAATTTTATATATAATATTTTATTTATTATAAAACTTTAAGTTTTTAAGTCTTTATTAATTATTAAAAATTAAAAATTTAATTAATTCTTTAAATAATTTATATATTATAAATCTTAATATCTCCAAGTTTATATTAATTATAAAATAAAACTAAATTATTTTTTTAAAGTTAAATTTTTATAAATATTTTAATAAGATTTATTATAAAAATTATATTTTAATAATTATATATTTTATTTATATATTTTATTAAAAAATATTTATAAATAATTAAAATTAATTTATTTATAAAAATAACTTAAAGTTAATTATATTTATTCTATAATAAATAATAAAATAATAATAATAATAATAATAATTATATTAAAAATTTTATTAAATTAAAAAATATTAAAAATTAAATTTTTTTTTTAATACTAGATTAATATTTTATATAAATTATAATAATTATATTAATAAAAACTAAATAATATATAATACTTTATTATAAAAATTATAAAAATCTATAAAATAAATTTTTTTATTAATTTTTTTTAATATATAAAATAATATTAAAAAGAGTATAAATATTATAATAATAATAATTATATAAATTATTATTAAGTTTTAGTATTAATTAAAAATATTAATATATATATTTATTAAAAATTTAATTTATTAATTAATATAGTTTTTTAAAAAAAACTAAATAATTTATTTAATAAAAAATTAAATTTTTATTAATTAATAAAAGAAGAATCTATCGAGTAATTTTTTTTTATTAAATAAAAAATATCAAGAATAATATATTAATAATTAAGAATATTATAGTCAAGACTATATTAATTTTAAAGATTTATTTATATTAATATCGTTAAACAAGAATTTATTTATATTAATATTATTAAATAAAAATAATAATCTTAATTCCTATAATATAGTTTATAAAAATAAAAAATATTAATAATAAAACTAATATAAGTATTTTTTAAAATAAATAAAAATAATTAATTTAAATTAATTTATTAAAACTTTAAAGTCAAGTATAAGAATATAAATATTTTATAAAAGATATATAAAAAAAATAAGAAAAAGACAAGAAAAACTTAATATAAAAAATTAATTAATTATAAATAATTTAAGATAAATATATATATATTATTTTATTTTATTTTAATAATATTTTTATATAATATTTTTTATTTAGTCTATAATAATTTATTTATTTTATTAAGAAATAATTATATAAATTATTTCTTATATCTAGATAATTAAGATTATTTCCCGATTTATATAATATTAAACTATAAAAAAAATATAATAAGATTAAATTAAATAAATTAATAAAATATATTTTTTTTTAATTATTAATTAATTAATATCGAGGGACATCTCGCTTAAGGATATTTCACTAGTGTTAATAATTAATTATATAATAAAAAAAAATATAATTATAGTCTTAATAATTAAAAAATAAAAGATATCTTAATTATTTCTTAATTTCGGCTAAGTATTTCTATAAGTCAAGAGTTTATATAAATAAATACTTATTTAAAAAAATTAGTCCTTTATTATTAATTTAATCCCGTTATATAAACTTAGTTTTTTAATTTTTTATTATTATTTAATTATTTTTTATTATTATTTAATTATTTTTTATTATTCTTTATTTATATATTAATTATTATATTATATATTTTTTATATTATTTTTATTATTTATTCCTTATTTAATACTCATTTATTTTTTATTTATTATATTTTTTTATTATTTATATTTTAATTAATTATTATTTAATCTTAAATTTATTATTTTAAATATTATTTTTATAATCTTAAGTATTAAATAAAACTAATAAAATTAATTAATATATTAAAAAATATTTATTTCCGGTATATTATTTATAGATTAATATTTATATATTTTTTTTATTATTTTTATATTATATATTTTATTTCTTGAGAGGATTAATATTTTTAAAATTATTATTAATCTTAAATAATAATTATTTTATAAAAGAAAAAAAAATTTAAATAATTATCTTAAATATTTAAATTATTTATTTTAATTTAATATTTATTTTATATTTTTATTAATTTATTGTCTTATTTATATTTATTTTTTAATTCTTAATATTTATTATCTATTAAATTTAATTAATTTTTTTATTATTATTTTATATATTTATAAAAGTTTAAAGATATAAATTTTTTAAAATAATATAATTAATAATATATTTATAAATATTTTATTATAAATCTATATTTATTAATTATATTTAATATATATAATTATTATTATTATAATTTACTTAAAATTATTTTAATCTAATACTTTAATATTCGCTTAAATTTATATTATAAATAATTATAATAATAATTATAATAATTATCTTTAACTAAGTCAAAAATAAATTTAATTTTAAATAATATAAAAAATAAAAGTCTTTATCTTATATATTACCTATATCTATATTTAGTTAATAATACTTATAATTATCTAAGTTAGTTACTCTATACATTAACGCTAAATAATTTCACTAAATTCTAAAATATTATATAATAAAATAATAATTAAAAAAAGCCCTTCGTCTAACATTAAAAGAAAAAAAACTATACTTATATAAAAGTAAATATAATCACGCGATAAAAAGATTTAAAAGGCCGGGTAAAAGATTCTTATTAATTAATAAAATAAAAAAAATAAAAAAGACGAGGGGAAGTAATATAAAGAATAATAAACCTTAAGAGATACTTATAGAAATATTAAATAATAAAGAATTAAGCAAGAAATAAAAATATAATATTAATAATTTAAGATCTAATAAAAGAATAAAATAAAATATTCCCGGGACAATAAATTAAGAATAAAAATAATTAATTTATTAAAAAATAATTCTTTAAATTATTTTAATTTATATTTTCTTTTATATAATTCTTTAAAAGACAGAGTTTTAAAAATAAAAATTTTAAGTCAAAAAAAACTTATAATTTTTTATTTTTAAGTATTTTTTAAATTAGTTTAAATATAGTCTATAATATAAATTTTTTTATATATTTTTTTATTTTTATATATATTTAATAATATTTATATTATACTCAAAAATTAATAATATAATTTATTTAATCCCGTCTATATCAAATAATATTATTTTATAAATATATAAAAAATAAAAATAAAAAATAAAAAAATAATATAAAATCATGATTTATAAATTAATAATTTTTATAGTTTTAAAGTCTTTAATACTCGAAGGAGTTTTATATAAAGAAGTTAATAAAGAAGTTATATATAAAAATATTAAATAAATTAATATTTATAATTAAATTAATTAAAATTATAATAATATTCTTTATTATTTATAATAATATATATAATTATTTATAGTCTATATCTTTAAGGCCCGGGAATATTAAGTATATTTAAGGAATAATTAATTATATTTTTAATAATAAAAAATATATTAAAAAAATAATAATATTAATTATTAATATAAAATTATAATTTTATTAAAAGAGTTATAAAGCTTAATACTAGATATTTAAATATAATATTAATAAATTTTAAACTAAAAAAAATAATAAATAAATTATATTAAATATATTTTATAAATTTTTTATTTTTAATTAAAGAATAATATAAAAAATAATTATTTTATAAACTAAATAATTTAATTATTTAAATATTAAATCCGGATAAAGTTATTTAAATTATTATTTTAAAATAAAAATTAAATTTTATAAAAATAAACTTTAAAAAATAAAAAAAGAATTATAAAAAGTTTTTTCTCCCGTAACTTCTTTAATATTAAATTAATAAACTAAATAATTAAATAATTTAAATAACTTATATAATATATTTAATAATATTTATTATATATAAATTAATATCTTTAAATATTTATTATTAAATATATTTTTATATATAATTTTTCTTGTCGCTATGTCGTTATATTATTATATTATTATATTTATTTATATAGCTAAGAACCGGGATTATTTATCTTATATTTATTCTTAAATTTAAGTAATTAAATTAATTATAATTTTTTATTTATATTAAAATAATAAACTTATTATCTCTAGAAATTAATTAAGATTTTTTATATTTTAATTATTATTTTTCTTAAAAACTTTAAGTTATTCTTTTTCTTTATAGTAATTATAAATTATTATAATAAAATATATTTTAATAATCCGGCGACGGGCTAAAATAATTAAAAAAAACTAATATTTTAATATTAGAAATATTATTATATAATTTAGTTTAAAAGAAATTTATTTATTAATCGAGATTTAAAGACGATTTATATTTAGTGATTTTTTTTTTATAATAAGTATAAAAATTTTTTTATATTAATTTATATTTAAATAATAAAATAAACTTTAATTTTTTTATTAAATAAATTCTCTTGATTATAAATAAGTCTATAATATTAAAATATAAATAAAAAATCAAGTAATTATTAATATAATCTTAAAAATATTATAAAATAATTTATTTTTATAACTTTTTTATTAAATTTTTTTTAAATTATTTATCTTAATCGGGTCATGATTATTTAAAGTTTAAGATTATAAAAACTATATTATTATTAATTTATTAATTAGGATTATTTATTAAAAAAAATATTAAAAAAAATAAAATAATTATTAAATTAATAAAAAAAAAATATAATTATAAAAATAAATACTTTAAAAAAATATTATTAAGAGATTAATATTAAGAAATATTTTTTATTTATAATTAATAAATATAATATTATTAATTATATTTATAAATTTAATATTATTTATTTTATTAATTATAATTATAAATTAAATATAAAAATAAAAATAATTAAGTTTAGAAAAAAAAATTATATTATTTACTTCTTGTTATATATAATTAAAAAAATATATATTTTCTTTAATTATTATTAGAATTTATAAATAACTTTTAAAAATAAAAAGTTTATTCTAATTTATAATTTTAATCTCGAGATTAAAAATTATTATTATAATTCTTATAATTATAATATAATAATTTATTAAAATTTTATTAATTAAAATAATAAATAAAAATTTTATTAATATTATTTATATAAAGAAAAAATAAAAATAACGAGAAATATAATTAAAAAATAAAATAAAAAATAAAATTAAATAATATAAAATATAATTTATTAATATAATAATAAAAATATATATTTTTAATTTAAAAGAAATTTATAATTATAATTAAGTTTAAAGTTTATTTATAAAGATTATAAATAATTAAAAAAGACTTAACTTAAGACTTTAATTAAGTTATAAAAAATTATTTTTAAATTACTAGATTATAAAATATAAGAATTAAAAAAAATTTAATTAAGTTATTAAAAATTATTTTTAATAAAAAAATTTTTTAAGATAATAAATTTTTTTTTTTCTGGAATAAAGTTTATTAAAGAAGACTAAAGATATTAATCTTGATTTTTTTATTTTTTTTATTTAATAATTTTATAGAGTTATTTTCTTTAAGTCCTTTTAGAATAAATTCGTAAGTATAATATATAAATTTATTAATAATTTTAATAAATTTCTTATATAGTTTTTTAATTTCTAGTTAATTAATATATATATTTATTAAGTTTATATAATAAATATCCCGGTAATATTTAATTAAGGATTTAATTAAATTAAATATTAGCTTAAATATAATTTTATTTTATAATATTATATTTATTATAATAATAAATACTTTAATATAAATAAATTAATAATTAAAAAAAGTCTTTATTAAAAGATTTAAATCTTTATATAATTTAATATTAAGAGTTTTTAAGAATATAATTAAAATAAATAACTAGATTATAATTAAAAATAATAAAATTTTAGTTAAAAATATTTAATATTATATTATAATTCTTTTATAATTAAACTTAATATTAATATATTTTTTTAATATTTATATTAATTAAAACTTTATTTTAAAATTTAAAATAATATAAATAAAGATCTTAAAAACTAATAATAATTAAATAAATTTCTTATATTTTTTTATAAAGACTTTTAGAAATAAATTAAATATTATTTAAGACTTAAAATAAATCTTAAATATTTTTAATATTTATAATTTTTTATATTTATTTATTAATAAAAATTTTAAGTTTTATTTTATTTTAATGTTTTATAATATTTGTTTTTAATACCCGAGTATTTAAGATATTATTTATACGCGTTAATATTATAATAATATCTAGAGGAAATAAGGACTAATAAAATTAATATAAGTTTATTATAATATTTTTTTTTCTGGTATCTCGTTGGATTATATATATATAAAGTAGTTTATATTAATTAGCGAGAGCGGAATATTATTTAGGGATATAATCATGAATTAAGCAAATATTAAAATCTTGGAAGTATTCCGATATAAGGCTAAATCCAAGCTAGAGCTAGATAATGTATTTATATACTAGACTAAAGATATTTTTATACGGATATCAAGGGAGTATTCTATGTTTAATAAACAAGATATAAAATATAGTTAATAATAAAAAAAAGGAATCGTATAAGACATTAGTTAAGAATTAATTTAAATATTTATTTTATTTATTTATTATTCTTTTATTCTTTTTTTTATTCTTTTTTTATTTTTTTTTTATTTTTTTTTATTATTCCTTTATTATTTTTTTTTTTTTTTTTATTATTCTTTATTATTTCTTTATTTTTTAATATAAATTTATTCTTTAATACCAAAAGACTAATGATTTATTCTAGATTATAAAAAACTTATTATAATTACTTATAATATTAAAAACTAAAAAATATAACTCGAGGATTATAAAAGTCTTCTCTAGTCTTATTTTCTTTATATTTTTTATTTTATAATATTTAAATAATAATAATAATAAAATATATTATTTATAAAATTACTTTATTTAAAGATTATTATTTTTATATTTTTTTTATATTTTATATATTAAAAAAAATATATATATAAAAATTAATTATTAAATTCCTTAAAATAATTAAAGAATATAATAAAAATTATTAATTTAACTTAAACTATAAGATTATTATTATCTTCCGGAATTAAATAATATTAAAAAAAAAAAGTATTAGATTTTATTAAATTTATTAATATTTTTTTAAATCTAGATATAATATTTATTAAATAAATATTATAAATATTTTATTTTTAGATTATATAATTTTATTTTATTAATTAATTTTAAGAATAATTAAGTATTAAATAAATTTAATTTTTATTAAATTATATATAGTTTTTAATAAATAATAATTAATATATAAATAAAAATAAAATATTATAAAGATAAATATAAAAAATAAAAATATTATAAAATTTTAGATTTCGAGACTAAGTATTAAAGTAAATATAATATATAATAAGCAAGAGACTATAAATATTATTAAAAAAAAATATAATTTTAAATAAAGTAATTAAGAATAAATATAATTATATAAATAAATTTTTAAATTATTTTAAGTTTATTAAAGACTAAATAATATTTTTAAATTATATTAACTTTAATATTTTAATAAATATTATAATAAATTTTTTATATAATAATTAAATAAAGAATTAAAAATATAAAAAATTATATATTATTTAAATAATTTTTTTTTTAGAAATTTTAAATATAAAATTTATTTTAATTTTATTATTTTTTATATTTTTTATTTTTTATCTTAGTTTTAATATATCCGGAAGATATATTATTAATTATAAATTAATTATTTATTTGAATACTTTAAAGATTATAAACTTAAATATAATTATATTTTTTTTTATTTTAAAATTTAATTAAATATTAAAAATTAAATTATAAAATATATTAAAATAAAAACTATAATAATAATAAAAATCTTATAAGTTATTATTAATATATATATATATATTTTTAATAATTTATTATAAATAAAATAAATTTAAAACCTTTATATAAATTTCTTTTTAATAATAAATAATATATATTAATATAAATTATTTTAATATAATATTTATAATTTCTTAATTATTAAAAAAATTAATAAAGTCTATTAGTCGGCCTTAAGTCCATTATTTCTAAAGAATATAATATAGCCCGGATATATTATATATTTTAGCTAGTGTATTAGAATATAAATTTTATCGTTAAAATTTTTTTTTATAATAAATATAATTTTCTGGAAGAGATTAAATAAATATTTATAAAATATTTTAATTTTATATATTAAATTAAGAATATATTATTTATAAAAGTCTAGATTATATTTTATAAAAAATATAAATTTTTTTTTTTATCTTTAAGATATTATTCTTAATTATCGAGTCTTGTAATTTAGAATAGCCGGGGTTTTTTTTAAATAAATATTTTATAATCTTTAATAAAAATATAATTAATATTATATATAATTATAATATATCATTAGATTAAAATATAATATAATTAAAAAAAATAAAAGATTAATTTTATTTTAACGGGAATCTAGCTTTATCCCACGTGATATAACTATAAAGAATTAAGACTATATTCTTGATAATAATATATAGCGATGGAAAAGATTAATATAAGACTTAATAAAAATAAAAAAATTAATATATAAAATAAAATAAAAAGTTTTTTTTAATTATAATATAATATTATTTATATTTATATTATTATAGTTTAATTTTTATTTCTTGATTAAAGATAATAATTTTTTAATTTTAGAATTAACTTTAAAATTTAAATATTATTATAAATAATCCAAGTTTTTAAATTTATTACTTAATTTATATATTTTATAAATAAAATAAGTGACTTTTTTTATAACTCGAAAATATTAAATTAATTTATAAAGTTTTAAACTTAAAGTTTAAAAAATATATAATAAATAAATATATATAATTTAAATATATTTAATATTAAAAAATTTTTTTTTTATTAACTTAAGATAACCAGGATATTATAAGTCTTAAATACTTAAAAAAAAAAAAAAAAAATATAGTCTTAAAATCTTTTATTATTTATATTTAATTTTATATAAAAATATTAAATAACTTAAATTTTATTTTTATTTAAAAATAATTAATTAAATTATTTAAATAAATAATAAATTAAAATTTTAAATATTAATAATATTTATTTAATAAATATTATTAAAAAAAAAATTTATTTAAATTTTTTTATTTTTAATCTTATTTATAACTAAGGTATTTATTTTCTTTAAATAAATTCTTATTTTAATAAATTTAATACTTAATTATTATTTAATAAAAAAAATATTAATAATAAAATAATTTATAACTTTAATATTAATAATTTTTAAGAATATATAAAAAAAAATATTATTATTTTAATAAATAAAATCGATTAAGATTAAAGTTAATTTTTATTAAAAAAATAAAATATTTAAGTAATTTAACTTTAATAAATAATATTAATTAATTATTTAATTAATATTAATTAACTAAACGACTAAATTTATAAGTCTTATATTAAGTTTTATTTTTTTTATTTTATTAATTATCTCGAGTTTATATTTTATAGTCTAAAAATATAGATTTTTTTAATATATTACTTAATTCTTTAAAATCTTAATAAAATAATTTAAAGAAGTTCTAGATATAAATAAAATAAAAAGAATTAAAAAAAATTATTTTTGGGAAGACTTATATATAAGTAATTATATAAGACTATTAATAAAATTAATATTTTATATATTTCTTTTATTATAAATTATTATATATCGTGTATATCTTTAGAAATAATAATAAATATATTACTTATAAGATATAAGGGATTATACTAAATTTTATTATTATTAGAAAATTTAAAGTAAAAAAATAATAAACTAAATTATATATATAAAAATAAAAAAATATTATTTTATAATTAATTTTATTTATAAGAGTTTATAAAAAAAAGTTTTTATTAAAAGTATTTTCCGGAGTATTATAATATATAATAAAAATTAATAATTAAAATATTTTTATATAAAATTTTTATAAATATTATATATTTAATTTAAATTTTTTTTTATAAAATATTTTATTTTTATAAAAGTTTTTTAATTTCTTTTATTATATAAATTTTATATTAAAATAAATTTATAAAAATATTAATAAATAACTTTAAAATATTAAATTATTTTTTAATTAATTTAATAAATAATTTTATCCCGCTTTTTATTTATTATTATATATATTTTAATAAAAATAAAATAATTAAAAATTTATAAAATAAAATATAATTAAAATTTATAATTAAAATCCTAATATTAAGATTATTATTATTAAGTCTTTCTAAAAAATTATTATTAATATTATTTTTATAAATATTATTATTATTATTTTTTATCTTTATATAATTAAATAAATTTTTATTTTTATATCTAATAAAAATAATAGTCTTATTATTATTTCCTTTAGTTTATATATTATAATTTAGTATAAATAATATAAAAATATAATATAATTTAATAATAATTATAAAATAATATTAGTCACTTCTAGAAACTTAATAAAATTCTTAAGTAATTAAAAGAAAATATTTTAGTCTTTAAAATAAACTTAATTTATTATTTAAATATTTTATAAAAGAATAAAATTATTAATAATCTAATATTTTTATTAATTATTTTAAATAATAATCTTAAGATAATAATTATATATATTAAAGAATATTTTAATAAAAAAAAATTTATAATTTAGATTATATTAAGTATAAGAGATTTTTTAATAATTATTAATAAATTTATATTATTTATAAAAACCTTAAAATAAACTATAAAACAAGATTAATAAATATTTAATCTAGTTTTAAAATAAATTAATTTTTTATAAAGAATTTAAAAATAAAGAATAAAAAGATTTTTCTTTAATAAATAATTATTTTAGACCTTTATTAAATTTTATTATAATTATAATTATAATATATAAAAAAAAATCTAAAAGATCACTAAAAAATAATTTTTTATTATTTATTTAAATTAAGTTATTTATAATAAAAAAATAAAGATTAAATTAAAATTTATAATAAATAATTTAAAAACTATAAGAGATAAAATATAAATTCTATAAAGTTTATTTATTAAACTTAAAAATATATTAAATTTATTTATTAAAAATATTAAAATATAAAAAATTATTAAAGAAATAATAAAAAAAATCTATAAATTTATTATAATAATTAATTTTAATATAATTCTTTAAATCTTTTTAAAAAACCTAAATATAAAAATATATTTATTAAAAGTAATTAATAAACTTAATTAATATTACTCGACTTTTATTAAATTTATTTATATTATAAAAAATAAAAAATATTATATATTTTAAAATATTTTAATAAAGTTTTTTTTAGATTAAGATATTTATATTTATCTTAAAAATAAATTATAAAATTTATATTAAAATCTAGTTTTTTTTCTTTTATAAACTTTATTTAAATTATTTATAATCAAGGATTATTTATTTTAATAAAAGTATTTATTATTTATATAATTTTTATATATTTTAAATATATAATAAACTTTATAATAAATAAATTTTATTGGATTAACTAAATATTTTTATTAAATATTATTAAGACCTTATATTTATTTTAATTCGATTAAAGATAATATTAAATAATAAAATTTAAAAAATATTAAAATTAAAAAAAAATTTATATTATTATTTAAATAAGAGTATTTTATTATTATTTATATATTAATTATTATTATTAATTTTTTTTAAAAATCTAGTATTTTTATTTATAGTTTTAATATTAATAATTTAATTTTTATTTTATTTTATTTAATAAAGGACTTTAAATTATTAATTATTATTAAATATAAAGTTATTTTTTATTTTATTAATAATATTTATTAATAATAATATAAAAATTATAATAATTTTTATTAAATTTATAAATATTAATATAAAAAAAATATTAGTTTTAAATATTATATTTTTAATTAATATAAGAAATAATAAACTTTTTTATAATTAATTAATTATATTAATAATATTATTATTTTATTTATAATTTAATAAATTATTTATTATTTTAAATTTTATTTAAGTATTATTAAATTATTTATTAATTATATATAAAGAAAAAGTTATAATCGAGAGTAAGAAATATTTTATTATTAATATTAAAAATATTTTAATAATTATAAAATTATAATTAAATTATTTATATAATTTAAATAAATTTATAATTTAATTATAAAATATTTAAAAAAAAATTATTTATATTTTATTTATATAAAATAAACCCGGTTATTAATTAACTTTAATCTTAATTTATTTAATTTTTATTTTCTTAATAATTAAATAAAATATTATTTTAATATATATATATATATATTTTATAATATTTTTAATAAATTAAAAAAAAATTAAAAAAAAACTTAATCTCAAAATCATGATAATGATTACGGGATATTATAGACTTAAGATTAAATTAAATTATAATAAAAATTTAAAGAATATTAATATAGGATTTAAGAACTTAATTTTTTTAAAATATTTTAAATATTAATATAAGTATAATATATAAAAAAAAAAGTCTAAATTTAATATATTTTAAAGTATTTTTATTTATAAGACCCGTAATATTATAATAAAGATTAAGTCTTTTATTCTTAAATATTATATATTTTTTTACTCCTTTTTTATTTCTTTATTCCTTTATTAATAATACAATAATATTATTCCTTGACCCGTGCTTTATATTCAGGATAGCGAGTTAACTTTATTAATATATTAATTATAAACTAGTTCAGGAGTTAGGATATACCTAAAAGTAGCTAAATTTATCTAAACTCACCGGGTGCCCGTTCTTGTAATTATACCAGTGACTAGAGTGGGTAGTAATTTCCCTAAAGTCACTAATTTATCTTAAAAAACATTAAGTCCTTCTTATTGCTTAGCCGGAGTCTCTTAGTTTTAATCAAGTATATGGTCTTTTATAATAATAATATTAGTCGCGGAGATATTATTTTTTTTTATTCGACAAGTTTATTTATATGGATTACCCTAGCTTAAATTATTATTCTTGGTCTAAGTCGGACTATAATATTGGAGCCGGTATATATATACAAGAGTAGAATACTTTAGTCATTAAGGTTTTATTAATTAAAGACACGATATTATATAAGAGTAATGACTTCTTATAGTTTATAGACTATAATAATATAATAAATTTATAATAATAAAATTAAATAATATATTATAAAAATTATTATCTTTAATATTATTTTTATTTAAACTAAAAATTATTATATTATTATTATAATTATAAATTAATTTATTATTCTTTATATTATTAATAATTATTTATAATAATTTACTTAAAAATAAAATAGGATTATAATATAATTTAATTAATTATTAATTATTTTTATAATATATTTAATAAAAATAAAAATATATATAATATTTTTTTATATTAAAAAAAATCTATATAATTTAGATTTTTAATAATTTAAGTAAAAAAGATTATTAAAAATAAAACTTTATAATAAATATTAAATTTTATTAAATTTATTATATAATACTTTAAAATTCTTATTTATTATTTTTATAATTTTATAATATTTTATATATTATAATACTTTATATATTATAATATTATAATTAAATTAAGTTTTTTAATATAAGTTTTTATCCGGACTTACTTAATCTAACTCTAAATAATTAATTTTTTTTAATAAGGCCGATATAAAATTAATTAAAAGACTTTATAATAAATTATTTATTATTAATAAAATAAAAATTAAATATTTTATTATAAGAATTTTAAATAATAAAAAAATAAATAATAAAAAAAATAAATAATAAAAAAAAAAAATAATAAAAAATTAAATAATAAAAAATTAAATAATAAAAAATTAAAATAAGTTAATATTATTTTTAATTATAATTTATTAATAATTTAATTTTGGATTATAGTATATTTTATTATAATTAAAGATTTAGATTTAATCATTAAATAATTTTTTAATCTAAATATAAAAATATTTATAAATTTAATAATAAAGATATTTAAGTTAATAAATCTTAAGTATAATTAATATTTTTTAAATTAATTAAATATTTAAATAAAGATTTAAAGACTAAAATATATTATACTTTTAATAAATATAACTTTAATATAAAAAATTTAATTTTAATATTTTTATAAATATAAATATTTATATTATATTTATATCTTTTAAATTATTAACTTTGGATAATAAATATAACTAGAAAAATTTTATAAAAAAAAATTTATTATAAAAATTTAAAAATTCTTATAAATTTTTTATTTATTTTATAATATTTTAAAATCTAAAATTAAAATTATTTATTATAATTTATTTTTATATTTAATTAAAATTATTTATTTTTATATTTTTTAGAGTTATTATTAAATAACTATAATAATTATTTTTTTAGATTATATTTTTTTAAATAATTTTATTAAAAAAAATAATAATATATATTTATTTATTATATTATTTATTAAATATAAATATTTAATTTATTTATAAGACTTAATTATATATATATTAATCTTAATATATAAACTTAATATTTTAATTTATAAATTATAGACTTAAGAAATTTTAAAATAATTTTATAATATAAATTTAAAATATTTTTATAAAATAAAACTTATAAAATAATATTAAATATTATTTTAAATATTTTAAGAATTAATAAATTTTAATTTTATAAATATAATTTATATATTATAAAAAATTAACTTAAATTTTTTAAAGTCTTTAAATAATATTAAATAAAGTAATATTTTATAATATTAAGAATCAAGAGTATAATTAAATAATTCTTAAAAAAAAAATTAAAAAAAATATATTAAATTTAGACTTTTATTTAATTCTTAAATAAAATTTTTTAGTATCTTAAGAGTTCTTAATATTTTAGATATCGATATCGGCGTCGGTATAATATATAAGTCTTATCTTTAAGGACTATATATCGATAATTATTTTTATAACCGGGTATAATTATTATAAGACTTAAGACAAGAGTTATATTTTAAAGTAAAGGATTTATCTAATATAAGAAAATATAGTTATATAATAATAAATATAATATATAAAATATATAATAAACTTTATTTATAAATATTATATATTATATAATTATTACTTCAGGACCAAGATATAGACTATATCTTTAAGATTAAGAATTATATTTTAAAGTAAAGTAATTTATCCAATATAATAATTTTTTTTCGTGAATATTATATATCGTGTAATTAAGTCTAGTTCTTATTTATTACTTTAATAAAATTAGAGTTATATATAATATCAAACACGTGTCTCTTAATCCTTTATTATTAATTATTTTAATATCTTTAGATAACTCGTTATTAATAAAATAAATTAAATAAAAATAAATCAATATAAGAAATAATAATATTAAGATAATAAAAGAATAAAAGAGATTATTTTAAACTATAAAGTATAAATATATACTTTAATAAAATATTTTTTAATTTTATATAATTTTTTATTCTTAATATTATTAAGAATATATTAATTATTTATATTTATACTAAAAGTTAATATAAAGTAATTATATATAAATTATCTTAAACTTTATTTTATAAAAAAAATAATAATTATTTAATCGCGAGATAAATTACTTAATTTTTTTTAGAATTTAATTAAGAGTTATTTAGTCTTAATAATATTTTAAAAAAAATTTAAATATATTATTTTAATATTTAAAAAAAATATAAATTATTTTTTAAATTTTTTATTAATATTAAAGATTTATTTAATAAAAAAAAAATTTTAGTTTAAATATAAAACTAATAAAAAATATTTTTAATTAATATTAAAAAAATCTAAAAAAAATTTTATTTAATTATATATAATTAAGCTAATTTATTTTATATATTTTTTATTTATTAATAACGAAATTAATTTATTTTTATTTTATTTTTATTTTTAATTAATATTAAAATATTTTTAGTTTTAATTTTTTTATATATAAATTTTAAAAATAATATTATTTAAATTAAACTTATTAAATATTTTATTTTTAATAAAATATAATATTTATTATTATTATAATAAATATTTATAATATATACTTTATTAATATTATACTTAATATTATTATTATACTTAACTAAATTTATATAAAGTTTATTTTAAAAATAAATTAAAATTTAATTAATATCTTAATTATAAATATATACTTTATTAAGATATATAAAAAATTTATAATTATTATAAATATCTCTAATAATATAAAAATTAAATATAAAAGACTTAATATTAAATATTATAAATAATATAAATATCTAAAATAAATTTATTAAAATAATTATTAAAGAAATTACTCTAGATTAAAAAAAATTAATAAAGAAAAAAAAATAAAAATAAAATAAAGTTTAAACTATAATAGACTAATTAATTAAATTATTTTAAGTAATAAAACTCTAAAAGATTATAAATATAACTATAGATTATAAATTAATAATAAACGAGATTAAATTATTTTAAATAATAAGACTTTAATAAATTATAAATTAATAAAAAATAAAATTAAATTATTTTAAATAATAAAATTTTATAATATTATAGTTATAGTTATAAATTATAAATAATTAATAAAGAATAAAATTAAATTATTTTATATAATAGAACTTTATAAAATTATAAAATTAAAGATTTTTATATTAAAGATATTTTGGAGATATAAGCTAGACTTATATTAATTAAAATTTTATAAAAATAAAATATATATTAATTAATATAATCTAAAAAATAATTATTATTAAAATATAAAATTATTTTAAATATTATTAAAAAAAAAATAATAATATATATTAAATATATTATAAATTAAAGATTTAAAAAAAAAACTAAAGACTAATATTAGTATTTATAAAAATTTATTACTTAATATAAAAAAGTTTTATAAATTATTTATAAGATTATTCCTTATTGATTTTTATTAATTTATTAGATTTTAATCTCTTATTTTAAGAATTTTAATATCGTCATTAAGTATAAAAAACTTATTAGCGTAATAAGTTTAGTCTCTTGGTTAAAGAATAAATATTACATGACCGATTAATAAAAGTTTTATATTATTAATATAATAAATTATTCTTGATTTAGTAAAGGAATTAATATTTTAATAATATTATTACTAATTAATAAAAATAATAAATAAACAATAAGTCTTAATTATATATTATTTTTTATTATTTAAAATTTAATAATATAATAAATAATATTATTATAAATTAAAGAATTAAGAAATAATTTTTTTTAATTTTATATTTATAATAATAAAATATTTTATTTTTTAGAATATATATTTATAATATAATAATAAAAATTAATTATATAAAAAGACTTTAAGAAAAAAAAATACTTTAATTAAGAAAGTTTATAAATTAGAAAAGATTCTTGGATTTAAGATATTTTTATTTATTCGATAATAAGATTAAATTATTATATTTAGATTAATTAATAATAAATCTTGATGGTCACTAAAGACAGAAATTATAAACTAAAGTTAGAATTAGATTTAATATATAACTAATATATATAATCCAGGATTTCGTGTATTCTTTATCGATAAATCTTTTATTATATTACTTTAAGAAGTAGAGCGGGGGCGGGCGGAATGATTTAGATTATTTTATTTCTAAGTAGAAGATATAATATAAGAAACTATAAATAAAGAAATAATTCCATATACTTAAATTATCCGATATTGTTTCCGTGAATTTAAACTATATGCCGAAGATGAGCAGGAGAGAGTTAAATCAGAATATAATAAAGTTCAAAATCGGCTTCAGTTCCCAACTCTCTATGATTTTTATTTTGACCCATATTTTCTGCGGCACTAACCATCTATGGCTAGCCCAGCTCCATACCCCTGCATTTGCTTACCTCCTTGCTGCACGTGAATTGAAGGCTTCTGCCCGAGGATTTCATCCTGTCGCCGGCCATCGGCGATATTTCTAATGTGTCACGTGAGATAATTGAACTTCTGCCTGAAGATTGGCATCGGTCCTTGTGAAACATTCTAGAAACTACCTCTGAATTGCATCCTCCCTTTGTGCTTTCCCTCAGATACTGGTTCCATTTCTGCCCTGGGTTTGAAATCGAAGACTCTACCTTGCGGCGAAGCCTTATCCATCATAATAGGTATAGTCCTCAATCTTATGCCCTAACTTATTTAGGTGAGACCTTGCGGGAAGTGTCGAGAGGTGATCGCACGGGCCACCTGAGGCTGAGTTAAGACTTGCCGCTACAGTGGGGTGCCAGAAGTATTGGCACAGGTCCGTGTCGCCCCGCTTTACTGAGCCAACCAGAGTCTCTGCTTCCACCGTTTGACAATTGTAATTGGCCCAGCGTTCACGAGTCTGTGCCAATACTTCTGGCCCCTACTGTAGGTTGCCCCTCAAGACCATTTGGTTTCCACAATCATTCACGAGATTCTCCTTCTCCATCTCTGTCACAGATTTTCGCATTGAGTCCTACCATTCATCTCTCACCATCAATTCTCGGCTATGCGACGGGATACAGGGAATCTATTTGCGAGGAAATCTGACGAAGCCGGTGAGGCTGTGGCTAGAGAAGATGCTGATAATATGGTCGATGATCTTCTTGACGACTCTGCATGGGGCTTGGACGTATGGGTTCAGGGTGTAAACCCAATAGTGGAGTAGGCTTTATTGATTTTTTTATCTCATCCACCTATTAACACAGTTCTAGGATTTGTTTGTGGACAGCAAGCCATCACTCTAGAATCGTCGCAATACATAGCTTCAATGGGCACCGAGAAAAGACCTGGACGGCCAAAAACAACGTGAATTGGTTGCGAGATTTCAGGATGCTCCCAGCCGTCATACCGAATGCTAGAATAATGAGCTAGGGCTATGATGCCAACACACACAGTACGAAGGAGTTGTCCGCGATGTACTTATATGATTATGCGCAGAAACTGGTGTCAGATCTGAGCCTGCACAGACGACTGGATAAGGTAGACAACTCAATCGGTCTTTTTATAGCGGGTATTAAGTTTTGCAGACAGATACACGGCCTATCATATTCGTGGCGCACAGTCTGGGAGGCATTGTTCTGAAGAGCGTATGTGCTACTTCCTTATCCAGGCACAAATGCTAATAGTGCAGACAGGCGCTTATTCACTCCTACTCTGCATGATCTAAACATCTCTATCATCACAAATCAATCAAAACGTCTACATATGGAATCATATTTATGGGAACTCCTCATCAAGGAGGTGAGGGCGTGCACAAAACCTCCAGCATGTGTTTTCAGGATCAACTCGGTGTTTCGCCTCTGACCTGAGCAAGCCAGTCCATGCCCCTAGTCATAAAGAATGGTGGGACGTCGAAGACGGCTGCTTCGTTGACGCGGACCTGCATCCGCTTCCTCTGCTCGAGCAAGATGCCTTAGCATTTACGCCCGCGCAACACCAGCTTTACTCTCGCCACCACTCCACTGGGAGGCCATTACAGGACCAGAGTAACTTATATACCGATAATGGGACCAGGCAAAGTATACCAGAGGAGGCAGCGCTCCAGAAGGACGGTGGAGGGGATAGTGAAGGAAGTATTTTTCCCCCTAAAAGGGACATGGAACTGGCCTTCGGAGAGTAAGAGGAGTTGTTAGCTACCTCTCCTAGCTCCCCATATTCTTGTCGCTCTTCTGAGCTATCGTACTCTTAGATTAATCAGGATTATGGCCAAGGTAGATTGGAGGAGCTCGGATATAGTTTATGGTTTATTAGTCAGGAGACAAGGAAGGCCCGCTCGAGCAACAAGAATAGGAGGAGGGAGCAGTAGATAAGATAAGGCAGGAGGTAGAAGAAGAGAAGGAGGAGGACGATGACGACGACGACAATGGGGAGCGCGAGCAACGGATGGGGGGTGAGCGGCAGTACCATGACGAGGAGACCAGCAGCGGCATCCACCATTCCGAGGGTAACGAACGCAGCCATGACACAGGTGACGAGGACGACAAGGAACTACGACCTGCAAAACGGCGGAAGCTGCCCTCGGTATCAACCGACATGGCTCTTACGCCTCCTCTTGAGCATAGCCCAACACGCCACCTCAGACGGCCTCGCAGCCTTACGCCATCTTCAACCACGCAACCTGAGAGGGGCGGTCCGCAGTCCCAGGCCGAAGGCCGATCACGGGCACCCACCAACTCTCGCAGATGATGGCCAGCACCAGCACCCATCCTCCACGAGCCTCTCGAAGTCCCTCGGCTGCGGTAGGGTCGGCACCAGTCGCGGAGAATCAGGAATAGACTTTCCAAGGTTTCCTCAAATGTACTAGGATCGGGAGTGACATAACATACAATCTCGAGTTCCGGTTGCTATATATCCCGGAGTACCTCCACCTCCCCGTCCTTTCCGAAACATTGGGCATACGTTCTAATAAGGGGACGTCCGCAGAGACTATAATCCCTCACGACGCTGGCACACATTCCAAGATATATTCCGTAGCGGTACGGCCTCGTATAAAACATGTTCGATAGATACCTAAAGAGGATATGACGATATTCAAGATAAGGGAGATGGATGACTACTTATAGAAAGAAATTTATACTGTCCTCCTGTACCGGACTCCAGGGGTAATCCAGGTACAGTACTCCACGAAACTCAAAAAATAATTACGATAAAAATAAGTATTTATTTTTTGATAATCTCTGATTAAATTATATAATATCTTATACTTAGAAATAAGAGAATTATAATATTATTAAAGAAAACTTTAATATTATAATATATTTCTAAAATAAAAAAAGACAAGGTCTTAAGTCTATTTAATTTTATAATAAAAAAAAATATAAAATTATTTATTATATAAAACCCCTTTTATTCTATATATTAAAATACTTAATTATATAATATTATTATTTTCTTTTTTTTTCTCCTTTAATATTTTAAGATAATTTATTATTTTTTAATTATTCCCGTATATTTCTTATATTTTTTTTCCTTTACTTCTTATCTTGATTTAAATTAATTATTTAAGTTAACGGAGGACAAGTATCTATAAATCCTAAATTTAGTCTTTTTTAATATTTATAAACTCGAATTCTTTATAATTAAATATAATATAATAGACTAAATAAAATATAAAAAAAAAAAATAAGATTTAATGTTTTTTAGAATCTAAATATAATTATATATTAATAAAAGAATTATTATCTATATTAATATATTAAATAATATAAATAAAATAAAAATATAAAAATTATTTAAAATAAAATAAAGCGACATGAATTAATCTATATACTATATTAGATATTGGCTAAAATTTATTATCTTAAATATATATTTCTTAAATTATTTAATAATTATATATAATTTAAAATTTATTTTTTTATTAATATTAATTATTTATAATATAATGATTTTTAATAAATATTAAAGACTTAGTCTAAAGTAGACTTATTATAATATTAAAAGTCTTTTTTTAAGATTAAATTAATTCCCGAGTTAAGATATAATATTTATAATATTTAGGACTTTATTATAAAATTAATATTTATTATTAAAATATTCATTCTCTTAAATTTATTTTATAAACTATTACACGTTATAAAAACAAAGTATAAGGAGTATTTAAGTAAGGTTTAAGTATATTAATTTAATTAATTAAAAAAATAAAAGAATTATAAATAAGTATTAAAGATATAAACTTAAAGTTTAGTGATTATTTATATAAGCTTAATATATAAGTATAAGGAGTATCTAGTATATAATATATTCCTTAAGCGCGATACTCGTTAATTAATAATTATATAATTCCTAAATAAAATATAGAATAAGTCAAGCAAGGCCTTTTCGTATATCCCGTCGCTTATTTAAACTTAGCGTAAAATACTTATTCTGGATTATCATGATTTCTTAGTCTTTATATAAACTCCTTATTATTTTTATTAAGTACTTCTTAAGTCTTTAATAAAGTTATTATAATTCTTGTCTTATATTTTTTTTTATTTTAAAAAAAAATTATTTAAAAGATTTATTTATTTAAATAAATATTAAATAATATAAGTCACTAGAGTACTTTAAGTAAAAAATATATTAAGAATATCCATAAAACTTATATAAATAAATAAATAAATTTAAAATATATTTTTTTTAATAATTTTAATACTTAGAATTAATTATTATTTAAAGATTAAAAAATTTATTTCTTTAGTCTTTTTTATATTTTCTTTTATTTTATTTCTAAAAAATTTTAAAATTTAAAAAAAAATCCTTTAGTTATTTTTTTATAATTAATAAATAAATTTTTTATTATTATTTTTAATATTCTTTTTAGAAATTAATATATTTTAAGGTCTTATATATAAAGATTTTTATTATTATTATATAAATATATTATTTTAAGATCTCGATAATAATTTTTATTATAATAATATTTTTTTTAGTTTAAATTATTATTATTTTATATATATTACCGGCGACTCTTATATTTTTATCTTAAATCTTCTTGTCTTAAAGTTTATTAAAAAAATAATATATATTTTTTAAGAAAAATTAATAAATAATAATAATCCAAAAATAAATTCTTTAAAATTTCTTTAAGTTTTTAATATAATTTATAAATATTTATAAAAATTAAAAAAACTTTAGATAATTATAAATTTATTCTTAAAAAAATTAAATAAAAAAAAATTAGTTAAAGAAAAAAAAATATCGGGAAATAATAAAATAAAATTTATTAGTAACTCCGATATTTATAATAATAATAATAAAAAAAAATAAGTTTTTAAATAATATTTTTATTATTTAAATTATTATTTTATTTTAAAATATAAATTAACTTAAAATAATAATTTATATAATAATAAATTTATTTTTTAATATTATTAAAAAATTATAAAACTTTAAAATTTTAAATATATTAACTTAAAAATATTATTTATTTATATTATTAAAATACTTAAAATAAAACTAATTTCTTATTTTAAATTTTTTTTTATTTAATTTTAATAATATAAAAAAAATAATAAAAGAAATAAATTTTTTAATTATTTAATTTTTTTAAATAATTTATAAATATTTTAAAGATTAAGTAAAACTCTAAAATATTTAAATTTATATTATAATAGATTTTTAATTAATTTATTTATTAATATATTATTTATTAATAAATATATAACTTTAATTTTTTTTTTTAATATTCTTGTCTTATTTATATATTTTAAATATTTATATAATAAAGTTTTATAATAATTTATTTATTATTTTTAATAATTAATTAAATTATTTATTAATTATTATAAAATATAATCTAAAACTTATTAAAGTTTAAGTATAAGTCTTTAAAAAATTATTTAAGCATTAATAATTCTTTTATAATAAAGAATACTTTAAGTATTTTAATTTTAATTAAAGATATTATTATAATTATTTAATAAATTATTTTTTATATAATTAAATCTTTAAATAATAAAATAATATATTCTTAAAATAAGTATTTTATATTAATATTATTAATAAAAAAAGTATTAAAGATAATTTATAACTAAATTTCTCTATATTCGGCATTATATTAAATTATTAAAAATTAAGTCTTAAATAAATATTTAATGATTTAATTAATAATTATTAAGTATTTAAAGCCGGGATTTATAAAAAACTAAAAGAATAATAAAGTTATATATATTATATTTAAATATATTATAATTATAATATATAATATTAATTTTTTTTTTTTAATATTCTTTAACTTAATATTTTAAAGCTTAATTATTATATTTAATAAATTTAAGATTTAATAATAATATACTCGGGTATTTTTTATTAATTAATCTAAATTTCTTTATAATTTTTTTAATATAAATATTATAAACTAGTTATATTTTTTAAATAACTTAGTCTTTTATTATTTATATTCTTAAAAATTATTTTATATTTTTTATATTTTATAGTTTATATATTATTTTTATTTTTTTTATAATCTTGATAATATAAAGTTTATTATTTTTATAATAAAATATTTAAATATTATTAATATAAAAAAATATAAAAACTTTATATTAAATATTTATAAAAATATAAACTTTTTTTTTAAAAGTCAAGAGTTTTATACTTTTAAGTATTTTTGTCTAATTATTATATTATAAAATAAAAATAATTTATAATTTATAAAAAATATAATTAATCTTTATTATATACCCGGGTCTTTTAAAATCTAATAATAATTTATATATAATTAATAATTTCTTTAAGTTTTTAATAATATTTATAAATATATTTATTATATTAAATTATTTTATTTTAAGATTAAAATATATTATTATAATATAATTAATTTAAAATAAGTATATTATAAATATAATTATATATATTAATATAATTATAAATTTTTTTTATATATTATTATATATTATAATATATAATTAATATTTTATTAAATAATTATTAATATTTATTTTATAAATAAATATTTATTTTAAAAATAATAATATAGTTTATTTAACTAAAACACTCGATATTACTCGCTAATATTTTTTAGTTTTTAGATTATTTAGTTTAAGTATATAATTTACTTTAAAAACTACTTTAAATATATAATTTTTAAGTTTTTTTTATTAATTAAGTTTTGGTAAAAGCTTATTTTAATAAATATATTAAGTTATTTTATTCCCGTTAATAATAAGTTTTGGATAAGTCTTTTATAAAATTAATATAATTATTATAATATATATTATTATATAATTATATACTTCTTTAAGTTTTTTTTTAAATAATTAAGTTAAAAATTATTTATAAAAACTTAAGAATAATTAATATTATTTAAACTATATATTATTTTTAATAAAAAACTTAATATAATTATTATATTATTATTATTTACTTTATCGGAGTCACTATTAGACTTTTTATTTTAATTATATATCTTAAATTAATTATTATAAGTTTTAAATAATTATTTCTTAATATATTTTTTTTTTAACTTTATAATTAATTTTTTATTTACTTAAATTTAAATTTCTAATTTCTTATTTATTGACTCTTGATTATCTTGACTAATATTTATTAAAATTAATTTTAAGATATTCTTGACTAAAGGATTTTATACTTAATTCTTACTTAATAAATACTTTAAAGTATTTTTATTAATAATATTAAAATACTTAATACTTTAATTTTTTTTATTTTATTTAATTAATATTTTAGACTCTAAAATATTTTTAAGAATTATAAATTTTAATTTAAATATAAGTATTTTTTTTATTCTTAAGTTATACTTCTTTAAAATACTTAAAAACTTGTCTTATTTATTTTAAATATTTAATATATTAATATTCTTTAGATTTTTAAACTCTTAATTATTTTACTTTAATAATTTAATATTTTATAAATTTATATTATTAAATATTAATCTAATATCCTAAATCTTTTTTTTCTTTATTAACTTTATTATACTCCGGGTATTAATAATTAATTAATTAATTAATTATTCTTAAATACTTAAAGAATATAAGATATTCTTATCGAATATTATATTTTTAAAAATAATAATCTTGTCGAGTATAAATATTTATATATAATAAATATTAAATATATAATATTTAATTAAATAATTAATATATTTATATATTTTAATCTTAAATATTTTTTATATTTAATTTATTTTTTATTTTTTAATTATTAAATATATCTAAATATTATATATATAGATTTTATTTTAATTTAATTTAAGGTCGACTATAATCTATATAATAAATACCGAGTTATATTATTTAAAATAATTATAAAATCATGAATCGAGTACTTTGTTTAGCAAGCTTTATTTATATAAATATAATAGACTTATATTATATAAATAAACTATCACGAGTATCGTCTCCGGCTATAAGTTTTCAGGAAGCTATATTATAAGGACTATTATAAATACTTTATTAATTATTTCTTATTTTATTTACTTGGATTTATTATTAAATTTATAAGTATAAAATAAGGAGAACTCGAGCTTAATATTTTTTTTTATATACTAGAACTTATAAATAATATTCTTTTATATAATAATAATTTTTTTTTTAATTATATTTTATTTTATATATAAAAAAATTATATTATTACTTTATTTAATACTTAAAATTTTATATAGTCTTAAAGATTTATATATTTTTTTATTTAAGAAAAAGAATATAAAGAATTTTTTATTATATTTATTTTTAATTATAAGTAATTAACTTAAATTATTATATATATTTAGATAATTAAATAAATCTTAAATAATTTTTTAAAAAAATCTTAAAAACTTTTTTTTAGTTATTTATTAAAAAATTACTTACTTAATATATACTTATATATAATACTTATATATTACTTTACTTAATCCGGTAATATTTATATTTTTTATATAATATATAAACTTTTAAAGTATTTAAAAACTTAAGTGTCTTACTTATATATATTATTTCTTTTTTATATTATTCTTTAGTTAAAGATATTTTTTATTCTTCTTAAAAAACTTTTTAATTTTTTATTTAAATATTAAATATATAAATATATTTATATTTATTAAGACTATAAAAAAAATATTTAAATAAATTAATAAAGACTTATATTTAATAAAAATAATATTATAAATTTTTATTATTTTTAATAATATATTATTTTTATATTTATTATTTATTTTTAATATTTTATTATATTTATAATATTATATTTTTATTTTAATTAATAAAGTTTTTAAAATAATATTTATAAAAAAATCTTTTATTATTATTATATTTATTAAAATAAAATTTATTTTATTATTTTTTTTATTTAAAATATCTTTAATTATATAAATATTATAATTAATAATTAAAATACTTTATATTCCGGACTTAATTATTAATTTAAAAATAATAATAATAAATATTTTTTTATCGAGTTTTTAAACATTATTTATTAAATATATAATATTATAATTATTAAATAAAATATACTTTAAAAATAAATACTTTAAGAAATCTAGTATTATAAAAATATTTATATTTAATATTCCTAAAAAAAAAATCGGATCTAAGATTATATATATAATATTTTTCTTTAATAGTCTTAATTAATCTCTCGTCTTTTTTAAGTTTCCGCTATCGTATATTATAAACTTATTTTAGACCTTGATTTTATACTTTTCTTTAAGCTTAGCCCGGAGTTTTTTAAATTTTAATAAAAATAATTATATTTTAATTTTAGAATAATACTTTTTTAAGAATTTAAACTTAAATATTAAATAAATACTAGATCTAATAATAATAAACTTAATTTAAATATAATTAATAAATACTTATTTATATTAATTTTTATTAATTAAATTATATAAATACTCTCGATATTTATTTAATAATTTATTCTTAAATATTTTTTTTTTAAGTTAAACTAATATTTAAAAGAAATACTTTAGTACTTTCTAAGTACGACAAATATTAATAGTCTAGATTTAAGCTTTATTTTTAAGTATTTATAAATTATATATAAAAATAATATTTTATATTAATTAAGTATAAAAAAAAATAGTCCAAGTTTATTATTCTTAAAAAAGACTAAGAATTTATCTTGTCTTTAATAAAATTATATTTTATAATTAATATATTTAAAAAAGTCTTTAATAATAAAAAATTTATAAATTTTAAAAATAATATAAAGTTTAGTATTTTTATATATTAAATATTACTTAAAATATTAATATTCTTAATTTATTATTTTTTTAATTTTATTAATAAAGATTTTTTTATAAATTTTATAAATAATTATCTTGATTATTATATTTAATAAAATATATTATTATTTTAACGAATATAAGATTTTTTAAATAAATCTATAATTTTAAACTAATATAAAAATTTTAATAAATAATAATATAAAAGATTTTTTTATTAAAATATTTAAATAAATTTAAAGAATAATAATTATAATAATTTATATATTTAAATTAATAATTTTTATAAACTAAAAAAAAAATTTATTTTATATTTTTAAATAAGTTTTATAAATATTATATATAATAATATAATCTTAAAAAAAAATAATATATTTTATTTTTATATCTTTAAATATAATTAATAAAAAAGATTTTAATTTAATAAATTTATCTTTAAGTATTATTTAATACTTAGTCTTTTAGTTATTAATTATTTTTTAATAAGTTTTTATTCGAGTTTTAATTATTTATTTCTTAAGTTTATTAATCGTCGATAAAGATATTAATAAAAATATATTATAAATAAAATATTTAATTTATTAAGATTAACGAGATTTTATATTTTATTATTTAAAGTCTTTTATTTAACTTAAGATTATTATTTAATATATAAAATATATTCTTTTAATTATATATTCTTAAATTTTATTATAATAAATAAAATACTCATGATTTTATCAAGAGAGTTTAATAAAACTATTAATAAGAAACTAAAGTAAAAATAAAAAAAATAAATTTTTTTTATATATAATTTATTATATTTTATTTTATATTTAATAAAAACTTAATGATTATAAGCCGGGCTCATAACTATTACACGTTATAAGAATAAAATATAAAAAATATTTAGATAAAGTTTAAGTATATTAATTTAATTAATTAAAAAAATAAGAGAGTTATAAACGAGTACTAAAGATATAAGTTTAAAGCTTAGCGATTATTTATATAAGCTTAGTATATAAGTATAGGAAACGTCTAGTATATAATATAAATAAAATAACTAAACCGCGTAAAAATAAAATAACTAAAAAAAGATTTAGTATTATTTATTTATAAACTAAAGAAGTATACAAGATATAATCTTATTAATGATTAGAGCTAGTCGCATAAAGAAAGTACTCGATTGATTTAATTATAGATCGGAAATAAAAGTCGAAGTTCTAAGTAAGTCTAGGACTATCGCAAAACGGCTGACCGGCCGCTAATATAGCTATAGATCACTGGCAGAGATAGCGCAATAAGCCGGCGACACATGCGGAGGATCGCGGTGACTGTTCAAGCATTTGTGATTTACTATCCCCTCCCTAAATGATGGCTACTTGTGGGGCTTTTACAAGGGACCTGTGGGTATCAATTCAAGGTATCCGGCGAATAGAAATTACTGGCTAATAGGCCTGTCTGCTTCGTGAAGGTTCTACGAGCACCCCCGTCCTACTACACGGACCACAGACTACTCTATTCACTGAGGCTGACGGAATCTGACCATTCAGAGCAGGTAGTCGAGATAAAAGTGGAAAAGTAAACATCATTTAGAGGAGGATAGTATGGCCATCACATCCGCTAGCAGATTCACAAATCACAAAAATGCCTTATATTAATCGGGCGACAGCCATGCGGACAAATCGGCAAATTACAGGAATGCCTCGGGTACAGCGCTATACTTAACTAGTGTTACACGTCGATTTTAAGCGAGCGCTCATTTAGTATGTCGAAGGTCCCCACTTAACATTATCATTAAATGTGCCTTCATGAATAACTTTATAACCATAACTCCGGAATCCAAGATATATAGCTTAAATAATAAATATAATATAAAACTTTAAGTCTTTAATTAATATTATAATTAATATATTAAATTACTTTAATATTATAGTTATAGCTTAAATTAAAAATACTTTATATAATTTAATTATAAAAATTATTAATTATTATATTTAATAATTTATAAGTAATTATAATATAATAAAATAAATTATATATTAATATAAATTATAAATTCGAGTAAATAATATAATAATATTTTATTTAAAGAAATCCGTAATAAATTATTATATAAAAAATAAAGTAGATTATTAAACTCTTACTCGATAAATAATTATAATATTATTAAAATAAAATTATAGATTTTTTTTTAAAAGTTTTTAATATTATAATAAATTAATTAATAATATTAAAGATTCTAAAATATATAAAAATTATAAAAAAGAAACTAAAAGTCAAAGTTATATAATAAAATTAAAAATTAAAAATTTAATAATAATATAAACTTTAAGACTTTATAATAAAATAACTAGTTTATATTAATAAATCAAGATTTAATAAAAAGACTAATAATTAAGTTTATAAATAAATAACTAAAAATTCTTATATTATTATATATTAATAATTAATAAAAAAAAATAAGATATTTATTTTATTAATATATATAATTAATAATTATATTATTTTATAAATCTTTAAGAATATTTATATAAATAAAATCTTTAAAGATTTTATTATTAATAAAAAAAAAAATTTATAATCTATATTTAAGTTTATAATTTATTATTATAATAAATAATATTTTTATTTATTATATAATTTAAAATAAAATAATAAAAATTACTTAATATTAAAATATTTAAGTCCGTTTTTTATTTTTTTATTTAATTTTAATTTAATTAAAGAATTCTTTAAGGATCTAAAAATCTTTATTAAATATTATTATTATCGGGAATACTCGTGTTTTTTTATTTATTAAGTATTCCTGGAATAAATAATTAAAGAATCAGGAACTAATAAAGAAAAAGTTTAATAAGTAAGAATATATTTTAAAAATATAAAAATATATAAAATAATAAATAATTAAATAAATTTTATATTTATTTTAATATTTTATATTTTTATTATATATATTTTTTTATAATTTATTAATTAATTTAATTTTAAAATTTATTTTTTAATATTATTAAAATATATTTAATTATAAGAAATTAATTAAATTTAATATATTTATTATTAAAAAACTTTAAAATAAAATATATAGATTTATTAAAAATATATTAAAGATTAAATATATATATATATATATATATATATTTTTAATTTAAGATACTTTAAAATATATAAAATTAATTATAAATTATTTATTATTAATTTATTATTATTTTTTTTAGTTAATATAAAGAAAGTAATAAAATAATCCCGTATTAAAATCTTATATTAAAGTTAATATTTATTAAAAAATTCTATACTTTTTTTATTATTATATTCTTTATTATATAAACTATATTTTATAATTTATTTAATATTTTAAAATAATCCGGAGTTAAGTTTATAAAGACCTTAAATATTTTTATTTTTATTTTTTATATATACTTAAAGTCAAAGATAATATATTAAATAAAAATAATATTATTTATTTTAATACTTACTTAACGGAATAATTTAATAATTAAAGAATTCTTTAATTACTTAAACTTAAACTTCTTGTTTTATATAATTCTTATAGTCATTATTATAATTTTATATTTTATATTTAATTTTATAATTTATATAATTTATTCCTTAAACTAGATTATAATATTAATTAAACTAGTTATAATATTGCGGTATTCTTAAATTAAAAAAGAGAAAAAAAAAGACTATAATTTATATTCGAAGTATAAAAGATTAAGTTATTTTTATATTAGCTAAGTTTAAGTAAGGACTATATATTATAAATAGACTTATAAAAGAAGAGGATACTAGATATATAAAGATATAAATAACGATATAATTAAAGAAATAAAAATAATTATTTTTATAGGTCGATAATCTTTAATTATTATTTTATTTTATTTTTTAATTTATTTTATAATTTATTTTATAAAAGAGATTTTAAGATTAATATTATTTAAACTAGTGATGATTAATTTAATTTATTAATTAAGCTTAATATTTATTAATTTATAATATATTTTTTTTTAATTATAAAATATAATAAATATTTTTAAAATTCTAGTAATTTTTTTTTATATAAATATAGATTATAAAGAATTATTATCGAGTAAATATCTTAGTCCTTAAAGTTTTATTTTTTAATGTCTTTTTATAAAGTTATTATTTTATACTCGAGTTATAATTAAAGAATTATTTTAATAATAAAGTTTATTTTTTCTTGATTAATATTTTATTTAAATTATATTTTTTTTTCCGATAGATTATTTATAAAAATAATAAAAAAATTATTAAAAAATAATAAATTATTGAATAATAAGATTAATTAAATAATATAAGATTAAGTTTTTTTTTTTTTTTTTAATTTAAGAAAAAATAAAAAATATTTTTTCTTGATTAAAACTAAAATATATTATATTAATAATAATCTTAAAATAATTCTTTTAATTAAAGTCTTTATTCTTATATATTTAATAAAGTCTAGTTAAGAAATTTAATTAAGAAATTTTATTATTAATTCTTAAAATTTTATAATTATTTTTTAATAAATTAATAATTATAATCCAGTATAAAATTTAAAATTTTTAATATTTTAAAATTAATTTATAATTTTTTTTTTATATATTTATTATATAGCCAAATATTTAAAGTATTCTAGCTTAAATAAAATATATTATTAATATTAATAATATAATAATAAATATTATTAATCTTATAAATTCTATCGATAATAAAAATAATAAAGACTAAAACCTAATATAGTAATAATTATTTTACTATAGGATTAAATAATAAAAGTATTTTAGTCTTATTTTTTAATACTTAAACTAGTAAGCTAGTAATTTTAATAAGGAATATTCGAAGTACTAAAAGAGATAACGACAACGCCAGATTAACAGGAAGAGGGATTATTATATTAATAAACTCTGGACTAGCCTCCGGAGGATTAATTAATTTCGTGGATTTCTTCTTGAAATATATATCTACTTAAAGTAGGGACTATTACTTCGAGAATTCCGCCAGAGTATTTATATTAGCGCGTCGAACGCGCTTTGGTATTACATGATCTAGAGGAGCGTCCCTAGCCAAGTACTTAAAGTAACGGGCTTCTATTATATAGAACTTTGTTTTGACTAGGCTTAGGCTTAATTAAATATAGTGGTGTTGAGATATTAAGGATTATATTAAGTAATAATAATGATTAAAGTCGTGTCGACGTGCTAAATAAGCACTCGCTTAAAATCGACGTATAACACTAGTTAAGCATAGCGCTATAATAAATATACAGGACGCCACGCAATCTTATATATTATTTTAAAGTATTAATTAATAATATATTTCAAGCGCCTCCGGGTTTTTTTTAACTATATATATTTATATTAGTTTAGTCTAATATAAAATATATATATAAGCCATGTCCTCACTATTGACAAAATAGACTTACTTTTATCGCTAGTTAAAAATTTATTAATATCATGATTATATAAAGTCTTTTTTATTTATTTTTTTTATATTAAAGCCTAAAGTATTTAAATTCCTAAAAATATCAAGAGACAATAGTCTCCCTCTAGTCATCAAGAAATAGACTAAAGAAAAAGAGTCTTTTTTACTAAAGTATATTTCCTTATCTTCTTTATCTTAAAGAACATTAAGTCTAGATTTATTTAACGAGTCTTTCTGACCCATACTCGAGGAAAAAAAAAAATTCTATAATAAGTAATTTAAGAATAATTAGTCTTAGATTATATATTAAATATTAATATTATATAATTAATCTTATTTAATAAATATTTTAAAATTAATAACTTAAGTTTATATAATAATTAATTATTTTTAAGATATTATAAATTTTCGATATTAGTCTCGGGAATAATTTTTTTTATTTTTTATTTTATTATTAAGAATAAAATAAAGATTTAATATTATAATAATTAGTCTTAGATAATTTAATAAAAATATAATAATAATTATATATATAAATTAAATTATATAAAATAAAATATTACTTTATTAAATTTTTTTTAATTTTAAGATTATTTTTTTTTAAGTTTTTAATATAAAAAAAATATATAATAATTTAAGATTATATTATAATAATTACTTTAATAAATAATATTATATATTATTACTTTAAAATTAATATATTATAAATTAAAAAATCAAGAAATATATTCTATATTTAAAAAAAAATATATTATATTAATCTTTTTTTTATTTTTTAATATTTAATTCTTTATAATTTTATTTATTTATTATTTATAATAATATATATATATATAAATTATTTAAAAATAAATATATTTATTATTAAAATACTTATAAGCTTTAAATTATAATTATTTAATTATTATAATATATTTTTATAATTCTTATTATAATAATTATTTCTTAAAATTTAATATTAATTAATTATTTATATTTAATTATATATCGAAAAAAATTTTTATTTTAAACTTAAAAATAATTTCGATTAAATTTATTTTTATATATTATAGTCTAGTACTTAAAATAAATCATTATAATATAATCTTAAAATTATAAACTTATTCTTAATATTATTCTTTAATATTTTATTATATATATAATTTAAATTATTAATAATTTCTTATATAAAAAAAAAATATTATTATAATAATTATAATAAAATATTATTTTTATAATATTATATTTATATTTATTCGATAAATAATATATACTTTAAATTAATTATCTTTATATTAATTAAAGATATTATTAAAAAAAAATTATATTAAATATTAATAATAAATAATATTTATTATTATATATTATAGATTATTATTTAATTAAATAAAAATCAAAAGTCTTTAAATATAAATATAAATAAAATCTTTTTTTTATATTTAAGTCTAACGAGTAAAACTTATATTAAAGACTTTATTATAATTTAAGATTAATATTAATATTTTAAATTTAATTAATCTTAAAATTATATTAAAATAAAAATATTTTTATTAAGTTTAAATAATATAAAAAATTATATAAATATAATTTATAATTATTTATTATAACTTAAAGTTTATATCTTAATTTAATTTTATTAATATTTTTATATATTTATATTATATATTAAGAAAAAAATATATAATATTTTATTCTAAATTTTATATAATTTAAAATATAATAAAAATATAATTAAATATATTTTTATTTATATTATTTTAAAATATATTTTAATTAAATTATTATAAATACTCGATAAATTATAATTATATATATATACTTTTAAATTTAATTTTATATTAAAAATATCTTAAAGTCGACTATAATAAATTTATTTATAATTTATATATTAATATTATAAAAAATTATATTAAATAATATAAGTATTTAATAATTCTTTTATATATTTATAAATAAAGTCACTCGCTAGACCTTTCTTTATAGATTCCGGACTAAAGAAAAAACTAAATTATAAACTCGATTAATTTTAAAAAATTAAAAAAATAATTCTTAAGATTTTATATAATATTAAATTTAAAATCTAGAATAAAGTATAAGATAAAAAATTTATTTATTTTAATCGACTATATTTATAACTTTATTTTATTAATTATTAAGATTTTTTTTAATAAAATTTTTAAAACTAGTTAAATTATATTTATTAATTAAATTATTTTAATAAAGTCTAAATAAATAATTTATTCTTTAATAAATAAATTAATATAAATTATTTATTTTAAGATATTATTAATCGATCAAGGACTTTTTTTAAATTAAATAAATTTAAAATATATTAAAATATATTATTTAGTTTATTAAAAATAATTAAAAAAGGATTTTATTTTATTATTATTAAATTTATATATATAAAATAAATTAAAGAAATTATAAAATTATTAATAATATCGAATATTTAATTTAAAGTTTTTAAATAATATTAATAAAAAAATATAAAAAAAAAAATTAATAATTTTTATTATTATAATTAAAAAATATTTTATATAATAAAAAAATATATTAAGCTAAGCTTTAAGAATATTAAATTTAATAATAAAATATATTTATTATTTAATATAATAATTTTATTTATTTTATAATTAATAAATTAATATTATTATTATATAATTAAAAAATATTTTATTTATAATATTATAAATAATAAAATATATTATATAATAAACTTTAATTATATATATTAATTATTTCAAGAATATATTATTTAGATTAAGTTTAATATATTAAAAAAACTTAATATTAAGTTTTAATATATTTTTTATAAATAAATTTTAATATATTTATTTATTATTAAGATTATTAATATAATATTTTATTATTAAAAATATAATAAATATACTTTAAAGAAAATAATTAATTTAATAATATTAAATAATAATAATAAAATATATTTTAATATTTTTATAAATAAATATTTTTAATATAAATAATATTCGCGGGTTTATAAATAAAGTATAAAAATAATTTAAATATATATATAATTATTAATTTTTAATATTTATTAAAAACTTATAAATATTTTATACTTAAGATAATCGTCTTCTTTAAAATCTTAAGTCACGAAAATATAGATTTTATCTCGGATTAATTAATTTATTTAATATTAAATATATTAAAAACTATATTTTATTATATATATCTTGCTTAAATAATTATTAATAATTTTATTATAAAGTATAAGATTTTTTAATAATAATATTAAATAATTATATAAAATAAATAATTAATCTTTATTTATTAAATATTATTATAAAATATTAATATTATTAAATAATATAATATAATCCCAATAATTATTAAGTTTATTTTATTATATATATTTTATAATCATTATTTAAATATTATAATTTTTTTTTAATATTAAGTTTATTATTAATTATATTAATATTATTATTAAATATATAATTTAATATATAATTAATAAAAAATCTTAAATATTTTAAAAGAATTATATATCGCAATAAATAATTTTAATTAATTAATTATATTTAATTAAATTATTATAATCTTATATTTTATTTTTTTAATATTTATTAATCTAATACTAAAAATAATTAATTTAAAAAATTATATAAATCTTTTTATTTATTTTATAACTCTTTATCTTTAAGTCTTAATATTATATATTAATTATATTAAAGACGATTTTTAGTATTTTTTTTTATTTTCTTTATATAAATATTAATATTTTATTTTTTATTAAACTTTAATTTATTATTCTTATAAAAAATAAAATAAAATCCTTATTTTAAAATCTTAAAAGATTTTTTTATTAGTCTAATATCACGAATAATTATATTCTTATAAAGATTAATATTAATATTACTAAATTCTTCCGGAACTAAATACTTAAAGTCGGCCTTTATAAAAACTATAAAAGACTTTATATTCTCGAGTAAAATAATATACGATATTAAAGTATAAATATTCGATATTAAAAGAATATTAATCGGACGCTAAATAACTTAAACTAAAGATATATTTCTTATATAAAAATATTAAACTATCGGGAATTATTAAAGACTTGGCGAATATATTCGACACGAGAGAAAATATTAAAAGAGGCCTTTAGTACGAGGCAATAAGAAAAAAATAATAAATAAATTAGTTTATCGACATCGGCTTATCCTTAAGCAAAAGTCTTTACTTTATATTTAATAAAGAAATAAGCGAATGCAGGGGTCTAGAATAAAGCTAGTTATAGAGGATTAATACCGCATAAAATATAGGTTAAAATAAAATCGTAGAGAGTTAGGAACTAAAGCCGATTTCGAACTTTACTATATATATTACATGAAGTGACAAGAAATTTCGAAGGGAACTCTCGAGACCCCCCCCCCCCTTCCGCCGGAGTACTTGATTAGTGACGCGAATATCATTGACTCATGACCCTCACGTTAATGATGGGCCCACCGGTCTTAATTTAAATATACTAGGCCGTGAATATAAAGAACGCCGACGGAATACTCTTGTAATTATCTATTTATTATAATATTATAATTTTAAGTAAACGATATATTAAAATCTTATTTTTAAGTTAACGTAATAAAATTAAAGTCAAAGGCTTATTTTTTTTCGCCACTAGAATCCTGAGACTCATGTTTAACTTCGTGAATAAAATAAATACATGGTCTTAATATCTTTAATAATATAGTCTTCTTTAAGAAATTATATTATTATTATTAGTGTTTATTTAAGAATTTAAGAACTAAATTAATTCCTTATATTAATTAAATTCTTAAATAATTCTTTTATAATATAAGAGAGGAAATTAAATATATCTTTAAATAATTTTTTATTACTTAAGTTAAAATAAAAACTAAATTTTTTTTTTTTTAAATAATTTTAGCTAAAATAAAAAAGTTTAATAAAATCTATAAAATCTTAAGACTTTTATATAAATTATTATATTTAAGTTTTTAAAGATTTAAGACTTTAATAAATAAATAAATCTTAATTATATTTTATATATAAAAAAAATTAATTAAGTTTTATTTTTTTATTTAAAGATAATTAAATATTTTTTTTATAAAAGATTTTTATAAAAAAGTTTAAGTAAAAAAATATAAATAATTTTCTTTAAGATTTATTTCTATAAGTTATATTAATTAATATTAAAAATATTTAAATATTTTTATAAATATTATTATTATTTTTTATTTTTTTAATTTATATTTCTGGAACTTTAATTAAATAAAAAAGACTTTAAAATATTTTATAATAAAAAATATTTTATTATTATAATAATAAATATTATAAAAAATTATAATATTAAGATATTAGATATAAAAAAAAATTAAAAAATTATTTAAGACATTAAAACTAAAAATTTCTTAGATTTTAATAAATTAAAAAAATAATACTTTATATAATATTAATATAATCTAATCGAGATATCGAATATAATTATAATTATTCCATAAACTTTTAAGTAATATTTTAAATATTCTTTAAATTTTTTTAGATATTCTTAAATCTATAAATATTAAATATATATTATTAATATTATTAAATAAATAATCTAAAAAGATCCTAGCTTTCTTTAAATAATAATATATTAATTAATTTATTATTTTAATATTTTTAATAATAAAAAATCTTAAAGAAATAAATATTTTTAAAAAATATAAATATTAAAAAAATAAAAATAAAATAAAATATTCGATTAATTAATAATATTGGATTTAATAATATTATAATAATTATTTAATAATAGAATATAATTATTTAATTTATATAATTATTATAATTATATTATAGATTAATAATATTAATTTAGCGAAATAATAATTTTTATTTATTAATATTTAAATAATTATTTTTTTTAATAATTTTCTAAATTAAAAATAATAAAAATAAAAATTAATTCTTTAAAGTTTATTTAAAACTTAATATATATATATTTATTTAATTTTTTTTTTAATATATATTAAATTTTTTTTTTTTTATATTATTATTATTATATTTAAAAGTCGTCCTATATTCCTAGTTTATTATAGACTTTATACTTTATTAAAATAACTTAAAAAAATATTTTTATTAAAGTATAAAAAATTATTATAAATTAAATAAAAATAAGTTTTTTTTTATTTAATAAATATTTAATCTAAATAGTTTTTTAATAAATTAAATCTAATAAAATTATATAAAGTCTTAAAATATTTCCGGTATATTATTCTTTAATTATTATATAAAATAATTAAGATTAAAATAAAAAACGAGTAATATTTTATAAACTTAAGTCTTATTTCACTCTTGTAAACCTTATTTAAATATCCGGAATACTTTAAATATATAAAGAATATTTATATATTTATTTTAATTTATTAAAATATTAAATACTAAAGTTTTTATTTATATAAAATAAAATAAAAAAATATAAAAGTATATAAAAAAATATATAAAAATTATAAAAAAAAAATAAATATAATAAAATAAAAAAAAATATAATAAATTAAATCTTAAAGTAACTTTAAATAATCTTGACTTTAGTCTTTTAATCCTTATTTATTAATTATAATATAATAATTTATATAGTTTTTTATAAATATTTCTTTTATATTTATTTATTTTTTATAATATTAATATTTTATAATTAATAACTCGGGATATATATATCCTTAAAATTATTTAATATTTTTAAATATTTATTAATAATATAAAGTTAACTCGAATCTTTATTATTTATTATAGATTTATAATATTAATTAAATAATAAAATTAAATAAAATAATAAAATAATTTTTAAACTTATTAACTTTAAGTCTCTTTAATTAATTTCTTAGCGAGAGATATAGCTAAGGAGTAATTTTTTAATTTTATAAAATATATTCGAAATAAATTTAAAGTATTTTAAAACTCTAAAATTAAACTTAATTAAATAAACCTTTACTAAGCTTTATTATTATTATAAAGAATAAATCCAAGATAAATCTTAATATTTTTTGGCTTATAATATATTAAATCTAAACTTTCAAGATTAAAAAATATTATTTTTATTATTAAAAACCTTGTCTCTCTCCGGGATTTTATATTATATTATAATATTTAAAATAATATTAATCTTTAACTTTAGTGAACTTTATTCACTAAAGCTAAATAAATATTTATATATATAAAATTTATTTAAAATAATTTTATAAATAATTTAATTTATTTAATTTACTTTATTAAAATTAATTATTAAAGTAAATAATCTTAATTCTTTTAATTCTTTAATTAGATTTTTAATATTGTTTAAAGACTTTAAAGTTTTTTATTTTTTTTATTTATAATAATTAAATTAATAAAGAATTATAAAAAATAATTCTTTTTTATTAATAAATTCTAAAATAATTTATTTATTATAAAAAATTCTTTAAGAATAAAAAAAAATATAATAAATTAATATTTTCTTAAAATAAAATATTATTAAGCTCTAATATCCTTAATATAAACTTAAAGCTTAAGTATACTAGTCTATATTATTCTCTCTTTAAATTAATAAAATTATTTTTTATTTTAATAATAAAATATAATTAATATTATATTTTTTATTAAAAATTAAATCTTAATATTATTATATTAAAGAAAATATTTATATTTTTATATATTAAAAAAACTAAATTTAACGAATATAAAATATATATAAATTATATATAATTTTTATTTAATAATAAATATTTAATTAAAGCTATAAATCTATATAACTTTATTATATAAATCTTTAGACTATAAGAACTTTCCCGTCTTTAAGTATTAATATATAATAATTTTTTATATAAGAATCACTATATTTAATAAAATATATTATTTTATAAAAAATTAAACTTATTCTTAAATCTTATAAATTATATTATTTAAGTATTAAATATAATAAAATTTAAAGTAATAATAAAAAATAATTAAAATCTTATAAATAATATTAATATATATATAAAGATATTAAAGACTTATTTTATAAATTATTTATATAATTAAGAAATTATTTTAATTTAGTCTATATTATATAAAGAATAAAGTAATAAATTAATATATAAATTTAAAATTAATTATTATTTAATATTATTAATTATATCTTAATATTATTAATATTGTCTTTATATTATTTATTATTAAATTATTTTAATTTTCTTAAATTTTTTTTTTCTTTAAAGTTTTTTTATTTATAGAATATAATTATAAATAATATTTATTTAAAATATTCTTTAATAAATAATTATATATTATTTTTTTTTATTTTAATAATAATTATATTTTTATTAATTTTTTTTAAAGTTTTTTTTTTTTTAATCTTATAATTTTATTTTTATATATCTATATCTTATTTATTTTTAGATTTTAATTATTTTCTTAAAGTTAGCGTTAAAGTAATTTTAGAAAAAATTATTAAAAAAATAAACTTTTAAGTTTAAGATATTTAATATTTATTATTAAGTCCTTAACTCCCTTATTCACGAGAATTAATTAATAAATCCTAATGATTTTATATTTAATTTAATATTTTTTTCTTAATGATCTTTATATAATCTTTAATATTTTTAAATATAATTTTATATTCTTTTATTATTTATTATATTTTTTATTCTTTAGTTTTAATAAAGTCTCGAATAATCTCGAGTTATTAATTTAAGAAATAATTATTTTCTTTAAGCTTAATTATAATTATTTTATATTAAACTTTTAAATCTTTATTAATTTAATATTATATATATAATTTTTATTTATATTATTTTATTAAAATAATAATTTTATTATAATTAATATATATTAATTTTCGGGCTTTTAAAATTATAAAGCTTATATTATAAAGTTTTTAATTAATATAAAATAAATTATAATTTATAAAATTTAATTATAGTTTAATATTATTATATATTAGTATTTTTTTTTTATAAATTAAAATAAATTAATTAAATATAAAATTAAAATATATCTTAAAGAAAATATTTTTTATATTAATTATTTAGCTTTAGTTTTTTATAATTTAATTTTAAAAATATTAAAAGAATATAATTTAAATTTATTTAATAATAAAGTTATATTATTAACTAAGAATTATATAAGACGAATAAAAGAAAAAAAAAATAAAAAAAAAAAATAAGATTTCGGACGAGATTCTTAAGAGTTTTTTATTAAGTCTAGAGATAATTTTAAGAATAATTATTAAACTTAGCTTTGAAATATATAAAGTTATAAAGTAATAAATTTAAGACCAAGATTTTTATTTATATTTAATATTAATAAAATTATTAAAAACTTATAGATCTTGATTTATATTTCCGAAAATTATTTATTTTATATTAAAGAAATAATTATTAAAAGAATATTATTTTAATATTATATAATTTTATTTTAATTAAATTTATAAGTTAAAGAATAATTTTTTATTTATTAATTTATCTCTAATATATTTATAATAATTAAATTTTAACTTTATAAATTTTTATTTATATTAAAAAATTTATTTATAAATATAAATAAAAATAATTTTTTTTTTTATATCTTATAGAGATTATATAATATTTAAGATAAATTAATAGGATTAATACTTTAATTAATAAAGAAATAAAATATTAAAAATAATAAAAAAAAATTTATTAAAATAATTAAAAATTAAGATTATATAAAATTTAAATAAATTAATTAATTATAATATTATATTAAAGAAAATTATATTAAATTAAATTTTTTTTTATTATAATTATTATTTTTTATTAAGTTTTTTTTATTTAAATAATAAAAGATTTTTTTTTTAATATTTAAGTTAATATATTATAATAATATTAAAGTTTATAAATATAAGCTAAAGATTAATATTATTTAATTTTATTTTAATAATCTAAAAGTCTAAACTTTATATTAAATCTTTATTATTTAATAAATTATTTTATTTTTTATAAAAATTTATTAATACTTTAATAAAATAATTTATTAAATATTAATTAAATATTAATTTAATTAAAGAAATAATATATATAAAATATAATCTTTTTTTAAAAATATCTATATAATTAATAAATATTATTTAAATTAAGAAATCTAAAAAAAGACTTATAATATAAAATTATATAAAAAAAATAATTAGTTTTAAGAATTTATATAAAAGACCGACTATTTAAACTCCGGGATAAAATAAAGTTATAATATATAAATAATTTATTTTTTTATATTAAAGATTTATTAAACTTAAAAAAAAAAATATTATTTTAAAAGTTTTAATAATATTTTTTATATTATTTAAATAATAATAAATTTAATTATAAAAATATTATATTTTATTTATATTATTAATTTAAGATTTTGGTCTTATAAATAATAAATTAAGATAAAAATATTATTTTTTTATTTTTTTGTCTAGTTTATATTAATGATTTTTTTAATTAAATTAGTTATTAAATAATAATAATTATATAAAGATTTAATAAATATAAACTAGAGTTTTATCTTATATTAGATTTTAAATATTTAAAGTTATTAGCGATAAGAATTTTTATTAAAAACTAGTCTTAATTAAAAGAATTAAGTTATAGTCTATATTACTCTAAATATAATAAACTTAAAATAAGTCTAGCCGGACAGAATTATTATTTTTTAATTTATTATTCTAGAATATATTAAAAAACTTAAGATATATTAATTTAAAAAAACTAGTTTAATTAATTTTAATCTTAAATTATTTAGATTATAATATTTTATATAAAGATTATTATTATATATCTTGTTTTATTAATTATTAATAAATATAAATTAATAAATTATAAATATTTATACTTTTTAGAATAATATTTTATTTATTGTCTTCTTAATATAAAAATATTTATACTTTAATATATTAATATTAATAAAGCGGAAAAGATTTTAATTTATTTAAATTTTTATTAAAAATTCTTTTATTATTATAATTTAAGATTAGGTATAATATAATATTTAATATTATAGTTATTATAATTATGAATTTTATTTCTAATAATTATGATTTTGAAGAATTAAAGATAAGACTTAATTTAAATATTTTTTTTAAAGTTTTTTTTAAGATAATAATATTATATTTATTATTTATAAAATAAAAAATAAAAATATATCGAAATATTATATAAATTAAATATTTAATATTATACTTTAATAAAAAAATAATTTTTATAAATTTATAAAAAAAATTAAGATATTATTTTAGACTTTAATACTTAATAAAAAGTTTAATAATTATAATATTTCTTATAAATAATTAATATTTTAACGTTAAAGTTTAAAGTAATTTTTTATTTAAATTTATTTTAATAATATAATTAAAATACCTTTATATAAAATAAAAAAAATTAAGTGTTTAATATAATTCTTTTATAAATTTTAATAAAATAATATTTTTTAAATTAGTTTTATTAAATATTATTAATTTTATCCAATAGATTAATAATAATAATTTTATTTAAAACTAAATCTTTTTTTAATAAATAAAATAAATAATAAGATTATAATAATATTTTTTTTTAATAATATATTAAAGATATATATATAAATATTATATATAATATAATTATATTTTAAAGAATATTTTAGATTTCTTTAAAAATAAATAAAATATAAAATAATATATTATAATAATAATTAATATTAATTATTTTATTCTAGATTTTATTAACGAAGTTTAATAATTAATTAATTATTATATTTTATATAAAAGAATATAAATATTATTTATATTTTAATATTTATATAAATTAAATTATTATTTAATTATTGGGAGTTTATATAATTATAAATATCTAAAATATAATATTAATAATATAATATATAAAAAATCTTTAAAGAATTAAATATTTAAATTAATTAATTTAATTAAAATATTTTTTAATAAAGTTAATATTTATTATATATATCAAGAGAAAAGTTATTAAAAATAATCATTAAGATAATAAAATTCTAAAGAATATTATTAGAAATCCCGTGTTTATAATATAAATTTATAATTATATAATTATATAATATTAAAAATTAAAAAAAAATTTTTTTTTTATATAATAAATAAAATTAAAGATTTATAATAATAATATAATAAATTAATATAATATTATATTAAAGAATATAATAATATAGATTATAAAAAATAATATATAAATATTAATTTATTTAATATATATTAAATATATTTTATTTTATAAAATCTATAATAAATTATTAAAATATTAATAAATAAATATTTAACTAATGTTTAAAAAATTAATTACTTTTAATAAAGAAAATAATTTTAAAAATTTAAGATTAAAGAATATTTTTAAATAAAAATAAAAAACTTTAAAATTAAAAAAATTATTAAGTATACTCGTGATCACGAGTAATCAAAGCCGCATAACTCTAAATAAGCTTGACGTTGAGTCTCTTATTGTTCACGTGACTAATATTTTTATTACTTTATTAAGATTCCCGTAATCTTATATAAAAATATATAATATATTAATAAATAATAAAAATAATCTAATAAAAATATAATTAATTAAATCTTGTTACTTAAGTTTATTATTCTTATCGATTAATTAAGTTATTAAATAAATAAATATTTTATAATATATATTTTTATTTTCTCTTAGTTTTATTTATATATATTTAAGGTTATTATTTATAATAAGGATTAAATAATTATTATTTTTTATAATTAAATAAATATAAATATTTATAATATTATATTTTTAATAATTTAATATAATATTATTAAGGAATAAAGTTTATAATATTATATTTTTAATAATTTAATATAATATTATTAAGGAATAAAGTTTATAATACTTTATCTTTAAACTTTTTATCGATAAAGAAAAATAAAAATAAGTATTATTTTATAAGACTTAAAAGAGAGGTCAAAATATAATAAAGTTAATTTATATATTATAGCTTGATATTGATTTTGTCCTAATATATATAGAGTTAATATTAATAAATATATATTATTATAATATATAGCCGACACTTAATTAAAGAGAAATTAATTCTTTTTTAAAAATTATTTAAGTATAAAATTAATAATTATATCTATTAATAACTTCGAGTATTTAAAGAATTATTAAATATAATATAAATTACTTGACGTATATAAGAACCTAATAGCCGGATTCTAAAGGCTATAGTGATCTATTGCGATAAAGATAATTAATTTAAAATAAATAAAAATAATTAAAATTAAGTAAAATAATAAGGGAATAATTAAAGTTAATTTAAGTGGATAAGGATAATTAAATTAAGCGAGGTGAAAGTAAGATAATAACGAGATAATTAAGGAATAATTAAAATTAAGCGAGATAATAAAAATCAAGATTAAATAATTTATATTTAATTATAGTTATATTTTAATAATAAGATTAATATAAAAAAAATCAAGATTTTATAAATAATATATAGCTTTAATTATAAAATTAATATATAATAAAGTTATTTAAATAATTATTTATTTTTATTATACTTTATATATTTTTTTATTATTTTTTTTTATATATATTTAAAATAATTTTCTTTATCGATTATTCTTTAATCTTATATTCTTATTTCTTTAATTTATTATTTTTTTCTAAATTAAAATATATTTTATATAATTCTTTATTAATTTTTTTTTAATAATAAAAATTTTAATATATTATAAATTATTTAAATATAATAAATATTTTTTAAAATAACTAAATAAAAAAAAACAAAAAAAAAATAATAAAAAAATATTAATATTAAAAATAATCTAAAGAAAAAAAAATATAAAAAAAGAAAAAAATATAAAAAAAAAAAAAATTATAAATTAAAGTTTAAATAAAAGATTTTTATTAAATATATAACTTAAATAAAAAAAAATAATATAATAATAAAATAATATTATAAATATTTTTTAAATAAAAAATTTATAAAAAAATAATTAAATAAAAAAAAAATTATTATAATATTAATACTAGACTAAAATAAAAAACTATATATTTATAATTAAAGAATTTATAAAATATATTAAAAAAAATAAAAAATAAAAATAATTAAAATTATTTAATAATTTTATTTAATTATTTTAATTATTTTTAATTATTTTAATTATTTTTAATTATTTTAATATATAAAATATTTATAAATTAATTTATTAAATATTTTTTTAATTAATTTATATTTTTATTAAAAATAATTTATTTTAAGATTAATTTTAAATATATTTTTTTTAATTAAATTATAATTTAATAATATATTCTTAAATAATTTATATATAAAAAACTTATATTTCTTATTAATTTATAAATTTATTATTAATCCCCTCGTGATTATTTTTTTATATCGGGAATTTTTTTTAAAATTTAAATATTTATATATTTATAATAATTTATATATATAAAAAAAATAAAAAAATTAAGTCTTTTAAAGATTACTTCTCGAAGGCCTTATTAAATAAAGACTTTTTTTATATATAAAAAAAATAATATTTCTTGTCTTAAAATAAACTTAAAAATCAGTCGATAAATTATATAATAAAATCTTAATTTTTTTTTATTAATTTTTTTTTTTTCCTCGTAAAAATATTTTTATTAATCTAAATAATAAAATATATTTTTATATTTATTAGATTAAATTATTATAAAAAATAATTAGTTTATATTTTTAATATTATTTTTATAATATTAATAATCTTTAAATTTTAAAAATATTTAATAATTAAAATTTTAAATAAAATTATATCTTTAAATAATTAAATTAAAATAATTATTAAGTCATTAAGTCCTTATTTATTTAAAAATAATTTAGCTTAAGTATAAATTATTAATAAACTTAAAATAATTATAATTAATTCGAAATAATAATATATTCTTAATAATATTATTATTATATTATTTAATATTTTAAAATATTTATTTTAATAATTTATAATATTATATAATTAAATATATAAAACTTAAAAGACTAAAATATAAAATTTATTTTATTTTAAGACAAGATGTTAAAAAATATTAAATTAAATATAATATAATATTAATAAATATTTTATTATTATTAATAAAATATAATTTTAACTAAATATTAAAAGAAATATTTATTTAATAATAATCTTAAAGAAATCTTAAATATTTTTATAATATATAATATTAATATTATTAATATATATAATTTATAATATTATATTTATAATATTAAGCAAGAATTATTAATTAAATATATTAAGATTATACGTGAAATATAAAGGAATTAATAACTTTAATCTTAAATTAATAAATATATTAAAGTATTAATATAATATATATATAATTATAATTAAATAAAATATTATTATAATCTTTTATTAAACTTAAATTTTATTTTATTTTAAAAGCTTTAAAAAAATAAAATTAATAATAAAGACCTTAAAGACTATTATTTAAATATTTTATAACTTTTTCGATAAATTAAATAATATAAATTTAATGTTTAATAAAAATTAATTTATTAATTAATTTAAAAGTATATTATAAAACGGCGGATATAATATAAATAAAATAAAATAAAATACTTTAAGACTATATTTAGCTCTTTAATTAAATATATTATTATTTAGTTTTTTATTTTTTTATTTAATTATATTATTTTATTATTTTATAATATATTAGACTAAAGTTATATTAAGACTAGTCGCTAAGGCTATACTTATATAATTTAAGCTTTAGTATAATTTTAGCGATTATTTAATTTTTATATTAATTTATAATTTTTTTAATTTTTTTAATGTTTATTTTTCTTTAACTTAATTTTTTATTTATTTTTTAATTTTATTTTAATTTATTATTTATATTAAATTAAATTAATTTTTTATTATTTTATTATTTTTTATTATTATTATTTTTTTATATTAATAATAGTCTTATTTAGTTTTAAATTATTATTAAATATAAATACTTATAGAAAAATAATTAATTTATATTAATTTTTTATTAATTATAAAAAATAATTTTTTAATTAATTTTATATTAATATTAAAAATTCTTATTATTAATCTTTTATTAATAAATTTTAAAGACTTTAAGATTTTTATTTTTTTCTAAATTTTTTTTTTAAAATCTAAAATAAAATTTAAAGATTTTTTTTTTTAAAGCCTATATGATTTAAGTATTTTTTTTTATAAATAAAAATTATTTTTTAATTTATTATAATAATAAATTTTTAAAGATTCTTAATATTATATTTTTTTTATAAGTTTAAGAATCTTATAATAATATTTTTATAAATTTTTAAAGAATCTTAAAAAATAATTTTATTAATTTATTAATGTCTTATTATAAATAAAAAAATAATATATTTTTATCTTAATTATAATATTTTTTTATTTATAAGACTTTTAATTATATTTCTAAAAAATTTCTTTAAGAAAATATAAATAAATATTATATAAATACTTAAGAATATACTTGATTATAAAAGTCATTAATTAATTAATTAATATATAAACTTATATATTTATATTATATAAAAAATATTATTCTTTAAAATTTTTTAATAATTTTATATTAAGATAATAAGATTAATAAAGTATTATTTAATGATTTATTAAGATCGGGATTTTAATTAAAGTTATTAATTTTTTTTAATAATTAATATTTAATATATTATTATTTAATAAAGGGAATAAAAAAAAATTATAATATTTAAAATAAATTTAATTTTTTAATAAAGTAAACTTAAATTTATATTTTATATTTATTTATATATAAAATATTAAATAAAAAAGTTTTTATTTAAATATTATAATTAATATTTAATTAATATAATCTTTTATTATTTATAACTAATGATTTAATATTTTTAAATTTTTTTAATTTTATTTTTATTATTAGTCTTAAAATCCATAAGTGTTTTTTATTTTAAAAAAAATAATTTTATTTCTTATAATTTTTTTAATTATTATTTTTATATAAATTATAAAAAAATTTATAATTTATTTTATTCTTAATAATTAATAAATATTTATTAATTAAATATATATATAATATTTTTTTTTTTTAATAATAAAAAAAATATTTATTTTATAAAAATAATAAAAATTATTTATTTTATTAAATAATTTTTATTAAAATTTCTTAATTTATTTTTTTATTCTTTATATTTTTTTTATTAATATTTAAATATTTTTGGATAAAAATATATTTTTATTAATAAGATTAAAAAAATAATTAAAAAATAATTAATAATTTTATATTAAATATTTTTTAAATATTATATTTATTTTAAGATTAAAGTAATTATTTATTTTATATTAATAAGTCTTTGAGAAATATATTATAAGCTTTAAAGAAAGCCTAGCTTAAAAGTTATATATATTTATTTATTTATCTTAAAAATAAATATATAAATTTATTAAAACTAAATATAAAATATTATTAATTAATATTAATAATTTATTTTTTAATTTTAGATATAATTAATATAAAATATATATTAAAATTTTATTTATTTTAAGTATTTTATTTTTTTATTTTTTTTATTATATTATATTTTATATTCTTTAAAAAAATTTATAAATCCTTAAAAAAATTAATAAGATATTTAGTTATAATTTTATTTAAGTTCTTTAACTTATAAATTAATTTATTTATTAGTCTTATTATTATATAAATTTATTAAAGGACTTTATTTATATTATTAATCTTAATAATTATTTATTATAAATAATTAATATTATAATTATAATTTATTTTAGTTTTCTTTAAATATAAAATATAATTAAAGTCTTAAATATATTAATAAAAATAAAATATAATAAAAATAATATTTATTTTTAATTTAGTTATCTTGACTTATAAGAATTAATTTTTATTCCCATCGATATTTAATTAACTTAATATTTTTAAGAATATTAAAGATTTTTTTTATTAATATTTAAAGACTATAACCGAGTTATTTATACCCGATCTTGTTTTAAGAATACCGATAACTAAAACTCGTGACTAAGATTTTAATATAAGTAAGCGGGTCGTTATATATAATTTTTTTTAAATATTTAATAAATATATTAATAATAGTTTTATCTTAAATAAAAAAATTTATTTCTTTAAGGATTTTAAAAAACTTAATAATAATATATAAATTAATTTATTAATTAATCTTAATATTATAATTAGTAAATTAATTAATATATTCTTAAGACAAAATATTTTTTATTAAATAATATTTTATTATATAATTAAAAAAAGTTATATTTATATTATTATTAATATATTATATATTTAAATAAAAATAAAAATATATTATTATTTATAAAATCTTTAAAATTATAATTTAAATTTTACTTAAAGTTAAGTTTTATTATTATATAATAAAGAATCTAAAATAAAGATTTTTATTCTTTATAATATCCTTAATTATAAAAAATTATATTTTTATTATTTATTAAATCTTCTTTATCACGAGGTCAAGAAATTAATAAATAAGATTAAAAGTTTAAGATAAAATACTTAATATTATATATATTAAAAATAATTAAATATTATAATAGAGTTAATATTTTATTCTTATATAGATTTTTAATATTTAAAGACAAGATATAAAAAAATAAATTAAGTTAGATTAAAGATATAAAAATAAAATAAAGAATAAATAAAAAAGAAATATATCTTTATATTATAAATAATTATTAATATATAGATTTAAGAGAGTTTTTTATTATAAGTTTACTCGAAGAAAAAATAATATTAAGAAGGACCGAATTTTATATTAGAATAAAAGTTATTCTTAAAATAAATAAAATAATAATAATTTTTTTTTTTTTTTTTAGTTTTATAAAAAAATAAAATATTTATAATATTATCTTTAAGAAAATAAATTTATAAATCATGAAGTTAAAATAATTATTACTTTATAGTTATATAATAAATATCTTAAAATATTTTTTATATTTAAAATTATAATAAATTATATTTATTAAAATATTATATTAAAATAAGATTTTATATATAAACTTTATAATTAATAAAACTTATACACGAGGGAAAAGCTTTTAGGATTAATTAAATTTATTTTTATTTTATTAAAATAATTCTTATAAAAAAAATTATTAATAATAAATTTTTTTTATTTTTATAAAAGTAAAATAATTATCGTGATAAAGAATTATATAATTAATATTTAATTAATCCTTTAAAGATAAAGACTTATTTTAATTTATTTTTAAAACTTAATAATCCCGAGATAATTTTAATAATATATTTTATTATTAATAAATTATTATTAATAAAATATATTAAGAGCGATATTACTTTAGTCAGAAATATAAAGAATAATCAAGAAATAAAATCTAATAATAAATTAAGTTTTTAAAAAAAAATATAAAAAACTAGTTTTTTTTTAAATATTATTTTATTTTAATATTTTTTTTTATTAAATAATTTTTTTTTTTTTATTAAGAGTCTTTTATTAATATAACTTTATTTTAAACCTTAGACTTAAAAATTAATAATAATTATTTAAGTATAAGAATTAATTAATTATTAAATAAAGAATTATACTTTATTCTTAATAATTTTTACTTAAAACAATAAAGTCCCGAGAAACTATATCCGGAAATTTAATCTCCGATAAAAAAAATATAAAAAACTCTTGCTAAAAATCTTTAGCCAGCAAGAAATATCTTATTTTATCTTATTAATAATAATACTTTTATACTTAATCTAGTTAACTTAAATATATTATTATTTTTAAAATTATTATTTTAAATATTTTTAGAAATTAATATTATAAAAATTAAGTATAAATTAAAGTTATTACTTATATTAAAGTAAAAGAAAAAAGTATAATTAATTAAATTAAAATTAAAATTAAAAAACTAATAATATTTAAAGTATAATTTAAATTTTTATAATATAAATTATAAAAAGATTTTTTATTTAAAGATTAATAATTAAGTATAAATAATATAAAAAAAATTAAAATTTTATTATAGATTATTATAAATAATATATATATTTATAAAATTCTTAAAAAGATTTTAAATCTAGACTAGATTTCGAGAAATAATAAATTTTTCTTTAAGGAATAAATATTAAAGATTAATAAAATTTATAAAATATTAAAATTAAATAAAAATATTTAAAAAATTATATATTTATTTATTTTATAATTAATAATTATTATAAATTATTTTTAATTAAGTCTTTATTTAATTTAATAAACTTTTTATATTTTTTTTAATATTTTTAATATTTTTATATAAATCTTTATTATTATTATTTTATTTTATTTCTTTTATAATAATTTTTTTAATTTTTTATTATTTCTTTATATTCTTTTATAAATTCTTTATTTAATAATATTTTATATATTTTTAATTAAATTAAAATTAAGCGATTAAGATAAATAAATTAAATAAAAAATTTAATTATTATTTTTTAGTTTAGTTATAAATTTATATAAAAAACAAGAATTATTATTATAACTTAGATTATTATTCTTTTATAAAATCTATAAATTAGGATGCCGGAAATAAATTTATTAAATAATATTAATATAAATAAAAAATAAATATTTTATATAATATTTTTGGATTATAGAATTATTCTTAAACTTAATAATAATATCGTGTAAAAGAATAATATTTTAAATTCTTAAATACTTCTTAAACTTTTTTTTTAATTTATACTTTCTTGTTTTAGGCTTTAGAGAATATTTCGGGTATTTAGTATATTTTTCTTTATTATAATAAAACTTTAATTTCTCGGTCTTTTTATATTAATTAACTTAAGCTATAATATAAAGTTTTATATTAATTTTTTTTTCTTGTTTTTAAATATTTTTAGTATCTATATATATTTCCTTCTCCCGAAGAATATAATCTTGAGTTTAAGAAAAAGAATTAATATATACTTTATCGATAAAATAAATATATTACCAGAAATTATAAATTATTTTGTCCTTATACTCCCGGCTATAATCCTCTTGTTTTTTATAATTCGGACCCGAAATCTCTTTTTTTATATATATTTATTTAAAGCGCCGAGCTCGTTTTATATAGGCCTTAAGTTTATTAATAAAATTCCGACGAGTAATCTCTAATTTATAATATTTTATTTAAGCTTTAAGTATTTAATTATAGACTAGATTTTTGGACAATAAAACAAGTATTTTACACTGTTCTTTTAAGACTTTTAGAGGTCTCCTAAGCTTTTAAGAAAGCTTATATATTCGATAATAAAAAAAAGAGTCAAGAATATTATATTAATAAAGCTATCGGGAGACTGTTCCAAGTACGGGTTAATAAAAAAAACAAAATTAATATAGATTTATTCCAGGCTCCTTATTGTTTCACGCGTTATAAAAGTATACTCTCTGGTATATAATATAAACTTCCTAATCTAGTTTTATTTTTGGAGGAGTTATAAGGCCTATAGATTATATTTTGGGTATTATATTAATTATTATTATAGTGAATATTATTTTAATAATTCTCGCGAAATGTATTTTTTGTTTATTTTTAGTGTTTTATAAATTTCGTCAGTCCTTAATGGAGTAACTCGGTTACTTAAAAAGTAAAAGAAGAACTAAAAAAAAAAAGAATTAATTATAATATCCTTAATTATATAATCAATCAGTGATCGTGATTCTAAACTTAATATTATTCCCGATAACTAAGAATATATTAGTTTCCCGGACATATAGCGATTACTTAAAAATAAAGTAAAGACTTTAGTAATTAGATTTAATTTAATGGAGGACATTTAGCTTAAAATCGTCGCTAAATTAAAATTATCTTATAAATTAACCAGTGATTATAATATTAAACTTAGATTAAAAATATCCTTAAATAAATATTTATTTATATTATTTATAAATAATTTAATATATAAATATAGATTTTAATTAATTAATTTCTTATAATATCTTTAACGATAATATTAGTTTTTTGTTTAATATATCTAGATTAAGTATCAAGAAATAAAAATAATTTAATAATATTATAAATAATTAAAATTCTTTAATATTTAATTTAGATATTAATAAGTCGGATTTAATTTATCTTAATAATCTTTAAGATTTAGTTATTATAATAATGAAATTTATTAATAAAAATAAATTTATTAATAAACGAAAGTAATAAAAAACTTTATTATAATAATAATAAAAGACTTTATCTCGATAATATTTCGATAATAAAATATTATAAATAAATAAATTAATATAAAGAATTAATATAATATTTATTAAAATATAAAAAAAATTTAAAGTAAATATAAAAAAAAATATAAGACTTCTTAAAGAAAATATAATAAAAAAAAATAATTATAAAAAAAAAAAAAATTAATTAAGTTAAAGTTATATTAATTAATATAAGAAACTTAAAATAAAAAAATTATTAATAAATAAGAATCTTTAGAATAAGTTTAGAGATTTTAAAGTATAGTCTTGATTATTTCTAGAATATTATTAGTTTTATATATTAATAATTAATAATAACTTATATATAACTTTTATTTATTTTTCTTTAAAGAATATTAATAATCTTTATTTAGATATTAAGTATAGTGTCTAGATATATTATATAAAATAAACGTATAAGAATCTCGATAGACTTCCTCTTTTACGTTATGTCTCGATATTAATAATAATATTAAAGACTTTTCTTTAAAATCCTAAAATAAAAATTAAATATAAAAATATATAAAAATTAAAATTAAAGTAAATATTTTATAAGTATATATAATATATAAAATTTTTGACTAAGAATAACTAAAAATAAATAAAGGAATATACTTATATTTATATATATTTTATTTTAATAATATATTCTTTTAAGTTAATATTATATACTTTATTATAAGTTTATATAATTAATAATATTTTATTTATTCTTAAATTAAATATATCTTTAATTATAAATATCAAGAAATATTTTATTATTTATATTAAGACCTTAAAGTATATAAGGATTAATCTAATTTTTATAAAAAATTTTATCGTGATATTATTAATATTTTAATATTAATATAATTATTAAACTTAAAGAATACTTTTAAGAATCAATAATAGACTAGATTTTATTTATATAAGAGCAAGGATATTATAATCTAAATTAATATCTTTAAGAATATATTAATAGTCTAGAATATTTATTAAATAATCCTTGCTTAAAAATCTTATCTTGATCGCAAGAGTCATCGTTAGAATAAACGAGAGACTTAATGTCTAATAGACTTAATAATCACTTTACGATAATACTTAATAATTTTTTATTTTTATAATAATAAAACTTTTATAAAAATATACTAGAGAGAAATATTAATAATTAGTTAAGAATAAATTCATGTATATTAAATCAAAGAAGTACTATAATATTTATAAAGACCTTTATTAAAAAAATCTTAAAATATCGTGATATATAAATAATTATATAAAAATAATATAAACTTTATTTTTAAGCGCGAGTATAAGAATTATATTTTTTTTTATATATATTTTTATTAATATATTAAATATACTTTAAATTATATATATTTCTAAAATCTTTCCGACTTTATTTTTTATTTAATTTAAATTATTTATTATCTTAAAATATTTATATATTAATGAATTTTATATTAAATTTTTAATATAAAATCTTTTATTTATATATTATCTATAAAATATTCTTTAAAAATTATAATTTTTTTAATATAAAAATATTATTTTAATTATTATATTTATATATATAATTTTAAATATTTTAATATTTAATTATAATTTTAATATATTTTATTATATAAAATATTATTATTTAAATAATTAAAAAAAATTTAATATTATTAAATATAATATATATAAGAATAAAAATAATTATTTAAGAATTTAATTTAGTTTTAATTAATATATTATATTTAAGAATAATATAATTTATATAATAATAAATAATAAAATTAATTTAATTATAAAAAAAATATATAGTTTATATAATATAAATAATTATATAATTTATATAAAAATAATTAAAAACTTAAAATTTATATAATTAATATTAATATAATTATTAAATATTAAAAAACTTAAAAAAAAACTTAAAGTTTAATAAAGAAATTAATAATATATAAAAATTTAATATTATATAAAAGATATAAGATATAATAATTAAAATAATAATAATTTTAATAAAGGAATTAAGAATAATTTTTATTATTATAAATAAATTAAAAAAAAATAATGACGTTAAGAAAATAAAAAATATTAATAAAATAAAAAACTTTAAATAAGATTAATAAATTAAAAAAAAGTCGAGGATATTTTAAAATAATTAATAATACTTAAAGTTAAGTTTTGGATTTTATTATTATTTAGGAAAGAATTAAATAAATTCTGAAAAAAGATTAAAGAAATTAAAAAAATTAAAAAAATTAAAGAAAGAAGTTTAGAAAGCTAAAAGATATTTATATTAATATATTAAATAAATAATAAATAAAATATTTTTTTTTAAGTATAAATTTTAGATTATATTATTTAATAAAGTTTTATAATATATAAATCTTTATTTAATATTTTATATTAATTATAATTTATTATATTTTCTAGTTATTATTTTTAGTTCTTAATATAATTATTATTTTTTTAATTTTATTTAAATTTAAATAATAATTTAAACTAAAAATTAATAATCTTTAATAATAATCTTTAATTTTTTTAATTTTTTTATTTAATATAATAAATTATATATTTTATTAAAAAAAAACTATATAATTTTTTTTATTATTTTATTATTAACGAGAATTTATTTTATAAATTTCTTTAATAATAAAATTATAAAGGAGTATATATTTATTTATTTATATTTAATTTAATTTTTATTAATTTTTTTTTATTTAATTTTTTATTTAATTTTTTATATTTTTTTTATATTATTATATTAATTATTTTTAAAGAATTTAATAAAAATATCTTTAAGTATTTTATATAATTTAAAGAAAAGAATTAATATTATAAAAAAAATATTATTATAATAAATTAGGAGAGAAAAGTATTTTTATTTTAATTAATTAATTATAATTAAATATATAGTAATAATAAAATAAAGAAATTAATAAGTCTTTATTTTTATAATAAATAATATTATCTTAAAGAAAAATATATTATTTTAAGCTTAGAGAATTATAAGCTTCTTTAGATTTTTTTTTTATATTTTTTTAAGACTTAAATTTTTTTAATTATTTTACGATAAGACTTATTAATTTTTTTATTAATAAATAAAACTCAGAAATCAATATTATTTTATTTTTTAAATAAAGAAAAATTATTATTCTTTATCGAATAATTTATTATATAATCCTCTTAATATAATATATTTAAAATTTTAAAGAAAGACTAATTTTTATTTTTTATAATATAATTTATTCTCTAGTATAATTCGTTAGAATTTTTAAAGAATAAAATATTTTTTTTTTATTATATAATTATTAATATAATTTTTCTAGCAAGATTAGTTTATATTTTTAAAAATAAAAAAACTATTCTTTTTTATTATATAATTTTTTTTTTTAATATAATATATTTAAATTATTAAAAATAAAGAGATTATTCTTTTTTATTATAAGTCCAGAAATATAATTTCCCGAGTATAATATATTTATATTTTTATTACGTGCTTAAGTATAAAATCTTAAAATACTTCTTTTAATATTATTAAATAATTAAAGAATAATAATAATCTCTTTAAGTTTTATAGCTTAACTTTAATAAAATACTTAATCGGAATTTATTTAATTATAATAATTATTATTAATATTCTTTATTAAAGAAAATAAAAAAAAATAATTAATATAAATAAAGAATATTTAATTTATATAAATTCTTTAGAAAATTTTAACGAGATTATTAAATATATATTTTATTATAAGAATATATACTTAAATTATATATTAGAATAATTTATTATATTAAAAATTAATATTAAGTATATTTATTAATAAATTTTTTTTTCTTTAAGATTATTAATTATTAAGAATAATATTTTAGTTATTATAATCTTAAAGATAATAATATAATTATATTAATTAAATTAATTTAAGATTTTATTAAAAATAAAATTTTTTAATAATAATAATAATATTAATTAAAAATTAATTAATAAAAATAATTATTTTTTATTTATTTAAATAAAAATAATAAATTTATTAATATAAATAAAAAATATTCGATTTATATTAAGACTTTTAAAGATTTTAATAAAGTTATTAGATATAGATTTTATTATAATAATTTTTATTTAAATTATTTATTTATATAATTTATTATATTATATTATATTAAATAATATTCTTTTTAATAAAATTTTTTATTATTGAAAATTAATTTTTTATTAATAATAAAATTTTAATTATTATAATATTAAAAATAATAATATAAAAATATTAATTAAAAAAATAAAAAAATTTATTAATAAAATAAAATTTAAGAAATAATATAAATAAAAAAAATTCTTATATTAAAGATCTTTATAATAATATATTTTTTTATAATTAAAGACTTTTTTATTTATTTATTTAATGATTTATAAAGTTATATATAAATAATATTAAATTATATTAATTATTTTTAATTATAATTATAAATAAATATTATAAATCTTTTAGTGATATAAATAATTTAATATTATTAATTATTATATTTTAGATAATATAAATAAAAAAAATCAAGTAATAAAATTATATATTATTAATTAAAGTTTATTCTATCTTTAAATATATAAATAATTTTTTTTATTTTTTTAATTTTTTAATTTTTTTTAATATATTTATTATATTATTACTCACAAGATAATAATATTAATTAATAAATTTATTATTTTTATTTAATAAAGGATTAAATAAATATATCTCGTTATTAATAAAATTAAATAATATAGTTATAAAGAGTTTTTTTTAAAAACTTAAGAAAAAAATATAAAGATTAAAAATTAATAATAATATTAAATTTAAATTATAAAAAAATAAAAAAATTAAAGAAATAATTAAATAAATAAATAAATAAGATTAAGTTATATATATTTTTTTTTATTATTCTTTAGTTTTATTAAATCTAAGATTTATAGTTTAAGAAAATAAAAAAGACTTATATTACTTTAAGATAAATAATTATATTATAATATTTTATTATTAAAGTTAAGTTAAATAAATATATAAAGTTCTAGAAATAATTATAAAAATATAGAATAAAGTAATTATTATTCTATACTTGATCAAGAGGAGATTCTAAATTTTATTAAATAAAATTAAGCCTCTTTATTAATAAGACCAATATAAATATAATAATATAAATATATCCCGGAATCTCTTAGTTTTTTTATTATAAAAATTCCATACTTTAAATATAGTAAAGAATAATTAATAAAGTCGTTAGAGGACTAACTCTTAAGTATAGCTAAAGACAAGTTGTCGCTAGTTATAGAAATTTATTTTTATCTTTAATCAAGGGACTTATTTATCCTTAGTATAAAGATTTATTAATTTATGACTATAATTAAAATAAATCTTAGTCGGAGGAAGTTTTTTAAATCCCGTGCTTATAATGTCTTTAAAAAATTAAACTATATCTAAAAACTAAGTCTTGATTATTTAAAAATATTATTATTAGATTATATTTAAATTATTAATACTTTTATTAATTTTTTAATTTTAGTTATATATTTTTTTATTAATAATAATAATAAAAATTTAAGTGATTATAACTTTAACTTTAAATTAAATAATAATAATAAGGCCTCGACCAAAATTATAATAATAAGTATTATATTAATTAATTAATATTAATAAAGTCTAAAAAACTATAAAAATAAATAATAAAAATAAAAAATAAATTATTTAAGATAAGTATTATAATTATTTTTATTTATATCAATAAAGTAATTATTATTAAATATTTTATTATAATATTATTTATTATATTATTATTTATTATATTATTATTTATTATATTATTATTTATTATATT
>Ga0302221_10000142_pt1 | contig 66039 bp, 8 predicted proteins | sample II_Palsa_E2_1_FD_193517 | JGI IMG/M metagenome (GOLD analysis project Ga0302221, IMG submission 193517) | Peat permafrost microbial communities from Stordalen Mire near Abisko, Sweden - II_Palsa_E2_1 | ecosystem: Environmental > Terrestrial > Soil > Palsa > Peat permafrost | place: Sweden... | reverse complement strand
TTATTATATATATTATATTATTATATATATTATATTATTATATATATTATATTATTATATATATTATATTATTAATATTTTTTTTATTAACTTTAACGATATATTTAAATTTAAAATTAATAATAAAATATTTAAAATATTAATTAATTTTTAAAAAAATTATTATAAAATCTATATATTATTTTTTAATAATAATAATAATAAAAAAAAATTTTAATTTAAAAATTAAAAAAATTAATTAAATTAATTAAAAAAGTTTTAAAAAAAAAATTTAAAAAAAATTTAAATAAAGTAATAATATAATATATAATATTATTAATTTAAATAAAAAAAATTATATTATAAAAAATAATATAATTTTTAAATAATAATAATAAAACTTTATAATTAATTATTTTTAAAATCCGCGTTAAATTTTTTTTTTATATAAATATAATATATTAATATTATTTTTTATTATTTTTAAAAAATAAATTTTTTATATAAAATTTATATATAAAGTTTTTTTATTTTAAAGTTATTTAAAATATTTAATTTATTAAATAAAATAAAATATAAAAATATTATATAAATAATATTTTAATATAAAAAAATTTAATTAATAAAAATAAATTAATAAAAATAATAATTATTTATATTTAATAAATATAAATAAAACTTATAACTTTAAAATTTCTTAAAAGATATAAAGATATATTAAGTTTAAAAATTAAATATAAAGAATATAATTTCGAGAAAATAAATTTTATAATTATATAAAAATTTCTTTAATAAATAAAATAATTATTAAAGAAAAATAAAAAAAAATTTCTTTTAAAATTACTTTAAAGTATAAAGTTTAATATAATTAAAGAGATTATAATTTATAAATTTATAAAAATAAATAAATATCGAGATTATATATTAATAAAAATAAATCAATAAATAAAAAAAATAAAAAATATTTTAAAAAAATTTAAATTTTTTTAATATATATAATATATTTTTAATATAAAATAATATTTTTATTTTTAATATTTAATCCGGTATTTTTAGCTTTATAAAATAATATAAACTTAAAAAATTTATTAAATAATTTAATATTATTAATAATTTTTAATTATTTAATAAATTTTTTAAGTTTATATTATTTTATAAAATTAAAAAAATTAAATTAAATTATAAAAATAAAAGTATTATTTTATAAAAATATATAGTCACGTGACCTCGACCTTTAATAAAAAAATATTTTAAAATAAAACTTTATAATCTTAAAGTATTTTATAAAATTAATCGATTTTATTATAAAATAAAAAATAATTTTTTTTTAAATTAATTAAATAATAATAAAATTAATTTTTATAATTATTTTAAAAAATATAATATTATTATTAATAAAACTATTTATTATATATTTATTATATATAATTATATATATAGTAAGTTATTTATATAAATTAAAATACTTATATATAAACTAGTACACTCACGTGTATATATAAATAAATATATATAAACACTATAACTAGTCCCGATTAAATATAGTTAATAAATAAAAGACGAGATATATTAATATTATTAATATTTAATTTTTTTTCTTAATTAATTATTTATATATATATTTAGTATTTTTATAAAAATATAATAATTATTATATATTATAAATAAACTAATATTAATTAGTCTATACTTATAGATTAAAGAAAATAATTAATTAAATTAATAAAATATTTAATAATCTATAACTAAGTTTTTTATATTTTATATTAAAGAAAAAAATATTATATTAACTATAATAAAATATTCGGTAGTCTATATAAGAAATAATTATTTTTTGTTAAGTATTAAGTAATTAATTATTTAATTAATTAAATTTATTTCTTATATATTTATCTCTAAGCCTAGAGTATACTAATTTATTTCTTTTAAATATTTAAGGATTATTCTCTTTTTCCTTCTTCTCCTCTTTTTTTTTTTTCTTTAATGACGATAAAAAAATATTATAATTTATTTATCGAAAGAAGATTATAAATACTAGATATATTAAATATATTAAATAAATTAAATATTTAAAGATATCCGGAAAAAAAAATATTCCTTATAATAATTAAAAATTTTTTAATTTTTTAAGTTTATTATTTATAAATAAATATTCTTAATATTTTAAATATATTTAATCTTATATTATATTTTTTAAAGTATTATAATTTAATATAATATTAATAAAAATAATAATAACTAAATAAAAAATATATATAAAAAAATAAAATAAAAAAATTAATCCGGTAATTAAAATAATAAATAATATTAAGAAGTTTATTAATATTAAATTAACTTAATATATATTAAACAAGAAAATTAACTATAATCTCTAAAAATTATTTTAAAATAATTTTAAGTTATTTTTTATTATTAAGTTTATCGACAAGATTAAAAAAAAAAATAATAAAATATTTAAATTTATTTTTAATATAATAATATTTTTATAAAAATAAATTTAAAATATATATCGATATTATAATTTTTATTAAATATTCTTTAATAAAAGAAAAAATATAAATAAAAGAATTTTAATATATTTAAAGATAATTAAATTAAAGACGATTTTATCGCTAAATTAATTATCTTTATTAATATTAAGTATTCTTTAATAACTTAATCTTTAAATTATATATTATTTATTATAAAAATATTAATTCCTCTTAATTTATATTAATAATAATTTTTATAAATAATATTCTATATAAGAATTATAAATAAAATAATAAAAATATATATAAAAAATATAAAATATAATAAGAATAATAATAACTTTAAAAATAAATATATTATTTTTAAAGACGTTTATTAGTAAATAAATCTTTTTTAAAAGTAATATATAAAAATTTTTTTTATTATATTTAAAGAATTAATTCAAGATTATTATTATAATAATTAATTATTAAAATTATTTTATCTTAAAGTTTATAAAAAACTTTAAAGTTTTTTTAAATTATTTAAATATCTATATATTAATCTTAATAAATAAAATTTAATTATCTTAAATATAATTATAATTAAATATCTCGATAAATTAATAAAAAAAATTATATAATTATTAATTAATAATCTATACTTACTTTAATATAAACTTTTTAATAATTTATAAAATCTTAAATTCTTTATTAATAAAATTATTATTATTTATTAAGGATTATTTATTTATTAATATATAATTTTAGATTCTCCGATAAATTTAAAATTATTATTAAATAAATTCTAGTTATTAATCATAACTTATAAAAAAAAATTAAAAATTAAATTAATTATATTTTTTATAAATTAATATTATTATTTAAATCATAATAATTATAATTATTAATTTAAGGACCGACTATATAATTTTTTATTTTTCCGCGGAAATTATAATTAATTTTTAAATATTAATAAATTATATAATTTTATTTTATTAAATTATATAATAATTATAACCATAATCAGGAATCCCAAGTCATGCTTTATTTATAAAAAACCTGGTTATTATTTCTAGAATTATATCCCAGAGAAATAAAAGACTAAAAAAAAATAATTTAAAGTCCAAAATCTTTATTATTTTAATATTAATTCCCGTGACTTTAATAAAAAGTTTTATATTATTTATTTATAATATATAGCCGGCATTAAAGATAAAATAAATAATAATAATAAAGTCAATAAGAATAAAATAAATAAAAATAAACTAGATAATACTTTTAAGATTTTTTTAATAAATATAAATAATATAAAAAAGTATTTATTATTTTCGTGATTTAGTTTAATTAAAAATCTCTTAGCTAAACTAGTTATAATAATCAATATAGTTAATACGACTAATACTTATATAAAAAACCTTATAAATAATCTTAATTTTTTTTTTTAATATATTAACTAACGGGTAAAAATCTTATACTAAAACTTAATAAAATAAAAAATATTTATATCTTTATAATTAAAGATAAATCAAGATATAATTTTTATTATTTTTATAAAATTATAATTAATACTAAAATATCGAAATATTTAATTATTGATTTTAGTTAATTTTAAGTATTATAATATATAAATTAAAATATTATTCTTAATAAAAATATTAAAGATTAAATAATAATATAATTCGGAATTAATTCTAATTTCTTTATTAATTTCTTAAAGATAAAAACATTAATTAATTAAGTAAAATTTTATATTATATTAATAAAGACTTTATTTTTTTTTAGTTTATAAAATATAAATAAATTAAAAATATATTTAAATAATTTAATAAATTATATTATTATTTTTATTATTATTATATTAATTATATATTATTTTAAATATTTTATTATATAGTTTTATTATTAAATCCTTTAATTATAATCTTTATTTCTTGACTAATATTAAATTATAATATCTTTATTATTATTTTAAATATTCTTTAATTAATAAACTTTAAGATATACTCAAATAAATAAGTCATGATATTAATAAAAAATCACTTTAATTTTTTATTAAGTTTTATAAATATTATTAAAAGTATAATAAATTATTTAATTATTTTAAGTTTAATTTAAGAAATAATATTAATTTTAATTATTTTATTATTATCGATATTTTTTATATTTTGGATAAACCAGTACTTTATATAATCAATAAAGAAATATATTATTAAACTAGTTAATAACTTTAAAATATTAATTTAATTTATATTTAAAATACTTTATATAAGTATTAAATTAATATATATTTAAAACCTTTAAATTAACTTATTATAAATATTAAAAAATAATTTATAAGCAAGAAATTTATTTAATATATAAATATTATAAATATTAAAATTAAGATTATTTTTATAAAGTTTTATAATTTTATAAATATTATTAAATATTATTATAATTTAATTTAATATATTTATTTAATTATTATAATTAAGATTTAAGATATTAATAAAAATATAATATTATAAATAATATTTAAGATTATTAATAATATTATAAAATCTAATAATATAATTTTTATATTTTTAATTTATAATATTTTATCTAAAATAATTAAATATAATACTTTATCGCTAATTATTATCTAATGTTTAATAATCTTAAAAAAAACAATAACTAAAATCCAAAAACTATAAATAAAGCACCAAGTGACTAATGTCTTAAATATCTAAAATAAACTAAATATAACTAAAATCTATAAACTTATATTAAATTTAAATATTTTAATATAATATAAAAAAAATATCGATTAATTTAATAATTAAAAAGAATTATATAAACTCTTGATTATTAATAATAAATCTTATATATTTATTTTATTATATAATAATATAATATTTTATTTTATTTTTATTAAATTTTATTACGAGTTATATAAGTTAATTAAAACTAAATTAAAATATATTATTTAGAATAATATAAAAAAGAATATAATTATTATAAATACTTTATTAATTATTTTTTTAAAGTATGACAGAGATTATTCCCGTAAATATTTTAATGTTTTTATATTTTTATAAGACGACATTAAATATAAGAATTCCCGTTAAGCTAAAATAATAAATCTTCTTGATAAAGATATCTTTAAAATAATTCTAAAATATAAATTTCTATAAGAAACACGTGTATTTAATTCTTATTTTATTAATAAAATAAAAAACAAGAATATAAATAATAAATATAAAAAGTTAAGACTTATTATTTAAACTTATAATAATAATTTTAAGTATATAATATTAATATAATTATTAATAATTTAATATATTAACTAATAAATTATTCTTAATATCGTTATTATAATAATTAATACTATAGGCCTATATTTATAAAATATTTTATAGACTTATATTTAATTAATAATATTACTTAATTATGATTTTTTTATTAAACTACTTCAAGAGCTTATCCAACGCCTGAATTTATAAGATAATTTAGTTTTCAAGATTATAAAATTATTATATAATATTTTTAAGACTAAAAATTATTAATTTAAGACTTATTACTTTTATTATATTAAAGAACTAAATATAAAATAATTAATTTATAATCCCTGTCTTCTCTTAAATAATAAATTCTTTAATATTATAAGACTTTAAACTAATAATATATTCTTTATTAAAGACGATGCCTTTATTAAAAAGAAATAATTAGGATTAATAAAGACTTAGTTTTTGACTAAGAATTAAAAATAATTTATTTTAGACCATGAATTAAAGTTTAACGATAATATTATTTATATTAAAGATATCTTAAACTTAATTATACTTATATAAATATAATAATATTAAAACTTAAAGATTATTAATAATAATAATATTATTATTATAAATAATAAAAATACTATATACGAAAATCTTAATATCAAGGATTAATATATTATTTAATATACCAGAAAAATATATATTATATCCGTTTATTAATCTAAGATATTATATAATCTCTTAATTATTATCTAATTTATTAATCTTATAAATAACGATATTAAAGTATTAAATAAATATATTTAGTAATAGATTTAAAATATCGCTAAAAGACTATATTTTATTAAGTTTAATAAAATATTATTATAATTATTTTATTTTATAAATATTTTTTTTATAAATAATAAAGATCTTTTTTTCTAGATTAAATATATAATTATATTAATTAATAAAATTAATCGGATAAATATACTCTATTAGTCCTTAATCAAGTATAAATAAATTACTAAAAATATTCTAATTTCTAAATTATATAAAATAATTTATAATTTTAATATAAAAGTATTAATTATATTTATAATTAATAAAATACTAAAAATTAAACTTTTATTTATTATTTATATAGATTTAAAGTTATTATATAAATGTCTCATTAAGCTAAATATTATATAAAAAAAAAAAATTATAATTAATATTATATATTTATACTAAGCTTATAAATAATATAAGATTATAAAAATTAAATAAATTAAAAGGAATTTAAATCTTACTAATATAATAATAAAGTCTAAATTATTGAATACTTTAAAGAAATTAATTAATATAAATATTATATTATTAAATATAAAAAAATAAATAAAACGAGAATAAATAATATAAGGACGAGTATATTATAATATTATAAGGAAGATATTTATAATTTTAGATTAAATTTTAAAATTTTTAATTATATTAAAAATTATACTAGGCCTAATTAAATAATTTATATTTAATTAAATTTTTATATTATTTTTATATTATTTTTAGAATAATTCTAGTATTAATAAAATTATTTATTATATATTTATTATATATAATTATATATATAATAAATTATTTATATAAACTAAAATACTTATATATAAACTAATATACTCACGTGTATATATAAGCAAGTATATATAAACACTATAATTAATCCCGATTAAATATAGTTAGCGAGTAAAAAACAAGATATATTAATATTATTAATATTTTATTTTTTTCTTTAATTAATTATTTATATATATATTTAATATTCTTATAAAAATATAATGACTATTATACGTTATAAATAAACTAATAATTATTTTTTAATAATATATTAAATATTCTAAAGTTTTATAATATTTATAAAAATAAATATTTATTATTTTTATATATATAAATTTTATATAATATTATAAAAAATCTTTATATAATATATAAATTATAAAAAAATAATAAAATATAATTTAAAAAAACTCGAGTTTAAATAATAATTTAATAATATAATTTAAGTTTTATTTTTTATATTATTTAAAGAATTTTTTTATACTTTTTATTTATTATATTAATTAAATCTTTTTTTATAAATTTTTAAAAATAAAATAAATTTTATTAATAATAAATTTAATTATAAGTTTAATATTTTAGTTTTATAAAAAAAAATATTAATATTTATAAATTTATTAATAAATTTATTTTTTTAATTTTTATATATTTAAGAGTTTAATAAATCTTAATATTATATATTTTTATAATATTTTAAATATTATAAAATATTTATTATAATAAACTTAAAATATTATTATAAAAACTTTAAATTATTAAAGTATTATTAATATAAAATTATAATTAATATTATCGGATATTTAAAAAAAAATTAAAATATATATTAAAAGTCTTTTTAAACTTTTATAATTTTTATATTAAAAATATAAAAAAAAATTAATAAAGCTATAATTATTAATAATTTATTTATTATTTTAATAAATAATATATTTATAATTTATATACTTAATTTTTTTATTATTTTATCCCGAGTTATTTAAAAAAAAAAAAAAAAAAATTTTTATTATTTCTTAAATTTAATTAATATTATTTTTTTATTTAAATTTAAAGTTAGATTTATTTTATAGTTTAGTATAAAGTATAATTTTTAAAATATAAGTTTAAGTATTTTAAATAATATAATTATAAATTATTATATTATTATTAATTAATAAGTTTTTTTATATAATTATAAAAAAATATATATATTTAATAAATAAATATTATTTATTTATTGTTTAAATATATATAACGAAATATAATTTTATTTTCTTAAAAATAATTATAATAAATAATAAATTTATATCTTTAAAAAAAAAATTATTAAAATTATTTTTTAAATTAAATTTTTTGTTTAATAATTAATAAAAATATTTTATCGACTATATTTATATATTATTTATTTTTTATATTAATTAATATTTTTTTATTATTATTAAAGTTAAAATTATATTTATTTATTTATATATTATATTTTTATATTATATAATATTAATAATAATATATAAATAATAATTATTTTATATAATAAATTTATAAAAGAATTATTTTTTATTTTTATAAATTTATAAATATAATAAATAATTTTTTTTACTTTAATTATTTATTTAATAATATATTATTTAAAGTTAAACTTTTTATTAAATTATATATTTAATTAATAAAATATAAATTAAATTTTTTTTAAAATTATAATAATAAAAATAATTATAAATTTATTATTTATAATATAAGCCGGAATATATTTATTAAACTTTTTAATAAAATATATTATTTTAAGTTTTTTTAATATAAAAATAATTTTATTTATATTTTTTTAAATTATAATATTATTTTATATATTAATTATAAAGAATTTTATATTAATATTAAAAGAATAAATTATTTTATAAAAATAAATATTATTTATATATTTAAAATAAAGTATAAAATTTTATATTAAAAACTTTATTAAATATAATATATAAAAAACTAATAAAAAAAATAACTTTTATAAAATATTATATATTATATTATAATATAAAATAATAAATTTTTTAAACTTAATTTTAATCTTTTAATTAAAAAAAAAGTTTTAAATAAATTAAAAAAAAAATTTATTTTTATTTTATTATATATATTAATAATTTTTAAATTAATAAAATATTAAAAGTTTTTTATATATTTATTATAATTATTATAATATATTTATTAATAATTATAATTATTTTAATATTATAAATAAAAAATATTATTAAGTTTATTATAAATTTTTTAAATAAAATATTTTTATATTAAAAACTTAAAATATTATTTATTAAAGTTATTTAAATAATTTATTTAAAAAATTTTAAAATATAAAAAAATAAAATAATTAATTATTATAAATAAATAAATAATTTTTTTTTATTAATTTTCGGGATTATAATAATTTTTATTAATTTTTAGATTTAAAAAAAAATAATTAAAGATTAAATAATAATTAAAAAAATTATATATAATATATTTAATAAACTTTTAATATATTTTAAAAAATTTAATAATTATTTAATTTATACTTAAGAATATATTTAAAATATTAATAATATATTATTTTATTTCTTTTAAAAAAAAATTTTAATTTTATTTAAAATATTTAAATTTATTTTAATTTAATAAAAAATCTTATTATAAATTATTTTTAATATTAAAATACTTTAAAATTTTTATTTATAAAATTTTAGTTTTTTTTATTATATCTTTAATTATAATTTTATTAATTATAAAAAAAATTATTTTAAAATTAAAAACTAGTTTATATTAATTAATAATTTTATAAAATAATTAATTATTATTTATTTTATTAATAATTTTTCTTTAATATATTTTTTTAATTTTCTAGATTATAATATAAAATTCTTTAATTATTATTAATATTTTTTATATAAATAAATTTTAATAAAATAAATACTTATTATAAGTCTTTTAATATTTTAATATTTATTATAAAATTAAATAATTTTTTTTTTAGTTTATTAATTATTTTAATTATTAAAAAAAATATATTAAAAAAAATATTTTATTTAATAACTAGACAATAAACTAGTTATTATTTTTGGCAGGTTTGGTTATTATTTTCCATAGTTAACTTATTAAAATCTCGTGCTACTCTAGTGCTTATATATCTCATGATTAAGACGACACGATAATAAAAACCCCTATTATAAAAATATTAAAAAAAATAAATAAATTAAATTATTATTTAAAAAAGTCACTTTTTTTTATCTTATCCTCGTTTAATATTTTTTAAAAAAAAAAGAATAAAAAATAATTATTTATTATTCTCTAAATAACTTAAGATAATAATTATTTTATTTATATCTTTATTTATTCTTTTTTTCTTTCTCCTCTATTTTTTTTTTTTAAATCTCTTATACTTAATTATTATTATTCTTTACTTTATTTCTTTTTTATTCTTTCGCTAGTCATTATTACTTAGACAATAGACTTCTTCTTTATATTCTTTATTTTACTTCTTTATTTTTAATCACCCTTGTCGTTATTCTTTTTAATTAATTTAATCAATATATATCGTCATTAATAATTAATATTAAGTTTTATTTTCTCCAATAGCGATAGATTAAATATCGAGAGTTACTTTAATATAAGAGATAAGCAAGAGGAGATCAACACTAAAACTAAGTTAATTAATATTAATATTAATATAAATAAAAACAATAAAATAAATATACTAAATCTAGAGTGACTTATTAAAGAAAAGAATATCCAGTCGCTAGAGTATTATCTCGACTAAGAAAATAACTTCGATAAATCCAAGAATAAAAATAAAAATTATAGTAATAATAGTCTTCTTCTTCTAGATATAATCAAGAGAAATTTTTATTGATAAATATTTTATTTTTTTCTTATATATTATTTTTTATTATTAAATTATTAATTTAATATTTTTTATAGATATTATAAATATATATAAAAAAATCTTGTCCAAGTAATATAGATTATTTCTTGTTATATTCTTAAAGTCTTTTTTAAATAAATATTAAATTAATATTAAAAAAAGAATAAAAAAAGACTTATAAATATTTAATTAATTAATATATTCGGGATATATTAAAAAGTCTTTTAATTTATATATAAATAAATAACTAAAAAATAAATTAAAAAAAAAAATTTATTATATATATTAAATAAATAATATTTTTTATTTATTCGCTTAATCTAGACTAAATTATTATAAATAAAAATTAATAAAATATTTATTATAAATCCTTAAAAAATTAATAAAAAAATATTATTTATTAATAAAAAAATATAATAATATTATTATATATATTAAAAATCTTATAAGTATTTTATAGACTAATTTAATTATAATAAAATAAAAATATATATATAATTAATAATAAATCTAAACTAGTCTTTTTTATTAATTAATTATATTTTTTATAAATTAATCTTTAATATTCTTAAAGCTTTATTATAATAATATCACGATAAATTTATTATAAGATTTTAATAACGGGCCTTATTAAATCTTAATTAAATTTATATATAAGTTTATAAAAAAATATCTTAATATAAAAAAAATATAAGTTTAATCTTAAGTCTTATTTTATTCCCTCGTTATTTTTTTTTTGTTTATTTTAGTCAAGATATATAATTTATATAAAAACTAAAAATATATTTATATTTTTTAAGATTATCTTTAATTTATTTTTAATATTTAATTTATATATTATTCTTTTAGATTTTATTTTTATCGATAATATATTCTTGATCCCAAGTCTTATATCGATTAAAAGAATTAATAAACTAGATATCCCGCTTGACTATAAATAATTATTTTTATATTTTAAGCTAAAAATAACTAATATTCCCGTTTTTTATAAGTTTATCAAGATGCCTTATAGCTAAGAGATCTTGCCCGACTAATCACTATTATATATAATTCTCTTAAAATAAATAAAATAACTTAATATATTTACTAGATTCTTATAAATTATATATTTATATTATTTCCGATATAATATAAATAATATCTTTAATTAAAGTAATATATATTATATAGTCTTTTTTTTATAATCCTGTCCTTATTTATTATATAATATATTAATTATAAATTAATAAATAATATAAGTAATATATTCCAGAATATAATATAATATATTAAGATTAATATTTTTATTAAGTATTATCTTCGTTAAATAATTATTATTAATATATAAATTATTGTCTCTGGCTATAAATCTTAATATAATCTAATATAAATAATCTATTAAATAACTCGCTAGATTAATCCTGACCGACTATAAAAACTTATATTTAAGAAATCCCTGTCCGTTAATCAAGATTCCATTATTTATTATCTTATTATAAAATAAAAAAAATAAAAATATTACTTTTAGGACATAGTGATATAATAATTAGGATATCGGATTATTAGTCAAATAATCTTTAATACTAGATAGCGACTAAGAGTTATATTTTTTAAGTATATTTAAAAGTATTAAAATCTAGAATATCTGGTCGACAAGATTAAGTAATAGTTTTCTGGACTTAAACTTAGCCAGGACATAAAGATTATCTTGGACCAGAATAATAAAATATCCTTGCTCTAGAAGTACTTAGCTAAGACAATAATAATACTCCCGGATATAATTATTAAAGAAGAGTTTTACTGTCGTAATATAATTATTAATATAGTTATTATTTATTGTTATTTCCAGGAGGGGGGAACTATTGCCGTATTATATAAAAAATCATTAATATAATAAACGAGTCCGATATCGTTAAAGGAGATTAGTCCCTAATTAATAATTATCCAGGCCAAGAAGTAAGTATTAAATAACGCTATATTATTAATATTTATCGAGAAGAAGATTATTATTTATTTTTTTTACTTGGAGGAGTAGAGTTTATTATTCAAAAAATATATTTATAAGTTTATTAGTCCGGGAGACTTAATAAAGTACTTTAAATAAAAGTATTTAATTTATATTAAAAAAAAAATCGACTCTAATATAAGATTTATTAAATAAGACTATAATATAAATAATATTTCCAGAATCACGCAAAAAATATTCATGGAATTATTTTTTAATACTTAAATAATATATTTAAGAATATATAATTATAAAACTTATATTTATCTTGTTTTTTTTTTTTTATTCTTTCTAGATTAATATATTACTTTTATAATATACTTTCTAAATAAACTTATAATTAATAATATAATTATAAAATTATTTATTTATTTTAAATAATTTTCTTTAAAGTAAAACTAAATTAAGCGGGGTCCTAGTAATTATATAAGAATAAAAGACTATTCCAAGACAGAGCTAGTTTATAAGTTATTAATATAACTTAGTCTTATAGACTTTTTTTTATTTATAATAAACTTAAAGCTTATTTAAATTAATTCAAGACTATAAAGAATATTATATATTAATATTTACTGGACTTTAATATTATTATTTTATATTCTTAATTTAATATAATAATTATTATATATTAGACTAATGAAATTATTATAAATAAAATATATCACGATAGAAAAAATTAATTAAAATAAAATAATATAATTATTATTTCTTATACTAGCTTTATATTTAAAATCCACCGTAATTTTAATATCTTCCCAACTTATTCCCAGGATCCTATAAGCCCCCAGGACCTATAAGGATTCCAGGACACTTATTTCTAAGACTACAAGAGGTCCTGGAAGCGGTAGTCCCAGGATACACTATAATCCCGGGACTCTTACCGGTCCCAAGAGTCTATAATATTATATATATAACTAAGGCTTATTGATCGTGCTTTGAGTTTATATAATAGATTTATTTTATTGTCGTATAAGTAAATTCCCGTTATAATTTCTTTATATTAATTATTTATTTATATTAATTACTTCTTTCTAGTATTAATTTTATTATATTAATATTTTATTTATATTTATAATTTTAAGATATTAATAATCTCTTGGTATTAATTATTTCTTTATATTAATTATATATTTATATTAATAATTTTAAAATATAAATAATTTTATAATATTAATAAATAATTTATATTAATAATTTAATAATATTAATAATTTTTTAATATTAATTATATATTTATATTAATTATTTTTTAATATAAATATTTTTATAATATTAATAAATAATTTATATTAATAATTTAATAATATTATTAATTTTTTAATATTAATTATATATTAATATTAATAAATCTTTTAATATTAAATTAATTTTTATATTAATTATTTCTTGATATAAAAATTATATATTTATATAATCTTAATTTAATCTCGTGATTTTTTAAGTCTTATTTATTATAAATATTAAATAATTATTATTATTAAAATAATACTCTTAATTATAATAATTATAAATAATAGACCAGGAATTAATATTTAAATAATATTATTTAAAGATAAATAATTTATAATTATAATTATTTAAATAATATTAATAATATTATTAATTTTAAAAAAATAATTTTATTTATATATACTAGATTATATAATAAAAATTTTATTTTATATATAAAATAATATTTATTTATTTTTATAATAATTTTTATAAATATTATATTAAGTAATAATAAGACAAGAAGAAAAAAAATATTAATTAAAAAAGTCCATTAATTAAAAAAATATTCTAGATTTAAAATAATTTTATTTATTTATTAATAAAATAAAATTATTATATATTAATTAATAAACTACGAGTTTTAATAATTAATAATAATAAAAATAATATATATAATTTATAAATTAAATTTATAACTAATAAATAATATTTAAAAATTTATATATTCGGTCCTAAAAAGATTATTATTATATTATTTTAAAAAATAAATTTATTGGGGATGTTTAAGATAAAGTATAATTATTTTATAAAAATATTATAATAAAGCAGGATAAAAATAAAACGGATTATTTATAATTATAAAATAAAATAAATATAACTTAAGGAATATATACTAAAATCTAATATATATATATTTTTATTATATTATAAAATTTAATTCTAATACTTTATTATTTTATTATATTTATTTAATTATATAAATAAATTTTATATAAAGAAGTCTTTCCCATTAAATATTATATAAAAATCAAGTAATATATATAAATTAAATATTATATAAAAATTAAGTATTATATAAAAATTAAATAATATATAAAAATTAAATAATATATAAAAATTAAAATATATAAGAATTATTTTAATTTTTAGATAATCTTTATTAGAATAAATCCTTAATATCTAGTTTTTTAAATAATTATTAATTAAAGTAATTTAGATTTTAATATAGATTTTTAGTTTACTTAAAGTTTTATTAAACTAAATTTATATACTTTAAGCCAAAATACTCTAAATTATATTATTAAAATTTAGACTACTTTAACTTAAAATATAAATAAGATATATATATAATCTTATAATATATTAAGATATTTTACTTTAGATATAATTACTTCGAGATATATTATTTTAAACTAATATAATTATAATTATAATACTCTAAATCTAAAATAAAGTTTTAAAAAACTTATTTACTGGATGGTTTATTATACTATAATTTTATATAATTCCGGGATTACCCGTCCTATACATAAGGGGCCGAGTTAGGTCCCAAGACGCTGGCGTTAAGAATAGGCAAAATTCGGCTCCCTGACGCTCGCGTATCTATTTAGGAATAGAGCAAGATTCGGCTCCCTAACACTGGCGTATTTATTATAATGGCGTTTAAGGAGCGCCGGCGTTAAAAAGGGAGCAGAAATTAGCTCCCTGACGTTGGCGTATCCGTTTCGCTAGCGCTTGACGAACGCTAGCGTTTAGATTAGAGCAAGATTCGGCCACCCGACGCTGGCGTTGAAAGGGAGCAGAAAGTGGCTTCCTAATATTGGCGCATCCATTTCGCTGGCGCTTGACGAACGCTAGTACTGGGAATAGAGCAAAATTCGGTACCCGACCCTGGCGTATCTGCTCGGTGGACGTTGGGAAGTACTAGCGAAACAAATTCCTAGTCTTAGGCCGAAATATTTTTGGTGTTGATGATCTGGCCAAAAAGATTAGAATATTATTAGTTTTATATCTTAGGCCAAAATATTTTGGATATTTAATAATCTAACCAAAAAGATTAAAATATAGACGTAAGGCTATTTTATTAAGGATATTTTTAGCATTAATAATTAGACCTAAAAGATTAGAATATCGACTTAGTTTTATTCTAGTAAGAAAAAAATTCTTAAAGAAATTTCCTAAGTGATTTCTCCCAAAATTCTAAGTCTCCTACAAGAATTCTCCTACGATATCCACGGACTTAGGAGTATTCTCTTGGGATCTATGAGGTTCCAGGAGAATTCTTCTAGAAAAATTATCTTGGGAGAATCCTCCTACGATATCTACGGTCCTAAGATTATTCTCTCAAGATCTATGGGGTCCTACGAGCTATAATGTCCGAAGATACTTATCTTAGGAGCAATATTATAGGAGCCATAGAAGATACATGTCACGGTTTCATGAGTTCGACAGTAAACGTGGCATATATTAACGAAGAGGTCGCTCAGGGAGCAGGAATCTGGCCCCCGAGTGAGGCTTTCTGCTGGTAGTATTTTCAGAAGTTATAAGAAAAGGTTCACGAAGTCACATGTACGCTGCAATCAAATGAGAGGACATGGATATAAATACACTAACGAGGTCCTAGGCTCTTCTTTAATTGTCTATGTTGCCTAAATGTTGACCAAAGCAAAATACGCAAGAGTAAAAGTAGTCGTTACTGTAACGACACAGGCGATACGGGCTCGAATAGAGGCATATGGGAGTGCGTATAAGAGGCTAATCGTATCTATTCCATAGGCTAGCTACGAAGGAAACTTCAAAGATGAAGTTCCTAAAAGAATGGCTCGCAGAGCTCCTTAAGAATACCCTCCGAGTCAGGCCCGACCCTAGTCAGGGGCAAAGCTCAAAATAGGGGGGCCGCTCACGTGCAGCGCATATGACGACTCGTGTCGTCACAGTTGCTACCTTCAAATGTACGTCTCTCTACTCTAAGGTACAGTAGAAGGCGAATTGAGTGTCGCTAAATTTTAAGTTAATTATCTTAAGTGGGCTCCACTTTTGGAGCATTGTGGCTGTGTACCCCTTACCCCAGTTGTACTTCAAGGTACCGGTGCCGCTACTCATTGTCATCGCAAGTGGAGCCAATTCTTACCCACCACACCTTGTGCTCAAGTTTAAAAGGAACGTCGGTTGATACAGTAGGAAGCGAAACTAGTGTCCCATTGAACATTCTGTGATTTAATTCTGGACCCACATATACCCGGCGCTAGCTCCGTTGCGTGCTAGCTAATTCTTATACCCTATATCCCCTGCTCTGTGGGGGTCAGCGTCAAAAGTGGATTGCTGCCTGGACTGATGACTTATGATAGATTTCTGCCTCAGAATTAAGGACTCGAATAGCTGTTATATCACGTGATACTTGCTGACACTGAATTGTTGAGGCTTAATCCCCAACGACTAATCATATGATTGTGCAATCAAGGTGGAATATTCAGTAAGGGAAAATCAGTTCTATTGTCTGCTATGTAGAAGTTAAGCTCCAGTCCTCAGGGCAGGGCTACAGGTGATACGTGTCCGTTCCGTACATGTCTTAGGTTCTATGCCTGAGGCCAACCTCCAACATGAATATAGGCAGATCCTGGCCCCTCTGGCTCCTTGAGCCGTCTCTGTAAGCTATACTCCTGGCTTTCTTCCATTACAGTATATGTCTTGAGTCGCTCACCTCCGAAGACATATCACTGTGATATTGGGTATCAATGCATAAGACTCAGCCAATCCTCTTTGTTGAGCATGTTACACAGTTTCCACATTTGGGAAGGCCGCCCACCAGTGGGAGCCGCACGATTTCCACGAGCTCGTAAGGCTATTGGACGTATGGAGAAGGTGTAGGTTTGAGTTTCGCCAATCAAAGAAGAAGCGATTCAATGTGGCGTGATTTTCGCGGCAGTGAGTGTGAGATAATAAGCTGAGCTGAGCATGTAAGAGACGATATTACTACAGAACACTACTATCCCATATATAGTATCGACGTGGGATATGCCGATAACGCACAGCCACAGGTTCCAGAAGCATCTATGAAATACGTGGCTGATTTCGTTGATGACCTAAAGACAACATCTGCGACTTTAACGTTACGAAGCCTTCGCTTTCCACTCTCGTCGTGACAGAGGTTCGAGCGAAATTGAACCGGCATGATTGTGCCTGATTTTGGCCTGAGCCTCCCATGATTGCACCTGATTTCATTTCTGGATAGGGTGCGAAGCTAAGCGTGATGTGGGTGCAGACGAACCAGCCTTGCGAGCTGAGAATGGCGTCTACCACCCTCACTCAGTTGCTGCCTGATGCGAACAACTTGATATTAAAAAAAACTCAACGACTTTCACTCCAAAATCCAGCCCTATGGACTCTCTAACGATGGCCAAAGAATCGCCTCTGTGCGGCTTCTGCAAAGACTTCCTCCCCATCGAGGATGAAGCCCACACAACCCGGCCATTCCATGCCACCGCTGCCGAGTTGCTTCATTGTGACCAATGTGTCTTGTGCGAGTTCATAAAAGCTCATAGTGGGCTTGACAACAGCCATCAGCCATATGGCAACAGCGATCGAGGCGTCCGAAATTTATCGATGAGTGTTATGGCCAGACTCAGAGAGCCACAAGTCAGCGACGGCGATGTGAGATGGGCGATACTTGAGATTATTCTGCAATCTCCGCCAATGGAAGGTAGTTTCAGAACGACGCATATATTCTCAATGGTACATCGTCTTGTCGCAAGTACGTACGAACTATGCCCTCAGCATTCAGGGGCTCATGATGTTAACGTTGTCTGGCAGGTAGAAGCCATAAAGAGTCCAGCACGGTCTCGAATGGCAGTATTCCTGGATGTGAGAAGAAGATTGCTAAGATCAAGCAGTGGTTGAGTGTGTGCGAATCTCAGCATAGCCGTGATTGCACACCTCCAGTCCACAAACTTCCCAAACGGCTGATTGATGTTGGTTCTGCCTCTTCTACCATCAAGCTGGTCCTGGGCCAGGATCTGCCCATGGGAGATAGTAGATACGCCACTCTCAGTCATTGCTGGGGAAGCAAACTGCCGATTCGTACTTTACACGAGAATGTAACGACTTTCAGCAATAGAATTCCATTGCAGCAAATGCCTAAAAGTTTCAGTGAAGCCGTCGCGATTACGCAAGGGCTTGGTATCCAGTACCTGTGGATCGATGCTCTCTGTATTGTGCAGGACAGTGTAGAGGAATGGGAGGTAGAGGCACTTCGGATGAAGGACGTGTACGCAGGAGGCGTGCTCAACATTGCGGCTTCAGATGCGAGCTCAGCTGACGAAGGATGTTTTCGAAATTGTGCGGATAGGGGCGAGGAGAAAGCGGTAACGTTTGAGTTTGGAGATGAAAGTGGGATCGCGAGATTGGCAGTTAAAATAAGTACAGGCGATTTTCGACAAGCCACGAAACGCAGGATGCTGAGTACGAGAGGATGGGTGCTTCAAGAGCAGCTCCTCTCCAGCCGCGTAGTCTCTTGCATGTACCCTGAACTACATTGGGAATGCAAAAGAATATACCAGACTGAAGGAGGCGCGCAACACCATAAATCAGCACCAAGTTATTTCGGAACCCCACGGCTATTCTGGAGATCCTCCGTCGACTCTTCGCAATGGATGTGGTGGAGTTGGATGCAAGACTTCTCCTCTCGAAATTTCACATTCTGGAAGGATCGTTTACCAGCGTTGGCCGGCATCACTCAGCACTATGCAACACTTTTCGGGGATGCCCCAGTGCTTGGACTCTGGCAAGCCCAGTTGATAGGCGACCTACTCTGGGTCAGGCTTGGTAAGCACCGAACGTTAAGTGATGAAGACCTTCACATTGGAAGCCTGCCGTCTTGGTCATGGCTCTCTTGTCCCGCGGAGATCATGTTCGATTTCTGGCAGATATCTTCAAGCACGAGCCAGCGATACATCGTCAATGAAGATCATTCCGCTCTCATTGATTTCCAGCTGGAATGGTCAGGTCCTCAGCTCACTTCTATGATTAGCTCAGCACTGCTCGTTCTTGAAGGGCCGGCTGTCGAAGCATCCATACAGCCTTTACAGAATGGGAGACCAGCCAATCCACCGCGCCTGCTGCTCACTGCGAAGGCGCAAGGCTCGAACGCTGTTCAATGCGTTGGGCAATTCGATGCAAAAGATCCGATTCCTGCAATTTATACCTGTCTTCTCCTCCGCTCGAGAAGTCACAGCGAGACTGGAGCGCGCAGAAGCATGTTTCTTATTCTTGAAAGCGTCAAGGATGATACGAATCTTCATCTTTATCGGAGAGTTGGACTCGGTTGTCTTAGCGAACAGTTTTCTCCCCTTGATGACGCAGCACCAAGAAGGTTGACTCTCTCCTGAATGCCTTCTGGAGAGGACTTAACCGAGTTGAAAAAGCAAAGAGGGAGAGATTTTACGAGGACTTCAACACTGTTCCTCACCACCCGTACCCTCCTCTTCCAGCAAACCGAGCACCCCAATTCTATCAATCCACCACCTCCTTTGTTCAGCCAATTCAAGGTTCCGTTTCGATCTACCTCCCACCCAATTCTCCATCCCCATTTCTAGCGTTTCGAAATAGTGGTGGATACCAGTTGCTGTAGGACGCTCATCCGGAGCTCGGCCCATTAGTTTTTCAATTATGGCCAGTACTTCACGGAAGTACTTTTGTTCCTGCTCGTGAAGATCTTGAAACCAGGTTAGATCTGCCGAACTCGATGGGATGTCAAAACGTAGTTCCGAGAGTTTTTTTCCGTACGCAGTCTTACATCCCCATGTCTCAGTGTGTTCGACTAAGAATGGGACATTCCACATCACAGCCAGTATTTCGAGCATGACGGCACCTAGAGAGAAAACGTCACACCAGATGCCGTGCGGGTTTCCATCGCTAAGCACTTCAGGCGCGGAGAAGAAGTTCTTTTCCGATTGGGTTGAATTTGTGATGGCTTGGGTGATACTTGGGAAAACCCTGGATATGCCAAAGTCCGACAGGATGATTTGCTTGATAGGAGGTTCTTCGGGCTCTGGGATGCCTGCATGGTTGTAATTCGGTTGCGGCCGTCGCGTAACGATGAGGAAATTCGCGAGTTTTATATCTCTGTGTCGCACGAAGCGGTCCGCGTCGGGCCCAATGCCATGAAGAAAGAAAAACACCTCGCTAAGCTCAGCAAGCCAATGTCTCGACAAATATCGAAATTGACGTTGTTTTGGCACGTCCGGTTGTGGTGGCGGCATTTCTGGGTCGAATTGTACCTTTGCGCTACGGAGCTCTCTTCCCAAGTCCCGATCAGCAACAGGGTCAATGACGATATTGAAGGTGTACTTGTCGTGCGCATCATCCCATTCCTCGTATGAGCCGCGGAACTCCGGGAAGAGATCCAGTCCAGAGAATAGTTTAAGGAGCTTTACCTCATGAGCTAGTGACTCCTTCACTTTCTGACAAGACTCCTTGTGATCAGGTAGGTCATAGCATTTGCGAGCAAATGATTTCCCCATCGGTTTGAACATCACTTCTGTTACCCGAGATATTCCTTCTCCCAAGTCTCTTATCTTTTCGTACTGAGTAGGGTCGCTTCGATCACCTAAAAGATTAGGATCTTTTAGCAGTTCCAAGACTCGCAGGATATCTTCAATAGAGATAGGACTAGGGTGAGACTCGGTTGGCTCCTCGAAATGCGGATCCATGATGTCAAAATAATGATAATGTCTTGAGAATGATGGTGCACATTGATTGAGTTTCGCGGCGATAGTAGAAAGGCATGCGCTGCAGCCTCGACTTCGTTCAGGAGCGGAAGCTTTTTTGTTGTCAAGGGACCCTTGCAGTGAAAGAGGGTGGCGCAACCCGCGGGGCCGAACCTCCAAAATCGGGCTCGAAAGTCGTGCAGACAAAGAAGAAACAACACATCTACAACAGAGCGAGCTTTCATGCTGGAAATGACAGAATGATCATGCGGAAGGCTTTTAGCAACCTGGACACGTTAATGTTTTCATCTCATCGCTCCAGACCCTGTAACGTGCTTTAGGCCCTAAAATTCCCCATTTGCTCCTCCGGGGCAGGTTTTGGGTCACACCCCTCTACAAGCGCAATCTTTCCTAGCGACAGTAACCCTCACCAACTTGCGCACCCTCGAAGGCCAGTCCCAAATCCTGGAAGCTCCTGCAGGTATCAGACTGTGTTTCTCGTGACGATCGGGACTACTAAGAGGATCGACGAGCTGAAAGCTCAACCTTGCCTGTACGTCATGCATGTAGCCGAATGCGTTGATTTTACGGCCAAAGCGACTTGGACCCTTGGCCGCCAAATGATGCACCTGAGTCATGTCGTTTCCCAAGATCGCTCACAAGCATTTGAAAGAGATGTACTGTATCGTCTTCACTCCATCTACTCGATACACACTTCCCTATGGAGGAAACCTACAAGGAGTATGCGAGAAGCATTTGGCGCGATTACAATATCTTACCGGATGTCCTCGAAGCAGAGAAACAATTCAGAGATCAAGAGAGAGCCTTTGCGGCTGCCCAAGCCGTTCTTGCAAACTACCCCGAAGGCTTCGGAATCTGTCTCATCCACGGCCACGGCGCATTGGATCATGGGGAAATTCTCCTAGCCTCTGGAGACGTCTCTGAGCCTACAAAGATATCGGAAACCTTAGACTTTTATCCAGAGCGCTGGCTCGCCTCAGGGAAACCATACGAATTCACCACTCGCCCAACGAAGATGCCCAGCCCCGCCCTTCTCGAGGGGTTCAAGACTGCTATGCGTGGCAACACATCACTTGGCCTCTGTTACCCCATGCTCGAAGATGGCGAGGTATCTCCAAAGCCTCGGATGGAGTGGACAGAGGGTAGAAGAATATTGACCAGACTCCGGAAGGATGGCGAAGTGGTCGATGCACAAATACCTACCTCGTGGACCCTCCAAGGGGAAGGACTAAGTGCCGCCTGGTATTGCAACGTCTGGTGTCCTCCGAAGACCACGAAGTCCGGATCAGGGCACTCCGAGCGTGAGTTGCTCATTTACGCGTTGTTGAGGCGACGTACCTAATTGCGATCATAGGTCGGAATGTCCACGAGAAACTGTGGATAGACGAGTAGGAAGGAGCAGGCTGTGAGCGAGCAAAAGGAGATAATATACTATAACGCTTATCTCGCGGTACTAGGGCAGAGAACGCTACCGGAAACGTAAGGCGGAGGAAAATGGGGAAGCAGCTGGCTCCGATAAAACGAAAAGTTCGTAGGGACCTCCTGCAGGGCATACATTAGATTAGCTGTCGAGTTCGACATTTTCATGTACTATCCGTTCAATAATGTACTCGAGTGGCAGATGTACTATCGTGTACTATCGAGAATTGAAGACCGTGTTGGACGAGAAGAGCTCGTAGACATTATGCGGCTGCCATTGGTAGGCGGCCTCCCTTGAATATGGAAACTGTGTAATATCCTTAACAAAAAAGATTGACTAGATCTGATGCGTTGATACCCAACAACACAGTGACGTCTTCGGCGGTGAGAGGCTCAAGAAACATGTGGCGGAGAAAAAGTACGAGAAGACAATTCAAGAAGTCAGATGTAATATGATGCCTTAGGACCTAGGCGTCAAAGATGCCAGATTGCTACAATGAGCGCTTTCCATCGTGTGTAAGGGGTTGAACCCCTATTTGAGCCAGGACTGTGCCCTGGCTAGCCCTTAGCCGAGGGGGTTCCGAAAGGGGTCCGAAACGACCCGCAAGCGTTGCCCCAGCAACCCATTGGCCTAGTAACGCGCTACTACCAAGGGGCGGCCTATATTCGCAAGCCCTGCGGGCCATTCTATAGTTCTTCTTCTTTAACAAATTCAATCACAGTCACCAGGGTCTATTCTGCCTGAGTTATCGAGTCTGGCCCATCACACGTGTCTCTCGTCATTGCTCTTCCTAACAGCAGCAACGACTTGATACGGTCTTGTGCATTACTCCCTACAGTATACTGTTGTGTAAAGCATCGACACTATACCCTCCGCCACAGAAAGTTCAACATATGAGACTGGCTACCACTGAGCTGGCCAAAGAATTGAGGATCGGCAAGCTCTCCTAATAATATCTAAAGTTCCTTTGGCAAGTTAGCTTGCAAAGATAACGTTCCTATCGACCTACTTATAATTCAACAGGATTGGCCAGCTAGCCTACTCTATTGGCAGCGTTTGCCAACGCTTTTCCTCTGGAGTTAGCCTCTGAGCTGGATCAATGGACAGTCCTGTCCCATCCTTTGATTCGCAATGGGACCCCATTCGACGATCCTAGTCAGCAATATACACAGGGAGACAATCTGAGCTTGTGCCAGCTTAATGACTGGGATATACAATACTCAGTTGAGTGGAAGGTTACAAAGAAAAACAGGGCAATAATCCCGAAGGTCACAGAGCCAGAACAAGCCCAAGCAACTGCTGACTATTGGGAACGCTCCCTTAAGCCTAAATTGGATTAACGGCTAGTTCCTGAATTATCCACAGGCAAGTCCAGTACGGATTCTGAGCAAGGCGAAAGAGTGCCACGGAAACAAGATCGCGAAAATGCGGGGGTCCAAAGAAGCCTGCTGGAGATATGACAAGGCTGGATGGTTGACAGCACTGGAGAGATGACAATACTGAAGCTATTCCAAAAGTTCTCATTTCTGTACGAGTCCGCATACCGTATTGGTGGCTGAAGAGATTAAGCGATTAAAACAGCTAACTAAGATTATTTTGTAATTTTATTTTTGAAATGGGGTCTTGTCCTGTTTTGGCTATGGCCGCTAGCTAGCAAAATAATCATGGATTTTATTAAATCATGATCCTGGTATTTATCAAAGATCCACCCACCTCCCTGTCGAATGTACAAGTTTCCAACTATCTATAAATCTCCGCTCTTGATTTTAGAATTATGCTTTCATAGTTAGCTCTGCCCTAGAAAATGGCAAGAAGATTTAGTTATCTTTAGTCTATAATCATTAATGTTATAGCGTTAGCTCTGCCCTAAAGTTTGGAAAAAAGATTTAGTCATCTTTAGTCTATAATTATTAATATTAGCTATAATATTATATTATCTAGTAAGACTTTATTCTTCTCTCCCGTAATTAAACACTAACCAAAATTAAAAAAATAAACTTGAAGATAAAACTCTATAACTCCGATATATATTATATATTAAAAAGAAGTAAAATATATACGGGTTATATTCTTTATTAAATTATTAAAGAATATTATAAAGAAAACTCGAGAATTATTATATTAAATAATTTATAATATCTTAAGAGAAATATTCTAAGTTTCTTTAAAATATAAAAAAAATATAATCTTAATAATATTTAATAAAAAATATAATAAATAATTTTTAAAAAAAAAAATTTATTTTTATAAAAAAGATAAATGAGTTAAGGAATAAGTTTAATTATAATATTTATATTTTAGGACAAAGGAATAAAAAACTCTTTAATTATATATCTAAAAAATTATTTAAAGATAAATCTTCCTGGTTATTTAATTTAATAAAAATTATAAATAATAATCTTTTAATTTAAAGTCTATAATCTAAAAAAAAGTTTAGGATTAAAATTATTCTAGACTAAAAAAATATATATTAACTAGTTTCTTAAAATAAAATATTAAATCTTTATTCTATAAAGACTAAAAAAAATAAAATAATCTTATAATAAAAATTAAGGACTTTTAGTCTAGAGACTTAATAAATATTAAGGAATAAATTAATTCTTTAAATTTAAGGACTTAATATTTATTAAAAAAATAAAGAATTTATTAAATAAAAAATTATTTAGTTTATATTATATATATATTAAATAATATTAAATATCAAGGTCTAGAATTACTTAAAAACTTTTCTCTAGATATTTATTTTTTATAATTTTAATAATATAAATTTTAGGATCTAGATTAATAATATTTATTAATATTATTTTAATATTTTTTATATAAAAAATAATAAATTAAGATTTTATAATCTTAGCAATAAAAGTTTATACTTATATTATTTATAATAATCTTTCTTGTCTTTAAATTATAATTTTAATTTATGATTAAAATTATAATAATAAATTATAATTTTATTTTTATAGTTATATTTATTTACTTAATGCTTAAAGTCTATTAAGATTAAAAATAATAATAAATTACTCTAAAAATAATTATTATATTTTTATAATAAATAATTAATTTTATTATTATATTATTATATACTTTAAATAAATTATTTATTTAATACTATATTAAATTATTTTTAATAAATAATTAATTTTAATATTATATTATTTTTAATAAATAATTATTTTTATTATTATATTTTTTTTAATAGACAATAAATAATTATTTTTAATTTTAATAATCTAAAATAATTTTTATTTTTAGTATTACCTAACGTAAATCACGTATTATTATAATTATTAACCGGCTAAAAATAATTATTTCTTTTATTAAAAATATCCGACATTAGTCAGGATTAAATATAATATCGATAAAAATTTTATAAAAAAATATTTTGATTTTTAATATATATAAAAATATTTTTATTTAAATTAATAAAGGATTATAAATATTACGATATTATAATCCCTTTAATTAATATTTAATTTTATAATATATAAATATTAACTAGAAATTCTTAAGAAAATAAAACTTTTTTATAGATAAATAATTATAAATATTTTAAAAATATATTAATTAAAAATTAAAGTATTTATCTATATTAATATTTTATTTCTTTAAGTCAATAACTATAAAAATATTTATATTAAAAATAATTTATTACTTATTAATATTTAATTTTTAATAAACTTAATTTAAGGCAGGAATAATTAAGTCGTTAGTCTATTATTAATTTTTATTATAATAAATAATTATATAATAAACAATAAATTACTAAAGCTTAATAATAAATTTTTATTATTAACTTTAAGTAAAAAAATATTATTACTTAAATTAAAAAAAATTAAAAAATAATAAATTTTTAACTTTAAAAAATTTATAATTTATATTTTTAAATAATAATATTTATTGTCTTATTTTTAGTTATTTATTCTTATATTTTTATTTTTAAAAATAAATTTTTTTTATTATTAATAATTTTATAAATCTTATATATAAAGTTTTATTTTATAATTAATTTTTTATAAATTAAAATTACTTTAATTCTTAATTTTTTTATTTAGTCTAATTTATTTAATATTATAACTATATCTCGAGTATTTTAAAATATTATTTTTATTAAAAATAATTAATAAATATAAATATTAATTTAATTTTTTTAAATAATATTATTATTATATTCGGAAAGAGATTTTTTATTTATATAATTTATATTAAAGACTTAAAAGTAAGAAGTACAAGAAAGAATAATTAATAATAATATTATTTTTTTTTATTTTTTTCTTTCTTTAAATAAATTATTTAAGACTTGACTAAGAATTCCGATATATATTTTTTTTTTATCTTAAGTCTTAATCTTATAATAATTATATAAAAATATAAAAAATATTAAAATAAATATAAGGACTTTTAAAAATAATTAATATTATAAAATTTATTTTATAAAATAATAAAGACTTTAATAAAATAAAAAAAATTTTTTTATAAAAAACTTTATAATTATTTTAAAGTTTTAATTATTTAATTTTTTATATTTTTATTAAAAGATTTAAAAAATTTTAAAATATTTCCGGAAATAATAAAAAAAAAATTTTTATTATTATTATTTACTAGATTACTTTTCTTAATATTATTATTATTTTTCTCTCGTGATATAATCTTTATAATAAATAATATAATCTTATAAGCCGCGTGATTTATAAAATAAATATAAAATATATTTTATATTATATTTATAAAAAATAATATTATTAATATTAATAATATTATATTATAATAAAAAATAATTATATTTTTTAAACTTAATTAATAATATTAAAAAATAATTAAATTTAAATTAATCGTCTTTAATTTATTTATATTAAATTAAATTAAGTCGTCCTAATAACTTTATTGATTATTCGCTAAGTATTAATAATAATAATAATAACGATAAAAATATTAATAATATTATTATAAAATTTATTATTTTTTTATTATAATAATCTCCTATATTATTGTCTCTTATATTTTATTATTTATCGTTATTATTTCCTCTCTTCTTTATCCTAATCTCTCTATTAATTTTTTTATCTTTATTATCTTTTCCTCTTTTAATATAATCTTAAATTTTATCACGATAAATAAATCCCGATAAATCTAATATTATTATAAATTATATTAAAATAAATAAACTAAATAAATAAAAATATAAATAAAGATTATTTAAAGTATAATTAAAAAACTTAAAATATAAATTATAAATTATTTCTTTAATTAATGACTTAGGCTTAATTAATTCCATAAATGAGTCTCGATAATTAATTAAAATTTTAGTATAAAGATTTTTTTTATAATTATTAGATATAATCATGAAGGATTATATAATATTAAAAGACGATATATTAATACTTAATATTACGGATATCTTAGATTAAATTTTTTAAATAATTTATTTTTTAAAAAAAAATATATTAAAAATATTATAATTTAAAGATATAATAAATATTATAATATTTATATTATTAAAAATAATAAAAATATATATTTAGGTCAATAGGTCTAGCTTCTAAATAATAAATATAAGGATTATAATAAACATGACTAAAATCTAAAAATATATTAAAAATAATCTTATAAAAAAATTTTTTAAAAAAGTAATTAAAAGAATTATAAAGTCAGGAATAAATAATATAGACATTAGTCTTTAAAAAATATAAGAAAAAGTCTTTTATTAAAATATTATTAAAAAATATATTAAGATTATTAATTTATTATTATTTATTGTCGATAAAGAATTTATTAATAAATATATATTATAGAAAAAAATTATAATAATTAAATTTATTACTCTAGTTAATATTAAAATTTATAATAAAAATTAATAAAAATATCGACTATAATAAAAAAATTTATATAATATAAAAAATATTAATATAATAATTATTTTATTTTATTAAGATACTAAATTTAATAAATATTATAAGTCCTTCTCTAAAAAAAAATATTCTTTAAAAAAATTAATAAATATTATTATATCCTAAAAAAAAAAATATTTTAACTATATTAAATAAATTAAACTTTAAATACTTAAATAAGTCAAAAATAATTTATTAAATAGACTAGATCTACTATATATATTTATTGCTAAAATATTAAATATATTAAAATTAACTTAAAATAATAAATCTAATATATAATATTTTAATAAAAAAAAATATTATATAAATTTATAAATAATTATATAATTATTTTAATTAAGAATAATCTAAAATAATTTATAAAAAATATATATATAAAATCAGGAATAAATAAATTATTTTTTATATTAATTTAATCTAGTATTAAAAAACTAATTAATATTTTTTTTATTATTTTTATATTTTTAAGTAATCTTTTAGGTATTTTTTTTAATAAGATTTAATTCTTAAAATATTATAATATTATATAAGTCTTTAAGAAACTTATATTAAATCTTTAATTAAATTATTTATAGATTACGGGAATCTTGAACTAGATATAAATTATTTATTTTAGTAATATAATAAATATATACTTAAAATAAAAAAATATTAATAAAAATATAAAAATTAATTCTTATAAATCCTGGAGGATTCTGGTCTTAATTATTTAAAAAATTATATTTTTTAAGTTATTTATTTATATAATTTCTTTAAAGAAATAATATATACTTTATTAATTTATTAATTATATAAGAAGGGATTTTTTAAAAAAGTCTTTTTAATTATATAATTAATAATCTAGTATTATACTTAAAATAATATATAATTTATTTATTTATTTTATTTATAATAATTCTTAATATATTTTTTAACTAAATTACTTTAATTTTTTAATAAAGTAATTTTTTTTTAAAAAAATTAAATAAAATTTTTTTTAATTTTTTTTTCTTTTATTTATTATTTTATATTTATTATAATCACGTATACTTTAAAATAAAAATAAAAAAAATATATAATTAATAATTAAAATCTTAATATATTTAAAATAAACTTAATTATATTATTTAATATATAATAAATTATAAAAATAAAATTATAAGATTAAATTTTAATTATAATATAAAATCCTATATATATTATAATATATAATAAAAAATAATAATTATAATCTTTAGTCTTATATTAAAAATATATTTAAATTATAAATAAAATATTATATATCTAGTTATCCGGAATATAATTAATATATAATAATCTAATATATAATATTTTTTTTTTAATATCGAAATTATTTTTATAAATTATATTTTAGACAGGATTTAAATATTTAAATTTATTTATTTTTACTCGAGAAAAAATTATTATAAGAATCTAGACATTTAATTAATAGGGTATTATATAAATAAAAGACTAAGCGACTGATTAAATATAATTTAAAGAAGAGATAAAATATTATTATAAACAAGAAATAAATAAAGACCTTAAAAAAATAATAATTAAAATAAAAAATATTTACTTTTATTAATAAGATTTATTTTCACGAGTCCAAAAATATAAATATATTATAATTAATAATAATATATAAAGAAATCCCCTCTCACGGATTAATTTTTAAAAATTCAAGTATTAGTCTTATTATTAATCTTATTACTAGTCTTATTTTTATTCTTAATCCAAGTATAATTATAATATTATTATTAATAATATATCTTCTCTTCTTAAGTATAAGAATTTTTATTTAAGTATTAATATTATATTTAAATAAGTCTTAAAGATTAAATTTTAAATAAAATTAAAGTCGATTTATATAATAATATTTATATATTAAATTTAGTCCAAGTTTTATAAAATAAATATATAATAAAAATTATTTTTAAAAAATATAATATCCGGGAAATTTAATATAAATTAAAGATTTTTTATTATTTTATAAAAGAAATTAACTTAAGATATTAAATATTATATTATCTCTAATAAATTAAAGATATTAATTTAGAGCTTAATTTATCGCTTCCAGGACACAAGTACTAAACCATATAATATAATCCTCTATAACTAGCTTTAAGTATTAAGTACTAAAAATACGCTAATACTCCGGGGACTTTTACTTCACAAATTGACTAAAACTTGCCGGGTCTGATTCTAATCAAAAATTAATACACGTGACAACGGCACCTTGCTCTGGCACTAAGATTAGACACTATTCACTAAATATATACTTCTTCTCTAATATCGCCAATATAAATTTTTTATATTATTTATTATTAATTCTTTATTATATATTACTTTATTTATATTAATATCTATTATATTAACTTTATATCTCTATTAATTAAATATTTTATTATTTATAAACTATAAGATTTTATTATTCTTTATAAATTAATTATTATATAAATAAAATTTAAAATATTATTAAATTAAAATAAAATAATATAAAATAAAAAAAAACTCTAGCTTAAGGATTTATAAAAATATAAACAAGAATAAAAAATTAAAATTTATTATAAACTTATAATATATTTAATTAATTATATTTATTTTATTAATCATGATTCTAAAATATAATAAAAAATTAAATATTAAGTTTAAGTAATATTTTATTAATTAAACTCTTATTAATTTATTTAAATTCTTCCGGAATACTAGTTATAATAATATATATATACCATGTCCTAGCGATATATTTTTTTATATAATTTATACTAGAAGAATATTAAAGTCTTAATTAAGGATTTAACTTTATTATTATAAAATATCTTAATTATTTTTTAAGGACTTATATTTAATTTAAGATAAATTATATATTATATATAATATATTAATAACGATATAGTTTATTTTATTAATTATAAATAATATCTTTATATAAATAAAATAAAAAACTAAAAAATCTAGTCAAAAAAAAAGTTTATAAACTTATTTAATAATATTTATTCCTGAATAAAATAAAAATAAGAATTAAAAACTTATAAGACTTAATAATTATAAAATAATAATATATAAACTTTAATGAATATATTATAAGGAAATAATTCTTGTTTAAATATTATTTTTTTCTAAATATTATTAGTCATTATTTATATATATTAATTATAATCATTAAGTCTAAAAGTATTTAATATAAAAAATACTATATATTATTACTTAATAAAGGAATTCCTGATTAAGAAATTAATGGCCTAGGTATTGTTTATTCTTTAATAAATTAATATTTTTAATCTAAAGATATTATATAAAAATATTTATATAATTATATTAATAGAATAAATTTTAAAAAATTTATAACTATATTATTTAATCCTTTATTTAAGTATAAAAAGACAATATCCTCCCTTCTTTAAATTATTTTCTTTTAGTCTTTTTTTTATTTTTCTAAATATTCTTATTTATTTAATTTTATTATAAAGATAATATCTATAAAATCCGACTTAATAAAATATTATAATAATAAATATATACTTTATATTAATATTAATTTAAAAAAAACTTAAAAAATATATAATAATATAATTATAAACTTTAAGTTAATAAAGAAATAAATATTCCTATTAAAGAATTTTTAAGATAAGAGGTCTAGATACTATATTATAAAATCTTATTAATTATAAAATAAATTAATTAATTATAATTAACGATAATATAAATTTACTTAAATAAATAATTTTTATTTAAGGATTAATTAACGAGAAATATTAAATTAAAAAAAAAGTCTTAAAAATAAAAATATTATTTTAGATTATTAATAAATTTTTAAATAATCTTGATCGATTAAAAAAATTTATATAATCGAGTAAAAAAATTATTATTATTAACGGGATTAATATTTTTATTAATATAAATTATAAGTTAAAGTTTATTTATAAATTTTTTTATTAATATTAATTTATTTAGTTTTTATTTTTAAGAATATATAAAAATTTAAATAAATTTTATTTAAATATTTTTTTTTATTTCTTTTTTAATAAAATAATTAATTTTTATTTTATAGTCTATAATATATATAAATATTTATATTTAGATTTAATTAAGTTTTTATTTTTTTATAAAATTATAAATAAATTTATATAAACTTATTTTTATTTTTAATATTATATATAAAATATTAATTATATTAAATATTTATTATTTAATCTTAATGCCAAGATAATATATCTTTATAGTCGAATTAATTAAGTCTAATATAAGATATATAACTAGATATATAAATATAAATTATATTTATTTTAAGATTTTAATTTATTATATTATTAAAGATATTTATAAAAAAGTCAAGCCCGGATATTAAAGAATAAGTATTTATTAAAAATTAATAAATTAAGACCTAATATAATTTTATATAATAAGTCTTATCTAGATAATAAAGAGATTCTAAAAACTATTAAATATAATTTAAGAATATATCCGGAGTTAATATTAATTATTAATATAAAGCTAGTGATTTCTGGTACTTGATTAATAATTATAGACTTTTGCGATATTATCCGGAGTATAAATAAAATAAGTTTTTAAATTAATAAAAAGAAATTAATATAAAGTATAAAATTCTTATATAACTATATTTTTATAAGAGATTATAATAAAATTATTTTTTTAAATATTTAAAATTATTTAATTAATATATATTTATATTATTATAAATTATTCTTAATTTTATTATTATATATATATTATTTTTAAGAAATTTAAATATAATTAAATATAAATATTATATATAAAAATTATTATTATAATTTAAATATTTAGATAAAAATTATAAATATATAATATAATTTTTTTTCTTTTAGTTTTCTTTATCTTAAGTATATTTATATAAATTAACCGGACTATATTAATTATTTTATAATTAATATAGACTATACTTAATTAATATATTTTTTATTTAATTATAAAATTATTTATTAAAGATTAAAGTATATATAAAACACTAGTCTTAAACTTTTATATTAATTAATTCTTATATAAATATACTAGTAATATTTAAAGTTTTAAATTTTTAGCATTAATGATCTTTTATTAATTTACTGAATTTTTTAGATTAATTAAGCCCGTGATATTAAATAAATATAATATATTAAAAGACTTAGTCTATAAAAATTAATTATATATATTATAATATTAATTAATAAAACTTATAAATTAATTTTTTATATTTTTTTAATTAAATATTTTTTTATTATATTAGTTTATATTTTAATTAAATAATTTATATATTATTTTAATAATTATATTTTATGACTTAATCTTATTAATTTTTTATAAAAGATTTATTATTTAGATTTTAGTAAATTCTTAATCTTAAGTATTAAATAATTATTTAATATATTTTAAATAAATTATAATATTAATTCTTAATATAAAAAAATTAATATTATTATAATTCTTGATTAAAAATAATTTTTTATATAAGTCTTTAAAAAAAACTTTTATTATTATAAATTATATCTAAAGGAGTCAAGTAAATTTTTTTTATTATTAAATAAAAATAATAATATTCTTGGTCTTATTATCCCTGTCTTAATTTTATAATATTATAAAAAAAAAATATAATTTATTAATAAAGAATATTAATATAAAAGAAATTTATAAAAAAATATATTAGCCTATACTAATTTAATAAAACTTAATCAAGATAATTTTAGTCTTTAATAATTTTTTTTTTTAAAGATTTTAACTTTAATTTTATTTTATAAAGAGATTTTTATTTAAATTATAATAAATATAATATATAATAAATTTATAATAATAAAAAAAATAATTAATAATTATAAAAAATTAAAAGAAACAAGATATAAAAAAATTATAATAATTATAATAATAATTAAGATTATATAAATACTTAAAAATAATTTATATATATAATATTAAATAAATAATAATAAAAATATATTTAAGATAATTATATTAATAATGACTTAAAGTATATTTTTAATATAAAAACTTTTAACTAGATTTAATTATAATTTATAGTAAGACCTATAATATTTAATATAAAGATAAAAAAACACGTGCTAGAGTAAATTAAACTTAAAATAATTATTAAATAAATAATATATTTAATTATAATAACGATATTAAATTATCTATAAATAAAATTTTTAAATTATTATAATATATAAATATATTTAAAGAATATATTAAGTTTATTATATATTAAAAATAAAATAAAATTAATTAAAAAAAATTTATTAAATTATTTTATTAATATTATTTAATTTTTAAAAATAATAAAAATTATAATATTAATTATTAATATAAAAAAAAGACTAAATAAATAAAATAATATAATAATATTTATATTTTTAAGATATCGATAAAGTAAATAATTAAAAATATATTTATAAATAAAAAATTTAAAATAATAAGAATTAATATATAAAAAAATTATTTTATAAATAATATTATAAAAAATTTAAGATTATAATCCCGAGAAATATATTTCTAGAAATAATTATAATAATAATTATAATATTTATTATAATTTAATTAAAATAAATAATTTATTAATATTTAAAAATATATTTATAAAAATATATATATAAAGTCTTATAAATATTTATTCTTAAAAATAATATATATATATATAAATATATTAAAGATTTTTTTAAATTTATCTTAAATAATTTTTTTTAATATAAAGTTAATAAAATTAATAAAGACATTAAATTACCAAAGCTAGCTTTAACTAAATAATAATAAATTAAAATTTTAATTAATTTATATAATTATTTTTATTATTTTATAGATTATATTAATAATTATTTTATTCTAAGACTTATTTCTAATATATTATCTTGATTTATAGATTATATTAATAACGACTTTTTCTAGTATAATATATTATCTAAATCTTTTATTATTATTTTATATATATAAAATAATTAATAATTATATAAGATTAAAGATAATAATATTATTATAATAAATTTTTTTTAATAAATTATAATATAATATATATTTATTATAAAAATCTAATTATTATATAAATATATAAGATTAATCCTATAAATTAAAAAATTATCTTAAGACTTATAATATATATAAATTATTATTTTAAATATTATAATTATATTATAAGTATAAGGAATTAATATTTATAATAAATTTATTAATAAAAGTCCTTAAGATAATTAAAGACGAGATCTTTAAAGTATATATAGCCAAGTTAATACCTCGATAAAAATAAAAATATTCTTATTTCCAAGAATAATATTAATTAATTAATTATTATATATTTAATAAAATTTTTAAATTTTTAATAATAATTAAATTTAATTCTTATAAATAATTCCTTAATATTATAGTCGACTCGGGAATTTATAAATCTAGATATAACGACTTTTAATATAACTAGAGATATAAACTAAATTTTTTTAATAATTTATTATCTTAAAAAAATTATATTAATATTATAAAAAATATAAAAAATCTTATTTATTTCTTAAATTCCTTTAGATAAATATAATTTTATGGATTATATTATAATATTATTTTTTTTTTTAGATATTTATTTTATAATATAATTATTTAAAAAGAAGTTTAACTTTAATATATTAATTAATTATTATAAATTTTTTAATTTTAAAAAGATTATTAATTATTTAATATTATTAATATTACTTCTAGAATATAATAAATTATTTATATATAAATTATTAAATAAATAAAAATCTTATATAATTTATAATATAAATATAACGTGGAAATTATTTAGTAAAAATTTATTTTATATAATAATAAAGATCTTATATTTAAAAATTAATAATATTAAAAATTTAAATTTTTATTAAAAGTTTTATATATTATAATTAATTTATTTTAAATAATAAATTTTTAATTTTATTAGTTTATAAAGTTTATTTTTATTTATTTAAAAAAACTTAAGATTAAAAAAAATAAAAAAAAATCTAGATTTATCTTTAAAGTATAAGAAGAATAAAGATTTTTTTTAAGAGATATTTAATATATATTTGGAATATAAATTATTTTTATTATATAGTCGAATTATATATTCTTTTAAAATTTTAATATAAGTTAATCTTATTTTATATTTAATAAATATTAAATATAATATATATAAATTATATATATTTTATTTTTAATACTTTTATTAAATAATTCTAGTCTTAAGTTATTTATTAAAATTAAAATATATATAATAATCCTATATAATATTTAATATTATAAAAATAATTATTATTAAAAAATATTTTATTATTTTTAGTTAACTAAATAAATAATTTTATAAAGTTTATTATCCTAAAATATTATTTTATATTCTTTATTATTTTTTGGCCAATATTTAAAGAATAATTAAAATAAAATATTATAATATATATTAAAAATTATTTTCTTTATTATAATAATATAAAAATTAAATTATTTTATATTTTCTGGAATATAACTTTTTTTAATTAAAATATTTTTTAATATTTATTTAATTAATTAAAGATTTTATATATTAATATTAATTTTTATAATTTTATATAAATAAATATTTATTAAATTATTTTTAATATAATCTTATATAATAATATTCTAGGACTCATTAAACTTAAATTTTTTTCTAGTAACTAATATATATTTAATGATAAAATTATTATAAAATAAATTATAATTAACTAAAAACTTAAGTATATTTAAAATTTTTATTAATTAATATAAAGTATTTTATAGTTTTTTTAACTTAATTTATATTTTTATATATTTTATATATATTTAAAATAAATCATAAATATTAGATTATTATTATTATAATAATAATAAATAATAAGGATTTTAAAATATATAATTTATATTATTCTTTAGGATTATTCTTATAATTATTAATATTAATAAATAATCAATAATTAATATTAGGATTATTATTATTAAAGTTAATAATATTAATATATTTAAATATATATAATATATTTTATTTATTTATAGTTTTTAAGATATTAATTTAAATAATATTCGATATTAATTTATATATTATAAGTCTTACTTAAATATTTTTAAACTTAAAGTTATTATTAATATAATTATAATTAAAAGTAGGATTTAAGGCACTAGTTAATTATTTAATAATTAATAATTTTTTTTTAATATTTTAATCTTGATTTATATTTCTTAAGTATTATATATCCATGACTCGTTTAGATATTATTTTTAAGATAAATATTATTTTATTATTTTTTATTTAATTAACGAGATAATACCGGATTTTATAAAATTATAGTTTATTTAAAGTATACTATAATATAAAATTAATATATATTTTAAAACATCTATAAATCTATAATAAATTAATAATAAATAATTTTTTATTATTAAAACTTTAAAAAAATAATACTTACTTAAATTAAATTATATTTATATATTAATTTACTAAAAAGAACTTATTTATTATAAGTTATTTTATTAATCTTAATTAATCTATAAATAAATACTTATTTAGTCTATTGTCTTTAAAAGTTTATTAATAATTTAAGTAATAAAATAAAGAAAAATAATAAGAATTTAATAATAAATTAAATAAAAACTAAATTTAATATTATATTATATAAAATTCTTATACGGGTAAAAAAGACAAGAATAATAAATATTAATTTATATTATAACTAAATAAATTTTAATTCCGATTAATAATATATTAAAATATTTTTATAAAAATTTTTAAGATTCTTTAGATAAAATATTTTATTAATAAAATATTTTAAGATATAGCTAATATCTTGTATAAAATATTCCTATATATAAAATATTTTATTTAAGATATTAATATATCTTAAAATATTTTAGTTAATAAAATATTTTATTAAGGAAATAATTTAAGATTTAGTTAATATTTCGGGCAGAATATTCTAGTTAATAAAATACTTTAAGATTTGACTAAGATTTAAGCAAAATATTTTAGTTAATAAAATATTCTTATATATAAAATATTTTACTAGTAAAATACTTTAAGATTTAATTAATATCTTAAATAAAATATTTTATTAATAAAATACTTTAAAATATAATTAAAACTATATATAAAATATTCCTGTCTTTAAAATATTCTATTAGTAAAATACTATACTCTATTAATACTTGGAGTAAAATATTTTATTTATAGAAAATTCCTAGACTAATAAAATATAGCAATAACGAATAATTAAATATTATTATAGTCCAGAAATAAATTCTAGTCTAGAATAAAAAAGATATAAATATAAATAAAAGATAATAATTATTAAATTTATATATTAAAATTATAATTTATTTATTTTTATCTATAAATAAATATATAAGATATTTAGTTAAATAATATTTTTTAATAATATTAAATTTCTAAATTATTTCCGCGAGATAATATATCTTGATATAGTCTTGATTAAACTAAAGAATTTATTATATTAATCTTTTAAAGAATAATCCCGAATTTTACTTTAGTCAAGAAAGACCGAGTATTAACTAAGAGAATTTAGACTTTAAGAATATTTTTTAAATATTTATAAAAATTATATTAAGATTAAAATTTCTTAATTAATTTTAATTATTATTCTAGCCCGGTCTAAATTAATAATTAATAATCTTTAAGACACGGGATATATTAAGTGTCTTTATTTTTTAAAAAATATTCTTTTAATATATTATTATAAATAATATTAATTAAAAATTATAAAGTAATATATTTATTTATATAATAAATAATAAATAATTAAGCTTTATAATAAAGATATATATAAGTCTTTAATATTAATATAAATAAATTTTATAATAATATAAAAAAATAAAATAATAAATATTATATATAAAAATAAAATTATAATATTAAGTTAATTTTATATAATAATAAAATTATTTTTTAATTCTTGGATATAGAGTTTAATTAAAGAATAATATAATAATTAAAGAATATAAAAAATAATCTTAAAGTCATAAAGAAGAAATTAATTTTATATAAAGACTTTATATTTTTAAGATTATTTATTAGTCTTTAGATATTTTTTTAAAAAAATATTTTATATTAATATAAATTATTTAGATATAATAAAATAAATATAATTTTTTTAATATATATAATATTAATATATTATCTTAAAAATTAATATAATATTTAGATTATATTAAATATATTTAGACCTTAATATTTAATAATAATAAAAAGTTTATATATAATTTAAATCCTAAGACTATAAAATTATTTAAAGAAAGGATTTTTAAAATATTATTAGTCGATAAAAATTTTATTATTTAAATTATCGAGAATAAAAATATATTTTTATTATTATATAATAATATTAAAAAATTAAGATTATTATAAAATATTATTATTATTAATAAAATAATCTCTTTAATTAAAATACTCGTTAAGAATTTTTTATATCCAGAAGACTATATAAAAGTAATATAAATATTTATTAATTTAATAAAGTATTATATAAAAAAATAATATAATATATATAATATAAATATAAAAAAAACTATATAATATTAAAGAATATTAATAAATTAATTAAATATAATAATATATAAACGAGTAATAATAAAAGATTTAAGATAATATATATTTAATTATAAATATTTATTATATATAATTTTTATTATTTTATAAATCTTATTCTAAAGTCGGATAATAAATAAAAAATATTAAGTATTAATCTAGATTCTTAATATTTTTTTAAATTTATTAAACTTATAAATATTTTTAGATTTAAGTTTAATATAATTATTAATATTTTTAATATTAATATAAATTAAAAATATACTAGAAATATATTTATAATAACTAAGCCGCCGGATAAATATAATTATAATCTTAAATTAAAAATTATAGACTATTATTAATTTTTAATTTATATTAATAATAAATAATAAAAACTCTTTAGGTCATTAGTTTAAATTATTATATTCTTGAATATTAAAATAAAATAATAATATAAAAAATTATATAATTAAATACTTTAAGATTATATTTTTTTTTTTTTTTATATAATATTTATAAAATACCGGAGAGTAATAAATATATTATAAATTTATTTATTAAGCAAGATATTATATTTTATTTTTTTTATATTTTATTATTATTTTCTAAAGCCGGTCGTTATAATAATAAAATAAAGAGGATAATTATAAATATTTATAATATATTATAATAATAATATAATTATAATTAGATTTATTAAGTAATAAATTAAGCTTAGACGAGTAAGTCGATTAGGGATATAGTTTAAGATATCGTATTTATATTATATTTAGAAGAGTATAAAAAATAAATCACGAAATAATAAAATAAGATTTTTTTTTATAAGATAAAATTATTAAAGATTTAGATAAATTCTAAATAATTATTTGCCGAGGTTTAGTTATATTAAAATAAGATTAAAGAATTAAAGACTATTAATCTTAATTAATTATATAAAAATTTATAAATATATCTTAAATTAATTTAAAAATAATAAAAGATAAAAATTCTTAAAAAAATAATTATAGATTATAAATTTATTCGCGAAATATAAATTATATAAATAAAATAATATTAAAATAAACGAGAGATAATAATTAAACTAAAAAAATCTTATTTTATAATTATAAAATTTAAATATAAGATCTTGAAATATAAGTTTAAAAATAATAAATAAATATTAATAATAAAGTTATTACGATAATAATTTATTATATATTTATAATAAATAATAATAAAATTAAAGATATTATAGTCAAGAATTATTTAATAAAAGAGGAATAATTTATAAAGACTAAAAGATATTAATACCGGAGTAATGTCTTAAGGCTTTTAAAAAAAATTTATTAAATTAAAGTTTATTAATTAATAATAAATTAAAGATCTAAAAAATTTTAAAGAAATAATTATTATTAAGAACAAGATCTTGAATATAATACTTATAAAGATTAAAAAGACTAGAAAAAAAATAGACAAGATAAATATAATCTTTATAAGACAACTTTAGTTTAAATAAAATTATAAAGATAATAATTATAAGATTATTTATTTAGATAAACTTTAATTTAAAGATCTTTCTATAACGGGAGTATAGTTTAATAAAATTAAAGATTTAAAAAAATCGATTATTAAGTTTATTATTCTTTATAGTTAAAATAATTTAATATATAATAAAAATACTCGTCTAAAGATTCTTAAATAATAAAAACTAGTTTTGGATAACCGGCTTATTATTATAAATAAAATAAAAATAAATATTAAAATAAAAATTCCTAATCTTAAATAAATATTAATAATTATAAATAAATAAACTAGAGTTTTAAAATAAAAAAATTAAGTTATTTATAATCTTTAAGCAAAACTAGATATAGCGAGAATAATCGTCAAGAGTCAATAGTAAAAAATAAAATATATTAAATGACTCGAGAAAAAAATTATAGAAATAAAGAAGTAATTATAGCAAGAATAAATAATTACTAGAAATCTCGGAGAAAGCTTAAAAATAATATATAATATTATATAGAGAGATATAGAATTTATAAGTATTTTTAAAAAAGAATTAAATATAGTCAAGATAAAGAATAAAGTATTATTTTATTAAAGAAAAATAATTATTATAAAGCTTATAATAAAATTAAATATAATTAAGGCAGAAGCTAAAATCTTATAAAAAAAAAATATAAGTTTATGGACTAGAGACAGAATTAAATAATTTAAGAATAATATTATAAGCGACAGGCAACGTATAAGTAGAATTAAAAAAAATAAGACAGGATTTAAAAGACTTAAAGTAAGTATTAAGTTTATATATTAAGGATTTAAAATTAATTAAGACTAAAGTTAATAAGAGACTAGAGACCTCGAAGAATTAAATAATCGACTTAGAAAAAAACTTAAAGATAATATAATAATTTATTAAAGAAAGAAAAAGAGAATTAATAAGCTTAAAGCTTAAGATTAATAATAAAGACAAGTATATAAAATTATTAAAAATATAATTATTTAAAATAAATTATTTAATATAATTAAAAAAAAAAAAAAAAAAAAACTTAAGACTAAATAAAAAAAAATTTAAATTATATTAGTCGGGACAAGAGTTTTAAATAATCAAGATCTTAAAGAATTTATATAACGAGAAATATAAATTAATATTAATTTTTTATATATTAAAAAAAAAAATTATAATAGGATTAAATATTATAAAATATATAAAATATAAAATATACTTTAAAAACTTTAAAATAAGTCGCCAAATAAATATAGATTATATTTTTATAAAAGACTTAAAAAAAAATTTAAAAAATTATATAATTAAGTTATTTATTATTTTATAAATAATATTATAATAATAATAAAGCTTAAAAAATATAAAAAAATTTTAATAAATTAAAAGTATTTTATTAACTATAAAGAATTTTTTTATTATAATTATAATTTATTATAAAAAAAATATCGTAATCTAGATAATACAAGAAAAGATTTAAAGAATACTTTAAGACCTAGAGTCTAGAAACTAGTAAGACTTTATATTAAGTCTAAAGAATCTCGCGATTAATTTTTTTTATATTTTTTTTTATTTTTTATATATATTTTAAGATAATAAAAAAAAAAAATTATAATAATATTAAAGTTTAATTTTTTATCTCGAGGGATTTATTATAATAATAATTATTTAAGTATTAATAAAAAAAAATTATAATATAAAAGAATTAATTAATATATAATATTAATATAAACTAAGTCCTGGTCCTTAAATAATTATAAATAAAAATTATTATAAATTTAATCTAATGATTAACTTAATTTAATATTAAATTTTAATGCGGGATTATTTTTCTTTATCCTGTATTAATTAAAGTAAATTAAACTTATTGTCTAACTTTATAATATATTATTTTTATATATATTTATTTTAATAAAAAAAATATATTCTTTAAAAAAAAAAATTTCTCTAATATAATATCACTAGGATCAAGTTTAATAAATCTTAATAATTAAATTAATTATTAAATAAAAATATTATTTTAATTATAATTAATTTATTTTATCTAGATTTTATTTAATATTATAAAACTCGCGAATAAAATAATAATAAACTAAATTATTATTAATCCTTATAATTAAATCTTTAGCGGGTCAATATTTATTTTAATAATATTTTAATTTAATAATTTATATTTTATTATATAAATATAATTAATTATTTAATAATAAATTATTAAGTAATATCTTAATTTATTAATTTATATTTTTAAGTCTTTTAATTAAATTATTTTTAAAGTTTATTAATTATAAGTCTTTATATTCTTTTAAAAATATCACGTAATTATTATAAAGAAATTTAAAAAGTTTAAAGATATAACTTAAAATTAAAAAAATATATATTATTTATAAAAATAAAATATAAGAATTAAAAATAAACTTTAAAAAAAAAATAATAATTACTTTAATTAAACTAGATATATATTTATTTATAATCTTAATAATAATTTATTTTTTTTATTAATGATTAAGGATTATAATAATTTAAATATAAAAAAAATTATAAATAAATAAAATAATATAAAAAATAAATAATTTAAAGAATAAAGCTTTAATATTATTTTTTTTATAAAATCTCTTAATAACTTATAATATTTATTTATTATAATTTTTTATTTTAAAATAAATTTTTTTTAAAAAAAATTTTTAATTATTATAATTAATTTTAATATTTTTTTTTATTTTTATATTATATACTAAAAGAATATTATTATATTTTTACTCGTTATATTAAGTCCTTATTTTTAAAATTAAAAATTATTAATATAATTATAATTTTTATTTATTTAATTTTTTTTTTTTATAATATAATTATTTTATTAAATATATATTTATGTTTTTTTTTATATAACTTCTCCAGTACTTAATATATTTTTTATATTTTTTTTTAGCTCGTGTATTATATCTTTTAATCTAGTTTTTAGATTTTTTTTTTTTTTAGTCTTTAGAATATTTTTTTTTTTAAGTAAATTATATAATATTTTTTTTATATTCTCGATATATACTTAAAAAATATATATTAAATATAATAATATTTTATTTAACTAAAAAGATTCTCGATACTAGAAATAAATATTATTTTTATTTTATTATTTATTATTTAATGACTAAAGATAACTAGAGTTAAAATTAATAATTAATTATTTTTAATCGGGATTATTAAAATTAAATTAATAATCTTTAAAATAATTAATATATATTAATACTTTAATTATTTTAAATAATATTATTTATATTTATAGAATTATTATTATTATAATAATTATTCTTAAATTATTATTTATTTATTTTATATAATCTAGATTAATAATTATTAATTTTTATAATTATAATTATAAAGAATTATAAAATATATTATATTATATAATAATTAATTATTTTAATTCCTGATTATTATAAATATTATTTCTAATATATTAAAATTATTTTTAAAAATAAAATTTTTAAAAATAATTATATTCCTTAATATATATTAATTTATATTTAAAATAATAATTAAAGAATATTTAAATCTAAGATAAAAGAATTAAAATAAAAATATAAAACTCTTAAAATAATTTTCTTAAATAAAAAAATTAATAAAGTAAAATTAATTTTTAAGTATTATTAACTTTTGAGTAATATTGACTTCTAAATAATATTAATTTTTATATATTAATATCTTATTTTATTATTAAAAAATTAATCTTAAAATATAACTATAATAAATATTATATCCAATAAGACTAATATTATCACGGCGGCTTAGATAGACAAGGGTAAAAGAATTATTTAATTTAATGACCTCGTGATCTTAGAGTCGATTCTTGATCTAAATATAAAATAAATTATTATTAATTAATTATATTAAAGTATAGAAATTTTAAAGCTTAAGAAAATTCTTAATATTAAAATTAATTATTGTCTTAATTAAATAAAGAAGATTAAAAAAATTTATTTAATAAAGGTCTTAATTATTATAAAGAATAAAAATAATTAATTAAATAAATAAATTTTTTTAAATAATATAAATTATTTTATTTAATTTATATATTAGTATTAATAATAATATATATAATAATAAATATTAATAAAGAATAAATAAATAAAATAAATCAATAACTTAAATTAATCCTTAATTAAATAAATTCTAGTTATATTTTAATATTATTTAAAAAAGTATAATATAAAAAAACTATATTTTTAGAGAAGATTAAATAAATTATTAATATAAAAAATATTTCTAGAATTAATTAATTTAAGAAAATTAAATAAATTTATATAATAAAGACTTTATAGATTTCTTGAAATAAAGAGACTTAATAAAGTAAGTCAAGATTTTTATAATTTATTATTTATTAATTAAGAGTATTAGAACTATAAATTATAATTAAAATATCGGGAATTATTAAAGACTAAATAAAAATAATAAATTATAAATTAAAATTAATTTAAGATAAAAAAATAAATAAAAATATAAAAAATAAAAAAATTATAATCTTTATTTAAAAAGTCTATACGTGTATTATATTTATTATAAAAAAAATCTTAAATAATAATAATAATAATAAGTTTTATATAAAAATTCTAGATATAAATAATATTATAATAAATTAATAATAAAGTTATCTTAATAAAAAAAATATAATTAATTTAATTAATATAAAAAAAATTAAGAATATTATAATTAAGACTTATTTTTAGACTATAAAATTTAAAAAAAAATTTATTAATATAAGAATAAAAGAATAATTTTTTAGTAAAGTATAAAAATTTATTAAATTAGTCAAGATAAATTTTTATTTTAATATTTAGATATTAAAGTTATTGTCTAAAGTATTAAAGTCCTTATTATTTAAAGAAAATAATACTAGACTTACGGGTATTATTAATATTACTTTTATAAATATTATTTTTATAAATATTATTTTTATAAATATTACTTTTATCGATATTATAATTAATAATATTATAAATAATAATATAAATAAAATCGACATTAATATAAATTCTTATAAATTAAATAAACTAAATATAAAAAAATTAAACTTTATTAAAAATAAAAAAATAATTATAAAATATAAATTTAAGTATTTTAAAAAATAATAATAAAAAAGACTAAATATATAATAAATAATTCTTTATCGCGATTAAATTATAAATTTATTCTTATATTAAAATTCTTTTTTATAAAGACTTTATTAAAAATATAATTAATATATATCTAAATTATTTTTATATAATAAAGATTAATAAAAAAATTAAATAAAAAATAAAAAAATTATAAATAATTTATTTTAGAAATATATAAAATAAAAAATAAATAAGAGGGTCTAGTTTTATATAATTTATAATATTAATAAAAAATCAAAAAGCCGAGATTAAATTAAGAATAAATATATTTATATTTATAAAAAAAAAATTAATTTAATTTTAATTAAAAATAGGATTTTTTTATTTATTAAAGTATTAGTCTCGTGATTAATTAAAACTAAAGTATAATCTATAATTAAGATTAAAATATAGTTTATAAAAATAAGAATATAAAAAAAATTTAATTTAACTAATTTTTTTTTATTATTATTTAATATAAAAAAATATATAATATAAAGCTAAGTATAAATTTTATAAAATTAATAAAATTAATAATTATATTTAAAATAATTTAAGACGTGCTTAATTTATAGTCATTATTTTTTTTTTAATTAAGTCTTAAAGTATTTCTTATTTTATATATAGTCTTTAAGACTTATTTATTATTTTTTTTAATTTTTTTTAAGTTATTATTTTGGATTTATATAATATTATAAAATATTTAGACTTAATATTAATAATATTAATTTTAATCATGACTTTTTTAATATATCACGTATAAATAATATTATTATAAAATATTTATCTTATGGCCTAATTTTATTTTATTATTAAAATATATAATATATATTTTTTTTCTTAATAAATAAAATATTAAAAAAAATTTTATTATAATATATTATTATATAAAAAATTTTATTTTATTTTATTATATAATTATATCTCAAGTAATTAATATATATTAAAAATTATATAAAATAAAATAAATTTTTTAATTATAATAAATTTATTTTTTAGTTTAATTATTTTTATCTTAAAAAATAATTATTATAAAAAGCCAAAAGTAAATTATAGAGTATAATTTATAGTTATATAATTAATTCTTTTTTTTAAGTCTAAGTAAAATAATAATCACGTGCTTATTGCCGGATTTATTATAATAATAAAAAACTTATATATAAAATATTATTATAATATTAAATAATCTTTTATTTTTTATTAATACTTTTAATTAAATTATATATTAAAATTAATTAAAAATATAAATATAAAAATATCGACTAATATTTATTAATTTTTTTATTCCTTTATCGATAATTATAATCCTTATTAAATTCTATTAATTTATTTAATTTATTTATAATATATATTAAATTTTAGATATTTTAATTAATAAAATAAATTATATTTTATTTAAAGAAAAAAATATCTAAGCTTTAATATAATTATAAAAATAAATAAAAAAAAAATATTATATTTATAAAGTCTCGTTAATTTAATATTTTTAATAATTAATTACTAAATTAAAAAAATAATATATAAAGTTATTTTTATATAATTTTTAAAAATTAAAGTATTATTATAATATAATTAAAAAAATAAAGAATCACGAATAAAAATAAAATTTATAAATATAAAAAAATATAAAATATAAATAAATTAAGATTATTATTTATATAATAATTAAATTATTATATTATTTTTATTAAGCTTTAATTTATTGCCAGATATATTTTTTTATAAATAAATTTATATAATTATTTCTTTAATTACTTTTGGCTTATTTATTATATTAAAAATAAAATTTAGGATTATTTTTAAAAGTTATCTTAATCTTATATTCTTGGCTATACTAAATCCAAGTCTTTTATTTCTTTATAACTAGTCAGTGTATAATAAAGTTATTATCATTAGTCTTAAGAAAATATTCTCTTTATATCTTTATCGCGAATTCTAGTAAAAAATTATTATTTTATAAGATTTTAGTTCGGAGAGTATATATTCTTCTAAATATATATAAAGTATCTTCATTAATATAATATATTATTAATATTTTAAAGTTATGTCATTCGATATATATAATATTTAATTAATTATAATATTATTTTATAATAATCCTTGTTTTAAAATATTTTATATATTAAAATATCCCGACTATACTTATTTTTTTATTCTTAAAAGAAACTAAAAATTAAGGAAATATAATACTTGATTATATAATATTATTATTAGTTATAATTATAATATAGATCTTAATAAAAAAAAAACTTTATAGACTTAAAAATATTTATTAATAATTAAAACTTTAAGGACTTTAAAATTTTTTATATTTATTAATTTAAAATTTTTTTAAAGAATTTTATATTAATATTTTATAATAATAAATAATATCTAGACCGGATTATAAATTAATATATTTTATATTATTTATTAAAGTTCTTTAATATTAATAAAAATAATTAAAAAAATAATTATAATATTTTTATAAAAATAAATTAAATTTTCCGGGACAGGAATTAATTTATATAATTAATAAATAATAATATTAATAATAAGTCCTAAATATCATATAATACTTTAATAATATATTAATATTCTTTGGTCCAAGACTTAGACAATATTTATAATAATAAAAAAAAATATTATTTTGGCTAGATAAATAACTTAAAATATTAATATTTTATTAAATCTAGATAATTATCTCCAAAATCAATAAATTATATAATTAAGAGACTAGCTAGAATCAGAGTAAAGATTAGACTCTTGTTTAAAAAATATTATTTAAAAAAAAAAAAACTTATATATATAATAAAATAAAAAAATTAATATATATAGAAAGTTATATATAGGTCAAGATAATATTTATATAAACTATAATTTTTTAAAAGTAAAATATAAATTAGAAATAATATAATACTTATTTTTTTATCGATATATATTTCTTCGTGATTAAGAATATTATTAAATAAAATCCAGAGAAATAAAATATAATTTATATTTATAGTTTAATAAACTTTCGTGAGACTATAAATATTATTTTTATTAAAGAATAACTTAAATTAGACTCCTTTAGATTTTTTTATTTTATTAAAAATAATTATATATAACTTTTATCAACCTTATATTATTAATATTATATTTAAAGTTCTTACTTGCTTTAATTATAAATTCTAGATAAGACAGAATTATTTAAGTTTTCTCTTAAAGAACTAAGGTATAAGTCATGAAAGTGAGATTTTTAATCTAAAAATAATATAAAAATAAATATTTTATTTTTAAGGACAAGCAATAAATTAAGTTTATTTGGCGACTATTTAATGACTTCTATATCAGAGATTTAAGACTACTTTTACTATATACTAGTGAGCCTTAAAGTATTATAGTCTTTTTTAAGAAGTACTCCCACACGCCTCTTTTTTAATCTAGACTTAAAATATTATACTTAATCTTAAAGTATATCTTATTTATAATAATATTATTAATTTATTTTATATAATTAATTATAAAAAATATAATCTCCTAATAATATTCCAAGGTCTATAAGAAAATATAAATAAGAGTATTTTAATTAATATTATTAATTAAGTATTACTCGAGGAAAATATTTACTTTATTTAAGAAAAAAAATATATTTTATTTTAAAGTTTACTTAAAGATTAAAGAAAATTAATTTTTAAATTCTTTAATAATTTTATTTAGTTTATTAATAAAGACCTATAAAGTTAATAAAAATATAAAATTATTAATATATAAAAATATATAATATAAAATAATATTTAAAAATATTTAGATAAAATTTTAATAATTAAGATTTTATTTATATTTAGTAATTCACTAATATATATATTAATATTATTAGATTTTAATAAAAATTAATTATTATATTATAAGAATATATTAAATCTTAGTTCTTTTCTTATAATAAAGTCGTTAAAGAATAAAGAATTATTTAATATTTATTTTATATAGACTTTAAGAAAAATATAAAAAAAAAAAAAATTTTTTAAAATATTTAAAGATAAAAAAAAATCTTGGATTATTATTTAATATTTTTAATATTATTAATTATAAACTTAGTTATATTAAATATATTAATTATATTAAAATTTAAATTATTAAATAAAAAAAATAAAATATTTACTCTATAATTTATTATTAAGACTAAATTTTAATAAAATTAAACTATAGATTAAAAAATTATTCTTCTTTATATCTAATAACTTTATATTAGTCTTCTTGACTATATCGAATAATTTTTTAAAATTACCCGAGTCTAAAATAATTTAGCCAAAAAGTAATAAACTTTTTTTATTAGATTTATTAATATTTATTTTAATATAATTTAGATTAATTTTTTAAAAATAAATTATATTAATTATAATTTAATTATTAATAAATAACTTAATCGGATAATTTTTTTTTATATAAAAAATAATTTCTTGATAATAATAATAATATATATTTATAAGAAAGAGAAATTTTTAATTATATTTTTTTAAATAAATTTTTTTTTTTTTTAATAATATAAAAAAGAAAAGATTTTAAAAAAATTAATTTTTTTTGTCTTATAGAATTTCTTAATCCCAAGTATAATTAATATTTTTTTAAAAAAAAAATTATTAAAGTTTAAATAATAATAATTTATATAAAAATATTTTATTTTATTAATTTATTTTTTTTCTTCGCTAAAATTATATTTAATATATTTTGACTTATCTATATTAATATAAATAATATAAAAAATTATATTTGGTTTAAAAAAAACCTATAAAAGATTATATATAATTTTATATTTTTTAAGAAGTATAGAGAGGTATTTAATAATAAATTTATAAATTTTTTTAATAAAATTAATTAATAAATTAAAATATTAAAATATTAAGTTATTAAGAATAATATTATTTTAATATATCTTAAGATTAAAAAAATAATAAAAGAATAAGTTTTATTTAATCTAAATATAATTAATAATTAAATTAATTTTTATTTTTTACTAGAAAATTAAAAATAATTATATTAAAGACTTTATTTTTTATAAATAAATATCTTTAATATTTTATAGAATTAACTTAAAGATATTTTATAAGTCCTTAGATTTAATATTAATATAATATATTTATTTTTTAGTTATTTTATTTATTTTATTATTAAGATAAAGATTAAAATCAAGACTAGAATATTTATTAATTTATATATAAATTATAAAAATATATTAATCTAGTTTATTTTTTTTATTAAATAATATAATTAATTTTATAATTTTATATTTATATATTTTTATATTCTAATTATATAAATAATATTAATTTTATTAAATTTAAACTTATATATTATAAAAAATAAATACTTTATTAATGGTCTTAAATTTAAGTTTTAAAACTCGAGCTAGTGATTTTTTAAATTTATTTTTATTTATAATAACGGGCGGGAGTAACGGCTTTTACTTAATATTAAGAGACTTAAGAATATTAAAGAATTATTAAATATACTTAATAATTATAATTTATAGTTATAATTAATTTATTAAAAAAATTAACGAGTAAAAAATTAAAGTCTTATTTAAAGTATTCTTAAAAGAAATATAAGAATATATATATTTTATAATATATATAAAAATTATTTATTTATTTTTAATAATTTAGACTAAGTCTTAAGTATTATTTAATATAATAAAGTACTTAGATATTAAGAAATTTAGACTAGTCAATAAAATAAATTATTAAATTATTTTTATTAAGATTTTTATTATTAAAATTTTTTTTTTAGCTAGACTAAATTTTAATTTTAGTATTTTAATAATAAATTCTTTTATTAATCTCTTAATTCTTTTAGTCTTTTTTCTTTAATTTATTATAATTTAAATATTTTTTATAAAAGTAATATTATTTTTTATAGACTTAAAAATAAAATAAAAGAGATTAATTATTATTTTATTATTAATAAACTTAAGCTTAATTTTTTTATTTATACGACTAGATTATATAAGTATTTTATTAAGGCGTATAATATAATTAATAATTATAATTAGGATTTGGCCTTCTTATAATCTTATATTATTAATAATATTTAAAAGATAAAATAAAGATATTTTTTTATCGATAGATTTATTTATTTAGGAGGGAGAATTAGTCGTGATCTAATATAAGTCCTCGACTTTAATATTTTAATTTAAATTAATAATATTAATATTTTTTAAAAAAATAATATAATAACTTAAAAGTTTATCGAATAGATTCTTTAGATTAATTTTATTAATAATAAAAAGACTAAGAATATAAATATTTAAATTAAAATAACTAATAATAAATAAGTTTAAATTTAATTTTTTAGTTTTAGGAGATTTATATAATAAATAATCCCGTCGGTAAGGAATGTCATAATCAAAATATTATTATAGGAATACTAGATAAAGAAACTTTATAATATTTTATAATAATTTTTATTTTTATTTTTATTAAAAATAATAATTAAGGTATATTTTATTTTAAATATTATAAATTTAATTTATTTATTATTTTAATATTTATAGAGATAAATTTTATTTTAAATAAGTTTTATATACTTGATATAATATTTAAAGAATAATTCTTTAAGAATTTATAGAGATTTATTAAAATAAAAAATAAAGACTTCTTGATTATTAAAATCTTTAACTTAATATTAATATCGGAATATAAATATATAGTCCTTATACTATATAAAAAAGTATTTATTTTAAGATATATAATATAAAGTTTTTTTATTTATATCTTTATTATTTAAAGAATTATTTCTTGAGTGATTTAATAAAAAGATCAAGTTAATAATAACGAGAGAAAAATAAGTGTTTTTGATAAAGCTTTAAAAAAAGATTTATAATATAAATATATTATATATATTCTTATAATATTAAAAATAAATAATTAAAGTTATTAATTATTAAATAGGATTTTATTTAAATAAAAAAGATTTTTATTATAATAAGTCTTAAGTAATTTTTATAAATATTAATAAATATATTTATAATTAAATATTATTAATCTAAAGAAATATAATAAAAGAATATAAATATTTAAGTTAATAATAAAATATTCTTAAAGAGCGATAGACGTACGAATAAAGCCTGGAAATAAGAAGTCTAGGATTAAGGCTTAAGTGTCCAAGAATATTTAAATTAATAAAAAAATATTTTTAATATATTTTATTATTTTATTATTTTATAAAATAATAATAGAATATTTTTAGATAAATAATTAATTATTTTATATATAAAATAAATAAAATATATATCGGATAAAAAGATTTAAAAAAATAATTAAAAAAATAAATATTAAAAAAAGAATAATAAAAATATTAAAAAAATTATATTTTTATATATTTATTTATTATTTTATATTATAATAAGAAAAGCCGGACTTTTCTTAAATATATTTATAGTCCACGGCTATAATATAATATATTAAAGTTTAGATAATTAAGATAACTTTATTAATTTTTTATATAATAATATAGAAAAAATAAAATATTATTAAAAAAAGAATTTATAATATATTGATTTTGCGATTTCTAAAAATAAAATATTTTTATATAATATTATTTTTATTATTAAAGCTTTTAATTAATTAAATTAATATTATAAAATATTAAGACTTATATATAAATCCTTATTCCCGAAATAACTAATGACTTATAATTAAGATATAATATATATTTCTAGATAATTATAATAATTTTAATTTATTATATAAATAATACGGGAGAAATAATAATATATTAAAGTAAAATATTATAAAAGTTTTATTAATATTTTTTATAGTCTATAAATAAAAATCTAATTTTAAATAATTAATTTTTTTTCGAATAATATTCTTAATTAAATAACGCGAAAAAATATATATCTATAGAATAATATTAAAAAAAATATTTATAAAATATTAATTTATTATATAATAATATTAATATATTTAATTATTTTATATAAAATATTTTAGTATAGTATATTTTAAAAAAATATATATTTAAAGAATAATAAACTTTATTTATATTTTTATTATTTAAATAAAGTATAAAGTAATATATTTTATAATAATATATTATATAATATTTTTATTTTATAAATATTTTATTTAATATAAAATTATAATAAATTAAGTTTAGACTAATTAATAAATATAATTTTACTAGACTATAGTTATAAATTATAATCTTATTATAAAGAAATTATAAATTATAATCCTTATAAAAATATAAAAAATATTATAAATTATAATTTTTATAAAAATATAAAGAATATTATAAGTTATAATCCTTATAAGAATATAAAGAATATTATAAATTATAGTCCTTGTCGATAAAGGAATTATAAATTATAATAATTATAAAAATATAAAAAAATATTATAAATTATAATCTTTATTAATAAAAAAATTATAAATTATAATAGTCAAGAATAAGGGGCATTATTTAAAAGAATAATTAATTTATACTTTAATGAATCCACGTGACTTTTATACTTTTCTAAGTCTTTTATATTATATTTTTTTCTTTTATATTTTTAAATAATATTTTTTTTTTATTTTTTTTTATTATAATATATTTTATTATAATATTATTAAAGAAATAAAATATAATTTATAATCTTTAATTTAAAATATTATTAATAATTAATATTAGCCGACATGATTATCTAGAATTAATTAATATTTAATCTAGTTTATAAGACTAAAAATCTAAAGAATTATTATAAAATAATTAAAATAATTATACTTTAAATTTTTTATAAATATTAATATTTTAAAATCTTCTCGTATTTAATTTTATTTATTTTTTTATAATTACTAGAAATTATTAATAAATATATTTAATTATTTTAATTATTATTTTTTAATAAAAATAAAATATAAAAGTTTATAAATAAAATAAAATATTTATAAAAAAAAAAAAAAATTTTATATTTTTTTATATTAAAATAATACTTAAAAAAAATAATTAATATTATTATATAATTATAAATTATTATTATTTTATTAATTCCTAAATTAATTTATTTAAACTTAATTTTATTTTAATTTTAATTTTATAAATTTAATTATTATTTTTAAAATAATTTATATAAATACCTAAGTTATTATTTTAGGATTATTATATAAAGTAATCTAGTTTATTATATTATAATAATATCAAGACTTTTATTAAATTAAATAATCTTTTATTAAATAAAATTAAAGTCTATAAAATCTTAAAGACATTTCTTTATTTTAATATTATTTAATATCTTAAATATATAATCAAGAATAATAAAATAATAAATTTTTATTTTATTAAATATAATATAAATTTATTAAAAAAAATAATTAAAGACTCTTGTTCTTTTAATATAAATTTTTATTTATAGAATATTTAAAAAAATATTTAATATTTTTATAACTTGGATCTTATTTATTATAATCTTAATTTAATTAATATTTTAATAAATAAAAATATTCCGGTTATTAAAGACTTTAATTTTTATTAATAAAAAAATAAAAAATTTTAAGACTAAAATAAAAAAATAAATAAGTCAGGATTTTAAATTTATAAAATCTAAAAATAATAAATATAAATTATTAAAGATTTAAGATTTTTTATTTTAAGTTTATAAAATATAAATTATTTAACGAGATTTATTATTTTAAATAAAGAATATTAAAAAACCATTAAGATTTTTTTATTTAAATTATTAAAATAATATAATTAAATTAATTTTAATAATTAAATATCTTAATTATATTTAATTTTATTTTTTTTATTTTTATTTTATTATTTAAATTTATAATTTAAAATAAATTTAACTTTTATTAATATTTTTTAAAAAATAAATAAATAATTATATTTATTTATTTTATTATTACTAAACTAAAAAATATATATAATTAAATAAATATTTATAAATTATTAATTTATAGTTATGTTTTTTATATATATATTTAAATTTATTAATATAATAATTTATCTTAAAATTATAATAATTTATTAATTTTTTAATTTTAATAAAAGTTATTTTAATAATAAAATTAATAATATAATATTATAATAATAATATAAATATAATAAAAATATATATTTTTTAAAGAATTTATATTTATATTTTAAAGTATATTTAAAAAATTTATATTATTATATATTTTATAATAAAGTTTTTTTATTTTAATAAATTATTCTCTAGTTTTATATCTATAAAGAAATTATTAATTTATTATATTAATTTAAAAACTTTAATTTACTGAATTATTTTTAGATATAGCTATAAAAATAAATATTATTATTATATATATATATATTTTATTAATTTAAATTATCTTAGTCCTGATATATATAAAAATATAAAGAATATTATAAGTTATAGTCCCTGTTAAGAAAAGGATTATAAATTATAGTCCTTATTAAAAAAAAAATTAAAAGTTATAATTATAAGTCAAGATCCTTTAAGAATAATTTATTAAATTTAATAAACAGACTATTATATAAAATAATCTTAATAGTCACGATAATTATTTAGATTATTAAATTTATATCGCGAAAGAGAATTTATAAATAAATAAAAAGATTAAATAATAAAAAAAGTTTAATAAAGTAATATATAAAAAAATAATTATTTTTATATATTACTTTATTGGCCTAAGGAATACTTTAAATTAAAAAATAATATAAATTATTTATTTATAAAAAAGAAATTTTTTTTATTTTTTCGCGATAAATAATTAAAAACTAGCTCTGTCGTGCCCAGCTTTATTATATCTAATAATTAAAAATTAAGAAAAGTTAAAAGTATTTTATATTAAAGCCCGTAATATAAAATCTTACTCGAAATTAAGAATAACTTTATATATAAATTAAATTTAGATATTATAAATATAAATAAAATTATTTATTAAATTTTTTTTAAAGTTTAATAAATAATTTTAAAAGATTTATTATTTTAAGATAATTTCTTTAACGAGATATATAAAATAATATAAGATAAAAATAAGACCAAGATTATTTAAAATATTATTTAATTAATTTTTTTTTTATTTAGTCTCTAGTTATATATAATATTAAATATTTAAAAATCTTAATTAAAAGTATTAATAAAGACTAGGATAATTTTATTATTTTAATTAAATCTTATTTATAATTTAATTATATTATTAGATTTAAATAAATTATATTTATTAAATATTAACTTAAAAAAATCTAGTTATTTATTAATGATTTTTTAAAAATATTTTTTTTTATAAATATATATTATATATATTTCTTGTTTCTTATATATAAAATTAAGTACGATATTACGATACTTAATATTATAAATCAATAAAATATTTATAATATAATAATGATTATAAGAAATATTATTAAATTCTTTGGGCTTATAAAATATAAAAAAAAACTTTATTAAAAAATATTTATTTTTTTAGTTTTATATAATTACCGGACGATAAAAATCTATAATTATTATTTTATAATCGATAAAAATAAGATTATTTTTTATCGTTATTTAATCTATAAATTTAGTTTTATAGTATTAAATAATAAAGAAAAATAAATGACCTATAAATTTATTAAAAATATTTATAATAAATAAATATCGACTTATTTAAAAAGAATTTATTTAATTATTAATAATTTATTACTTAATCTAGATTTTAAAATCTTGGAATAATCTAAGTCAAGAAAATCCGGACTCTTATAGGACTTAAAAAATTATTATTTTTTTGACTAATTAAATTATAATATTATATTTTTATTAAAGGAAATTAATAATTAATTAAGTTATATTAATTTATAAAAAGTTATTTTTAATATTTTATTGTCTTAAAGAATTAATAAAAAAATATTTAAAAAATTAAAAAAAAAATTTAATCTATAAAATTATATTAATCTTAAAATATTAATTAAAGATAAATATATTTTTAAGATAATTAATTATTTAAAAAAAAATATATATATAGACAAGGCAAGGATCTAGAAATATTTATTTATTATAAAGTTTTAAAGAAATCTATATAATATAATAAAGTAAATTAATTAATTTATATAATTAATTCTATAAATTTTTTTTTATCAAGGATATTATTAGGCTTAATAAATAAAACTTTTTTTTTTTATTTATTTTATTCTTTTATTTAATATAACTTTTATATAAAAAATTAATATTTTAATAATTATTTAATTTATTTTATATTACTAGTTAAAAATATTTTTTATTAAGGGAATACAAAAAAAAAAAATATTAATATTAATGATTTTATTATACTGGAAATAATTAAAGATATATTATCGGGAATAAGATTTATTTTTATATATTAATAAAATAATTATTACTTTTTATTATTTTTAATAATATTTTTATAAATTTTATATTTATTTTATAATTTTTTAATATAATTCTTTAAGAATTTATTCTTGCACTTAATAAATAATAATTTAAAAATAATGATTTTAATTTTTATATTTAATATAATATTTATAATAATAAATAAAAAAAATTTCTTAAGTCTATATATAATATATTACTTAATTTATTATAATAAATTTTAATAAATAAATATATATTAATAGTCGTTTATTTATTTATATAAGAAAGTCTACTCGTCTTTAGCCTATACGATATTTAAATATATATATATTATAGACTAATTTTTACTTAAAAATTATCGAAAGATTTATTTTTATAACTTATTCTTCTTCTTATATACCAGTAAGCACTACTCGTCTATAGAATCTTATAGGATATTTATTTTTATATTAAAATCTTATTTTTTTTTATTTAAATATATATTATTATCGTTATTAAGATTAGGATTATTATCGCTTAAATTACTCTCGTTATTATTACTTAATAATTTATTCTCTTTTAATAATAAAGCTTTAATATCGATAATTTTATTATATTAAAGTATAATTAAAGATATATTATTAAAAATATAATTTATCTTTACGATAAATAATAAAATCATGTCACTAGAGAGTGGGGATAAAATATATCGACTAAAGCTAATTAAGAAAAATAAATATTATTCTATTGACTTAATAATAAAGTCGTTAATTTTTTTTATATAATTAATACTCTCGATAAATTAAATAAATTAACTAAAAGATATTCTTTATCCGTCATGATTATCTTAAATCATTATTATAAAGAAATAATAATATATAAAATATAAGCGAAATATAATCTTGATTAATATTAATAAAATATTACTAGATAATTAATCAAGATTATTATAATTAAATAATATTTTTATATTTATAATTTATAACGTTAAAGATATAAATAAAAATAATCGATTTTTAATATTAAATATTATAATAATTCTTAAATTATAATTAAAAGAAGAATATAATTTTAAAGAATATTAATAAAATTTAATATATAATTTATATTAAGGATTAAATCTTTATTTAAAATAATATTTATATTTCTTGTATATTAAATTATTAAATAAAAATAATTATTTTTATTTAATAAAATATAATTTTTTATTTATATTAATCGATATAAGATTATTATTAAATTTATTATTATTATAATTATTATTTAACTCTAGAGATAAATTATAAATAATTAGTCTTAAGTTTTTATTTTTATTAAATAAATAAATATTATTAATTTTTTTGGACGTTAGTATTATTATTATATTTTTTATCTCTTACTATATTTATCTGTCTTTTTTATTATTATTATTATAAACTTAATTATTTTTTTTTTCTTTCTCTTATTATTATCTCTTGTCCTTATTAAAGATATCGGAATTTAATATAAGACGCATTAATTTATACTTGTTTATTATATTTTAAAATATAAAAAAATAATTAGGAGGATAATCACGAGGATAAATAAAAGAGAATATTATAACCTTAGACTAAATATAGATTATATATTAATTTATTATATTAATATAGTCGTATAATGATTTACTCGAGATACTGGAAGTAAAGAATATATAATAATATATAGAATCGGACATTAAAGGATTAGATTTAGAGTATTATAAATACTCTATTGTCTTAAGTAAATTATTAATATTATATTATATATCGAAATTAAAAAAGACCGGGATTGTCGAGTAAATGACGATCTCTAGACTATCGAGAAGATTTTTATTTATCGCTATATTTTTAATATAAAGATTATTATTATAAACTTTAGCTTTAAAGGCCCTTAAATTATTATTGTCTAGTAATATAATTAAATCTTTTATATTATATTAAAAAAATTATTTATTTATTTTTATAATAAAGAATAAAAAATATATTTATTTAAAATATTATTTAAATTATTATCCGGTATTAATCTATTATTATTAAGAGAATTATTTTTTTTATTTAAAGTTTTATTTTTAACTTTAAAGATTATATTATTTAAAGACTAATTCTTTATTATAAAATTCTTTTTTTATAATATAATATATAATAATTATTTAATAAAAAAAAATTAAAGTTATTATTATTTTTATTATAATTAATGATTATATTATTTTTTACTCTTAAATATTTAAGATTAATTATAATTATTATTAGCTAAATATTTTAATTTTAAAATTTATTTTAAATTTTATAATTATTATTTTTATAATTATTAATTATTATTAATTATAATATATTAAGTTTTATATTACTTAAACTAATATATTAAAATTTATTAAAGATATTAATTAATTTTAAGACAGGTTTATAATAATTTATTATTTTTTTAAAAATATAAAATAATTAATATATAAGTATATAATTTAAAGATTAAAGTAATTATTTTAAGTATATAAAAATATTTAAAAATATTTAAGAAATTTTTTATTTATTATTAATTATAAAAACTAGACTATAAAAAAATAATAAATAAAAAAAAATCAGAATTTATATAAATATTTTATATTATCCTTAAGAATAAAAATATTCTTTATAATTTATTATATATTTCTAATATATATATTTTTTTTTTTTTAATATATTTATTATTAAAAAATATCTTAATATTAATGTCGTTTTTTATATATATAAAGATCTATTATAGTTTTTAAAGTCTAAGACCTTAAATCTTATACTTTTATATTAAAAGATATTTATTATTTTTTTATAATTATTATTTTTATTTTATTATTTATTATAATTAATTAATTTTAATATTTTTTCTTGATTATTAACGAGATTATAAAAAACTAGACAAGGAGGCAGGGGCGGTTAAAGAAAAAAAAAAGTTATATATTCTTGAATATTAATTTTATTTACTCGTCTAAAGACTTTAGATAATCTTATATATTATAAATATTTTTTATTAATATTTTAGTTATTATATAAATAATTATTATAATTTAATCGATATATCTTTAATAAATATAAACTAGAATTTTATATAATTTTTTTATCTTAAATTAGTCTAGATCTATATAATTAAATAAATATAAAATATATTATAATATAAGAAAACTTACGGGAAGTTATTTATATATTATTTATTTATAATATAGTTAGGCAAAAAGTTAGGCCATGTTATTATAAAATATTATTATATTATAAGGAATATAAACTAAGTCTATAATATCTTAATCTCCGGAGTAGTCTATTATAAGAAATAATTATAATACGATAATAAGATAAATTATAAGAATATTAGGATATAAAAAGTTTATAATTTAGTCAATATAAGATAACTTATAAAATAATTCGTGATATTATAATTATTTAATTATTTAATAATATTAAAGTAATAAAGGGGATTATAAATTCTGATTAAAACTATCCCGTATCTTACTGGTATTATTTTCTTAGTTATAATATAGTCGATCAGGGGAGCCTGGTGGGAAGGAATAAAATCTAGATAAAAGGGCCAAATATATATAAAGAGCGAGTATCGAGTATTATAAGATAAAGGATATTGGGCTATTAAAAAAAAAAAAAGAAGGGAACGGAGTAAGGAATAGAGTCGCGAGATTTTTATATCCCGCGAAAGCGGCGACTGGCCCGTGTATATATCTTACCCGATATAGGAGTCATAGTTTCCTGATGCGGGCTTGTCGTCTAGTCATTTACTAATATATTTATTTAATATTAAAAAGAATTTCTGGATTTAATAAATTTATTATTTTATTTTTAATAGATTTTATAAACTTTCTAAATTCGGTATCTAGTATTTTATATTAAAATTATTTAAAAAAAATAATACTTTAATTAAGAATAATAATAATTTAAGTTTTATAATTTAATTTATTTTATATATTTAAATATATTATTATTATAAATAAAATATTAAAGAAAATAAAGTCGAGAATATATTTATAATTTTATATAATTTTTTTGGATTTATTAATAAAGTTTATATTATTATTTATAAACTAATAAATTAAATTTTATACTTTAATTAAAAAACTTAATATTGGATTTAAAAGTATTATATTTAATATTAAAGTATTTATTAACTAAATAATTAAATAAAAAAATAAAATAAATAATATAATTAATTATTTTTAAAGTAATTAATTATTTATAAATATTAAAAATAATAAAGTCATTAATATTAATCTAAAAAAAAGTTTTTATTATAAACTAAATAATTTAATATTTTAATTTTAAAAATTATTTAAAATTTTTATATATAAAGTATATTTATATATTTTATATATAAAGTATATTTATATATTTTATATATATAATTTATAATATTATAATATAATTAAATAATATTTTATTAATATTTATTTAATAAATTTATAAGTTATTATTTTTATATTATTATTTATATTTATTATTATAAAGTTTTTATTAATTTTTTAATATTAATTAAAGAATTTATTAACTTTTATACTTTTGTCTTTAATTATAAAGTTTTTTATAATAAAGTTTTTATAATAAAGTTTTTTATAATAAAGTTTTTTATAATAAAGTTTTTAATTAAAGCTATAGTCTAATAAAATTAATTATTAAATAATTTAAAATTAAAAAAAAAAATAAAGAAATAAAAAAAAAATTAATTATTATAACTCGAGAGTTTATTATTTTATAAATAATAATTATAAAATATTAATAACTCGAAATTCTTTATTATTATAATAATAAATAATATTAAATTTTTTTTTAATTAATTTAATAATCTTAATTTTTTTTTAAGACTTAATAAAATAATAATTATAATTAATTAAAAAGAGTTTATAATAATTAATATTTAATAATCCGGATTATATTTAATAATAATAAACTTTTTTTTATTAATTTTTATATGTTTATTAATATTAAAAAATTAAAAAAATTAAATAAAAATAAAAAATAAAATAATATAAATAATTTTCTTGATTATAAAATTAATTTTATATTAAAAAAAATAATAATTAATTAATATTTATTTTATTTAAGCTATAATTTTTTTAATAATTAATTAAATTATATTAATAATAATTATATTAAAAAACTAATATATTATAATTAAGACGTTTAATATAATATAATTATACTAAACTTTAAATTATTTAATAATAGTTTTATATAAGACTCTAAAGATAATTTCGGTATTTTTTTAAATAATAAAAAAGTTTCGAGTTATAAAGTTTATTAAAATAATAATTTAATTAGTTTATATAAATATAATTAAAAAAATTAATATTAAAATAAAGTTTTATATTTTAGAATATAGTTTATATTAAAAAATAAAAGATTTTAGTTTATTAAATAAAGTATTCTTTTCGATTAATATAAAAAAAAATTTATTTTTTTATTTTAAAAAAATATTTATTAAAATAATAATAAAAATATTTTTTGATTTATTAAAGTTAAATAAAATAAAAGTTTTATCCGAAAAAAACAAGTTACAAGATTTAATATTACAAAAATCTATTTTTAAGTTTTTTAAAGTTTTCGCTAAATTTATAAAAAAGACTAATTTAAAAGCTATAAAAGAATATAATACTTTCGAGTATTAATTATATATCTCGATTAATATAAAGTTAATAAAGTTAATATATAATAAGATTATAAAGAAGTATATAACTTTATTATATATATCGTATATAAAATTATACTTATTTAGTTTTTAATAAAAGAATATAAATCTATCTATAATATTAATAAAGTTATATATAATTATATATTAAATTTTTATTTTATATTTAATTATATTAAGTTTATTATTAATAGTATTTATTATAATATTATTAATAAATATATTTTTATTTAAATCAAAATAAAAAAAAAGATTTATATTAAAAATTTATTATTATTTCTTTAAAGTATAAAGATTAAAAAAAATTAAAAATTTTATTATTATATATAGTTAATATTTTAAATATTTTTAAATAAAGAATTCGAGTATTAAAGTATTATAAATATTATTTTATCTAAATCAATATATTAAAATATTAAAATATAAAAAAAAAATTTATAAATACTTTATAATATCGAGATAATTTAAAATTATTAAAAGCTAAAAATTAATATTATAAATAAAAACTTAATTTAAGAAAAATATTATAAATAAGAGTAAGTTATATATATTATATAAATAAAATATTATATTTAAATATTATTTATATATTAAATAATAATAAAAAATAAATTAAAAATAAATTATAAATATTATTTTTTTATTAAGAATAATTTTATTAAATATATTAAATAAAAAATTTTTATATATAAATT